>TARA_R110002073_G_scaffold84612_3_pt1 | contig 176170 bp, 154 predicted proteins | sample TARA_R110002073 | Tara Oceans TARA_R110002073 (sample SAMEA4397174) | marine metagenome | biome: Polar Biome; feature: [DCM] deep chlorophyll maximum layer (ENVO:01000326); material: water (ENVO:00002006), including particulate matter (ENVO:01000060) such as... | depth 40 m
TTTTGAAGGTGCCGGGCGTTATTGAAGAAATCGAAGACGTCCTTAACCTGCCAATCAAAGTCGTCGACAACACGGTTGTTCGATTCAAAGATGTCGCCAGTGTGCGCCGCACCTTTAAAGACCCCAATGGCTACGCCCGCGTCGCAGGCGAGCCCGCCGTTGTTCTGGAGATATCCAAACGTACTGGCGCGAACATTATTGAAACCATCGAGCAGGTGCGCACACTGATCGGCGACAACCAAGAACATTGGCCGCAAGGTATCGCCGTAAGCTACCTACAAGACAAGTCCGAACAGATTCGGGTCATGCTAGGTGACTTGCAGAACAACGTACTCACCGCCATTGCGCTGGTGATGATTGTCATTATCGCCGCGCTCGGGCTGCGTCCAGCGATTCTGGTTGGACTGGCGATTCCCGGTTCGTTCCTCACCGGAATTTTGGTGCTTGATGGCATGGGGCTGACCCTAAACATCGTTGTGCTGTTTAGCCTGATTTTAGTGGTGGGCATGCTCGTCGACGGCGCCATTGTCACTATCGAATTGGCCGATCGAAAAATTGCTGAAGGATTGAGTCCTGCAGAAGCTTACGCCGAGGGAGCGAAACGCATGGCGTGGCCGATTATTTCATCCACCGCGACCACACTCGCTGTCTTTTTGCCGCTCTTATTCTGGCCCGGCGTTGTCGGGGAATTTATGAAATTCCTGCCCATCACCGTACTCATTACCTTAATCGCATCGCTAGCGATGGCGCTTATTTTCATTCCAGTACTCGGCGGAATGATTGGTAAGAAGCAAGGCGCTAACGTCACCAATCTTGATGCAATCAAAGCGGCCGAAGACGGCGATCTTAACGACATACAAGGCCTAGCAGGTCGCTACTTGCGTACATTGGCTAAGCTAATTCAACGCCCAGGCAGAACGTTTGGTGTGGCCGTTATTCTGTTGCTGACCACCTATATTGCCTTCGGCGCTCTCGGCCGCGGTGTGGAATTTTTCCCCTCGGTCGAGCCCGACTTTGCGCAAATACAAGTACAAGCCCGCGGTGATTTATCGGTCAACGAACGCGATGCGTTGGTGCAAGAAGTGGAAAAACGCTTCCTCAACATGAAAGAACTTAAAACCGTATACGCTCGCACACTCGGCGGCGCGTCGAATCAAGGCGATATGCCAGAGGACGTTATTGGCGTCATACAAATGGAGTTCGTCTACTGGGAAGATCGGCGCCCTGCAGAAGCCATCATTGCCGAAATTCGCGACAGAACAGCAGACATTCCCGGCATCATGATTCAAGCCCGCGAACAAGAATCCGGGCCATCTGGCGGCAAACCCGTGCAAATCAGTATAGGCGGTCGCAACGCTGAAAAAATTAGCGAAACCATTGATGCCGTACGACAGGCCATGAATGGTGTCGGCGGATTTGTCGATGTCGAAGACAGTCGTCCCTTGCCCGGCATTGAGTGGCGCATCTTGGTAGATCGCGAAAAAGCCGCACGCTATGGCGCCGACATCACCTTACTTGGCGACGCCATTAAAATGATTACCAGCGGCATTCAGCTCGCCGAGTATCGGCCTGATGATGCTGATGAAGAACTCGACATTCGCCTACGCTTTCCCGTGGAAGAACGTAATTTGGAAAAGCTACGGCAACTTAAAGTGCCGACGTCAAAAGGCCAAATACCGATCAGCAACTTCATTCAAATAGTGCCTGCGCAAAAAACCGGAACTCTGCGACGTACAGACGGCCATCGCGTGATGACCATTCGTGCTGACGTTGAACCTGGGCTATTAGTCGACGATCAAGTCACAAAAGTTAAAGGCGCGCTGGCGGACTTCACGCCCGATCCCTCCGTACGTATTGGGTTCAAAGGGCAAGATGCCGATCAGCGCGAAGCCGGCGCGTTTCTAGCCAATGCGTTTATCACCGCCATCTTTTTGATGACGATCATTCTCGTCACGCAATTTAATAGCTTTTATCAAGCAGGGCTAGTACTGAGCGCAATCATCTTCTCAACTGCTGGCGTCTTACTTGGCTTGCTCGTCACGGGACAACCGTTCGGTGTTGTTATGGGAGGCATCGGCGTCATCGCGCTCGCGGGTATCGTCGTCAACAACAATATCGTCTTGATTGATACTTATAACGACTTACGCAAGCGCGGCCTCAATGCAACCGATGCGGTCATGCGTACCGCCGCACAGCGTGTCCGCCCTGTGCTACTCACATCGATTACCACCGTACTGGGATTACTGCCGATGGTATTGGCGATTAATATTGATTTGATCGGCCAGGATATTTCCTTTGGTGCACCGTCAACACAATGGTGGCGCCAGCTCTCCAGCGCCATCGCTGGCGGCTTAACGTTTGCCACCGTGTTGACATTGATTCTGACGCCTTGCCTGCTTGTACTGGGCGACAATATTGCCAAGTGGTATCAACAGCGCCGCGGACATTCGCATTAATATCCGTAGCGGTAATTTTTACCAACCGATTTACGCTAATCACACGTGCCACCTAGCCAATGCAATACGTGTCACAGATTAAATAGTTAAGTAACGTCAGGACGCTCTCATTACTCTGTTCTGACCATACGATAGTATCAGAGGTCTACTTTATGCCTGAGCATAATCCCGAGCACGCCATAGAACATAGCAATGCGGTAAACGAGTTTATTGAGCACATGGGCCGCGTATCTGAAGGAGACGGGCTGCCGCGTATTGCCGGTAGGCTGTTTGCTTTTTTGATCGCGAATGAAGGCGACTATTCGCTCAAATCGCTATCCGATGAACTGCAAGTGAGCCGCGGCAGCATCAGCACGAATGCCAAGTTACTGGAAAGCCTCGGTGTCATCGAGCGCGTCACCCAAGCCGGTGACCGACAAGATTACTTTAAACTTCGTGACGATCCTTACTCTCAACTATTTCGCGGCATCGTTATTCGTATGGACAATGCACTGACAGGCATTCATAAAGCCACCGCAAATATGGATAAGAAAAGCGTTAGCGTAAAACGCATTCAGCAACTCGAAAGTTTTTATCAAGCATTTCTAAACCACACTCAGGAGCTTTTAGACTCCTGGGAAAGCAACGATTGAACTCATGATGGCGAGATACCGACAACGGACAGCGCACAGACTCGTCAGCCTCAGCCTCTTTGCTGTGCTTTTCTGTGCTCAGGCCTCTCAAGCGGCCACTGAGAGCACAACACATGTGTTGAGTCTGCAAACCTTGACGCTACCTAGGGCTATCCCGCCCTTAGCGCTTAGTGAAACCAGCCTTTGGAAATGGTCCGCGAATCATTGGATCCCCGTGCCTTACCAATTCAATGAATATGACGACAACGGCAACATCTGGATTGAAAAAGTTGGCATCGCTGCTGCAGGACCGATCAATACACTTGACGACAGCGATCGCATTCTCGCTATCGACACGGGCGCAGCAACAACCAAAAAACACATTACCCCGAAAGATAAGATCGTTGCCGCCTTAATATCAACGTCAGGAACCACCTATTACCTGCGTAACACGCACGCACCGGAAGTTGAAAAGCACGTTAATTTTTCCCGTCAGAGCGGCGTAACACGCACGCCGCTTTACGAGCTATCGGCAAACCCAGACAACGAAATTATTTGGCGATCTCTTAAAGATGCGCAAGCGGATAGCAACAGCGCGCCACTCATTGATTCCCTCGAACTGGAGATTTCCGCAGGCATTTTGACCAGCTTCTCGCGCGTATCACTCGGCCCGAAAAACCTCAAAGCTGAAGTCGTCGGCAGCCAAGGCGGTCCGCTTCGCCAGACCACGAGTTATCACATCAAAGTCGTCATGCTGGGCATACCCGTAATGACCGTTGACATGCAGATGTCGCGATACCCTGCAGCAATAACATTCTCTAGCAATGCCAAAATCCCCGCGGCCTATAGAGCTATTATTCGCAAGCCGCGCGTTACCATCGGTTTGAACTCTCCGATCTGCCAAAGCGGTACAGTAAGTCTTGGTGGCACGCCAGCTCACCCGATCTGCCTGGACAATAACCGGCAGATTAACGACATCTCGATGCCTGTCGCAGGAAAATCTGGCGTGCTTGAGCTAACAAAAAACGGCATGCACCTCAGCGTCACGCTGGAAAACCGCGGCGACAGCCCACTACCGATAGAGTATTACCTTCATCCTTCAGTCAGCGGCCTACAAGGCGGCTACAAGATGAGCCACTTACCCGACGACAATATCGTTCAGTTTTTTATGTCACTCGATTTTTCCCGCCTTGACTCTACGCAAAACAACACGCACTAGGCACCCGACATCCCACAGAAGATAGGCGGTCGTTTTCGATATCGTGGCTTTAGGAACTTATTTGAAATTGGCAGGAGTGTTTCGGCACCTGGATAGGCGTGCGCAGAAGTAAACCTAATGAAGCGATAATAATATTTTGATCTATAAAAAAGGGCGCTAAATGCGCCCTTTTTTATTTAAGAAATAAATCCTAACAGCCTATCTCGGATAGTTCGCTCGCAATCATCCATAATTTCTCTCACCAATTCCTCGCAGCTTGGAATGGCATGAATTAAGCCCTGCACCATGCCCGATGTCCAGATACCATGATCAATATCACCGCTACTCAGTGAAACCTTGCCTTTAGCGCCCGCAACCATGTCGCGAATTAATTCGAAGGCCATGTCCTTGCCTTGCTCGCGCTCAATTTCGTTGACGCGCTGAGCAACGCTATTTTTATAAACCCGCGCAGTATTCTTTAAGGGACGATAAACCAACGCGGTATCGAGCTCGCTCGCGTCGACAATCGCCTGCTTAATTTTTTCATGGATCGGCGCTTCTTTTGTTGCCATAAAACGCGTACCCATATTGATGCCATCCGCGCCAAGCGCCAAACATGCTGCCATTTGCGCGCCGGTACCAATACCGCCAGACGCCAGCATCGGAATTTTCAACTGAGCGGCCGCAGCCGGTAACAATACCAAGTTTGGAATATCGTCTTCGCCTGGATGTCCTGCACATTCAAAGCCATCAACACTGACCGCCGCCACGCCAACCTTCTCGGCCTTTAGTGCATGCCGTACCGAAGTGCATTTATGCACAACCTTAACGCCGTATTCATGAAAAATAGGCAAGAACGGTTCAGGGTTACGGCCTGCTGTTTCAACAATTTTGATTCCCGACTCGCAAATAACCCGCGCGTACTCTTCATAAGGCACCGGCTTAATCGTCGGCAATATGGTCAAATTGACGCCGAACGGCTTGTCCGTCATTTCACGGCAACGCTTAATCTCTTTTTCAAGATCTTCCGGCGTTGGTTGCGTCAGGCCGGTGATGATACCCAGCGCACCAGCATTAGAAACAGCTGCGGCTAATTCCGCATAGCCAACATTCTGCATGCCGCCCTGCACGATCGGGTATTCAATGCCAAGTAATTCAGTAATACGGGTTTTCATTTATTACTCCTACAACAACAAGCCAGCGCCTGAGCGGTGCAACTACCGCTCAACACATAAATTCAGTGGGACCTGAAGGGTCTAACTGCAAGTAATGCCCTGTCAGAAACAACAGGCAATAAAACATTGATCGACCGGTCTCGCAATAGCCGCACGAGTCAGTTCTCTGAAAGAAAAAGACGCAACCCTGTCAGATTGGTCAAACGAGGCCAAGTGGTGGCAGCCAAACCACGCGCATACCCTCGCACTATGGTGAAGCCAGCACTGCCTTACGCACGCGACGATCGCCAAAGATATACAGCGCCAGCGCGGAGAGAATAAGCCCTGCACCAAACACCACGTTGGCATGCGGCTCTTCGCCATTAAACCAGCCCCCCAGCAACAGCGCCAACACCGGCGTAATCAGTGTAACTAAAGACACCGTTGCCGCACTCATCCTGCTCAGGATCAGAAAATAGCAAACGAAACCAATCAGCGAACCAAACACCGCAAGGTACAAGATCGCCCACAACCCCATCAGGTTGTCTCCCAACGTGGCTTCCTCGCCAAGGGCAAAACTCAACAACGCATACAGCGGCAAACTCAAAATCAACGCACCCAATGTTTGTTTCAGAGGCGGCATACTCATCGCGTAGCGTTTCACCAAGATGCCGCTGGAGGCAAAACCACTGACGGCACAAAATAGCAGTAACATACCAATCACGGTGTCACCGCCTGCATGCAGGCCATCGATAAACACCACCGCCAGCCCAACAACACCTAGCGAACAACCCATCCAGTGCCAGCGGTTCAGGCGCACATTGTTCGGTAATACCTGCATCATCAGACCAGACAACAGCGGCGCTAAGCCAAACATCACCGAGATCATGCCCGATTGAACATAGCGCGAAGCAAGGTAGCTCAACGCCATGGCGGCAAAGACACCCGGCAACGCTAAGGCATAGCTACGCAACGCATCGCGAGACCACACCAGCCGCTGCCGCTGCAACCAAAGCCACAGCAGCCCGATTACCACCGCCAGCATCATACGCGCCATCCCCGCCATGACAGGCGGCAATGCCTCCGCACTCCACTTTATGGCCAGCGGCGTAGTCGCCCACACTAGCACCACGGTAAGATAAGCTAACCAGCTCGGCACAACAGTTCTCCTAATCGCACCGGTTATTAACAAATCAGTGCGTAACCTGAGGTATATTCACAGAGAGAGAAATCTGGGACTTTTGACGAGACATAAAAAAAGCCGCAGGTTTATCACGCTGCGGCTTTTAAAAATTTGATTCAATGAATCAGAGAGCCAGCAGCCATTCTCGACGCCACACGCGCATCGCACGCAGGGCTCGTGAACATTTCATTGCTGGTTTGCGGCATATCTTCATCATGCGAACATGATGCGCAGAAACAACGATAACGGCAAGAGTGAAAATGAAAAATTATTTAGTCGGTGGTGCTGTTCGCGATCAACTGCTCGGCCGCCCTGTCACAGAACGCGACTGGGTGGTTATCGGCGCCACACCGGAAGACATGGCTGCCAAGGGCTTTCGTCCGGTCGGTAAGGACTTTCCTGTTTTCCTTCACCCGACCACGGGAGAGGAGTATGCGCTTGCCCGAACGGAGCGAAAGCAGGGCCATGGCTATCACGGCTTTACCTTTAACGCCTCCCCTTCTGTCACCCTAGAAGAGGATTTGCTGCGGCGCGACTTAAGCATTAATGCCATGGCGCGCGAACCGGGCGGCGCACTCGTGGACCCCTACAATGGTTTGCAGGATTTAAAGGCGCGCAAACTCAGACATGTTTCCGACGCTTTTGCCGAAGACCCACTGCGCGTGTTGCGCATTGCCCGCTTCGCGGCCCGCTATCATGCGCTCGGCTTTTATATTGTCGACGACACCAAAGCGTTGATGCGCAAGCTTGTCGACGACGGCGAACTGGCCCACCTGACCGCGGAGCGTGTTTGGAAAGAGACCGAACGGGCGCTGATGGAGCAATCGCCACAGGTCTATTTCGACGTGCTCGAAGAATGTGGCGCCTTAAAAGTCTGGTTCCCAGAGCTGGCCGCATTACGCGGAGTGCCACAAACGGAAAAACATCATCCCGAAATCGATACGCTGGCGCACCAGTATCTGGCTCTGCAACAAGCGGCAAAAATGGCGCTGCCATTAGCGGCACGCTATGCCGTATTGGTGCATGACCTAGGCAAAGGAGAGACACCGGAAAGCGAATGGCCACGGCATATTGGCCATGAAATGCGTAGCAAAAAATTATCACTGAAGATTTCTAGTCGCCTAAAAGTCTCCCGTGACTGTCAGGACCTCGGCGTCTTGGTGGCGGAGTATCATACCCATTCGCACCGCGCCCTTGAGCTGCGCCCCGATACGCTGTGGAAGCTATTTCGTACGCTGGACGTATTACGCCGCCCTGATCGCCTTGAAAGCTTTATCGGCGCCTGCGAAGCGGATGCCCGCGGACGTCTTGGCTTTGAACAGTCACCGTATCCGCAAGCGGACTATTTGCGCGGCGCCGCCGCCGCACTCAGTCATGTCGATATCGGCGCGCTGCAGCAACAGGGACTCGAAGGGGCCGCACTCGGGCAAGCATTAGAACAGCAACGCATCAGCGCGTTAACGGAGTACAAGCAAGCATGGCAAACGACACCCCCGTCGCACTGATCACCGGCGCTGCACGGCGCATCGGCAAGGCGATCACCGAAACACTGCATCAACGCGGTATGAACGTTGTTATTCACTACCGCCACAGCGACGAAGACGCCAATCAACTCGCCGCAGCGTTAAACCAGGTGCGCGCTGACTCTGCTCGTACACTACAGGCAGATCTTGACGAGCCTGACGCCGTGCGCGCACTGGCCGCCGACGCCCTAGCCCAATGGCAGCGTCTCGATGTATTGGTCAATAACGCCTCATCCTTTTATGCCACGCCCATCGCTCAAGCGAACGACGAAGACTGGACGCGACTCATGCACAGTAATTTACGTGCGCCGTTACTGCTCACTCAAGCACTCGCGCCAGCACTCGGCGAACAGCGCGGCAGCATCGTCAACCTAATCGACGTTTACGCGCAAAAACCGCTGTTTGAGCACAGTCTTTATTGCATGGCGAAAGCGGCACTGGCATCGTTAACGATCAGCTCTGCTCGTGAGCTCGGGCCAAATGTCCGTGTTAATGGCGTCGCGCCCGGCCCTATCATGTGGCCAGAGCCGGCATCCCCAGAACAAGGGCAGATGAATCAACAGGATATTGTTGCCGCCACCGCCTTAAAGCGTACCGGCGAACCTAGCGACATCGCCAACGCTGTCACTTGGTTGGCGCTTGATGCGCCCTTTGTCACCGGGCAGGTTGTCGCCGTCGACGGCGGACGATCACTATCATTTTCAGGAGGTTGACGAGTTCATGGCACAGGTTACGCAGCACGTTCTCCACGCTAAAACACGTCCGCTCCGCAATCTAAAGAGCGCACTGATGCTCGTCATCCCTCTCACAACTATTACCTTCGTGCTACCTGCCCACGCAGAGCTATACAAATGGGTCGATGAAAAAGGCAAAGTGCACTTTACTGACAAGCCAATTCATCCTAGCGCCGAAACGATTGAAATTGAGCAACAGAAAATGATTGGCCAAGATGAAGCCGTGCGCAACATCAACGATCGTGTAAAGCGATTACGTCAATCAGAAGGCGAAACACAAGCCATTGAAGATGAAAGCCGCGCAGAACAAAAAGCACAAGCGGACAAGACCAACAGCCTGTGCACCCGCTACAAACATAAACTCACCACACTCACAGGTCCTATTTACCGACTCAATCAGGACGGCGAGCGTGTTTTCATGACAGACGATGAAATTCTTAAGAATAAGGCGAAGCTACAAAGATGGATCGACCAAAACTGCTAGCCGCGCTGATCGGCGCATTACTGTTCGCATCGACGACCACCTATGCGGAGAGCTTTCAATGGACCGACAGCAAAGGCCGCATTCATTTCGGCGACAGGCCACCAGAACATATTGAAGCGCGGCGCCTAGAGTTCGACCGCGGCGTACCGCAGGAACAAGATCTGTCTCTTGAAATAACAGACACCCAGTTTGAGTTAAGTCCTGAAGGCATGGAAAAAATTCATGACTTGATGCCGCAAATTCTGCATATCTATAAAACGCTCTTTAATCTCGATCTACGCGACACAGTCGAAGTTAAGCTTGCCCTCCTAAAAAGCAAACCAACATTCGATCTATGGGTTTCACAGCGAACTGGTAAAAGCCGCTCTATTCCCGCCGCAGGAATCTACATGCCACAGACTCGCGAGGTGGCAATTTGGAACAACGGCAATGAAGCCGCCATGATTCGTACTATTTTGCATGAGAGCAGCCATGTCATTATGGCGCAGCTATCTCCTCGTGCGCCCTCTTGGTTACAAGAAGGTATGGCGGAATATTTCGAAAATATCGAAATGAAAAACGATGTCGTAGTCGTGAATCTCTCTCCGCAAGGCCACCGAAATATTCGTCACTGGCTCGATAACGGCACACTGATTACATTGCGAAAATATCTCAGTATTCCTGAACAACAGTGGCGCGAAATGGCCCATAGCGCCAACCAAATCCCCTACACGGTAGCATGGGGAACCAGCTATTTTTTGTTATCAAGTGAAACGGGAAAGACACTCTTGCGGCGCACCTTGCAAGACCTTGAGAAGAGCCAGCGCTGGCCCACAATTGACGACATTGACCAACACTACCCTGGCGGTATTACGCGAATGGATTTTGAATTTTTTAAATGGGCGCAGAGCGATGCGGTAGCACATTTTTACACCGCGAAACCAAAGGTCCACGCAGAAAAGACTGATTACAAAGCCGCTGCAGATCCGGATGCCTAAGGAGACGGCCAAGGAAAGGAAACCGTCCAAAGAGACTGATTGCTAAGGTCCGTCTTTTTCAAAAGCGCCGCGTAGCTCTCGCCCGTCAACGGATAACGCGCATCCGGCGCCAAATCGGCTAACGGCTTTAAGACGAAGGCGTGCTTCACAATCTCATCGCGCGGCAACGTCACTCCGTCAAACTCACCGGCTTTATCCGCATACGTCAGAATATCAATATCGAGTGTCCGGCTAGAAAACTTTTTCTCACCTCTAACCCGACCGTGATCTGCTTCAATGTCGCGCAATGCCTGCGCTAGCTCACCAACACTGACATCGGTATACAGGACAACTACTAAATTTAAAAATGGCTCACCATTAAAGCCGACCGCCTCACTTTCATAGACAGGGCTTAACCCAATCTCACCAAATCGTAATGCCAGTGCATCTAATCCCGCGCGAATATTGTGATCGCGGTCAATATTCGAACCGAGACTAAGAAAAACCTGATGGCTCAATGCTTTTCACCACGCTCAATAATAATGCCAACATCCTTTGCGCCGCGCAGTGCGCCTGGCTTAGACAAGCGCAGCTTCAACCAACGCACATTAAATTCGTGCAACACAATCTCCGCGACTTTTTCGGACAAGGTTTCAACCAACTGAAATTCAGACGCTTGAATAAAGCTAATCAACCTTTTTCCCACGGCTTTATAGTCCAGTGCATCATCAATATGATCTGACGCCGCCGCCTTGCGAATATCCGCGCCCATTTCTATATCCAGACTCACCGTTTGGCGAATCCGGCGCTCCCAGTCAAAAATGCCGATCACTGTATCGACCTTTAGATCACGTATGTAAACGATATCCATAACCCTTCCTGTCTCTTACCGGCACATGCCCTGCTACCCATTATCTACCACAACACTCACCGAAACGGCTTAACCACAAATATCGTCACGACAAAACCGCTTAGCTACCGCCACGTTAGCGAGTAACGTCACAGCCTGACGGTAAGGTCACACGAATCGCTAGCGCCAAATAGGCTTTTCGGGCAGTCTCTGTGGCGAAGTAAAGTATGGCGGATCAGCGACAGGAAGTATAAAGGTGGACCTCTCTTCATTACAGGACAACGCCCTCACCACGGTACTGCTATGTCTAGCAGCTTATTTCGGCGGGTCGATATCTAGCGCCATTTTAGTGTGTCGCGTATTTGGCTTGCCCGATCCGCGCACCGAAGGCTCACACAACCCAGGCGCAACCAACGTGATGCGTCTTGGCGGCAAGCCGGCCGCCGCACTAACCCTTGCCGGCGACGTCCTTAAGGGCGTCATTCCTGTGCTCGTTGCAATACAGTTCGACCTTGGTCCGTTGATCGCCGCACTTGCCGGGTTCGCCGCGTTCTTGGGTCACCTGATGCCGATATTCTTCCAATTTCGTGGCGGCAAAGGTGTCGCTACCGCCTTTGGCGTGCTGTTCGCGCTGCACTGGCCTACCGGGCTGGCCACCGGGGCACTATGGCTTGGCTGCTTTGCGATTACCCGCATTTCATCGCTGGCATCAATGATCGCTTTTGTCGCTATGCCGGTAATCATCTGGTTTTGGCTACCTGCCGCTCTCGCGCCCATGTTGCTGCTTAGCTTTACGCTGCTCGCGCGCCATCACAGCAATATTCGCAAACTGCTGTCTGGGCAAGAACTTGGGTTTAAGAACTCTAAACAAAAGCCATGAAGGGCCGACTATCATCGCTTAACTTACTACGCACTTTCGAGGTCGCGGGCCGTCACCTCAGCTTCACCCTCGCGGCACAAGAGCTGTGCATCACCACTTCCGCGGTAAGCCAGCAAATTCGTAAGCTTGAGGAAGAAGTCGGCGCACCTCTGTTCGAGCGTCAACCGCGCGGACTGACATTGAGTCGCCGCGGAAAACTATACTGGCTCGAAGTCCAGACGCATATTCTCGCCATTGACCGCAGCACACGCGCCATCTCATTGGCCCCAAGCATCCCGTTACGCGTCAGCCTCATGCCTCCGCTTGCTAGCCGTATCGTGCTGCCAAAGTTAGCGGACTTCCAAGCACTCAATCCAGATATCGAGCTACATGTAGACGCCAGTCTTCGCTACCTCGATATTGCCGGCGACGATGCCGACCTCGCTGTTCGCTTTGGCGTCCCCCCATGGCCTGGCTGTCAGCATGAAAAGCTGATGGATCTGTACATTCAGCCCGTCTGTCCACCCGCACTAGCAGACCGACTTCAGCTAAGTACTCACCCAGAAAACTTGCTGCACGCGCCATTAATCAACATGACCAATCGCCCAGACAGCTGGACTCAGTATCTGAGTGCTGCGGGGCAAAAAACGCACACATCGACGCCGCAGTATTTTGTAGATGATTATCCCGCCGCAATAGAAGCCGCCGAAACACTCGGCGTCGCACTCGCACTCGCACCACTAGAGCACACTCTTATCGAGAAAAATCGGCTCGCGGCCCCATGGCCTGCCAGCGGCCCCATGCCAGAGTCAATTTATGCTGTGATTCCAAATGGCAGTCAAAAGGCGAGGCAGGTCCAAATCTTTCTCGAATGGCTAAAGGTCCAGCTCGCCCAACTTCCTCCAGTCGACGGTTAAGCTGAGCTTAACCATCGACAATTAACCATCGTTTGTCGCCTCCGTACAACTCCTCGACTATGGCTGTCATCAACGAGGAGAACTGCAATGAACCACAGCACAACTTATCCCAGCACCCGAACACTACTCGACTGGCGTCACCACGAACTCGAAGAACTATTTAGCACATTAACGCCTGGCGACCTGCCCAGCGGAAACCTACGAGGCACACTCTTTGGCATTGCCGGCCTACAGCGGCTCCCGCGCATTCTCAACCGTATCGTGCTGATCCTCCTCAGCACGCCCATTAATCCATGGCGCGGCAAGTCGTTTAACGCCGGACACGGCAGCAATCTATGGTTATTTTTGCGGGGCCCTCGCTTCGGGCATTACCGCATCGGAGCAAATATTGGGCCTGATGGCGGCCAATCGCACTGGCTCGACTATAACGTTGACAGCAACATCGCTCCGCTCAAACCGATTCGCGGCGAAGCGCGCCAGCTCGCATCAGGGCAATGGCTATGTCGCATGCTTTGGCAGGGTAAAAAAGGCGCAGGCACACTGCTGTGGTTCACTTTGTCAAAGGCAAACGCATGAACGCCGCCGTACACGAAGTGATCGTTATTGGCAGCGGGTTTGGTGGCTCAACCGTTGCGGCAAAACTCGTCGATGCGGGCATTCATGTCACACTATTAGAGCGCGGACCGTGGCGAAACTCTGGTGCTGTAGAGGCCGCAAAGATCGATAACGCGGCCCCCTTTCCTGAAGGGAAGCAATTCTTTAGCCACGCCTTGCGACGTATATCAGCGCCTTTGCTACCCAAAGGGCGGGCCAATCTTCACCGTGACGGACTCTTTGATCTGCACTATGACCGCAGCCTGAGTATTCTGTGCAGCAGCAGTGTGGGTGGCGGCTCGCACGTCTATTCCGCCATGAATGTCGCACCGAGAAAAAATTATTGGGCGGCCCACCACGGCGCACTTAGCGACGATATTATGGCGCCCCATTACCAGTGGATTTTAGACACCATGGGTAGCCAAACGGCAGCCGCATCAGGTTCTGATACTCCTAACGACATCTGCCAAGACGAGCAACGCCCCGACTGGATGCAGGTTGATCCCGACGCTCAGCCAAAGATGGGCTTTCGCTTTAATAAGAGCACTTTTACCAACAACAGCTTCTTTGGCAGCAGCAACAACAACAAGGTCAGCTTGGACGAGAGACTGTTAATTCCCCGCCTCGGTAAAGGACTAAGCGTTCTTGACCGACATGAAGTGCTGAATATCAGTCGCCACATCAATGGTCTGCCTGCCTCCCCCTGCAGTAATGCCTTCCGTATTACCGTTAAAGACCATCGCAGCGGCAACATACGCACACTAATTAGCGCAAAAATTATTCTCGCAGCAGGCACACTCAATACACTAAAACTTTTGTTTTCAAGCCGAGCCGAAAACGGCCTTAATGGCATGCCCGCACTGGGGCTTGGCATCGGCGGAAATGGTGACGTCCCTGCATACTGGCCTTGCAACGATAGGGCGAGAGATTTTTCCACTGGCGCACCGTGCCATGGTCGCTTTTATCTTCACGACGATCCGCAACGCACTAACCTAACGCGCTATGGAATCAATGGCGTCGACGGCATCCCCATGCCTAGTGCGTTACGCAAACGTCTAAAACAAGACCTTGTTCTCGTCGGCATGGGTACAGACAACGCCAATGGAATCGCCCGATGGCGAAAGCAAAAAATACAATTCGAATACCTGCAGGCAGAAAACCCTATCCTCAACAGCATCTATAACGCCTTCGATAAAATAGGCAAGCTGAGCGGCATACGAGTTTGGTATACACGTCGCCGGCCACTCACAGTTCACCCGTACGGCGGCGCACGATGCGGCGCAAACATCGACAACAGCGTTATCGATGCTAACGGTGAAGTACACGATCAGCCGGGCCTTTTCATTGCCGATGCCTCTGCACTACCGGCCGCCCCCGGTGTTCCACCCTCAGTCACCATTGCCGCATGGGCAAGTCATCTTGCCGCTGCCTTTATTACCAACCATGGAGCACACTAATTATGCAGCCCTTTACAAAAAGAACGTTCACCACACTACTGTTTGTCGCCAGTCTGAGCGCAGCCGCCGTGTCGCTACCAAGACTCTGTGCTGTATTAGTTCGACCGCGCTTATCTGCCGCGCTACGAGAAAAAATCATGCTGGGAGTTACTAGCGTAAACGACTGTCGCTATTGCTCCTGGGTTCACACTGGACTTGCACTAGAAAATGGCGTCGACATGGAAAGTTTGCAGGAATTGCTGCAACAAAATATTCATGCCGCAAATGAAAGAGAAGGCGTTGCTATTCTGTTCGGCAAACACTTCGCCGACGCCGTGCGCAAACCCTCAACAGCAGCGAAAGAAAAGTTGGCGGAATATTTTACTGCTGCCGAGCGCAGGGAAATTATGACGTATATTCACATTATTTATTTCGCCAACCTAACCGGAAATAGTGCTGATGCGCTGCTAGCACGACTACAAGGCAGGCCAACAAACGGCAATCCGATCACCCAGCTTGTGGCAGCCTGCATCGGCGCCCCCGTGTTGGCCGCAATTTGGCTTAACAGCAAAAGAGCCAGTAAAAGGACAATGGAAGGGGTATAAGCCAAGGAGATAATACTAACGCTTGAAAGCGTGCTAAGCGGCGGCTGGCGGCGACAGCTCGGCCAGCGGCCAACGCGGGCGCACCGAAACCGACAGATCATTGTGACGCTCACCGGCGAGCAATCGTAACGCCCCCGCAAAAGCGATCATCGCGCCATTGTCGGTGCAGTATTCAGGGCGCGGATAAAACACATTTACGCCCTTCTTCTCCAACGCCTCTGCCAGGCGCGCACGCAAACGCTGATTTGCACTCACACCACCCGCCATCACCAGTGTCTTTAAGCCGGTTTGCTCCATTGCGCGACGGCATTTAATCACCAACGTCTCAACCACCGCCTCTTCAAATGCACGACAAATGTCGTTGCGATCGATCTCACTCAACACACCATCTACCTTGCAGTCTGCAATGGTATTCATGCAGAAGGTCTTCAAGCCGGAAAAACTCATGTCCAGCCCAGGGCGATCGGTCATTGGTCGCGGAAAACGAAAGCGCTTGGGATCTCCCAGCAGCGCTTGCTTCGCCACCATCGGCCCGCCCGGGTATGGCAGCCCCATCATTTTAGCGGCCTTGTCGAAGGCCTCACCGGCGGCATCATCCAAAGATTCGCCCAATAACCGGTAATCGCCCAACGACGCAGCATGTAAAAGCTGGGTATGGCCGCCACTAACCAGCAACGCAACAAACGGAAAGTCCGGACCATCCTCTTCCAATAACGGCGCGAGCAAGTGCCCTTCCATGTGATGTACCGGCAATGCCGGCACACCCCAGCCGAACGCTAGTGCTTGGGCAGTGCAAGCGCCCACTAACAAAGCGCCCGCAAGGCCCGGCCCGGCGGTATAGGCCACCGCATCGATATCACTGGCCACGCAACCCGACTCCGCCAAGACCTCTTTGGTTAAAGGCAGCAAACGCTGCACATGGTCACGACTGGCAAGCTCCGGTACCACGCCACCATAGGTCGCGTGCAGATCAACCTGACTAAACAGGGCCTGGCCGATGAGCCCGCGCTCGCTGTCATACAGCGCCACACCGGTCTCATCACAGCTGGTTTCAATTCCGAGGATTCTCATGCGGGCAAGGATAACGGCTGTTGCGGTCGAAAGCACTCGCCTCTTCTTTATAGAGATCAGACGGCGCCACGCAGCAATTAATCGCAGTAGACGGTAAAACCCGCTCTATGCCCGTTTGCATTTAGAGGCGACTCGGGTAGAATGCGCCACCCATTGCTCTACAGAAGACAGAGCGAACCTTACAACTTACTGCTTTATATGGACGGTGTAGCGAATGCCGCAAGTCAAAGTTAAAGAAGGCGAACCATTTGACGTAGCACTACGTCGTTTTAAGCGTTCATGTGAAAAAGCCGGTGTTCTGGCTGAAGTGCGTCGTCGTGAATTCTACGAGAAGCCAACTCAGGAACGTAAGCGCAAAGCTGCAGCAGCAGTTAAGCGTCACCTGAAGAAGCTGCAGCGCGAGCAGCTGAACCGCAAACGTCTGTACTAGATTCTGATATAGCGCCAGCAATGAGCGCCCTAAAGAATCAACTCAGCGAAGCCATGAAAGACGCTATGCGTGCCAAAGATAAGGCGCGCTTGGTGGTCATTCGTATGGCTTTGTCTGCGTTAAAGCAGATTGAAATTGACGAACGCATCGAAATCGATGACGTTCGTGCGCTGGCGACTATTGATAAGCAGATCAAGCAACGCGTTGATGCTGCCACACAATACACCGACGCCAACCGCCAAGACCTCGCCGACATTGAAATCGCTGAAGTCGAAATCCTGCGCGAATTCCTCCCCGCACAATTAACCGAAGAAGAAATTTCTCAGTTGATTGAGGACGCCATGGCCGCTACCGGCGCCACTGGCATGCAGGACATGGGCAAAGTGATGGGCATCCTCAAGCCCCAACTGCAGGGCCGCGCCGATATGGGCGCCGTCAGCGGCCTGATCAAAGCACGCTTGGGCTAATCCCCCTCTTAAGCACCCTCTTCAAGATCCAATCCTATCGCCGACAGAGTCACACACTCCATCAGGGAGCCTCTGAATAGCTCCAACAAAACAGTAAACCACGCGATTCTTGTGAGAGCCTGCTGATCAGGCGAGGGATTTACGACTAACGCCAATCGCTTGCAAGCAGGCCCTCACAAAGCAATGGTGTTCAGAGCAGATATAAACAGAAGCCCTTGTCGCACCTCCTTTTCGAAATCCTAGAAAGGTTGTGGAGGACGCTGACCCACACCGCTATCATGGCCCCCTATGGCACGCATTCCCGATTACTTCGTCCAAGATTTACTCGCCCGCACCGACATCGTCGAGCTGGTCAATAGCCGCGTGCCGCTAAAAAAATCGGGGCGCAACTACAGCGCTTGCTGCCCTTTTCATCAGGAGAAAACGCCATCTTTTTCTATCGCACCCGACAAACAATTTTATTATTGCTTCGGCTGCGGCGCGAACGGCAATGCCGTTGGCTTTTTAATGGAATACGAGCGATTAAGCTTTCCCGAAGCGGTTGAGCAACTTGCACACAACGCAGGGCTAGAAGTACCCAAAGAAGATGACGGACGGCCATCGCAATCAAAGCAGCAACGGGACCGACTGCAAGTGCTCTACGACTTACTCGCCCGCGCCGAACGTTTTTATCGTCAGCAACTAAAAAGCGCGCCAGAAAAAAAGGCGGCGGTAGATTACCTTAAAGGCCGAGGACTCTCGGGCGAAATCGCCAAGCGTTACGGCCTCGGTTACGCGCCACCCGGCTTCGACAATTTAATGACAGGTCTATCGCTCGACAAAGACGGCGTAGAACAAGCGCTGCAAGCGGGCCTGCTAGTCCGCAACGATGACAGTAACCGCACCTACGACAAATTTCGTGATCGCGCTATTTTTCCCATTCGCGATAGTCGCGGGCGCACCATCGGCTTTGGCGGGCGCATACTCGGCGATGGCAAACCGAAGTACCTTAACTCCCCCGAAACCCCTGTCTTCCACAAAGGCCAGGAGCTCTACGGACTGTGGGAATGGCGTCAGTCAAAAGAAAAATCCGGCCGACTGTTTGTTGTTGAAGGCTATATGGACGTCATCGCGCTAGCACAAAACGGCGTCGAAAATACCGTTGCCACACTCGGCACAGCGACCACCGAAGAGCACGCCCAAAAACTGTTTCGCCAAGTGGACAACGTCGTCTTTTGCTTCGACGGCGACAACGCCGGTCGGCGCGCCGCATGGCGAGCGCTCGAATCCTCCATGCCTGCACTCGAAGATGGCAAACAAGCCCGTTTTTTATTCCTACCCGACGGCGAAGACCCAGACACCTTGATTCGCGCCCAAGGCCGCGAAGCCTTTCTCGTGCTCGCCGACCAAGCTCCAACGCTCTCAACCTATTTATTTAACCACCTTAGCGAAGGCCTAGACCTCGCCACCGTCGATGGTCGCGCGCGCCTAGCCAAACTCGCCATGCCACTACTCGAACGCGCACGGGGCGAGCTCTATCGCAAATTACTGCGCCGCGAGCTGGCCTCACTGACACGCCTTGAAGAAGACGAACTGGAAATTCTCGGCCGCAGCCACGCCCAACAGCTGGCCGCTACAGCCGCAAAACGCCAAGAAGCACGACCGGAAATCAGATCAGATAAACGAGAAATACCCAGAAACAACGCACCGACGGACCAACCGTTTCACGACAACGAAGCTCCGCCGATGTGGGACGAAGCCCCGCACGCACCGGAATCGGACTTCGGCGGCAGCCAACCATACCCCACCGATTACCACTCTGCCCATGACGAAGGCGGCGACAGCAACCGGCGCAACGAGGGCGCCAGCAAGCAACACAAGCCCTCGCGCGCACCACGCGGCGCAACACACTTTACGCTGGCCGAACGGCTCATTCTCGTGCTGATTGATTACCCTGAAGTACTGGCACAACATCCGCTGCCAGACGGAATCGACACCCTCAACGAACCGCACCTAGATTTGCTGACCGACATTGTCACGCTCATTTGCGAACAACCCGACATCACCACACCAGACATTCTCGGCAGTCTGCTCGCACAGGAACGTGGCGACCTCTACGCCGAAGCCCGCCGCCGCGCCGTCTTCGTCCCCAAAGACGCCCTACGTGGTCTACGCACATGGCAAGACGGCGTTTGCGCGCTTGAGATACGCTCACTCGAGCAAGCCCACGACCTCGCAGTACGGGCCGAAACCCCCGACCTCAAGCGCTTATCCGAGATCAACACACGGCTTTCCGAAGTACGCGCTCGCCAACGCATGGCAATTGGCGATTAATCGGAAAAGTCGCCGTTAAACACTTGAGTTGCTGGCGGCCGCACCGATATATCACTATAATGCGCGGTTTTACCGAGTTCCCAACTGAAGTACGTTTTTCAGGCGGGACCCTTTCCACTCAGTCCTCACAGGCGCAATGCATGGCGACCGAGAAAGAACAGCAACAGTCACAGCTTAAGCTGTTGATCACCCTTGGCAAAGAACAGGGCTACCTGACCTACGCCGAGGTTAATGATCACCTGCCTGATTCGATTACCGATACCGATCAGGTTGAAGACATTATTCAGATGATTAACGACATGGGCGTTCCGGTGGTTGAAAAAGCCTCCGATGCCGAGTTGTTGAACAACGATAATAATGCCACCGAAACCGACGATGTTGCTGCTGAAGAAGCGGCAGCTGTACTGGCGTCCGTTGAAAATGAACCGGGCCGTACAACCGACCCGGTGCGCATGTATATGCGCGAAATGGGCACCGTCGAACTGCTGACCCGCGAAGGCGAAATTGAAATCGCTAAACGCATCGAGGAAGGCATTCGCGAAGTACTGCACGCCGTCGCTTTTTGGCCTGGCACGGTAGAAAAAGTCACTGCCGAATTTACTAAAGTCGAACTCGAAGAGCGTCGCCTATCCGACATTATCGCTGGCTACCTCGATCCGAATGACGACGGCGCAGCCGCAACGTCCAGCAACAATAACGAAGCGACGTTTGCCGAGCGCAACAAAAAGAAAGCTGAAGAGAAAAAAGCTGCTGAAGCAAAAGCCGCCGAAGCAAAAGAGAACGGCACCGAAGTCGAAACTGATGACAGCGACGACGAAGATGACGGCTCACTTGATCCGGTATTGGCAGCAGAGCGCTTCAATATGCTCCGTACACTGCTTGAGAAGTCCGAGAAGGCCCTTAAAAAGCACGGGCGCGACCATGCCAGCAGCGGTAAAGCACTAGAAGCATTGGCTGAGCATTTCACTCTGTTCAAGCTCGTACCACGGGTTTACGACGGCCTGCTTCTTCAGGTTCGCTCGACACTAGACCTCGTTCGCAAGCAAGAAAAAGATATCACCATGCTGGTGGTTCGACGCGGCCGCATGCCACGGACTGACTTTATCAAGTCCTTCCCAGGCAACGAGTCCAACATCGAATGGCTCGACGACCTGCTACGCACGAAAAAAGGCAAAGAACTCGCCGAGCGCCTAAACCCGGTGCGTGACGAAATCATCCGTGCCCAGCGTCGCATCCAGCTGATCGAACAAAAGATTGGCCTGCCCATTGGTGAAATTAAAGAGCTGAACCGTCGCGTTTCTATTGGCGAAGCAAAAGCACGCCGCGCCAAAAAAGAAATGGTAGAAGCCAACTTGCGCCTGGTTATTTCGATTGCAAAGAAATACACCAACCGTGGCTTACAGTTCCTCGACCTGATTCAGGAAGGCAACATCGGCCTGATGAAAGCCGTAGACAAGTTCGAATACCGTCGTGGTTATAAGTTCTCGACCTATGCAACTTGGTGGATTCGTCAGGCGATCACTCGCTCGATCGCCGACCAAGCCCGCACCATTCGTATTCCGGTGCACATGATCGAGACGATCAACAAGATCAACCGCGTACAGCGTCAAATGCTGCAGGAAATGGGTCGCGAACCGACACCGGAAGAACTGGGCGTACGCTTGGAAATGCCGGAAGATAAAGTTCGCAAAGTCCTGAAGATTGCCAAAGAGCCAATCTCCATGGAAACCCCGATTGGTGATGACGAAGACTCAAGCTTGGGTGACTTTATCCGAGACGTTAACGTTGAATCCCCCATCGACAGCGCCACCATGATCGGACTGGAAGAATCCACCCGTGAAGTCTTGGCCAACCTCACAGCACGTGAAGCCAAAGTACTGCGCATGCGCTTCGGCATCGACATGAATACAGACCACACACTGGAAGAAGTCGGCAAACAGTTCGACGTAACCCGTGAACGTATTCGTCAGATCGAAGCAAAAGCACTGCGCAAACTTCGTCACCCATCACGCAGCGAGCATCTGCGCAGCTTCCTCGATGGCGACGGCGGCAGTAATAATTAATTAGCACTTGAAACCAAAGCAAAGCCGCTGAATAATTCAGCGGCTTTTGTTTTGCCCGGCTTTTTTTGTCGGCTGACATAGCAGACACCGCAACACCCCTTTTATAGGGCCTATAGCTCAGTTGGTTAGAGCAGGGGACTCATAATCCCTTGGTCCCAGGTTCGAGTCCTGGTGGGCCCACCATTTTCCCTCTTTGGAATGACCCTAAGCGCTGCTATGGTGTCAGTCTTGCATCATGCGGAAGGCGTGACCAATCACACACCCAGCACGGAGCCGGGCAGCAAATGTTTAACGATGCCACTCAGCACAGGCAGCTTGCTCGACCTTACCGCAAGGCATTGTTAACCGCTCTGCTTATCCTGACCTTTGTTAGCGGCCTGCTGTTCGCCTACATCAATATCAATCGCGCGAACTATATTGTCGCGGGCGCCGAGTTTGGAATGGCAGCCTATTCCATCGTTTTGCTTTTTGGTCTTCGCCTCACACAACGGCTGGAGTTTTGGGTATTTGCTTATCTCGTGCCGTTTTTCAGCGTAATGATGCTGGCACTCGCCGCCCCACTCTCCACGCTGAACGTTTTCATCTGGGTGCTTCTCATTCCCATTGTGTCGCATTTGTTATTGGGCCGTCGGCTCGGCTTGGCCATGTCTGTGGCTTACATCGCAATCGCTTCAGGAATTTTCTTTTGGCGTTATGGCGGCGACCCCGAGATCATGCAACCCGTTATTCTCAGCAACATTGGCGTGCTCACGCTCTGCCTCATTGCCTTTTCTCATGTCTATGAAATTACCCGCGAGCAATCCGAAAATCGTTTAGTGAAGCTAGCGCATTCAGATCCGCTGACAGGCCTGCCGAATCGTGCACATCTGCAAAGCAGATTTGAGCACGAACAGTCACGCCACCAACGCCACGGCAGCGCCATGTCCGTTGTGTTGCTCGATTTGGATTTTTTTAAGAGGGTAAACGACAACCACGGCCACGAAGCGGGCGATAAGACATTACAACATGTCGCCAAGTTGTTGCTCGTAGATCTACGCAAAACTGATCTCGCCGCACGCCTAGGCGGTGAAGAGTTTTGTCTTTTGCTGCCCGACACAGATAGCGTTCAAGCACATGCCGTGGCAGAAAAAATTCGTGTGCGCTTGGCATCCACGCCACTGGATTTTAACGGTTCACAGATCGCCGTAACAATGAGCGGCGGTGTAGCCGAACTGGGTCGCGATGGCAACGCCCTCAATGACCTAACCCGTTGCGCCGATCGAAAGCTGTATAACGCGAAGGCTGAGGGCCGGAATCGAATTACATTATAATCGTGCGCTAGACTTTTAAAACGAAGCCCGATACCCACTGCAACACAATTCTCCCCTCGCTTTCTCGCGTACCACAGCGCACGAAAAGCTTTCTCGGAACACTGCTGCGGCGGCCGCCGTTATCATCACAAAATAGCGTGCTCACGTTTCGTCATAACGCCTCAGCCATGCGTAAACTTCTGGCCAAACTTCGTGCTCAGCAGACTTACCCATAATCAAGTCATTATGACCGTAGTCTTCTACGTGACCATGCGACTTTCCAAACACCCTGTGCTCAGTGCCGAAGCGTGCCGCCACCTCAAACGGGCATTGAATGTCTGCTGTGCCAGAGATCGACAAAACTGGAAAGGTGTAGCCTTTCTCTTCAAGAAGGTCTACATAACGCTCCCCTGAGGACGCCTTTAATCCTGTTCCGTCAATCGCCCCCGCCATCTCTCTCAAGACCTGAGCGCTTACAGGATGTATCGAATTCGCCGCCAATTTGCGGTAACTGTTTAATTCAACGTTGTTACGACCCACCAATACCGGATCGATAAAAGCACGATGGAATCGCGCCGCCCAACTGGAAAACAAGACAGGCCAGTTCACCGGCACTGACGGGATCAAGTGCGTTAGTGGCGCCAACTTAACAATACGATGAAAAATGGAGAGGCTGTGACTGTAATCCAACGATGACCCGATCGTAATGCCGCTCCGAATTTTTTCGGCAGCCCGCGCATTCTGCAACGCGGCATGGCTATACAGTAAAATTCCGCCCATGCTGTGACCAACAAAATGTAATTTTTTTCTGCCTGTGGCCTCGAGAACTGCATTAATGGCGGCGGGAATGTCTTGCTCGCAATAAGTATTAAAACCCCACCCCCAACGTTTACCTGAACGCTGCGCTGGCTTTTCACTTAGCCCATGTCCACGTAAATCCACCGCGTACACATCGAAACCTTGCTCCACCAAACCGCGCGCCAGCGAGCATTGCGGATCAATATCAAACGCCAAACGATTCGACCCTAGGCCATGGCACAGCAACACAGGGAACGAGGAGCGAAGCGATTCCGTGCGAGGCGCGTAATGGCTAATGCCGAGCTCCCACCCATCCGCAGTTGTCGTAAACATCACGTCACTTGAAGTCTCTGCAACCTGCCAACGCAACAGACGGCGCAACTCCGAATGACGGCAATGCTGATAAGGGCCACCTTGCATTGATACATCCTTACTTTACGTAAACTACGTTTCCCTCTTCTCGGGCCATTAGCAACGAACAGCCAGCCAACGCTCACTGACTGCGCCGTAATAGTGCGGCATACAGGAATAATTACTTGTAGAAATACGTCGTCGCGCAATGAACTGGAAAGCCATGAAAGACAGCCTTCGTGTTCGCGGAATGAAAAAAGATGGAAAAGGCGCGGCGAGAACATTACCGACGCCCTAGAGAAGCGTGTAAACCCAAAACACGCTCAGCAGTGGCCTCGCGTCAATGGGATCACTGCCTTGTGATCATGCTGACTGCTCTTGATTCCCCAGCTCGGAACCCGGCTCCTGAATAAAGTAGCCTTGAAAGCGCCTAACTCCTTTGGCCCACAGTGCGTACAAACTACGCGCATCTTCAATGCCACTGGCAACGACGCCAACATTGGCGGCAAGCGCCGCGTCGAGCAATACTTTATCGGCTGGTTGAGTCGTTGCGGATTTCTCCAAACGTCTTGCTAATGCACCCTCTAAGCGAACAAATAGAGGCTGTAAGTATTCCAGCACCGATAGGCTATTCGCCGTTGCACCAAAATGGGTGACCATCATGGCTCCGCCACCCTTCTGTAAGGCTGCCGCAAGTTGCGCCACCGCACCGCGATGGGTGACACCGGCGCTTTCTTCCACCGCCACCACAATACATTGATTCGCGGAACGCATCGGCGTCGCCGCGATCAGCGACGTCACCGCGTCCAAATACGTGCTGCTGCTCAAACTTTGACTACTGGCGTGCACCACCAAAAACAGTGATGCCTGTGCGTCGATTTTTTCCGTTAACGTCTGATGCGCATGTTGAAATGCCCAAGCATCTAGATCTGGAATCCAACCACGCTTTTCAAGAACCGGTAAGAAGCGCTCTGGCGAGAGTAAGTTTCCATCCTTGCCCGCAATGCGTGCCAAGACAAAATTCACCGGGCTGCCGATACCGTCAATCGTGACAATGGGCTGATACATGGCACGTAATTTATCCACCGGCATCACGCCACCCGAATCAGCCGCCTCAGCACCACTATGCCCCGCAAAACCTTCCTTCACTGTGCCTGGCCCTGAAGCAAATGCCATGCTCAGCAACTGCTCTGCTTGCACCAACACGGCACTTAACGTCGACTCGCTTTTGCCAAGATGAACTGCCGCTGCACAAACACCCGACGCGACCTCCTTCTTCCCGTCTTTTGCTTGAAGACGAAATGGCTGATCAGACAACTGCGCCATAACCCCCCGAATACCTTCCATCTGCTTGGCAACATCTTCGCGCGATAACAAAATGCCAACGGTGTTCTCACCCAACATCGACCACTGCTTTAATCCAAGTGCATGAATACGAGCCAACCACTGCTCTTGTACCGCTGCCTGCCCTTGCGGCCCATAATGCTCTTGTACGGCGGGCGTCTCCGTGAGGCCAAGCAGTACTAGCGCAATGCGTTTCGTCCCCTCATCGGCGCGACCAATGTCTCGCTCTAGTTCGGAAAAAAAGAAGTGTCGCGATAACGCATTACTCGTCTGCGTACGCTGGGTGACGCGTGACACCTGTGTCTGCATTCGCCGAGCTAATTTAACGCGCGCCTTAACGGAATTAATGAGCACTGCATCGGCAACTGGCTTCGCTAAAAAGTCGTCTGCGCCGGCTGCGATCGCATCCTGATGGGTTTTAGCATCGCTCTCCGCCGTCAGAAAAATAATCGGCAATAGAGCTGTCTCTGCCTCTTGCCGCAAGACGGCCGCTAACTCGATACCATTAAAGCGCGGCATATTCACGTCTAGCACAATGACATCTGGGCGAAAGGCTGCGATCTTAGACAAACTATCTTCAGGCTCAGAAATGGCATCCGCAGTTATACCACTGGTTTCCAGCAACGCCACGGTGCGCTCTGCCAGCGCCACGTCGTCATCAATCACCAAACAACGCAATCCACTCGACGTATCCATACGGGCAAGCTCCGCAACCGTCTTTAGTAGGTGCACATGATCTAGCGGCTTCTCTAAGAATCGATCCGCACCGGATCTCACCGCCTCAATACGTGATGAAAAATCGGCGCGACCAGTCACAATCGCAACCGGAGTCCGCTCGCCGGTAATATCGCGAATATCTTGCACGACATCGAACGCGGGACGATCACGACCTGGAAACATAAGGTCGAGCAGAACAATCGCTGGGGTCTCTTTCTCTAGCAACGCTGCCGCCACAGCAGGATCACCTGCCGTCACAACCCGATAACCCGCCTGATCAAACAACACTGCCAAACGTAAGCGCAGCAGTTCATCATCGTCGATCACCATCACCAGTTTTCCAGGCTCTTCAGCAGGAGTCACCTTTTCGGCGATCTCCTCTGCGTCTATCGCACTGCCGCCTGCAGCCCGAACAATACTGAGCAACGCTTGAAACGATTTCGCTAGCGCGTTAACCGCTCCCACATCCGGCATGTCATGTGCGCGCAAAAGATCCAACAGAGCGATATCCACCGGCCGAGCCGCTTTACTGATTTCAGGAAAACCAAAACTCGCCCCAGCACCGGAAAGGCGATGTGCAAATATCTGTAACTGCGTTGCTGCCTCAACATCCCAGCCCGCGGACAAGACCCGCCAATGCGCTACCGCCGCATCCGCTAGTTTCGGTAACGAGCCTACAAACCGCGCCTTAATATCTCGAAGGCGCTGCGCTGACGAAATCGACTCCAACGTCATGGGTAATCCTCTTCTGTCTGTCCCACTAAACTGCAGAACATTGATCAAATATAGCAATGAAGGCCACTTTCCGAGCACCATTGCGCTATATGCGTTTTGCGCTGGTAAAACGTGCCAACACGCAGTCCCAAATAAATATCCGTAAAGCGACCTATCGCTAGCCACTCTACTCTTGCATTAGCCTATCAATATCCGGACTCTTATAACCTGCAAAAAAAACAGGCATACCACATGACAACTCTACACCGCATTCTTCACGTTGATGATGAAGAGTATATTCGCGAGCTAGTTCATATCGCACTGACGGAACTCTCAACTCTGGAAGTCGATGGCTATGGTGGCGCCGCGGAGCTGATGGCAAACCCACCTCATGTTTTGCCCGATCTTCTTTTACTCGATGTTATGATGCCAGAAATAGGAGGCCCGGCGCTGCTAGCCACACTACAGGAGCAAGCTGACTTTGCCTCCATACCGGTCATTTTTATGACAGCGGAGAGTCGGAAAACTGAGACAGAAAAGCTTTTTACGCAAAACGTGATTGGAGTGCTATCAAAGCCAATCAATCTCACCACCCTAGCAAACGATATTCAGGCGCTGTGGACTTCCGCACAAGCAACGTGAAGCTAGCCGGCAATACGATTTCTGCCAGTCAATTTTGCTTCATATAAAGCCTTGTCTGCTGACGCAATTAAATCTCTTTCTTCCTGTCCGTCTAGCGGAACCATGCTGGCAACACCAATGCTCAAGGTCACCACGCCGTCCATTCCTTGGGCATGCACAATACCCAGCGCCTCAATCTTTGCACGAATGTCTTCAGCCTTTTTGAGTGCGCCCTGCAACGGCGTATCCGGCAACACACAGGCAAACTCTTCACCGCCGTAGCGTGCCACAAAATCGCGCGGGCGCTCCATTCCTGCACTCATTGCATCTGCAAGGCTAGCCAGGCACGCATCGCCCGCCTGATGGCCATATAAATCATTAAAGTTTTTAAACTTATCTACATCAATAAACAATACCGACAAGCTACTCTGCGTACGACGACAGGCATTCCACTCCAGCGCCAGTCGGTCGTCAAAACTACGACGATTCGGAACTCTCGTTAATCCATCAACAAGCGCCATTTTTCGCAGCACATCCGTTTGCGCCTTCAGCAGCAGATGCGTTTTCACTCTGGCGCGCACCACCGCAGCATTAATTGGCTTGCTAATAAAATCAACAGCGCCTTCTTCAAGCGCGCGCGTCTCTTCATCCGGATCCGTCTGCGCGGTAACAAATATAATCGGGATATCGCTAGTATCAGGATTGGACTTTAGGTTTGCACAGACTTCGTGACCATCCATACCAGGCATCATCACATCAAGCAGTACTAGATCGATATTGCCCGCCGCGCATAACGTTAATGCCTGCTCGCCACTGGTCGCCATGTACACATCGTGATCGTCCCCAAGCACATGATGTAAAGCACGAACATTGAGCGGCTCATCATCAACCACAAGAATCGACTTCTTTGATCCACGCAGCAATGATTCAACTGAAAACTGTTCAATATCTCTCGTCACACTTCTCACCTTTTACTCGTAAATCATCAACATCAAATTGGCCCTTATCCGCGCCAATCATCGATGGGTCACCCACTAACTAAATTTAGCCGCCACCTGCTGTCGGACACGATCAAGATGAGACGCAGCAGAATCAAAATCCAATTCATATACCGCGGCCTCTAGCAAAGAAAGATCAATATCCCAGCTAAATGGCAAGGCGCTTTTAAGTTCTTCGTAAACGCTTAGAGACTCCATATTGACCGTCCCAAGATGCCGCTCTAGCCGGTCCATCTTCCGTGTTAACTGCTCAGCGCTCCCCTCGCCATCAGGATGTATATCAAGGCGCCTATCGTCCTCTTTAACGGCCGCCGACAGCTCATCGACGAACTGAGTTAAAGACTCCTTGGCTTGCAACAACAGCGTGTCAGCCACCGGCAACATTACCGTCGCAGCGTCTACCCATAGGTCCGACTTATCGTATTGCTCCACCTCTTTAAGGTATCGCTCCAGTTGACTAGCGCCTACAGTTGCAGCCAAACCTTTCAAACTATGAATTTCACGAAAGAACGCTTCGTGATCCGCGTCCTTAAGCGTTTTCTCTATCGCTGTTAAGCCTTGTGCATAGCGGCTCACAAAGCCCCGAGCATGGCGGCAGAAAAAGGTTTCATCGTTATTGAATCGCTTAAGTGCGGCAGGAAAATCATCACCTTGATTCGCCGTCTTACTAGCGGGCTTTTCCGACGGCGCTTGACTCGCTCGCAACACGGAAACTTTTGATGGCGGCGTTTCACTCACTGAAGTCAGTATTACGCCAATCAGATTGTCGACTTCGAACGGCTTGCCGACGTGTTCATTCATGCCAGCGTCGAAACACGCCTGTCGGTCATTCGGCATAGCATTTGCCGTCATCGCAATAATCGGTAGATCTACCAAACCCAACTCTTTACGGATTTTACCGGTCGCGGCGTAACCATCCATGCGCGGCATCTGAATATCCATCAGCACGACATCAAATAGAAAGCCGTCGTCACGTAATATATCCACTGCAACGATGCCATCCTCGGCAATGGTTACCTTTCCGCCGGCCATTTCCATCAGCTCTTTCGCAACCTGCTGATTATTGACGTTATCTTCGACCAACAAAATATTGAGCCCGAAAAGAGCATCACTTTGCAATCCAGACCCGCTACCAGAACGCACGCTTCTGCGGTGTCGGGTCAACAGCACATCTGACGCAGCATCAAGCAGGTCAGAAGGCGTCAGCGGTTTATTCACTGCTCCATCCACCTTCAGCCCGCCAGCCGCGATATCATCAGCAAGCTGCTCACTAAGATGTGCTGGCGTCATAGCGATTACGCTCATATCGACGGAACACTCTGTTGCCAACTTGCTCAGCCCTGGCAGCAACGCTTTTGCGCCAGCGTTTGGCAAGAACCAATCAACAAACGCCACTTGGTAAGGCTCGCCTTTGCGTACGGCCTCTTCGATCAACCGCAAGGCTTCATCAGAATCACTGGCCGTCGCCGCCACCCAGCCTAAAGACTCGGCAAGCTGCGCGATGGCTGCACGCGCGACGTCATTATCATCCAAAATCAATACGCGGAGTTTTAACAGCATTTCATCCGCGATCTGCTCGGTCAAATGCTCGTCGTCTTCACTTCGCTGCAATAACAAAGAAAACGAAAAGGTGCTGCCAATTCCTGCGTGACTCTCTAATTCTAGCTCGCCGTTCATCAAGTGAACTAAACGTTTACTAATCACCAAACCAAGGCCCGTACCGCCAAAGCGTCGCGTTGTGCCCGCCTCCGCCTGAGAGAAAGAATTAAACAATTTGTCCTGCTGTTCCGGCGTCATTCCGATGCCCGTATCACGCACGCTAAAGCCCAGTCGTACTTCATCATCAGCCGAAGAGATAAGATCAATGGAAATAACCACTTCACCGCGAGAAGTAAACTTCACCGCATTACCGGCAATATTAATCAGTATTTGCTGTATTCGTAGACTGTCTCCAATCACCATACTGGGGACGTCGGGTGAAATCTCAAAAACAATTTCCACCGGTTTTTTAGCAACACCGATGGAAATAATGGTCGCAACATCCTTAAGTAACGAATCAATACTGAATGAAATCGGATCAAGCAACATTTTTCCTGATTCGATCTTTGATAAATCGAGAATGTCATTCAGGATAAGCAGTAACGACTTAGCCGCGCCGCGAGACTTGTCGACGTAGTCCGCCTGCTTATCACTGAGCGGCGTACTCTTAATCAATTGCAACATACCAATAACGGCGTTCATCGGCGTCCGAATTTCATGACTCATATTCGCCAAGAAATCACTCTTGGCGCGATTCGCTCGATCCGCATTCTCTTTCGCTTCAATCAGTTCTTTCTGCGCCTCTTTACGCAGCGTCAAATCCATAGCAATACCCAGAAATCCTTCGACTCGGCCATCTTCACTGGACAGGACCGTCACCTTTAACAGCACAGGGAAACGCGAGCCGTCTTTTCTTCTAAACGTCCATTCGAGCTCTTCAGAAATCCCCATTCTCGGCTTGGTGGTAACCGAGTCCATGCCGGGTTTAACGGTAAAGCCGAGCTCTTTCGACAAAACTTTGGCCCGCTCAATCACTTCTGTAGCATCGTGAAAAGCACCCGGCGTTAACTTACCGATTGCCTCGTCGGCTCGGTAGCCCAACATCACTTCTGCAGCAGGATTAAAATGTGTGATTCGTCCATCAATATCCGTAGCGATAATGGCATAGCCCGCGCCATCGAGAATGGCATGCTGCACAGACACCAATGCCGCAAGCTCTGCGGTTCTCTCCGTTACTGTTTTCTCTAGGCTCGCATTAACCTCAAGAATTCTTCTTTGTGCTTCTTTTAGCGGACTTGTATCTCGGCAGATATTCGCTACACCGATCACATCACCTTGCTCAGAAATCACCGGTGACACTGTCATTTCAACATGAATCAGACGTCCATTCTTACAGCGACGCCTCACTTCAACGTGTGGAATAACACTACCTCTCCGAGCCTCGCCGAGAATATACACTTCCTCTTCTCGACGACCCTCTTCAACAATCAGATCTAGAACAGACTGCCCAACAGCCTCTCCAACCGTGTAACCAAACATCTCCTCTGCACCAGGATTCCAGCTTGTCACAAATCCGGAAGACGATAAGCCGATAATGGCGTCTGGAGAATGATTAACGATGGCGGCAATTTCTGAGTTTTTAAGATTGACCAACTCACGCCTTTTAATACTAAGAGAAACGATATAAAGAAATATAAGTACCAATACAGAGATAGAAAGGAGGCTATAAATAGTGGTTCTACGAACTTTAGACACCAGATCTTCAATTCGCTGCGAGGGCACAGCTGTCACAAAATATAGAACTCTCTGCTTATTCATTTCATCAAACGGGAGCGCCTTTACAGAAAAATAGGCCTTTTGGTCATTGAACTCCGCATACTGAGTCGATCCATCCGCCACAGCAGCAATATCCCCTTTCGTCAAAATCTCCGGCAACACATCACTCCAGCTCGCCGATTGCTCCCTGCTACTAACCAAATCCTTTTCATTGCTTCCTGAACGTCCCTCCTTATTCACTTCGCTATTATTAATGAAATAGCCATTTTCATTGAGCAGGTAGGAATTAAAATTGGCATCAATTTCACTGGCAAGGCTATTGAGAATTTGATCTGCTGAAGTATTAATAATAACAATACCGGCAATCCCGCCTCTCACATCATTTACAGCGATGCCTGCACGTATCGTGCGTTCCGACAAATCAGCAACGCTACCATTTTCACGATTGAGGTTTATGTCTGAAATATACACATCTCCCTTGCGCCGCACCGTCTCAAGGAAGTAACTCCGCCCGCCTTTCACCTGTAGCTTATCGGGTTGAGTGACGACAATATTGCCGTCACGCTGATCAACTCGAATAACTTCCTTGCCACCTGATTCCACGCCAATGTATCGAACTTGCGTCGCAGTTGGATGGGCATGCAAGTACGCGGAAAAAATCTCTTGGAGCCGCTGTTTCCATACTTCCTCGGTGATGGCATCTCGCGCATCATAACCATCATTGCCATGCGCTCGATTAAGCCCCAGTACTGGCGGTGTGTTAGACAGAAAGATGACATCTCGACGTAAACGTTGCAGGCTATTCTTCAGAACCACTTCATGCGTAACATTATTTTCGTGTAATAACAGCCCAGTCTCCGCAACGATATCGCTGCGCACTTCACGATCAGAGATCCAGACTAAGCATGCCAACGTAACCACCACCAATAAGCCGGTTACGGATGTGTTTCGCCACGTCAATCCTTCGTGAGAGAATCGAGAGCCTGCACGCTTCGGCGTTTTTTTCGTTCTTCCTTCCTGCATCACTTTTTCCACTCTCTACCTTTTCGCTTCGGATTTTCTCTGACGCCTTGTTAACGACGACTTGTACGGGCTACTCGCTTCCGACAACGTACCGCCGTATTGCTAGTAAGAGACATCAGCCAGCTGACGATATGCCACAACATAGACCGATCTTACTCACAGAGTGGGAAAAAAAGACCATTTCCTGAATAACCCTTCTTCCGGTAAGCACTTTGTTTAGCAAACTCATTTTTCGGCGATATATGAACTCAGATTTTCCCATACATCACGTCATCACTATGTGAGTGACTTGTACATTTATCAGCCAACCCTCGTAGCGTAAGCCCCCAACCAATATGCCTAACCGTCCTCTCGCGGTCTGTGCATCAGTCGGTAAATCGCTGGGATTACCAATAAAGAGAGCAGTGGCGCAGTCAACATACCACCGATCATCGGCGCGGCGATTCTGCGCATAATTTCGCTGCCGCTGCCATCACCCCACATAATCGGCAACAAGCCCGCCACAATAACGGCAACCGTCATCGCTTTCGGGCGAATACGTAACACCGCGCCCTCGTGCAGCGCCTCAACGAACGAGGCATCGTCCACATCACCTCTGTCTAGACGCTGCTGCCAAGCCTGCTTTAAATACAACAGCATAATGACACCAAATTCCGCCGCCACGCCTGCCAATGCGATAAAGCCCACGCCTGTGGCGATGGAGACGTTATAGTCGAGCAGATATAGCAGCCAAATCCCGCCTGTCAGCGCGAACGGCAAGGTCAACACAATCAATAACGCCTCATCGACGCGCCGAAATATTAGGTAAATCAGCACAAAAATAATCGCAATGGTCGCAGGCACCACTAATCGCAAGCGCTGATTGGCCCGCTCTATAAATTCGAACTGTCCGGCATAAGCAATACTGATACCACTTGGCAAGGACACATCACGGGCAACCACCGCTCTCACGTCTTGCACCACGGATGACAAGTCACGGCCACGTACATCGACGAAAACCCACCCTGACAATCGCCCGTTTTCGCTTTTTAACATTGCCGGACCATCCGTGACGTTCACGTCCGCTACCATCGATAACGTGATTCGCTCGCCACGGGGCGTCAGAATGGGTAAAGAAGATAAACTCGCCAGCGTATTGCGCCAGTCTTTTGGGTAACGCAACGTGATGGGATAGCGTGCTAACCCTTCGACTGTCTCGCCGATTTTTTCACCGCCAATCAGACCACTCACTACCGATTGAATGTCCGCAATACTCAGGCCATAACGCGCCGCTGCCTCACGACGAATATCAATATCAATATAACGTCCGCCAGTTAATCGTTCAGCTAGGGCGGACGAAACACCGGCAACATTTTTCACTGCATGCTCAACCTGTTGTGCCACTTCGTCGATCTGCTTTAAGTCCGCGCCAGAAACTCTTACTCCCAACGGGCTTTTAATCCCTGTGGCCAGCATGTCGATGCGATTACGGATCGGCGGAATCCAAATATTGGTCAATCCCGGTACGCGCACGACACGATCAAGCTCTTCAATTAGGTCAGCCATCGTCATGCCTTCACGCCACTCGTCCCGAGGCTTAAACCGCACGGTCGTTTCAAACATTGTTAACGGTGCCGGATCGGTTGCGGTGCGCGCACGTCCGGCCTTACCAAACACTTGCTTCACTTCAGGCACTGTTTTAATCAACCTATCCGTTTGCTGTAAAAGCTCTGCCGCTTTCTGCGCGGATAAGCCAGGCAACGCGCTGGGCATGTACAGCAAGTCGCCCTCATCAAGTGGCGGCAAGAACTCTCCGCCTAATCTTGTCGCAGGCCATATCGAGCTCACTAAAACAACCAGTGCTACCGCAATAGTGGTGCGCGGATGCGCTAAGGAAATATTGAGTACGGGACGATAAAGGCGAATAAGCACACGATTAATCGGATTTTTTTGTTCTTCTGGTAGTTTTCCGCGTATCCAAAATCCCATCAATATCGGCACTAATGTCACCGATAATCCAGCAGCCATCGCCATCGCATAAGTTTTGGTAAACGCGAGAGGGCCAAACAAACGCCCTTCTTGTGCTTCAAGCGTAAAAACCGGCAAAAATGAAAACGTAATAATCAGTAAAGAGAAGAACAGCGCTGGGCCAACCTCTTCAGCCGCCCGCGTGATTACCTGCCAATGCTCACGACCGACAAGCGCCTTTTCAGGATTATCCTGATGCCATTGTTCGATTTTCTTGTGCGCATTCTCGATCATCACAACCGCCGCATCGACCATCGCGCCAATCGCAATCGCAATGCCACCTAGCGACATAATATTCGCATTAACACCCTGATAGCGCATCACCACGAATGCGCCGAGAATACCTAGTGGCAATGAAACCATTGCCACTAGCGACGATCGCAAGTGGCCCAGAAAAAGAAAACACACCAGCGCCACCACAATAAATTCTTCAATTAGTTTTTGGCTTAAATTCTCTATAGCGCTATCAATTAATTCACTGCGGTCATAGGTCGTAATAATTTCCACGCCCGGGGGAAGGCTGGAACGTAATTCCTCGATTCTATTTTTCACGGCGGCTATAACCGCATGTGCATCCTTGCCTGACCGCAAGATAACCACCCCGCCAACGCTCTCCCCCTCTCCATCGAGTTCGGCTATGCCACGGCGCATTTCCGGGCCTACCTGAATATGTGCAACATCGCTGAGTAATACTGGAACGCCGTCTACCAGCTTTAGGGGGATCAGCCGAAAGTCTTCAAGGGAGTTTAAGTAGCCGCTAGCACGGACCATATATTCTGACTCTGCCAACGTCAGTACGGCGCCGCCGGTTTCTTGGTTCGCTTGCTCAATCGCACGCCGAACTTGCTGATGGGTAATACCCTGATTGGCCAATTTTATCGGGTCTAGCACAACCTGATACTGACGCACCATTCCGCCGACCGTCGCCACCTCGGCAACATCTTTCAACGTTTGCAGTTCGTACTTTAAAAACCAATCCTGTATTGACGTGAGCTGCGATAAATCATGTTGCCCACTGCGGTCAACCAGCGCGTATTGAAAGATCCAACCTACCCCCGTTGCATCCGGGCCAAGCGAAGACGTCGCGGCTTCAGGTAGGCGTGCTTGCACCTGATTGAGGTATTCCAGCACGCGCGAACGCGCCCAATAAAGATCCGTGCCATCTTCAAAAAGGATATATACATAGCTGTCACCAAAAAATGAAAAGCCGCGTACCGTGCGCGCGCCAGGGACAGCGAGCATGGTTGTCGCTAACGGATAGGTGACTTGGTTTTCAACAATCTGCGGCGCCTGCCCTGGGTAACTGGTACGAACGATGACCTGTACATCGGATAGGTCTGGTAACGCGTCAATCGGCGTCGCCTTCATTGACACAATACCGCCAGCTGTTAGCGCAAACGTGGCCAGCAGAACGAGAAAACGATTGTTAATAGACCAACGAATCAGCGCGGCAATCATGGCTGACTCCCGTCTGACTGATGCTCGTGTGACATGCGAGCATGAGGGTTATCGTCACTGAGCAAGCGAAGCGGAACACCTTGCAAGCTAGCTTCCGAATCCAACAAAAACTGCCCACTAATCACCACCATTTCGCCCTCTTGCAAACCGGCTTCAATAACGGTCATATCATCTTTGTCTGCACCCGCGCGCACCTCTGCCGGTTGAAACAACCCGTCGCCGAGACTCAGCATGACCAGCGTTCGCATACCGGTACGTATCAACGACTCCGTTGGCACGACTAACATATCTTGTTGCAGGGCATCTTCGGATGACGTGTCCGCTTTGTGAGTCGTCGCAGCACGACTCAATTTGACGCGCGCGCTTAATCCTGGGCGTAAATCACCGTGGCGGTTGTCTAGCTCAATACGAAGCGATACGTTGCGACTATCGCTATCCAGCAACGGCAAAATTTCCGCGACACGTCCTTGCCGCGTTGGCGACGACACGCCATCAATATAGACTTCCGCCAAGTCTCCACGCGCCACGAGTTGACCCTGCGACTGCGGCACGGAGACCAACACCCAAACACTGTCCAAACTGTTGAGCTGTAGTAGCGGCGCACCGGCTGACAGCGTCATGCCGGCGCGCACATCGAGTGAGCGAACGACGCCAGCGATTGGTGCACGAATAATCCAATCCTCCTGCACCGCTTTTTGTTTCTCCACGGCACGAATCAAAACGTCAGGCATACCCAGCGAACGGGCGCGTTCTTTTCCCGCACGTATCAATGTGTCGTCTTCTGTTGCCAGCAACGCGACTAATTCAAACTGCGCGGCCGTCCACTCTGGCGTACGCACCCGCACGAGTGGCTGTCCTTTTTCAACTTGATCCCCTGTCGCGAGCGGCCATACGGCTTCAACATAGGCGGCACGTGGATGCTGTAAACGGGTGATCGAGCGGTCGTTAAATGTCACCTGCCCAGTAACTTCAAGTTGCGACAGCGCTGTGCTTCTTAACACTGGTGCTGTACGCATACCCAAGCTCTGACGCATCGAAGCATCAACACGGACGCCGGCGACATCGGATTCTGCTCCGCGATCCGCATAACGTGGCACGAGATCCATATCCATAAAGGGTGATGGTCCCGGCTGATCAAACTGCTGTTGTGGGTACATAGGGTCGTACCAATACAACACCTTTTGCTCAGTTGCTTCGCCTGAGTTCGGGCCATTGCTAGACGACATCTCATGGGCTTCAGAGCCGCTTTCACGGCTAACTCCCAGTCCAAAACCAATTCCTATACCGGCTGACGCGACGCACAGAATAATCAGAGCCTGCATGTGTTTATTGCTCGCAACGTTCATGGTGTAACTCCTTCAGCACGCTCACCATCTTCATGGTCATAGGTGAAATGCAAACGTGCGGCGCGCTGATGGAACGCACCTGCAATTTCAATTTCTTTCATTTGTGCGGTAATTTTTTCTCGGCGTGCCGAAATAACCTCAGACAGTGTCGCCTTATTTCCTCGCCACGCCGCCATAAGTAAATCGACTTTCTCAGAGGCTAACGGCAGCATCACATCTCTTTGCCGCTGCATGCTTTTTTCCAGTCGATGGTATTCAGCCAAATCCGCCACCAACATTGCTTCGTGCTCACGCCGCAAAGCATCGCGCTCTGCTTCCACCGCAACACGCTCGGACCTTGCCGCAGACGCGCGTGGTCCCTGACGAGAGCCGCCGAATAGCGGCAAATCCATATTAAATTGCAGACTGGCCATGTCGGAAAATTCATCGCCGCGCTTGAGGTATGCCACCGTCACGCCCCAATCCGGGCGCTTCGCTGCGTCGGCCTCTCGCACTTGTGCGCTAAAAAAATCTACTTTGCGGTCAGCTACTTCTAATTCGGGGTGATGCGCCAACGAATGCAGCGCGATGTCTGAGGAGATCGGCCATAACGGCGCCTCACCGATCAGAGGGCTACGCGCCTCCTCGCCAATCCAGCGCGCCAAAGAGGCGAGCGCCAATTGGTGCTTGGCCAACAAATCATCCTGCAGCGCATCGATTTCGGCGGCCTCTACGCGCGGCGAAATCACATCACTGGTACGCGCCTCTCCGCCAGCAACCCTTGCTTTTACCGCTTGATCAAACAACGCATTCTCGCGCTTTAACGCATCAACTTTTGCCAGCTGACGCTCAAGGGTTTTGCGGGCAATCCATGCGCTCGACACATCGCGCAGCACTTGCAGACGCGTGACCTGAGTCTGCGCCGCAGCAAGGGAAACCTGGCTCTGCGCGGCCATATCACGGGCCTGCCGTTTCGCGCCATTGGGAAATTGCTGGCTGATACCGATGCGCTGCATCGTCATGCGTTCGCTATCAAGACTAAAGCGCTCATCGCCTTCAATGGGCACGTTATCGACACCGAGAATTAACTTGGGATCGGGCAGTGATGCGGCGGGACCGGCAGCGTGATTGGCCGCCTCTTGGCGGGCGATCTCAGCTCGCAAAGACGGTGCTTGTTGCAACGCCAGTTCAATTGCCCGACCAAAGCTCAGTCCGACACTATGACCACTCCGTGACGCCGTATGATCTGCGCCACTCACACCCACGCAGTCCATCAAGAGCGCAATGCAAAACGCCACTCGTAGGCTGCGAACGGGAATAAAACGTCGAGAACGTTTCATGCTTTCTACTCCGAAACTTTAGCTACCGAGAACAAACCCCACGCACACAAAAGCGCGAAAACGTGCCATTTTTTAGTGGGGATTGCCTGCAGAGATGACGCAACTCAATATCAGTCAGCGTCAGCACGCCAAGCGGGCATTACATGCCAGCTAACGTAAACAGGCAGCTAAGCTAGAGAAGGTGGCCGCCAGATGGCGACAAGGGAGAGAAGAGGTTTGAAAGGCATGTCGGCAGAAGCGACATACAGATGCGCAAATGCGGGTGCGGATATATCCGAGGTCATTGCCATCATCACCTGACCGGCGTGACAGGACTGGCCTTGCTTGCATTGCTGCCCCGTTCGCAACGCCGTTTCGTCGTCGAGGCAACAGTCCGGCTTTTGATCCTGATCTAGGTGATTCATGTCACCCATCTGATGCATCGACATATCCATATTCGCCGACGACATCATATCCTCCATCGGACAGGGCGGCTCAAACCACGCAGACGCAGCAATCCCCTGCAAGGGAATCACAGCGATGAGCAGCAAAGAGAGCAACACACGAGATAAAGACATAAAGAGAGAATAACGCAATCGTTAGAGGTTGTCAGGCTGGGGGTTGGGCGGAACTTCCCCCGAACCGCCCCAGCACCACTACGAGCCCTGAAAAAACTCCCCTACCTTGCCCAGCGCCGCTCTCGCCTCCGGCACCAACGCACCGAACGTTTGAAAGACATGGAACTGGCTAGGGAAATTATCCAGTGTGACATCCACTCCAGCATCGCGGCAGGATTGATGGAACGTCATTACTTGTTCATAGAAGATTTCTGCACCGGCAACCTGAATATAGGTTTTCGGCAAGAACAATGGTTGCTGCTCGGTGAAGTTAACGCGGCTTGATTTCAGCGACGAGCCGTTTAGGTAGGTTGAAATCCATTTATCCAGCAACGCCGGAGAGAGGATGTCCGCACCAATCGACGCCGCCTGCTTTTCGGCGGAAACCTCCGGCCACACAAACGCTGGATCGACCCAAGGGGAAATCAACGTACAGGCGGCAACCGAACGATCACCCGGCTGATGCTGCTCATGCAGCTGCGCGAGCACATCGATACACAGAGCCCCGCCGGCGGAATCTCCGGCCATGACGACGGGCACTGAACTGGTTGCTAACACCTCACGCGTTACTGCCAAGCAATCATCGTGCGCGGCCGGAAACACATGCTCTGGCGCCAAACGATATTCCACACCAATCACTCTCGCTCGCGACATCACCGACAGGGTGGCCAAAGTCGCTTTATAGCCGCGTGCGGAACCCACTACGTAGCCACCACCATGCAGATATATCAATGTCCTCTCGACGCTCTCCGTTGCACTATCACGCGGCTCACAGACAACACATGGTACGCCAGCAATAATCTGCGTCGAGAAATCGACCCGCGCCATATCGGACGAAAATAATTTCAGAATGTTCTGACGTACGCGCATCCACTCAATCGGCTGGGCGATCGATTGCTGCAATAACCGCGACGTCAGCTGAGAGATAAAATTTGCGCGGCGGCTGCGCTGAGGATATTGACCTGCTGATGAAAACGTCGGCATCACGCTTTTGATGCTCTGTACTGAAATATCTGACAATGGGCCTAAAAGTCTCATTATTAGCGATCCTAGTTATATTTCTGGCAGGGAGTCTTCTGAAAAACCCTAGGGAGCCTCTGAATAACTCCTTGCGCGCTCTGGCTTTCGCAATCTGCGAGGCCGATAGCGCGTATTTGGCCTGTATTATCGATTTTTTGTCCGACGCCGTCATCACCCGTCGCGGCATTTATCTGTATCCTGCACCTCTCAAAATCCACGCATCAACCTTCTTGCACAGAGAGCCCCAGATGACTGACACCCCAGAGGTCCGCGCCGTTTCCCCACACGCTGTTATTATTGGCACTGGTTTTGGCGGCCTGTGCATGGCGATCCAGCTAAAAATGGCGGGGATTCACTCTTTCACCATGCTCGAAAAGGCTAGCAATGTGGGCGGCACTTGGCGCGACAACACCTATCCTGGTGCGGCCTGTGATGTGCAATCACATCTTTACTCCTATTCGTTTGAGCCCAAGCATGACTGGACGCGTAAGTTTGGTTTACAGGCCGAAATCAGACAGTACATGGAAGACTGCGTCGAGAAATACGACCTCGCTTCCCATATTCAATTCAACAAAGACGTCGTCGCCGCCAACTATGATGACACCACCCATCAGTGGGTGATCGACACCCAAGACGGCGCACAGCTGCGCAGCAACATTCTCGTGACCGCATGTGGCCAGCTCAATCGCCCAGCCTTTCCTAACATAAAGGGCATGGAAGATTTTAAGGGCAAGGTGTTCCACTCGGCGCGCTGGGATCACGACCACAATCTAGACGGCGAATCAGTGGCGGTGATTGGCACTGGCGCGAGCGCGATTCAGTTTGTTCCGCAAATCACGCCGCGCGTCAAACAGCTTAAATTGTTCCAGCGCTCTGCCGCATGGGTTCTACCGAAAGCGGATCGACTGTTTGCTGGCTGGGAACAATCATCGTTTAAGAATATGCCGCTACTCGATCGCATCTATCGCACGATGATCTATTGGAAGAATGAAAGCCGTGCACTGGCATTCACACGTTTCAATGCCTTGTTAAACGTTCTCGCATTGCAGGCCAAGTATTGCGCGAAGCGTGACATTAAAGACCCGGTAAAACGCGCCAAGGTCATTCCCGATTACAAAATCGGCTGTAAACGTATCTTGATTTCGAATGATTGGTACAAGGCCATCAACTCCGACAACCTCGACGTGATTAATGACGGCATCGATCATATCGAAGCAGATGCTATCGTCAGTAAGGACGGCTCTCGACATGCGGTCGACACCATTATTTATGGCACCGGCTTCCAAGCAACCGACTTTCTATCACCGATCAACATAACGGGACATAACGGCGTTAACCTAAACGACGCTTGGCAGGACGGTGCTGAGGCTTACAAAGGCATCACCGTTTCCGGATTTCCAAATCTGTTTATGCTTTACGGCCCGAACACTAACCTCGCGCACAACTCCATTGTCTTTATGATTGAGTCTCAGGTTCGCTACGTGCTGTCCTGCCTGCAAGCGCTGGAAGCGAGTAATAGCGCAGCAATGAATGTACTCCCTGACACACAAAGTGAGTTCGTTAACGGCGTGCAGAAACGTTTAGAAGGCAGTGTATGGGCATCAGGCTGCACATCTTGGTACACCACGGCGAGCGGAAAAAATCCGGTTAACTGGCCCGGCTTTACCTTTAGCTACCGACTGAGTACGCGCAAAGTTAATTTGAACGATTATCAGTTTTACCCAAAACCTGTTAACGCCTAACATCGAAACTAGCTGCCGATATTAGGCATCAATACTAGACGCCAACCACAAAAAAGCCGCCGAACTGCTTGGTTCGGCGGCTTTTTTGTGGTGCACGAAATGTGCATCTAAAAATTTAAACGCTAAGCCGCAGGGCTCGGCCTTAACTGCGATACCATCTTCATCAAACCAAGGCATAGTGCTCCCGCCAACAATCCGGCAACAGCATTCACGCAAAGAGATAAGACGGACGCGTAAATTTCCGAATCAGCAAGCCCCCCAGATCCATGCAATAGCGCATCTAGAACATGATCAGCACCCGGGATACCGTGCAAAAGAATTCCACCGCCCACTAAAAACATCGCCGCTGTGCCAACGACCATCAGCAACTTCAGCAGGTACGGCGCGGACGTTAAAATAAGATTGCCTATCCTTGCGCGAAACTGTCCGCCTGCGCTCTGCCCTGCGCCGCGCACAAGATAAGCACCCGCGTCATCAAGCTTTACGATTGCTGCGACCAACCCATACACCCCAACGGTCATTAACACCGCAATCGTCGCGATGGCTGCCACCTGCACCATAAAGGTAGCCTGCTGCACCGAACCCAGCGAGATCACGATAATTTCGGCGGACAAAATAAAGTCCGTACGAATCGCACCCTTAATTTTTTTCCGCTCAAACGCGACAAGATCGACATCAGTACGGTGTAAAGCCCGTACTTCTTCCGCGTGCGCTCTCTCATCTTCACGATGAAAAAATTTGTGCATTAACTTTTCAAAACCTTCGTAGCACAAAAAGGCGCCACCAAGCATCAGCAATGGCGTAATCAGCCATGGCAAAAATGCACTAATCAGCAATGCTGCCGGAACCAAAATGGCCTTATTGAGAAACGAACCCTTCGCGACAGCCCAGACAACCGGCAACTCACGATCCGCCCGCACACCTGAAACTTGCTGGGCATTCAACGCCAGATCGTCTCCCAGTACACCGGCCGTCTTTTTCGCCGCCACCTTGGTCATCAATGCTACGTCATCAAGGATCGTTGCAATGTCATCTAGCAACGCCAGTAAACTTGTTCCTGCCATCTCGAGCTCCTGATTCATAAACCTGCACAGTCTAGGCAGATAACGCAGCGGCGATTATGCCGCGTTTAACGCCTCGTCCGAAAGCAGCTCACCCCAGCGTCACGCCACGCGCGGTAAAGTCATTTATTCGATGGCGCCGCACCACGGCGCCTGTTGCACTGGGCAAGGCTGCGCATCAAAATGATGCTCGCATGTATAGAAACTTGCATATTATTGGGGCCTTATACCGTTTAGCCCCTCCATTTGGCCGTCGCTCGATGTTAAGCGGTGGCATAGACGATATACTGATCACACCGAACCGATAAATGGATATTCGGGGCGGGTTATCCGCCATCACCCTAGGGAGGTTTCGATGCAGGCAGCTCAAATACCCGTTACACCCCGGGGACAGGCCAGACGCACCGCCATGATTCAAGCCGCTAAAGCCGTTTTTTTAGAACACGGCTACGAGCGCACGACTCTCGACATGGTGATTGATCAGGCAGGCGGTTCACGGCGCACCCTGTATGAATGCTTTGGAGACAAAGCCGGGTTGTTTCGCGCCGTTATTGAGCTACATACCCATGAATTGCTTGAACAGCTCCAGGCCCTGCCTAGCAGCACCGATGCGCCGGAAGAAACCCTAAAGGACGTCGCACGCCTGTATTTGCGCATGCTGTTGTCGCCCGAAGCCATTGGCATGTACCGACTTCTGGTCGCCGAGGCGCCCAAGTTTCCAGAGCTAGGACAGGCATTCTATCTCGCTGGCCCGCTCTCCATCCGGCAACATCTCACCCAGTACCTGATTAGCCAACACCGCTGCGGCACGCTACACGTGCCGGATGCGACGATCGCGGCCCGGCAGTTTGTCGGCCTGATCAAAAGCGACCATCAACTCGGCGCATTGCTTTGCCCCCCCACTGAGAACTGCCTAGAGCAGCGCTCAGAAGCAGAAATAGACAACGAAATCGCACAAGCGGTACGTTTATTTATCAACGGGCTACAAGCGAAGCCTGTTACGTGAAATTACAAGCTAGAATACTCTCAAACTGTATACTGATCACACAAATGGCCAACGTGATAGGGCATTGATGGCACATAAGGATATGAAAACAGTACAACTGATGCGCAGTACCGTGCTTACAGCACTACTGGTTGTGTCAGGCTTTAGCTATGCCGATGCCGAAGACCTGCTGCTTGAAAGCGTTTATAGCAACGGCGGCAAAACGCTGTATTGCCAAACACCGTTTGCCCCAGGCGGTCGCGTTAAAGTCGATTACATCTACGACGAGAAGCAAATTCTACGCAAGTTTGGCTGCATTACCTCTCGCCAGTGCAACAGCAAGCCAGGTTATGCCGCCATCGCAGACGATCTACACAACCTTTACCCCATAGAGCGCAAAGTCGATATGGACCGCCGTGGCAGCCGCTTTGGCGATCTACCGGCAGACCTAGAAGTTCGCTCATGCGGTCACCAGGTCTCATTTCAAACATTCGATCCACCGGATGTCGCCAAAGGCAACGTGGCCCGCGCGATGATTTATATGCATAAGCAGCACGACTTGCCGTTGATCGGCCCTCTGCAAATGTATCAGCGCTGGAACAAACTCGATCCACCGGATGAAGATGAACGTGCCCGCAACAGTGCCATTAGCAAAATACAAAACCGGCGCAATCAGTACATTGATAACCCAGAACTTATCGACCGAATGAGCGGACTGTAACAACGCAACACTGATCACGTTCACGCATAAAAACGTTTTTCAGAAGCGCAAAAAAAGGGCCTCAATCGAGGCCCTTTTTTTGCGCTTCTTTTTATACAGCCAAGACGGCGGTAAGACTCCCAAATTAGAAATCTTCTTCCGCCATCGCCATAATGTTGGCACTGCCAGCGCGCAGCTGCTCAGCCAGCGCATAGGCCTTTGGCAACAGACGCTCAAAATAAAACCGACCGGTAATGAGCTTCGACTTTTGCAGACGCTCTTCTGGATTGCGCGCAGCAACTTCCATCATTCTCGCCCACAACCATGCGTAGGTGACATAGCCAAAGATATCCAAGTACTCCATCGCCAGCGAGTTTGTCGCATTGGCATCTTTACCGGCTTGGTCGAGCAGCTCGGCGGTGACATTGGCAAGCAAATCCAATGCCTTCGCCAGCGCCTCAGCAAATGGCGCCACGCCATCTTTATCCGCGCTCGCTGCCAGCCACGCACGAGCCTCATCAACAAATGCCGTTACTGACTTACCACCGTTACGGGTGACTTTTCGGCCTGCTAGATCAAGCGCTTGAATACCATTGGTCCCTTCATAGATTTGTGCGATACGGGCGTCACGAACAAACTGCTCCATACCCCACTCACGAATATAGCCGTGGCCACCAAAAACCTGCTGGCCAATCACGCAAGTCTCAAGACCGCGATCAGTAAAGAATGATTTCGCAACCGGCGTAAGCAAACCAACACGGTCTTCTGCCAGTTTTTTCGCTTCTGCGTCATCGCTGAATTTGGTCACATCCAATTGCGTGCCCAAGTAGCCCGCCAATGCACGACCGCCTTCGTTTAACGCACGCATGGTCATCAACATACGGCGCACATCGCCGTGATGAATAATGGGATCAGCGTTACCGTCCGGATTCTTTACACCGCCTGCTGCTCGACCTTGCAAGCGATCTTTCGCGTATTCAACCGCGCTCTGGTAACTCGCTTCGCCAAGACCGGTGCCCTGCAAGCCGATCGATACACGCTCATAGTTCATCATCGTAAACATGCAAGCTAGGCCTTGGTTTGCTTCACCAATGAGCCAGCCCTTTGAGTCGTCAAAATTCATTACGCAGGTCGCCGAACCCTTAATGCCCATCTTGTGCTCGATCGAGCCACAGGTGACACCGTTGCGCTCACCGACCGAACCATCAGCACCAACGTGAAATTTCGGCACAAGGAACAACGAAATACCGCGCGAACCAGCCGGTGCATCAGGCAGCTTCGCCAAGACCAGATGAATAATATTCTCGGTCAGATCATGGTCGCCGCCGGTGATAAAAATCTTTGATCCCGACACTTGGAAAGAGCCGTCGTCATTCGGAATCGCTTTGCTGCGCATAATGCCAAGATCGGTTCCGCAATGGGATTCCGTCAAGCACATCGTGCCGCCCCACTCACCCGAATACAGCTTTGGTAAATACGTTTGCTTCAATTCTTCACTAGCGTGCGCGTCAATCGCCAAGCACGCACCGCTCGACAACAGCGAATACAAAGCGAAAGAAGTATTCGCGCTGTGCATCATTTCTTCAAACAACACAGCTAGACTCTTTGGCATGCCCTGACCACCAAACTCAGGGTTGCCAGAAAGCGACGCCCAACCATTCTCGGTAAACGTTTTAAAGGCTTCTTTAAAACCTGGAGGCGCCGTCACGTTACCATCGGTCCAGGTACAACCATCCTCATCGCCACTACGGTTTAGCGGAAACATCAGGCCTTCAACCATTTTGCCCGCTTCATCAAGCACTGCGTCAGCTAAATCACGCGTTACTTCAGCCGTGCCCGGCATAGATGCCCAATGCTTTTCCGCTTCAAACACGTCGTGCAAAACAAAACGCATATCTTCTAATGGGGTTTTATATGTCGCCATGATATTTCTCCCGAAATTGCTATGAGTTTACTCACCGTCACGGTAGCAACTCGTTCTGTCGTAACGTTCTCAAACCATCACGGCGAGAACGTTACTAAAACGGTGGCGTGAAATTGGGGGCTTTTAGACCCAAAAGTCACGCCGATCTAAAACAACAATGCCCACCAAAGGGCGGGCATTGTTAAGCGCTCATATTAACATTTCATTAAAATGCGAAGTGCGCTTCGTCCAATTCCATCAAACACTCAAGCCCGCCCTCTAGACACAGCTTGTGGCTAGCTGTACGTGGCAACAAACGCTTGAAGTAGAAGTTTGCGGTGCTGATTTTAGCCTTGTAGAAAGCCTCATCGCCCTCACCGGCCGCCAGTTTGTCCTGTGCGGTTTTCGCCATCAGTGCCCACAAGTAACCCATGGTCACGTAACCGGAGTACATCAGGTAATCAACCGACGCAGCACCAACATTTTCTGGGTTCTGCATAGCTTTCATGCCAATTGCCATCGTCATGTCGCCCCACTCTTTGTTGAGCTTAACCAGCGGCTCAACAAATGGCTTCATGGCTTCGTCATCTGCATGGGTTTCGCAGAAGTTGTGCATAATTTTAGTGAACTTACGCAGCGCCGCGCCCTGAGTTTGCAAAACCTTACGGCCCAGCAAATCCAAAGACTGAATGCCTGTAGTCCCTTCGTAAAGCGTCGAGATACGTGCATCACGTACGTTCTGCTCCATGCCCCACTCACGAATAAAACCGTGGCCGCCATAAATTTGCACGCCGTGGTTTGCCGCTTCCAGACCGGCTTCGGTCAAGAACGCTTTCGCGATTGGCGTGATGAATGCCATCAGCTCGTCTGCGTCTTTACGCTCTTCTTCAGTCTTGCCGAGCTTAACCATGTCACCAAGCATTGACGCCCAATACACCATCAGGCGACCGCCTTCAGCAAACGCTTTCGCGGTCAGCAGCATGCGACGAACGTCAGGGTGAACGATGATCGGATCGGCAGGGCCGTTAGCATTTTTCGGGCCGGACAGAGCACGCATCGCCAAACGATCTTTCGCGTAGCTCAAGCCACCTTGAAAGCCCATTTCTGCGTGGGCAACGCCCTGAATCGCTGTACCAATACGAGCAAAGTTCATAAAGGTGAACATGCAGTTTAAGCCGCGGTTTTCTGGGCCAATCAAATAGCCTTTGGCGCCATCAAAGTTCATCACGCAAGTAGCGGATGCCTTGATACCCATCTTGTGCTCGATCGAACCGCAGGTCACGCCATTGCGCTCGCCAAGGGTGCCATCATCAGACACGTTAAACTTAGGCACGATGAACAGTGAAATACCCTTCGTACCTTCTGGTGCGCCAGGTAGACGCGCGAGAACGATATGAATGATGTTCGACGCCATGTCGTGCTCGCCGGCAGAGATAAAGATTTTCGTGCCGGAAATGTTATAGCTACCATCTGCGTTTGGCTCGGCCTTTGATTTCAACAAACCAAGGTCAGAACCACAGTGAGATTCAGTCAAGCACATAGTGCCTGTCCACTCACCGCTAATCAGTGGCGGCAAGTAAGTGTTTTGCTGCTGCTCAGTACCATGCTCTTCGATGGTCGCGATCGCACCATGTGACAAGCCTGGATACATAGACCAAGACCAGTTTGCCGTGCCGGTCATTTCAGAAATGGCGATGCCGGCAACGCCAGGCATACCTTGACCGCCAAAGGCTTCAGAACCGCCCATTGCTGGCCAGCCGCCTTCAACATACTTGCTGTACGCTTCTTTAAAGCCTTTCGGTGTAGTGACTTCACCATTATTAAAACCACAGCCTTCTTCGTCACCGGAGCGGTTTAGTGGCGCCAGTTCGTTTTCAGAAAACTTGGCGCCTTCGTCTATGAAGGTGTTCACCAGCTCAGCGTCAACTTCTTCTAAACCAAGCTTCTGAAAATGCTCGTCGATGTTTAACACTTCGTTCAAGACAAAGCGCATATCGCGCACAGGAACTTTATAATCCGCCATGATCACTACCTCCGAATATGAGTGGAGACCCAGCGATTTAATGATCAACCTGCTGGATTTCGGGGCACAATAGTAACGCTGGGCCAGAGAAAGACATAGGGACTTGCGTGACCACAGGGTCAAACGGGCGTTTGAATTCTACAAAAGACAGCACCCATGGCATACTGGCCGCCCCAACAAAGAACGTCGACTGGAACCCTGAATATGCTGGATCAAGCATTACTCGACATCCTCGTCTGCCCTATCAGCAAGACACCCCTGCGCTACCGCGAAGACGCCCAAGAGCTATGGAGCAAGGCTAGCGGACTCGCCTTTCCGGTGCGTGACGGCATACCGGTACTATTAGAAGAAGAAGCACGCACCTTAAGCGACGACGAGCTCAGGCAAATATAGTGTGGTCTTTGGTAGACAGTACGGCAGCACGGCTACGCCCCGTACCTACTGACCTTGGCCTGCCGACCAAGACACTGGTAACGGCACTGGTAGCCACGTTATTACCCCTGCAAGATGCTTTTGCAGTGACGCCTGCACAACCAGACACAACCCCCTCCGCCCATGACATCTGCCTACTAGGTGCGCTAAACGATGCGTCCGGGAAAACGTCTGTCGAACAGATTCGTACTTGGTGTGATGGCAGCAGCCCAAAGAATGAGCCAAAAGAGAAACATGGTGCTAGCGAGCAAGCATTGCGCGCTCGCCTCGTGTTAGAAGAATCGACTCAATACAACCCCTTCGTGATCACGCCGCACTACCGTAATTACGTGTTGCCTTATAGCTACTGGGACAACCCGAAATGGAATGATTCCGGCCGCAACAATGACTCACTCGATAATCACGAGGCAAAATTCCAAGTCTCCATCAAAATGCCGCTGCTTAACGACTTCTGGGATGGCAGCACCTTCTACGGTGCATTCACCACCGTATCGTTCTGGCAGGTCTATAACGCTGAAATATCTAAACCCTTTCGCGAAACCAACTATCAGCCGGAGCTGTTCGTCGCCAAGCCAATCTCTTTCGCGATAGGTCCAATCAAGTCAGAGCTTTTTTCGTTTGGCTATATGCACCAATCAAATGGCCGCGACATTCCGTTATCACGTAGCTGGGATCGGCTATTTGTCAGTTATGTTTTCCGCGCAGGCTCTTACTATTATTCCATTCGTCCTTGGTGGCGCGTTCCGGAAGATAGCAAGGACGGCCCAACGGACCGCCGCGGTGACGACAACCCCGACATCGAAAAATATCTGGGTCACTTTGAATTTCATATGGCGCGACCATTTGGTAATCATGTCGCAGAAATAATGTTGCGCAATAATTTACGCACAGACAACAAAGGGGCGGTGATGGTGGATTACTCATTTCCGCTGAGCAAACGATTCAAGGGACTGGTGCAAGCATTTACTGGCTACGGTGATTCGTTGATTAACTATGATGATTACGAAACACGCTACTCTATCGGCATTCTACTCACGGACAGCCTCTAGGGCTGTCTGTGCTTGCAGGTCTAATACCAAACTGAAAAGAGCATCTGCGTCACCGTCGCATTAAAACTGTATAAAGGCTCTGTACCGACCACCGATACCGGCACTCGCACGTCACGGAAATCCTTATAGTCGAAACTATAACGGTCAACCGCCAGCCTAACGGCAAAACGATCAAGCAAACGATAGCGGCCTTTCAGGAATACCCAGCTGGCTGCCACACCAAATGACTGTGAATCAAAGGTACTTAACTCTTTGTCACGGGCAAGAAAATTTTGCGCGTCTTGATAAGGAAATAAGTCACTGTAAAAATCCGCGGCGCTTTGCTCGTATTGACGGAAATTCGCCTCAACCTCCCAGCCGTTTGGTAGAGGGTGGACGTACGTCAAACCCCAGTCCTTCGAGTCGATGCCCCAGCTGTCTTCAAAAATCCGATACTCAACATGCACGCCCGAGCGCCATGGCAAATAATAGCCGAGACGTAACGCAGTCGCCTCGCTTGCCCGTGTACTCGGATAAACTTCGGATTGATTCAGTGTACCGGTGCCCGCAGCGTTAATGTAACGCACTTGCCGGTAAGGGTTGTTCAAATAACCTTCGTCCGTAATAAACTCATGGCTTAGCGAGGCCAGCATGTTTTTGGTAATAACCTGCGTGAGGCCAAAACGAAAATGCTGTCGATCGGCATTCTCTTGAAACAGTGGATCACCCGTACGGCCGACTACATCTTCCCCTACCGCATAGCCAAAACTTAACGTGGTGAGATCGCCAAAAAAATCCTGGCTCGCGCCGAAGTTAAACGCCTTGGCGGTAAAGTCATTCTCCTTACTTTTCGTGTAGGCGAAAGAATAAATGGCTTTGCCGACGAGGTAATCCAAACCAACGCTATTTTCTTTGCGCTCTTCTTCGTACGGGCTCGCCGTTGTCACAACATCAATTGAGGCCGCCGACACTTTATCGACGTAGTGATTCGCACTCACCGAAACGCTGTTCGATACCGCCTTGCGCACCAATACAGACGGCCCACGAATTTCCATGCCGCCACCTTCATAACGATGGTAAAGCACATCCGCTCGATCCTCGGGCAACACCGCAGCCGTTGCGATACTCGACAAACCACCAGTAAATAGGCCGATAACCAACACTGTTGTGCACAGCGCAATAAAGCGCCCGTCTCGATACATCAGTTGCATCCGCAACCGCCTCCAGCGCCGCCCTCGGCGCCACGAGCACCTTCGCGCGCCTGATGCACGTGATGAACATAAGCAGACGAAGCGGGATTACGACTCAAGCTCATCACCGGCTCAGCCAGCCGCGCGCGCTCATAGGGCTTAACCCACGGCTTCACGGTACAACCACTGCACAGCAATATCATCAACACAGCCATTAGCCCTGAACGGGAAAATTTCATTCCAGCACCAGCGCCTTTACTTGTGCATCATAATGATCTTCATAGCCAGGCTTATAACCGCGATGCAGATAACGCATATTGCCATCGCGATCGACCAAAATCGTACTTGGCATCGCATCCACATCATACAGTTCAACAACACTACTGCTGGCGTCATACAAAACGGGGAAAGTGACCGGCACCTGCTTGAGCAACTTGTCCGCCGCTTCTTGCTTCTCATCCACATTGACGCCCAGCAGCGTAAAGCCGTAATCCTTGTACTGCTTATACAGGGCATCGAGCAATGGCATCTCCTGACGGCACGGACCGCACCAAGACGCCCAGAAATTAATCATTACCACCTCGCCTCGCAACTCCGACAACTTCACATTCTTTCCACCATGCGATTTAAGTGTAAAGTCCGGCGCGGGGCCGCTAATTTCGCCAGCGCAGACCAACGAAGAAACCGAGAAAGCCAATAAAAAAGCGAGTGTCGATAGTATTTTTTTCATTTAATCACTCCAACTAAAAGAAGCCGCTCAACCCTAGCGTCCAAGCAAGGTTCTGTGTTGTCTGGTCTTCACCAAACGTATCAATTTCATAAATATAATCACGCATTTCTAGGCGCGCACTTAACCAGTCGGTCAACAACACCCGATAACCCGCCCCAGCATTAATGGTAAAATGATCATCACCACCAAACGTCGTACTGCCTGCTCCGCCGATCACGTATAAGCCGGTGTTAAACGCTCGGTGACTACCGAGAAAACTTTCACCCGGCAGAACTTGATAACCAACATCGAAATGCCACGTTCGGAACTCGCGATCATCATCTGATAAGAGCTGCACCCCCGAGTTAAGACGCTCAAAATTTGTCTCGCCGCCCTTCGCAACAGCGATCGCCCCTTCGAAGAAAATGTCTTCTGAAATATGAAATGCCGCGTGTACACCGGTCAACGAATTAACACCAAAATCCTCAATACTGATCAAGCCTACATAAGCGCCCACTTCGAAATTTTCAGCATCAATTTGCGCTTCCTTCACGCGTCGCCTCTCAATGCGAGGATCCAACACGGCGCCCTCTCCGGCGGAAATTCCAGCCGGATCCGTTACACCGCCCTTGTTCCCGCCTTCATTAACCGTGGCCGCACCCGCCGATTCTTCCGCCATCGCCGATACAGACACTATCAGCATGGGGGCTGATAGAGATGCTGCTAAAATAATACGCCGAAACCTGCTCGCCATGCTTCTAACTCATCATTGTCATTACTGTCAGTAAGTACCACAAAATTACGGTACTCGGCTCTAAAGACAAAGCTCCGGGTCAAATACACCCGCAAACCTAGCCCTGCATGCACTTCGCGATTACTACTCGTATCAGGCTTTACCAGCACTGTGCGCGGCTCAATATCCACCATGCCCGCCCCCATTAAAATATAAGGCGAAACGCGCCAACGCGGATAAAGATGATGTTGTAAGTCGAGACTCGTTAGCCGATTGGCTGCCAAAGTGCTCTGCGCTTCGGTAAACGACAAATCAACTTGCAGGTTTTCAGTGAACGCAAAACCCGCTGTTACCGAAAGAGACGTTACCCCATCGAATTCACCTACCATGACGCCTAACTCGCCATGGCGACGAAAGTAATCTTCTAAACTGGTGTCATCGAGGGCAACGTATTGACCCGTTTCATCCAACGTACGCGCCAATTGTTCACGATAGACCCAGCCGGTTCGACCGCGTGGCGTCTGGACTTTAATCCACTGGGTGCGACGCTTAATAACCTGAATCCAAGCATCGCGTTCAACCACATGAAAAATCGGATAACCGCGTCCTGGTCCGGTATGTACTTCAATAAACGGATCCGCGACCTGAACTCGAATCGCATTATTCTCTTTTGCGTGCAGCGTAAAACTGAACAACGCCAAAACAATCATCAGCCAGGCGCGAAGGGATTTCATCACAATGGGAGGCTTCACCGCGAAGAGAGGCCTCACCGCGAAGAGAGCCTTCACCGCACAGAAAGGCTGCATCCGACGACACATTGCAGACAGGCTATTGACCGCTTTCGACACTCTAATAACACTCGCTCTATACAAGATTGCGATCAACGCACTCTTTCCTTTGCTTAAACGTACAGCCTAAAAACATCACTTTCATTACCTAAACATCGCGACATGCGTTGTCGTTGCAGGTGGTATTCATGAAGTCTCTACTGAGGTACAACAAAGGGATCATTATAATTTTGGGCGCCAATATCGATCCACTCGCTAAGCAGGCGCAACTCCGCCTCAGTTAGCCAGCCATCATGCGCGCCCCCTTCAAAAACAGGGAAGAATCGACCTGAACGAGCGCGACCAGCAATCATCGGTGGCGCGATGGCTGATGTTGTTTGCTCAAAGACCGGATCACCAAATTCATCAAGAACAGGATCACCGTTGGCGTCCAACACCGGCACAGGCTGGCCCGCATCATCCAGCAATGGCACGAGCGCATCAACTATCGCACCGTCGACCAACGCAACGGCATTATCTTCAAACAATAACTCACGATAGCTGACTAAATTTCCCGCTACTGCACCGTCCGCTTCACCAGTTAATTCAAGCTGAGCAACAGGCACCTGAAGTGCGTTCGCGTCATCGCGACGTGTATGACAGTCGCTACAACGGCCATTACTTGGCGCGCCCATAATGTCCACCGTACGCTCCACATCCCAAATAGGTTGTATGTGTTCAACATAATGAATAATAGAGCGGCATAACGGCGTCCAGCCACCTGCACACAAAGGACTTTGCGGATCAGGCGTATCCAGATCCGCATACAGCACTTGCCATGAAGCATCTGGCGCGCGCACAGCGGGATCAGTCCAAATATCGTCAAACATCATATCGACTGACGGCACTTCGATGTCCGGCAGAAGACGAGCCAACACCTGCGCCATGGTTTCGCCAGCATCGGCAAACAATGCCGGCACGGTATTCTCAAACGGCGCGCCGGTCACCTCAGCACCAACATTAATATTCTCAACGCTGGCATTTATACGTCCGTGCGGCAGGGGCGAACCTGGCGTATGGCAACCGCCACACACTAGGGTTTCACCCGGCCTAACTGAAATCCAACCGGCATGCGCGGACAATATATTTCGTCCCTGCCGATCAACAACCTGAATATCTAACGGCACATTGGCAGGCACCCGTGCACGCACGGAACCGTCCGGCGCGATCGGCACATAACCAACGATTTCGCGCATGCCTAATTGGGGCCGCCCAAAATCCGATGCATCTAGATCTACTACATCGTCATCGGGAATTAACACACCTTTCACAATGCGTAAAAAACGTGCGCGGCGCTGGTCGGAGAGTACCAACGCAGGATCGCGAAATTGCTCTAGCGTTGTCACGCCAGCCGGAGCAGTGGCTAACGGATTGAATACGCCCGTAAAATCATAAACACTACGAATATCAAGCACGCCGGCACTCTGATCCATTAACGCCTGATCTAAGCCAACCCCTGCTTGCGCATCAACCAACGCCGTCGGCATAGAACGATTAGACATCACCGCCACCGCCGTAATCATCGTATTTATTTGCGGCGGAATAATCGGTAACTGGGTGCCATTGCGTGCATCAAAAATCCACAAACCATAAGCAGGCGAAGCCTCAACCAAACTAGGGTTGCCCAGATTTTCATCAGTACATGGAAGCAACACCCCAGCACCAAAACTCAATCGACACGGCGACCAAGCCGCTAGGTAACGATCACTGCCATCATTTAGCGGCGCCAACGCAGCAAATCTCCCACCAGGTGAGCGCCGCTCATCCGCGCGCACCGGCAGCGGCAATACCGTCGCCATTGCGGTTCCGCCGACAACCCCCAGTGGAGTATTGATATTAATAAAGTCACGTACGTTTATACGCGCAGGCACACCAGACCACGTCGTACTTTGCGCGGGACGCCGCAAAACCAACAAGCTGCCATCACCAAGTACGGTCGGCTGAGCCCATATCCCAGCGGGATCATCCATAGTATGGCTGTCCGCGCCATACAGAATTTCAGTTTCGGTGCCGTCAGGGCGAGTACGGTAAAAATTAAACTCGTTCTGATTGCCTTTATTGTCCCAACGCAACATCACCACCCGACCATCCGGCATCACCACCGGCGATAGATCATGGCTTAAGTTGAAACTGATTTGTTTGATATCCGAGCCATCTGAGTTCATCACATGTAAAGCGACCGAAAAATTTTGACGCCCCTCTTCCAATGGCGAGAACTGCGGCTTGCCTTCGTCTAATAAACGCGCCAACGCCTGCCTTTGTCGCGTAGACACAAAAACAATCCGGCCATCAGGCAAATAGCGAGGTGAAAAATCTTGTCCTTCTTCGGCAATCAAATCGATCGGAATAATTCGTCGGACCGAGCGCGCGTCGGCATCGTACTCCCAGATATTCCACGTCGGCTGCTCATCTTCATCAGCATCTTCAATTTCCGGAGCACGCAACGCAAAAAGTAATTTTCGGCCATCGTAACTGGCACTCAAGTCCTTAATGTCGATGGCGCCGCTAAACAATCCGGCGCTGATGCGTCGCTCTTCTGCACTTGCCGAGGCCACATCGCGAATAAAAAGTGACGCTCCTGGGTAAAAAGCAGCAGGCTCCGACATATCACTCATCATCAACGTGTCGGTGTCCTCATCGACAGGTGTGACGCGCTTCACATACGCAACAGGATTCTCACCTAAGCGCACATCAACACTACCTTGCTCGCTTCCGCCTACGCAGCCACTGAGCACTGCACCAGACACGTAAAAAAGTGCTGCTGCTTTCATAAAACCTATTATCAACGTCACGTTATTCGTCTTCATGACACCTAATACTCTTAAATGACTGTCACTGTAGCCCTGAAGCTGCGACCGACCAAAGCGGAAGCTGGCCATTGCGCCCCAGCGCGTGGGTAAGGAAATAGACATACTGCAATTATCATGCAGCCTAACAACTTATTCTGAGTTATACCGCACAGCCAGCGCGGTAAAAATCAAGCACACTTATTGCATTACCTATTTGTCGTTAGTATTAGTGATGCTATTTGCCATCCTTTGATGGCAACAATATTGCAGTAACATGGGTAATCGAAAAGTTATGTCGTAGGAATTATGTCATAGACGTTACGCCATCAACGTCATACAAGCTAAGTGACGGCGTAGCAAAAAGCGAAACAACGACTAAACGACTAAATGGCGCGAGCCAAATAACCATGTGATGACGGCCAAGGCTAGCCGAAAAAAGAACCACCACTTGGCATTAGGTATTTACAAGTACCTAATACCAAGTATCGCTAGCACTGCAGCCCGCCACCCAATAAAGAATTCCGGGGTTAAAGATGGACCGTACAACGCTCACAGGGATCGCCTTCACCGCTAGCGCATTAATGCTGTGCAGCAATGCAATAGCAAATGATCGCGACAAAGCAAAACGGATCTATGACCGACTCGTTGGCACGCCACCGTCCGTCACAATGCTCGACACACTTGAAGGCTTGGTCAGCGGTGGACAAGAGCGTAATGCCGCGTTGCTGGCCATGGAGCAGGATGGCTTTTATAACGTCACGCTCAAAAACATGGCGACCCCGTGGACCAACGAAGCCAGCGATGTGTTTGCACCGCTTAACGACTATACCGCAACGGTGATCGGCCTAACGCTAGACGACGCCGATTTTCGTGGCGTGTTATTCGAAGACATTATTTATTATGCCGACCAAAGTAGAATCGGCGCCCTGCCTGGCAGCTACACCATTACAACGCCGAGCGGCAGCAACAACAATCACTATGAACAACTTGAGCAGCAAGCCGTGCCATTAAAAGACGTTCTCGTTGCACAGCCTCAGTCATCTGTTTACGCGCTACCTGCCGGAGCCACTGCCGGCGTCATGACAAGCCGCGCCGCGGCCAAAGCCTTTTTTGTTGGCGGCACGAATCGCGCGATGTTTCGATTCACACTCGTCAACCACATGTGTCGCGATCTAGAACAGGTCAAAGACACGACCCGCCCCTCTGATCGGATCCGCCAAGACATCAGTCGTAGCCCGGGCGGCGACAGCCGTATTTATCTCAATAGCTGCATTGGCTGCCACAGCGGCATGGACCCACTTGCTCAAGCGTTTGCCTACTACGATTGGAGCGGCGAAGAAGGCGAGGACGGTGGCGAAATTATTTATACCGACGGCGCAGTACAGGGAAAATATTTAATTAACGAAAACAACTTCCCGCACGGATTTATCACCCCTGATGATAGCTGGGATAATTATTGGCGGAGCGGTCCCAACGAAAACCTCGGCTGGGGAGCAGGCTCAGGCAGCGGAAATGGCGCAAAATCCATGGGCCAAGAACTCGCCAACAGCGATGCCTTTGCATCTTGCCAAGCACAAAAAGTTTTCAAAACCGTTTGCTTGCGCACGCCGCACTCCAGTGCTGACGTGACAACCGTCAACAATATGACCAGTAGCTTTGTCGGTAACGGCTATCGCATGCGCGATCTTTTCGCCGATGCCGCCGTCTACTGCTCCGGCGAATAGGGAGAACGCGCATGAATAAGAACGCCACCCGTTACGCCTTACTATTATTGCCGATCATTGCACTCAGTGGATGTGGCGGCAGCAGCAGCGGCGCAGATGTCAGCAGCAATATCCCTTCGAGCGGCGGAGGCGGCGGGAGCTACAATGGCCCGGTCTCCCGCACCGCCGATGTCGCGGCGTTTAAGCTCAACGTCTGGGATAACTTATCGCGCACCGATCGCTGCGGAGAATGTCACGTTCAGGGCGCGCAAGCGCCAGCGTTTGTGCGCAACGACGACATCAACCTTGCCTACAACGCGGCCAATACCGTGGTCAACTTAACCACGCCCGGTAACTCTGAAATGGTCAGCAAGGTCGCCGGCGGTCACAACTGCTGGCTTGATACCGACAACGAGTGCGCCGTGCTCATCACCAGCTGGATTACTAACTGGGCTAATGCAAGCATCGGCGGCAATGCCGCAGATGTCGATTTCCAAGCGCCCCCCGTGCGCACGCCCGGAGAGAGCCGTTATTATCCGACCAGCCCGCCCGCCGAGTTCGCCTCGCAGGTCTACCCGATCTATCGGAACTTCTGTGTTGAGTGCCATGAGCCAGGCTCTGCCACCGCGGTAACGCCTTACTTTGCCCACGACGACATTGATACCGCCTATGCTGCGGCACAAGGCGTCATGAATTTAAATGTGCCGTCCAATTCACGCGTGGTACAACGCCTCGCCAACGATAACCACAATTGCTGGACTGATGTTTGCGATGATGATGCGGCCACGCTGTCTGCAGCCATCGCTGCCATGGCCAACGCCATCACGCCAACCAGTCCGCCTAACGATCTACATCTTAGTAATGCGCTGGTTATTGCCGACGGCACGCTCGCCGCGTCTGGTGGACGCTTCGACACCAACGTGATTGCCCGTTACGAATTTCGCACTGGCGCTGACACTGTCGCGCTGGATACCAGCGGCATTGAACCTACGTTAAATTTGAACCTCATCGGCGATGTTGAGTGGGTCGGTGGCTGGGGCATTCGTATTAATGACGGCAAGGCGCAAGGCACCACTGACGCCAGCAGCAAGTTGTCCGAATTAATCCAAGCCAGCGGCGCATTCAGCATTGAAGCATGGATTGTTCCGGCTACTGCCGCTCAAGATATGGCCAATATCGTCAGCTATTCCGCCGGCACTGAAAATCGCAATTTCACTCTTGCGCAATCGGATAGCCGTTACAGCTTTGCCCTTCGCCATAACGGCACCAGCCTGAACGGCACACCCGCATTAGATACTGCCGACGAAACACTACAAGCTTCGCTGCAACACGTAGTGATAACGTACGACGTGATTGACGGTCGGCGTATTTACGTTAATGGCGTCGATACCGGCGCGATCGATATGACTACGCCGGACGCGCTCAATAGTTGGAACAATACGTATGCGTTAGTACTTGGCAACGAAGCCTCTAGCGATCGGTTATGGCAAGGCGTGATACGATTCGTTGCCATCCACAATCGCGCCTTAACCGCCCCGCAAGTTAACCAAAACTTCTCCGCCGGTGTTGGCGAGCGCCGCTTCTTGTTATTCGGCATCTCCGATTTAATTGACGAAGACAATGCCTACATCGGCTTCCAAGTATCGCGCTTCGACAACTACGCTTATTTGTTTGCCGAACCATTCTTTATTGATCTTGACGACGATGCGGCACCAATCGAGTTCGATCTCGAGGGTATGCGACTCGGCATTAATGGTGCGGAAGCCAGCGTTGGACAAAGCTGGGCAACGCTCAACACAACGATGGGCGGCGTCGGTTACCAACCAACGGGACAAGCCATCTCACGTCTCGGCACCTTGGTTGCCGTTGATCTTGGCGAGCAGCAAGACGAGTTTTTCCTCACGTTCGCACGAATAGGCGACCGATCTCGCGCCTATACCGAACCGACACCGCTGCCGTTTACGCTATCACCCGATGCCACTCAAGCAGACATTGGTGTTCGCACCTTTGACGAAATTAACGCCAGCATGAGCGCCTTAACCGGCGTGCCACAAACGTTCGGTGATGTGCCAAACACTTACACCTCCATTCGCAAACAACTTCCAGTGGGCAGTGCGATTGATGGTTTCCTAACCGCACACCAAATTGCGATAGCCCAACTTTCGATTGAGTATTGCAACGCACTAGTAGAGGCAGAAATTTCCGCCTCACCACAAGTGCCCACTTTCTTTGCTGGCCTCAATTACAACACCAATGCCAATAGCATTTCCGATGCAGATTGGCGCACGATCGTTATCGCGCCGTTGGTCAATAATTTTGTCGGCAATAATCTTGAATTCCAGGCCAGCAACAATGCGGTCACCTGCGAACTGGAAACGTTATTACTCTCTGATACCAGTGGTAGCGCTGCGTGCTCTGCCTCACCCAGTGGCCGCCCTACGCCTGCTGGACTCGCCCGTTGTGGCGGCGCCTGTGACGCCGACCGCACCGCCGTCGCCACCAAAGCCGCTTGCGCTGCCGCACTTGGCAGCGCAACGATGCTAATTCAATAAGGAGTGATCATGGCTAAGAAAGTCGCTCTACCCGTTAACGCGCCACTCACGGCACTCGATCACGAAAAGCCTATGACGCGCAGAGAATTTGTTGCGCGCGGCATGATGCAAGGCGCTGGCGTGGTCAGCTCTTTGGGTGTCATGAGTTTGTTTGGCAGTCCACGCTCCGCTTATGCGGCGTTATCCTCAGACTTGGATTCGCTCAAAGCAGGCTGCGGCATCAACGTTGCCGGGGCAGGGAAAATTCCGTTTATCTGTTTCGACCTCGCCGGTGGTGCCAATATTTCTGGCTCCAATGTACTGGTTGGCGGCCAAGGTGGTCAGGAAGAATTTCTGTCCACTGCTGGCTATTCCAAGCTTGGCCTACCCGGCAATATGGTACCGAGTGCCGGCGGCGGCTTTGTTGATCGCCAATTTGGTCTCGCTTTCCATTCTAGTTCGGCCATGCTGCTTGGCATGCTGGACAAAACATCGGCCACAACGCGCGGTCTCACTAACGGTTTTGTGATTCCGGCACGCTCGGAAAATGACACCGGTAATAATCCGCACAATCCGCTCTACGGTATTTTTAAAGCGGGCGCGGATGGCGAACTCCTTAGTTTGATCGGATCACAAACATCCATCTCCGGTGGTAATTCCATGTCGCCAGCCAGCATGATTAATAGCGGCAAGCGTCCAACTAAAGTCGACAGCCCAAGCGATGTTACTGGGCTGGTCAACACCGGTAAGTTAGTCGGCTTACTCGACAGCTCCGATGCTGTTGCCGTAATGGAATCCATGGCGCGCATTAGTGAGAAGAAATTAGCCAATACCGAAACAGGACTGGATGTTGGCGCTGAAGACGTGGTCAAAGACTTAATCGAATGCGGCTACATCGAAGCCGCCGATATTACCGATCGTTACGGTGACCCAAGTGCACTCAATGTTGAAGGCACCGATACAGACGGCATTACCATCGTCGGCGATGGTGGCATCTTCAGCCAAGCAGAATTTGATGGCGACCGTGAATTCCGCAAAACCGCTTCAATCATGAAACTCGTTTTAAACGGCTACGCTGGCGCGGGCTGCATCACGATGGGCGGTTTTGATTATCACACTGGCGAACGCGGCACCGGCGAACGCCGTGACATGCGCGCTGGGCGCTGCATTGGCGCCTGCCTAGAATATGCGCGCCTAAAAAATACGCCATTAATGATTTATGTTTTCAGTGACGGCTCCGTTGCCAGTAACGGTCGTATCGATGATTCCGTTGATGGCGGCGGTAAAGGCGAATGGACCGGCGACAACTCATCCACAGCCGCGTCCTTCTCGCTGGTCTTTAATCCAGGCGGCGCCCCAACGCTACTCGGTGGCACCCCTGAACAACAAGCACAACACCAACAAATTGGCTGGATGCGCCCTAGCGCAGACGTAGAAACCGCAGCAACACCGGCGGCAAATAACGTCAACTTGCTGGTCGAAACGGTACTGCTAAACTATATGGCACTGCATAACGAGGCTGGGCAATTTGGCGCAGCAAATCGCTTCCCCAATCACAGCCTAGGCAACGCCACCAGCCAATCACGCCTCACCGCATTTAACAGCATCGTCGACGGAACAATCTGACCAGGGTGAGAATCTTCACCCTCGAAAAGGTCGCCCTAAGCTTGCTTCTACTGCTATACACCTCATGTGGTTATGCGCAGTGGTTGCAAGCTGAGTGGGATGTCATGGGCACCCGTGCAACCGTAGAACTTTGGCTAGAACCTAACCAAAGCAGTAACGGTAAAGACGACAACGCAATCAACCACCCTGCCGTCCGTGCCGTGCACGACGAATTTGAACGACTCAATCAGCTGTTGTCGCCATGGATTGTTGGCAGCGAACTAGCCCTCGTTAATGCAAACGCGGCACAAAAAAGCGTTGCGATTTCAACGGAATTTGAAAATTTACTGCAACGTAGTCGTTGGTATTTTGAAAAAACTAACGGGGCGTTCGACATCACCTTCGCCAGTGCTGGCCATTTATATAACTACCGCGAAGGCACACAGCCTGATGACGCCACACTCAAAAGCGTTGCCCCCGCCATCGGCTTAAATCGCGTTCGCGTAAGCGCATCAGGCGTAACGTTTAGCGACGCGGCCACGCGCATCGACTTAGGCGGTATCGCCAAAGGCTATGCAATTGACCGAGCCATCGCGCTACTAAAAAGCTTTTCCATCAAACACGCGTATATCGGTTTAGGCGGCGACAGCTACGTTCTCGGCGATCGCAATGGTCGCCCTTGGCAAGTTGGCATCCGCCATCCCCGTGACGACAAAGCGGTCGCGCTAACCCTCCCTGTCAGCGACATCGCCATTTCAACTTCCGGTGATTACGAACGCTATTTTATGCGCGACGGAGAGCGTGTTCATCACATCCTTAATCCCAGCACAGGTCGCTCGTCATCTTCCCTCGTTAGCGTCACAGTGCTCGCCGAAAAAGGCATAGACGCCGACGCTCTATCCACGAGCGTCTTCGTAATGGGCCCCGAAAAAGGACTAGAGATGATTAATCGATTGGAAGGCGTGTCTGCAATTTTGATTACGCCAGAAGGAGATGTTCTGTATTCGGATGACCTAGCCGCACCAAATTAGTCGAACTAGGTGAAAGCCCACGCTCTCGCAAACACTTTTAATCAGTGCTTTCTAGGTGCTCGTCGAGCGACTCAACAGGTGGCGGCGCATCGACCCCCTTATATTTCTCGCGCAACGCTCTATGCTGAAGATCGGCCAGCGCAGCCCAACACTCTGCCGTAAAGGCGCGCAAACGTGTGCGGGTAAACTCAACCTGATCGAGAGCCAAGCGCTCAATATCGTGCTGTTGCCGACTAAGAAGATCATAACCACGCGCTTCCAGTGCCACGACTTCATTATGCATCCCCGCAAGTTGGCGACCGAGCAACGTGATCCGATTAAGATCACCTTTGGCGGCCCATTCGACCCGGCGATACAAGTCCGCTGACTGCTCAGACAAGCGCCCCAGACGCAACAACTCTCTTTTACGCTGCCATTGCAGAGGAACAATATTCTCTGCAATATCCCACTGCAGTACACGTTCGTAAAAGTTGAGTTTTTCTTGTTGCTCCGGCGACACCTTATCGCGCCATCGCTGCGCATTGTCTTGCGCTTTCTCCAGCCCCGCCAGTAACCGTGCTTGGTCTACCGTTGCGAACTCGGTGTTATTTTCGTGCGTCACCGCATCCGTGTAACGGCGCGTCATATTCACAATTCGCTCAGGCAGCTGTGCCAAGTCCGTCTTTCCCAACAACGCCAAAGCTTCCGGCGTTTGCTCGCGGTGTTTACTAATATGCGCAGCAAGCAACTCATCCATTGCTGGCAAGCGTTGCTGCCACTGCTCGAGCAGCCGGATCTGACGCCACTGCTCGTGATAATCCAACCACCGAGTATGAAAAACATTTTTCGTAAATAGATGCTGGAACGTGGCGAAGCTTTCAACACGTTTTGGCTCAAACGCCGGCAACGGGTCCATCGCGGTAGACCAAGACGGCTCCTGCGCAAGCTCTGCGAACCAAGCACCACTGCGAATTTTTTCTTCCAAGGCTGAAAGATAACGATAGTGATCCGTGTAAGCACGAATGGAGTTGCGGTAGCCGCTTTGCGCCTTACCGAAATCGCCTAGCTGGGCGTATAAAAACGGCAATGCAATCGCCGCTTCCTGCGCCTCTTCGTACTGCATACTGCGCCGACTCAACTGCTCCAACGAACCGATTGCCTTTAGAGGCTCTTGCGTTGCCAGCCACGCTCGTGCATGTAACAGCAAGCCTGTTTCACTAAACGGGCCGTCCAAACGAGCAGACCCCAAAACATGCTGCGCTTGACGAGGATTATTACTACGTAAGTAATAAACACCCAGCGCCAGAATGGATTTGTCCTTAAGCGAATTCACTTCTTCATCGCCTGGCTCAAGGTTTACCAGCTGCCATAACAGCGCCTCGCCCTCTTCACCTTGGCCAATATTAATTCGGCTTACAGCAAGGTTATAGCGTAAGTAGCCACTGAGCGTGCTGGCGTCTTTCAGGCCATCCAAAGCCGCGCCGGTATCTTCATATCGGCCCAGCTTCATTAGAATACGCGTACGCAATGCATAATAGTTTTGCCGCAAATCCTTCGGTACGTCTTTGCCATTGGCCACATGTGCATTAAGCGTATCTAACGCCTTCTGGTAGCGCTGCTGCTGATAATACAAATTCGACAGATGAATCCATACGCGCGTCGCCAAGTCAGGGTCCACCGCGCCTTGGAGCAGCTCATTAAACAATGCCTCTGCCTCGCGCGGCATGCCATATGTAGCATATAAGGCGCCCAGCAAAACGCGTGCACGCTCACGCTGTGTCGGCAAGCCGCCCGTCTCCAAACCAATCAAAATGTTGGTCATCGCTGCGAAGTAACGTTTTTGGTAGTACTCAAACAGAATTTCACCGTAGATCGGATCCTCAACAACGTGAGGTCTATCGATGCGATGCTCCGTCGATGCAGACTTACTCCACGCCGACGAGCTTACGGACGCTGCCAACAGTGTGACCGCAACCACCAGCATACGGAAAGCACACGGTTTGACGCACCGCGCCGAACGCAATAGAGAATACAACGTACCAAATAAGGAAGGGGTCAGAAGCACAAAACCAAGCACTCTGAGTACTGGCGTTGCTTTCACAACGTAAAAGACTGCAGTCATTACTGCCAGCTTCGGAATGAAAAAGTAGGTTGCTGCGCAGCGGTGTCATCTTCAATTTTCAACTGCACAAACTGACGACCGTGGCCTTTGTCCAAATTAAGCGTTACCGCGCGCCGATATTCGCGACCATTCGGCCCTGCACCTGTCACAAATGCGGTCAGTTCATGAGTTCCATTCTTTACATTGGCCGTATGGATTTTCTGGATAGCGCCATTCATGAGCGCCCGCACTTCTTTGTCGGTATAAAGATGGCTATCCACTGTCTTGCCATCAAGCTTCAAGGTTACTGAGTCTGGTACAAAAAACTTACCTACGTCCAACGATACAAAAATAGCAACCTGCGTATCCGCGGGGAACAATAACTCCTCCTCCATCAGAAGCAGGTTTTTGTTAATCTCTAGAACATCTTTACGATACTGTGCCATTTCATTATCAAGCTCTCCCGCAAGCGCCCCTCCTGCATATACAGAAGCGCCAAATATCATCAGTAAAAGCAGGGCTATGCGAGTCATCTAAATTTCTCCATCGTAAGACGTCACGCTACCACAATTGTATGCGCCCATCGGCGACATACTTCACAGCTCTCACGCTAGCTCGTGTGCATCTTGGCCGCTATAACATTCAATTCGATTACGCCCGCCGCGTTTGGCCTGATACATGGCTTCGTCTGCAAACTTGATTAGATCGCGCGGCGTCAACCCGGCGTCGGGTACAACCGTCGCTAAGCCTGCACTGATCGTTACAACGATGGATTCACTCTCGGTCAATTTAATGGGTGTTTTTTCCATCACCTCTCGGAACCGATCGGCCTGTGTCATCGCACGCGGATCCGTACCGGGCATGACAACGGCAAATTCCTCACCGCCAAAACGCACCACACGATCGGCAGGGCGTTTAAAGTGCTCACGCAATCTCTGCGCTAACTCCCTTAAACACGCATCGCCTGCTGGATGGCCATATTGATCATTAATCTTCTTAAAATGATCGACATCGACCAATAAAATGGACAAAGGAGTCTTGTCTCGTACTGCACGCTGCCATTCCTGATCGAGATAATCATCAAACGCTCTGCGATTCGACAAACCCGTTAAAGGATCTGTCACACTCAATGTTTCCAGTCGGAAATTTGCTTCACGTAGCGCCTGCGTCTGGCGACGAACATGCTCACCTATCACCATGCCACGACGCTGTAATAAGTAGAGGTAGCCGCACACCAGTAGCACCATAAGGCCGCCGGCAAAAGCTACAACCATCGGGAAATACACTGAGTTAAGCCAATACTGAACAGCATTGGGCGCCATTGTGACACGTAACGTGCGCCCGCCAAATGTCGCCAACTCAACATACTGCTCTAAATGATTCGCGCGGGCGCCACGAACATACAGCGGGACAGGCTTCGTTCCAGCCGTCACATCCTCAATACGCATGTAATAACTTGCGTCAATTGTATTATTGGCCACGATACGACTAACAACGCGACGCATATCTACCGCTGCAACCACGAAACCTTTCAATGCTTGTTGGCGTTCGGCCTGACTGGTGGGGCGACCAAAGTACACCGGCAACACCAACAATGCGCCACGAGCTCCCGACTCCATTTGTAATAGCTTTAACGGAGAAGACAGAGAGAATTCACCCGAATGCCACGCCTGTAAAAGCGCGTTGCGGCGCTCACCTTCACTCAAAAAATCGGCCCCTAATGCCGATTCATTTCCATTCAGCGGCGTCACATAAGTCACAGGAAAATATTCGGGGAGGTCACGCGGCGCAAGAATAACTCCCTCACCGTCCGGAGCGAAATGCTGCACCTTAAACCCAGCATGGTAGCGCTGTTGCTGTGCCTCATAGGCCTGCAACTGTCCAGCACCCACCCGCGGCAACCACTCAAATGCGAGCAGGCCCGGATTGCGCACGAGTGTCGCTTCCGCAACATCATCAAAAACCAACGCAGGTAATGAATCGACAAAGCGAATCACTTCGCCCAGGGTATACAACGCCTCAACACCCGCATCCAGCTCACGGGCCAAAGACAACGCGCGATCCTCAACTTGCTCATAGAATTGCTGCGACAGTGCCCGCGATTCAATACGATAAATCCACACCGCCACGACTGCTGTGATGAGCGAGCCGCATACCGCCAGCAACAAAAGAACTTTGCGCGAGTACATTAACCGGTTAATCCGGCCACTAACTTCCAAACGATCGAGCTGCAGCAATCCCTACTCCTTCGAGCGCCCTAAAGACAGCGCACCTATCCCAAAATATCGCGACGGCCGCCGCATCATCCCTGCGTCAACCGCCAAACGCGTTCAGCCCGGCGGCCAGCTAAAGGGCCGCCCGCCCAAGACATGTACATGTAAATGAAATACCGTTTGGCTTGCGCCAGCACCGTTGTTAACGTTCAACCGAAAATCGCTAAGCCCTTCTTCGGCCGCGACGCGATTAGCAACCAGCAGCAGGTGCCCTAGTAAAGCCTGATCTTCAGCCTGAGCATCACTGAGCTTTTCAAGGGGCTTTTTAGGTATCACTAAGAAGTGGACCGGCGCTTGCGGATTCACATCACGAAAAGCTAACGCCATATCATCTTCATAAAGAATATCAGCAGGGATTTCTTTGCTAATAATCTTCGAAAAAATAGTTTCTGCCATCTTTAACCCGTCCAATCATGCCGCAACAGCACGTCACTTATCTTAAGCGCAAATATTTAGAAAGAGCTTTAACCGAACATCTCGATCAAGGCTCTTTAATATTGGCTATTTGCGTCTAGCGATTGAAATCCAATCGTTGGCCGAAGGCCGAATCGGTCACATGCTTACCATCCCAGACCAAGTTTCCGTTCACCCACGTCATATCAATACTGGCGCCGAACGTCACCCCTTCGTACGGAGACCAACCACATTTATACAGAAGGTTGTCTTTGCGGACGGTAGTGCTCGCTTCCATATCGACCAACACAAGATCAGCAAAATAGCCTTCGCGAATATATCCCCGATCGGCCACTTGGTAGCGATCAGCAACCGCATGGCTTGTTTTCCGAACAATCAGCGGCAGGTCAAAAATGCCACGTTTTACCTGATCCAAAAGTGACAACATCGCGTGCTGCACTAACGGCAAACCTGCCGGAGAATGAAAGTAACTACCCTGCTTTTCTTCCGCCGTATGCGGTGCATGATCTGTCGCAATCACATCGATTCGATCATCTTTAACTGCTTGCACGATAGCGGCTTGATCGAGCGGCGTTTTGACCGCGGGATTGCACTTAATGCCTGCACCAAGCGCTGCATAATCATCACTGTTAAACCAAAGATGATGGACACATGCTTCAGCGGTAATTTGTTTATGATTAATATCGCCGCAGGTAAATAGCTCCATTTCTTTTGCCGTCGTCAAATGCAATACATGTAACTTGGCGCCGGTTTTCTTTGCCAAGGAAACCGCTAACGACGAACTTGCATAACAGGCTTCAGCACTACGAATATTTGGATGCTCCCACATAGGAACGTCATCACCGTACTTTTCACGCGCCAGCTTTTCATTGGCGTGAATCATTGGCGTATCTTCGCAGTGGGTTGCAATCAGAATAGGCGATTCAGCAAAAATACCTTCCAACGCATCAAGGCGATCAACTAACAAATTCCCGGTCGAGGCGCCCATAAAGACTTTTACGCCACACGCCTGGCGAGGATTAAGACTCTTAATTACGTCTAAGTTATTGTTGGATGCGCCGAGATAAAACGCATAGTTCGCCGCACTGCGTCCTGCCGCGCGCTGATATTTATCTTCCAGCGCCTCCAGGGTCAACGTAGCAGGCTTGACGTTGGGCATCTCCATAAAGGAGGTAATCCCGCCTGCCACCGCTGCTCGCGACTCGGTACGCATATCGCCCTTCTGCGTTAAGCCTGGCTCACGAAAGTGCACTTGGTCGTCAATCATGCCGGGCAATAGGTGCCGGCCACGGGCATCAACAACCGTTTTCGCTTCCCGACCCTGCAAATCAGGGCCAATTTCGACAATACGTCCGTCTTTTATTAGCACGTCCGCACTGGTCTCTGTGTTCTCGTTCACAAGACGGGCGTTAACAATGAGCAAATCAGCAGACATAATAGTGTAGCTCCCGGTGTGAGGTGCCATAATGGCGGTGAAGCATTATAGAAACCTTTTCTGTTCATTTCGCGGCTGCATTGTAAATATGGCAACCCTGTTTGTAGATAACTTGACCGTTCTCGACTTTTCTTACCTGCACGCTAAACGCGGGCTCGTCGGCGACTCATGGATTGTAGACCTTACCTTGGGTGGAGATCTCGACCCTCAAGGCATGGTATTCGACTTTGGCCACATAAAAAAAGCCGTAAAAGAGCTTCTTGATGAAGTTGCCGACCACAAGCTCATTGCGCCATCTGACAGCGACCACCTTAGCGCCGACAGCGAAGACGGTCGAACAAGCCTTATATGGCAGTACGCCAACGGCGAAGTTCAAATGCGTGCCCCAGATGATAGCGTACTGCTCATGCCTGGCGTCGAAGTTAGCAAGGGCGCTTTAACGCTTTTTCTAACTGAGAAAATACGGCAAATCGTCCCGAGTAACGTCAGAGACGTCATTCTCCGACTGCGCGATGAGGCAACCGGCACCTCACCCTACTACCACTATTCTCACGGATTGAAAAAACACGACGGTAACTGTCAGCGTATTGCCCACGGGCATCGCTCACGCATCGAAATCTTCGAAAACGGCCGCCGTAGCCGTTATTGGGAAAAACTCTGGGCTGATCGCTGGGAAGATATCTATATTGGTACGGAAGAAGACTTGGAAGGGACCTATTATCTTGAAGAGGTCCCACACCACCGCTTCCGCTACGAAAGCGCACAGGGTCTTTTTGAGCTTATGCTGCCGGAAGATCATTGCTACCTTGTCGACACCGACACCACGGTCGAATTACTGGCGGATCATATTGCCGCTCAACTCGCCACCGAGGCACCAGGCAAACACTTTGTCATTCGCGCCTACGAAGGCGTGAACAAGGGCGCCCAGTCGGAAGCCGGCATCATTCGAGTCTAGCTTTTAGCCTACGAGCTGCGCAGGTCGGCGTCATACGACGCCACCTGCCTCCGACGCATCGATTTCCGCCACTTTCTCGGCCTCTTCCTGAATCAATTTTCGCAGCCAGCGATGTGCCGCGCTATGATGCAGCAATGGCGACCATGCCATCTTTAGCTCGAATTCCGGCACATCAAAAGGCGGATCTTCGATCACCAAGCTAGAATTCTCCGCCTGCATTCGCGCCACCTTGCTCGGCAGCGTAGCGACTAAATCATTATTCATCGCCAGCAGCGCCGGCATTTGATAGTGCCGAGTGAAAATGGAAATTTTACGACTGCGCCCCAAACGCATTAACGCCTGATCAATCCAGCCCAGGCCGCCAAGCTTTTCCGGATTCATGCCAAAGCCGACCCCAAAACCGGTTTTGGACACCCATATATGCTGCGCGGTCAGGTATGCCTCCAGATTAAAGCCTTCTGCAATAGGGTTTTGTCGATTCAAAAGGCAAGAGAAGGAATCCTTCCAAAGAGTAACCTGATGAAAAGACTGGGGAATTTCATTGAAGCGGTTAATCGCCATGTCGACGCGCCCCTGCTCCATATCGGCATAACTCACGTCCGACGGCGTTAAGAAGTCGAGCACCAGATTCGGCGCCTCTGAGCGCAGCCGCCGAACAATATGCGGCACCAACGTTGCCTCGGCGTAATCGCTGGTCATGATTCGAAATACGCGGCGACTGGCCGCGGGACGAAACGTCTCGTCCGGCGTCAACATAGCCTCAGTCTGCGCTAAAACCTGGCGCACTAACGGCTGCAGCTCAAGCGCCCTTTCCGTGGCCGTCATCCCCTCAGATGTCCGAATCAACAGAGGGTCCCCAAAGAGATCACGCAGGCGTTTCAATCCATTGCTCATGGCCGGCTGAGTAATGCCAAGCTGTTCAGCGGCCCGCGTCACGTTTTGCTCGCGCAGCAATACATCTAAGTACTTGAGAAGATTCAGATCAATTCGACCAACATTCACGGAACAAATACCTCGGAGAATTATATAATCTGGACTAATTATGCCACGCGGACCGTCTCGACGCGCCACAAAACGCGGCGTCTATCGCAAATGAGACCCCACTACACACTCAGCACTCAAGTCATATCACAGTGATATCATATTGATATAAAACACATTTTTGTTTCCACTCATCGGACATTTTCGCCCAAATCTAGTTGACCCCTGCCTGCGCCGAGTATTAACTAAAGCCCTGATTTTCATTAAATCCAACTGATTCGGGTGCGAGCCAGCCTTTGCACGCAAGCTCGTACGCAAAACACAGACTAGGGGAATAAAGATGGATACCCAACGCGCCACGACTCATGCACGCCAAGAAGTAGAAAAATTTGTAGTACGACTACCAAAAGGTATGCGCGCACAAATCGCTGAAGTTTCTCGCCTTAGCCATCGCAGCATGAATTCAGAAATCATCGCTCGCCTGGAAGAAAGCCTGGGACAAAGCAACATCGAAGACGCCAGCACACACACACCTTCAGCACCACTACTGCGTGCCGTTGACAGCAGCGATGCCGCATTTGAACAGGAAATCATTGCCCGCGTACGCCGACTCAGCCACGAGAAGCGCGCGGCCGTTCTGGAGCTGTTAAGCTAAGCAACATTCTCCAAAGCAAAGTGCTGCGGGCCATACAGCTGCGACCACAACACAATGATTAACCACAGTACTGGGCATCAACAATGACGGCACTGTCACGGTGGGTTCGCCCACTGAGCGCCCGCCTACTTCAGTCCATAACCGAAAGCGCGCATTATTCAAAATATAATGCGCCAATGGTCGGCCTCCTTGGGGTGATTGGCTTCCCACTCTATTACTACATCTGGCAATACGCTTTCCCGCAACCATACGAAAGCCTTCCGCTACGCCTATCCGCTGCAGCCCTGTGTATTCCGCTAATTTTTTACAAGCACTGGCCACAGACATGGCAACATTATTTCCCAGCCTATTGGCTCTTAGCGCTAACCTACGCCCTGCCCTTTGTTTTCACTTACATGCTACTGCGGAACGAGCTTTCGTTGGTGTGGAGCATGTCGACCATGGCCGCCCTTTTTTTACTCGTTCTCGCCGTGTACGACTGGCTCATTGTTGTCATTCTGTCGATTCTCGGCACAGCGCTAGCATGGCTCGCGTTCTGGCTCACCGCCGACACCAATGTCATCTACATGTCTTACCTCGAACAACTTCCGATTTACTCCTTCGTCATTTTGGCTGGCAGTGTGTTCAACTACACCGCGCAAATGGTCAAAGAAGAAAAACTCGATGCTTACTCTTCTGTCGGTCGCAACATTGCCCACGAACTACGCACCCCACTACTGGGCATCCGCGGCGCAATGGCAGGCGTGTCCCATTACTTGCCGGACTTACTCGATGCCCATGAGCAAGCCTATAACGCCGGTCTGCCGGTAAAAAAGATACGTTCATCGCGCTTTGAAAAACTGCGTAGCGCTGCCGATCGCATCGAAGATGAGATCACGTACTCCAACACGATTATTGACATGCTCCTACTCAGCGCGGGGCAAACCACTCTGAGAACAGCCGAATTCGCTATTTATCATTGCAATGAATCCATTCAACAAGCGCTAGAACGCTACCCCTTCAACTCAGACCGAGAGCGCCAACTTGTGCATTGGCAGAAAAGTGAAGATTTCGAGTACTTTGGATCTGACCTCCTAGTAAATCATGTACTCTTTAATCTCATCAAAAATTCGCTGCACAGCGTGCTCAGCTCTGGAAAAGGCGACGTCCAGATCTCCACTGAGACAGGCAAAGAGCATCATAAAATTATTGTTCGCGATACCGGCGCCGGCATCGACAGCCGCGAAGTTAGGCATATATTCGAACACTTCTATACGTCAAAAAGTATTGGCCAAGGCACTGGCATCGGGCTTTCGTTTTGTCGGCTCGCCATGGAAAGTTTCAGCGGCTCCATCTACTGCCGCTCGGTTAGCGGTGATTACACCGAATTCACACTGAAGTTCCCAGGAATACCGCAATGATTAAAGCATCTATTTTACCCTACTATTATCCCACCACTGTTGTTTTGGTTGATGACAATCAGCGATTTCTAGACAACTTCACGCTTCATCTCGATGAAAATCTTGCCAACATATGTTTTTCTTCGGCAAATGAAGCGCTCAACCACATCAATGACAGCGCCCTAAAAGTACACTTGGATCAACGTTGCTTTTCGTATTATCGTGATGCGCAAACAGCCAATGAAGACATTCTCAGGCTCGACCTTACGTTAATTGAACGCGAGATTAGCGACCCATCACGCTTCCAAGATATTTCTGTGGTCATTGTTGATTACGACATGCCAGAAATGAATGGCCTCGACTTTTGCCAGAAAATACGTGACCGACGGGTAAAGAAAATTCTACTAACCGGTGTCGCTGACGAGAAAATTGCCGTTGCAGCGTTTAACAACGGCATCATTGATCGATTCCTTATGAAAAGCGACCCTGCTATTACGGAAAAGATCAACCAAACCATCGCTGACTGCCAACGTAAGTATTTCTCGGAGGTTTCAGCATTAATTCAAAGCCTTCTTGCCCTCAAGTCCCCAGAATTTATTTACAATGAGGACTTCATTGACTATTTCTTTTCCATTCAAAAGAGTCATTCTTTCGTAGAATATTACTACGTTGAAGATCCATCTGGATTTATTCTCGTTAGCGATAGCGGAGAATTGAGTAGGCTCATTATTTTTAGTGAAGCTGAGCTTCAGCAGTATCTTTTCTCTATAAAGAAACATAAGCCACCCACAAGCTTCATCCAAAAAGTTTCATCCGGAAAGTTCATTCCATGGCTATGGGAAACGCCGGAAGAAACGGAAGAGGACGAACCCTTCGTCTGGGAAGATTACCTTTATTCCGCCACCAAACTCGGCGGCCAAGAGAAATGGTTCTGCGCGCTAATTCCTAATCCTCCTGCTGATATCGAGTACGACAGTGAAACCTCAAGCTACGAGGTCTACCTGAACAAACTTGACGAACGATCAAAATAAGGCTTTAAAGTACGCCATCACGCGGCGAAACGCGCCGCGTGATCTTGAACAGCCGCTAGCACTAGCAGGCCAAAATCGTGCCGCCTCTCGACATAACAGATTGAGCTGGGCCGTTACGAGAGCGCCCTCTTAGTGTGGACGCCCAGTCCCACATCCCCACTTCATCACGCATTTCACCTAACGCTCGAACAACATAGTCAATCTGCGCAAATGACAATTCAGCGTTCACCGACAACCGCACCATCGAGCGCTTTTGCGGCGTTGCCGGCGCGCAAAACACCGCTCCGAAAATGCCGTATCGCTCAAGCGTTTCACGCAATTTTAGTGTCGCAGGCTCGACACCTGATTCAATCGGAATAATCTGTGATGCGCATGACCCGAGGTTATAGCCGAGTCCCGCGATACCGCTACGTAAACGCTGCGCATTACGGAACAACTGAGTGCGGCGCCAATCATCTTTTTTAATTAGATCTAAGGTCGCATTGAGCCCCGCCACTTCGTGACTTAACAGCCCGGAGCTAAAAATTGCCGGCCGAGCAGTACAACGAAAATACTCACGGAACTCTTCTGAACATAAAATCAGGCCTGCTCTTCCAGCAAACGCTTTCGCCATGCTGGCGGTAACAAAATGGACTCGTGATTGAAGTCCCGCCTCGGCCACTAGGCCCGCGCCCCCCTCACCATGTGTGCCAAGCGAATGTGACTCGTCGACAATAATCAAACACCCTTCTGATTCCGCTGCCGCCACTATGTCGGCCAGCGGCGCCACGGAGCCGAGCGTGCTATAAACCGAATCAATACACAAAACACCAGGTCCGTGGATTTTCATCTGCCTCTTTAAGTGATCGAAGTCGTTGTGCCGAAATGGTCGCGCAGTCGCACCCGCACTAATAATGCCTTCCCACAGCGAAGCGTGCGCATGCACGTCAATATAGACGGGCACATTCTCATCCGCTAACGCTTGTATTAGGCCAACATTCGCGGCATAACCTGATTGCGAAAGCACCGCCGCTTCGTAACCGCTAAACATTGCCAACCTAGACTCAAGCTCACTGACTGGATTCTGGCCATGCATAAACACACCCGACATCACCACCTCACGGCTGGCCGAACGTAAGCTTTTTACTTGCGCTTCAATGATTTTGGGATGATTAACAAGCGATAGGTAATCATTGCTCATTAACTGTACCGCCCCGGCCCCAGGCGTAGCCCCGTGCATAATATGTTTACCCCCCCAGGTGTTTTCCATGCGATCTATGTAGAAGGCATCCATACGGCGCTGCAAAAATGACGGCGCATTATGCAATGGCAATGATGGCGTTCGAAACTCCGCTAAGCTTGCTAACATTTCCGAATCTCCTGAAACAATTGAGTTAGGTGATAGGAAAAATCCATGCAACCAAGCCGGCGCTTTCGATGACGATTATTGTTATTAGAATTGGCTGACGCTGTGCTACCGGCCCCGCCGCAGAAATCTTTCTCTCTATCAGTTATATCGGGAAAGCTACGCCATTCGAATACTGTCAAATTGGTATCAACTCATGCTTTCCCAGATTGCTTACCATCGTCGCGGCTTCGGATTAATATTGGATTGATTTCATCAAGGCATCGTAATTAGGGGCGGAAGTGAGATTCAATAAAAATGGGCTTGCTAGAAAGTAGCCATGGTAAGGTCTGTCGTAGAGTGCTACTGTACTAAGAATAAAGCATGAGGGAACATGCGCCGATGTCTGACAGTCCGAGAACTGCCCAGCCACTACCTAGTGGCAGCGATCTACCCATCCCGTGGCACCTGAGGCTTCCTCGCCCATTGGAAGGCGATTTCATTCGCTACCTGCTGCAGTTTTCCCGCAGCATCATCATTAGCTCCGTCACAGTAATTTTGCTGCTGTACGCTGCCACCCTTCTCGTCGAGAGCAGCGTCAGTGTTGCGCTGCTCGAGCAGAACTGGCGCCTACGCCTATTTTCATTTATACCCGTCGCAGCGGTGTGGTGGCTCGCCTATACCGACGAGCACCCCCAACTATTGCAGCCGGCTATTGCTGTTACCGCTCTCACTATCGCTGCAACGCATAACTACACGGCATTTAGCACAGACCACCCTCTTGCCTATATCTATTACATAGGCAGCATTTTGCCTATCCTGCTAATGGCGACTATTTTCCGAATAAGCCTGTACTGGGCGCTTTCCGTTTCCTTGCTCATTCTGACCATACTCATCATCTTTCTCGCCGTTGATCACCGCGTGCACGTCAGCCTGTCCGCGGCAATATTCTTTTTGGTATCAGCATCTGCCCTGCTTAGCCTCGTCGGCCATTACTTTTTTGAACGCTTGCAACGACAACACTTTCTGGCAGAGCGCGTGCTCGCCATGCACCGAAACGAATTGCACTCGGCCAACCAAGCCCTTGCCAGCGAAGCCAACGAAGATGCTTTAACCGGTGCCGTCAATCGGCGTGGCATGGCTGTTCGGCTTGGCTCACTTATCCACCACGCACGCCAGAATCAACAGCTCGGACAGCTCTACGTCATTTTGTTCGATATTGATTTCTTTAAGCAATTTAATGATGCCTACGGGCACCCAGCTGGCGATGACTGCCTTAAGCAAATTACTGATGTCCCAATCTCAATGATTCGAAGCGACAAAGACTTTGTGGCGCGCTACGGCGGCGAAGAGTTCATTGTGGTGCTGAGTGGAATTCAGGAAAACGACGCGGTTATGTTTGCAGAACGATTACGCACTCGGATAGAACAACTAGGCATTGAACACAGCGGCTCGCGCGCCAACAATGTCGTTACCATCAGCATCGGAATCACCGGCTTAGTAGCGGGTATCACTCGCTCCGAAGAGATGATCAAACGAGCCGACGAGGCATTATATGAAGCCAAAGGCGCCGGTCGAAACAAAACCATCTATCTTGATGAAGATGGTACGTTTAAACATATCTAGCAGCTCGGAGTAAACGCACGGGAAGCGAAACGCAGGAAACGTAAGCCACCTAAATCGTTAGTAAATATGCCATCAACTCAGCGTCCCGCAGGACGGCCTGCCTGAACAGCCTGAAGGTCTTCTCCAGACATAAACCATTGCGGATCGAGCCTTTCCTTAAACCAATTCATGCGCCAGTCCAAATGCGGGCCGGTCGCTCGCCCGCTAGCACCAATTTCACCAACAAGCTCTCCGCGCTTCACTTCCTGGCCTTCCTTGACCAACACTTTACTCAAGTGAATAAATGTCGACGAAATACCGTACCCATGATCAATCAATAAGGTGCCGCCGGAATAAAACATATCTGGGTGCACCAGCGTCACCTTCCCGCCAGCAGGCGCAATCACTGGCGCGCCTTTGGGTCCAGCAATATCAACACCGTAGTGAGGATTCTTCGGTTCACCGTTGTAAACTCGCTGACTGCCATACACACCAGTGATGGGCCCCGTAGCTGGCCACACAAAAGGCGTCAAAAAGTCACGGCGCGATGAACTCACTCGCCTCGCTGCCGCTACAAGCGCCCCTTCTTTGCGAATTCTTTCTAATCGCTCTGGTGGCGGCGTAACCGTTTCCTGTGGCACACCTTCAACGCGCTGCATACGCCACTCACGAGCACGTAACACAAACTCATGGGTTTCTTCCTGCCGATTGCCATACTGATCTTTACCGCGCAACGTTAGCGCCTTGCGGCCACTCTCGTCGCGGCCAAAGCCCAATACAAAATGGCCGTCAGGAGTTTGCGTCAGCAAACTGTCGCCCAGCAAAACGTCTACCCCCGGCACAGCACGCCCAATCAACAATGCGCCTGGCGCAGGCACACCCTGCAAAGATAACAGCAGCGCATCCGCCTGCAGAAAAGAAGATAAAGAAAAAAGAGCACTAAAAATAAGGGCTCGGGTCGGTAACATCCAATTGCTCATCATCAAGAACTTGTTTCGCATATTTCTCCCAGACACGCTGGCGTAAAAAGAGTTCGTACAGGTCCGGATCGATATGATCGCCTTCGCGCATTTTTTTCAGAATCGACAAGGCCTGCGAGATTTTCATAGGGTCTTTATACGGTCGATCTTTCGCCGTTAACGCCTCAAATATATCCGCAATTGCCATCATTCTAGCAGGCAACGACATTTGCTGACGGGTTAAACCTCGCGGAAAACCACTGCCATCCATCTTCTCATGGTGACCACCCGCATACTCCGGCACCCGTCGCAATTTGCGCGGAAACGGCAACGATTCAAGCATATCAATCGTCACCTGCATGTGGTTATTAATAACCTGCCGCTCTTCATGTGTCAGCGTGCCGCGCTCGATGCACAGATTGTACACTTCGTCTTCATCCAGTAGAGGGCGCTCCTTACCTTCGCTATCGAGCCAACTGTATTGCGCCAACTTTCTCACTCGATCCTTGCTTTCTTCTGCCATAAACTCACCGCCTTTATTGGCGGTCTGGATGAAAGCCAGATCATCTGCCATTTCAACTAGATCATGATCGAGTTGTTTTTGCAGTACATCACGCTGATCAGGTGCCGCAATAATCGCTCGCAGCATGTCATTTTCTTTCTGCATACGCATTACCGCGAAACGCGTTTCGACACTATCAATACGGTCCGTCAGCGTGTGCAGCTTAGTCGATTTGTCCAGCACTGAATCCGGCGTCGACAGCTTACCGCAATCATGTAGCCATGCCGCGACATGTAGTTCATACCAGCCATCTTCATCAAAATTAAAATCGACGAACGTTGTTTCATCAACACAAGCCGCACGCGCAATCATTTCGGTCAGCAACGGCACACGCTGGCAATGACCAGATGTATGTGGACTTTTTGCATCAATGGCTTGCGCGATAACTTTAATAAAGGCGTCGAGAAGATTCTTAAGCTCTTGCACCAAAATTAAATTATTCAACGCAATGGCTGCATAGCTTGCCAATGCTCTAGCCAATGGCTCCACGTATTCAGAGAATGGAATAATCTCTCGCGTCTTCGGATGGCGCGCATTCACTAACTGTAAGACGCCAATCACTTCGTTTAAGTGATTCATAAGCGGAATAGTCAGAAAAGATACCGAGCGATAACCATGCTTCTTATCAAATGCTTGGGTGCCGGAAAAATCAAACTGCTCCGACGCATAGGCATCCGGAATATTAACGACCGCGCACGTAAGGGCAGTATGCGCCGCTACGTGATGATGGTTTTCAGAGCCGTCCGCTAAGCGCAGCGCAATGGGCGCCAAGCTAATGTCCGCGCCAGACCCTCCCTGATTGATTTTCAGCGAATCATTACGCACCAACGCAAATTCTAGGCGCGGCGATCTATTTCCGCCGTGTAAATCCGCTCCCTTTTCGTCCTCTCGAAGCAAGTACAAAGAACCGCCGTCAGCGTGGGTAATCGCTTGCGCCTCACTCAATATGCGCTCAAGCAAGCGTCCTGTGTTTGGCTCGCCAGACAGGGCGACCAACAATTCTTTTTGATCATGGATCGCGCGTTGTTGCTGTATCGCGATCGCAGCAAAGCTCGCCAGCACTCTCACAACAGGCTCAATCTCAGCGCTAAACGGAATCACCTCGCCACTCACGGGATCGGTAGCATTCAATAGCTGCAGCACGGCAACCAACTCACCAAAGTCGGTCATCAGCGGCACCGTCAGTACCGAGCGGGTCTTGTAGCCAAATTGAGCATCAAAGGCGCGAGTTCCAGCAAAGTCGAACTCCTGCACCGCATAAACATCGTCAATATTGACCAGCTCACCGGTCAGACCTGTGTGAGAGGCAACATTCTGATGGTTAGGCTGATTGTCTTTATGCAGAGGAATCGCTGGATAGCTTAATGCGCGGCCGCTGGAGCCGCCCAAACTCAAGCCCAGCGTACGGTTGCGCACAATCGCAAACTCTAGCCGAGTGGCGTTAGCGTGCCCCTCAACCATATAGAGAGTGCCGCCATCCGCATGCGTCAGCGCCCGCGCCTCTTCAAGAATCGTTTCACACAGCCGCGAGATGTCGTGCTGAGCGGTCAGCGTCTGCGCCACCTGCACCAGCCGCTTGTAATGAGGAAGCGAGATTTGTTCGAGATAGTCCATTATGTATGCCCGCCAACGAGATCCATCAACTTTAGTTCAGCAACTTTCATTCAACAATTAACGTCGCTATAGCATAGGCTGGGATGGCCTCTAGTGGCAAAGCGCCACACTCGATAATGCCTCTTGCTCTCCAACATTCCCTGCCAGCCGCGACTTTGGTTGCGCCGCCTTAGCCCCGTCTAGCAAAGGACTCGGATTAGACGCGCCATCCTCCTTGATGCGAGGGCGCCGATTGCCTAGACTTCTGCGGTTCCGGAACCCTCTGATAATGAAGAACTTCCATGACAGCTTCCTACCGTTTGCCCGATGGCGCAACGATGTCCTTCGAACAACTCGCCAGCGGCGTTGAAATCGCCGAGCGCATCAGCAAAAAGCTGGCAAAACAATCACTTGCGATCAAGGTCAATGGTGAACTCAAGGACATCTATCTGCCAGTTCCTGACGGCGCTAGCGTCGAATTAATTGGCCGCGAGCACGATGACGCGCTCGAGCTTATCCGCCACGACGCCGCCCACATCATGGCCGAAGCGGTACAAGAGCTGTTTACCGACACTCAGGTAACGATCGGGCCGACCATCGAAAACGGCTTCTATTACGACTTCCATCGCGAGACGGCCTTTACACCAGACGACCTCGTGTCCATTGAAAAGCGCATGCTCGACATTGTCCGCCGCAACGAACAGATTCGTCGTGAAGTCTGGAATCGCGATGAAGCGGTAACGTTTTTCCTCGAAAAAGGCGAAACCTTTAAAGCCGAGATCATTGGTGACTTACCCGCCGACCAAGAAGTCAGCCTGTACCGCCAAGGCGATTTTATTGATTTGTGCCGCGGCCCACATCTGCCTGCCACCAGCAAACTCGGTGACGGCTTCGCACTGACTAAAGTGGCTGGCGCGTATTGGCGTGGCGACAGCAACAACCCGCAACTGCAACGCATTTACGGCACCGCATGGCGCGACAAAAAAGAACTCAAGGCATATCAAACGCAGCTCGAAGAAGCGGCGAAGCGTGACCACCGCAAACTTGGTAAAGAAATGGGCTTGTTCCACCAGCAAGAAGAAGCGGTGGGCTCCATGTTCTGGCATCCGAAAGGCTGGCGCTTACGTCGTGCGCTCGAAAATTATATTCGCGGAAAGATGGAGCGCACTGGCTACCAAGAAGTGTCCACACCGCAAATGATGGATCGCGTGCTCTGGGAACAGTCCGGTCACTGGGAAAAGTATGGTGACGACATGTTCACTATCTGCACCCACGATCACCGCGACATGGCCATTAAACCAATGAACTGCCCCGGCCACGTGCAAATCTTTAAGCAAGGATTGAAAAGTTATCGCGACCTGCCTATTCGTTTGGGCGAGTTCACCACCCTGTTCCGCAACGAAGCTCACGGCGCACTGCACGGCTTAATGCGCGCACGCACCTTCGGCCAAGATGACGCGCATATTTTCTGTACTGAAGCGCAAATTAATGGCGAGACTGCTGATTTTATTACCATGCTGCAGGAGGTCTACAAAGACTTCGGCTTTACTGAAATTAAAGTAATGTTTTCTGATCGCCCAGCGAAACGCTCGGGCTCTGATGAAACTTGGGATCGCGCCGAAGCCGCCTTAAAAGAAGCCGTTGAAAGTGTTGGTCTAGACTATATTTTGAACCCCGGCGAAGGCGCGTTTTACGGGCCTAAGCTGGAGTTCCAGTTGCGCGACGCAATCGGTCGGGACTGGCAATGCGGCACCCTGCAAGTGGATTTTGTTCTACCGGAACGACTCGACGCCGAGTACGTTGGCGAAGACTCTGCGCGCCACCGCCCGGTTATGTTGCATCGCGCCGTACTGGGATCGCTAGAACGCTTCCTCGGCATTCTGATCGAATCTACCGCCGGCTATTTGCCGCTTTGGTTATCGCCACACCCGATTACGGTTGCGACGATCACCAACGCCGTTGATGGCTACGCCAAAGAAGTTGCCGATCTATTTAATGCCGCCGGCATCTATACCGAACTGGATGACCGTAACGAAAAAATTGGCTACAAAGTACGCGAACATTCAAAAGCAAAAGTGCCGGTCATTTTCGTTATAGGCGAGCAAGAAGCGAACGAACGCACCGTCGCGATTCGCCGCCTCGGCAGCCAAGCAACGGAAGTGATCGCACTGGACGAAGCATTAGCAATTTTGAAAGAACAAACGGCAATGCCGATCTGATTCTTTATAACGTCTTTTGGGGGGAATCTCCAAGACCGGCACGATCTTTATTGGAGCTTGCTTGCCAGCGATAGCGCATAGCTAACGCACATCGCGTGCAAGCAAGCTCCCACAAAAGATTAGGCACGACCAAGCGTCGCCACTCATAGCCACAAGCCCAACGATTGTCACAAACGGCAAGACTCACGGAGCGCAACATGTTCAAAGAAAATGAGAGCAAAGAAAGCGGATTCCGTGTGGCACTGCCTGATGCGCTCGACAACGTGCGCTTTAATGAGCAAGGATTGATTCCCGTTATCGCCCAACAACACGACAGCAATGAAGTGTTGATGATGGCGTGGATGAATCGTCCCGCATTAGAAGAAACCCTAGAGACCGGCCAAGTCTGCTACTACTCTCGCTCTCGCGGCACGCTATGGCGAAAAGGTGAAAGCTCAGGGCAAGTACAAGCCTTGGTGGAGCTACGCATTGACTGCGACGGTGACACGCTACTTCTGAAAGTTAACCAAAAAGGCGCCGCCTGCCATACCGGCCGCCGCGATTGCTTCTTTTGGAAAGCCGACGGCGACTCACTAGTGCTCGACAAAGATACTATTGTTAATCCAGACACTCTTTATCAAAAACTTCCGTAACACTCGGATCAAAGAAGCCCGATATGACATCCTCCTTAAAGCTACACAACACCCTTACCGGACAGAAAGAAACGTTCGTTCCGCTAAACCCTGAACGTATCACCCTGTATGTGTGTGGCCCCACTGTGTACAACTACGTTCATATCGGCAATGCCCGCCCTGTCGTGGCGTTTGATGTCCTTTTTCGTTTACTTAAGCGCCTCTATCCAGAGGTGGTTTACGCGCGCAATATCACCGACATCGACGACAAAATTATTAATACCGCTCGCGATAATGGCGAAGACATCGGCGCATTAACCACGCGGTTCGCCGAGGCCTTTAGTGAAGACATGACGGCGCTCAACACTCTGCCACCAACTATCGTCCCCTACGCCACCGATCATATCGCCGAGATGATTGGCATGATCGAAAAACTTATCGAAAAGGGCCATGCCTACCCGTCCGACAGTGGCGACGGCAACGTTTTGTTTGCGGTTCAGTCGATGCAAGATTACGGCAAGCTTTCTGGTCGCTCGCTCGACGACATGCTCGCTGGCGCCCGCGTTGAAGTCGCGGACTACAAGCGTCATCCCGGTGACTTTATTTTGTGGAAGCCAAGTAGCGACGACCAACCTGGCTGGGACTCTCCTTGGGGACGTGGCCGCCCTGGCTGGCACATTGAATGCTCAGCGATGATCGAAAAACATCTCGGCAAAGTCATCGACATTCATGGCGGCGGTCAAGATCTTATTTTTCCCCACCACGAAAATGAAATTGCCCAAGGCTGCTGCGCCCACGGCACCGACTATGTCCGCTATTGGGTGCACAACGGCTATGTAAATATCGACGGCGAAAAAATGTCGAAATCACTCGGCAACTTTCGCCTGGTACGCGAACTTCTGAAGCAGTACCGAGGGGAAGTGCTACGCTTTGCTTTGCTGTCGGCACACTATCGTTCGCCGCTTAACTTTAGCGAAGACGTGCTTAACCAAGCCAACGCCACACTCGACACCCTTTATTACGCACTACTCGGTCGCGGCGAAAAAATCGAAGCCGCCGCCGACGTTAGCCTCGCCGACGAGCACCCCGTTATAGTCGCATTAAAGGACGACATTAATACTGCGGAAGCCATTAGCGCCATGCACGCCATCGCCGCCAAACTGAACAAAGCAGAACCCGCCGATAAACCGGCGCTAAAAGCAGAACTGCTCGCCTGTGGCGAATTACTCGGCCTGCTCAATCAAGATCCGACCGACTGGTTTCAAAACAAAGGCCATAATGACGACGGCCTGAGCAACGATGACATTGATGCACTCGTCGCGGAGCGCAATGCCTCCAAAAAGGCCAAAAACTTTGCCCGCGCCGACGAAATCCGTGACCAGCTAAAAGACGCCGGCATTCAACTCGAAGACACCCGTGAAGGGACACGCTGGACGCGGTAACCTCTTCATTCGTAACCAGCCAATAAAAGTTCGCCCATGCAAATTTTTATTGGCTAATTGCTTTTGAAAATACGACAAAACCCTATCTCGACTCACTGCGCCAACTTAAATACCTCATCCATGCCTTTAACGAAGTCTGCCTTGCCGCCATAAGAAGGATGACGCACAGCGACAACATTTCGATCCGGGAACGCCCCCTGCGCGGCCAAGACCCCTTTCCTGCCAACTCCAACCACAACCGACGGTTTAAAGATTTCGTTTAATTGACACAAATACCCTTCCCCCTGCCCCACCTCCACGCGCGTAGGCGCGCGATTGCTCTGCGTATTACCCGCATCATGAGGATGAAAAGGAAAGGCATTCCAAAATAAAGGCAGGTGATTATTCACTGCCAAGTAACGCCACACTATCGAAGCCGTATTCTCGGCTTCCGACGTCTTTAAGGTTAGCTTGGCTTTCAGAGACAACAAAAAGGGATGGTCGATATCTGCATAAATACGACCACTGGAAAACGGCACGCCGGTTAACATGCAGCCTTTATAACCTGGCGCCTCGCCCACCATTAAGACGCGCGGGCTTGTTTGCTTTAGCCAGTGTCGCTGCATGGCATAGAGATAAACGCTTAAGTTATCGGCCAACACTTTGCGCCGATAGGGGTTTTGTATCCTGTCAGTGTTTTTCTGCTTGCGCAGCTGTGCAACAAAAACGTCAATAGAGCTCATGCGGTTAGATTTATCCACTTACGTTCACGGTTAACTCAACAGTCAGTACATAGGAAAGGACCAGCAAGAACGATATCGGCCATTCCTTTCCGCTCTCCCTATAAAACGACATAGCTCAATGCGATGTAGCGTAAACATTTTCCCAAAGTTACCAACGGCACAAACCAGAGCAAGCGAATCCGCATAACACCCGCAACCACTGTTAGCGGATCACCTATCACCGGCAGCCAAGCAAAACACAAAGATACCAGTCCATATCGCTTAAATCGTTCCGTCGCTTGCACATAGGCCCTGTCCGATAACGCCAGCCAGCGCCTCACTCGCGCGGAACTGGCCCAAAAACCCAAGTAATAGTTCGTTAACGATCCGAGCACGTTCCCAACCGTTGCCACCGCCACCAGCCCCGCTGGAGAAAGGCCACTTAGCAGCAACGCAACCAAGACCACTTCCGACCCTAACGGTAGAATCGTCGCCGCCAAAAAAGCCGCTGCGAACAGCCCGATGTAGCCAAATTCGGTAAGGTATTCCATCAAAAACTCTTGCGTGAAGTAAAAGCCACCCAGCCAATACAGACGTATTACGCCCGCTGCGGCGCCATGCCATCCAATAGCCACGGCAGGGTAAACGCTTCCGCCCCTCTCCCGCCAGCATGCCCCATCTATCCTTTACCGAGCCTCCCATGCGGACCACAAGACTAGAAACACACCACTATTCATATGGTGAATACCCACTATACAAAATATTAATTTCTTTTATGGGCCAGCTCTCACTATCATGCGCTCCACGGCAGCCGGCGTGCTTTGCCCGCCATTCCACTCGGAAGCTGCAGTTTTCCCCCATTAACGAGGAACGACCATGTCATACAGCAAAGACATCGACGCTCTTGCATCCGTCGTTGGCGCTAACGCCAGCTGGAATGCAATCAATCCTGAGTCAGCAGTGCGCATGCGCCTCCAGAACCGTTTTCAGACCGGTTTGGACGTCGCTAAGTACAACGCCAAAATCATGCGTGATGACATGGCCGCCTATGACGCCGACACCGCTAAGTACACCCAGTCTCTGGGTTGCTGGCACGGTTTTATCGGCCAGCAGAAGATGATTGCGATCAAGAAGCACTTCGGCAGCACCGAACGTCGCTACCTCTACCTGTCAGGCTGGATGGTTGCCGCGCTGCGTTCTGAGTTTGGCCCACTGCCAGATCAGTCCATGCACGAGAAAACAACCGTCGCTAGCTTGATCGAAGAGCTTTACACCTTCTTGCGTCAGGCTGATGCATGGGAACTGAACCACTTGTTCCGTGACCTTGACGCTGCTCGTGCGAAAGGCGACAAGGCTGCAGAAAAAGACCTGATCAGCAAAATCGAAAACCACCAGACACACGTTGTGCCAATCATTGCTGACATCGACGCTGGTTTCGGTAACGCAGAAGCCACTTACTTGATGGCCAAGCAGATGATCGAAGCAGGCGCGTGCTGCATCCAGATCGAAAACCAAGTGTCTGACGAGAAGCAGTGCGGCCACCAGGACGGTAAAGTTACTGTTCCTCACGCCGATTTCCTCGCTAAGATCAACGCTGTTCGTTACGCGTTCTTGGAACTGGGTGTTGACGACGGCGTTATCGTTGCACGTACTGACTCGTTGGGCGCAGGCCTAACCAAGCAGATCGCTGTAACCAATGAGCCAGGCGATTTGGGCGACCAGTACAACGCATTCTTGGACGGCGAATACATCGACAGCGCTGACCAAATCAACAACGGTGACGTTGTGGTTAAGTCTAACGGCAAGCTGCTGAAGCCTAAGCGTTTGCAGTCTGGCTTGTTCTGCTTCAAAGAAGGCAGCGGCATTGACCGTGTTGTTCTCGACTGTATCACTAGCCTGCAAAACGGCGCTGATCTGTTGTGGATCGAAACTGAGAAGCCACACGTTGGCCAGATCGCAGAAATGGTTAACCGTATCCGCGAAGTGGTCCCGAATGCCAAGCTGGTTTACAACAACAGCCCATCATTCAACTGGACTCTGAACTTCCGTCAGCAGGTATTTGATGCATGGCAGACAGCTGGCAAAGACGTTTCTGCATACGATCGCGCCAAGTTGATGAGCGCTGATTACGATGAAACTGATCTGGGTATTGAAGCAGACAAGCTGACCGCGAGCTTCCAGCGCGATGCAGCACGTGAAGCAGGTATCTTCCACCACCTGATCACTCTGCCTACGTACCACACTGCTGCACTGTCTACTGACAACCTTGCTAAAGGCTACTTCGGTGCCGAAGGTATGTTGGCATACGTTAAAGGTGTTCAGCGTCAGGAAATCCGTCAGGGTATCGCTACTGTGAAGCACCAGGACATGGCCGGTTCTAACATCGGTGATGACCACAAAGAGTACTTCGCTGGTGATGCAGCTCTGAAAGCGGGCGGCAAAGACAACACTATGGGTCAGTTCGAGAACGTTTAATCTCGATTGATTTACAGAGTGTTGAAAAGGGGGCGGATTTATCCGCCCCCTTTTTTTGCCTGTGAAAAAGTGTTTCCCGGGAACGCCAAACCGTAGGGCGCGTACAAAGAAGTGATAACGCTGAATGGTAAACACTGGGTCTGACAAGAGAAGGCCTAACCACTATTGGGTGGCAACACCAAAGACAAGCTTTCTATCCCAATCGTGAAGAATCGCCGCGTAACGACCACTCTCCTGCAACTTTTTCATACCTTGATCAAATTGCTTTATCGCATCTGCGCTACGAGGATGATGCTGTGAAAACGAGACAAAAATCGCAATTTCACCAATTGGCGTCACCGGTTTAATTTTAATGCCCAACTCTTCACCATGTTGGCCTATCAAATAACGGGCGACGCGCTCATACAACACAATGTAATCCAGTCTACCTGCCGACAATTTTTTCAGGTTTTGTAAATCACTGGCAGAGTACTCACGCAAAATATGCGGGTCCTGCATAAACGCGTTGCCGTAACGGTAACCATTAACAATACCAACGACCTTGCCGCCTAGCTCCGCCAATGACAGCGTATCCGCAACGTTATCAGCACGGGTATAGATAAAAGCAGGGTTAATATCGAGCGCATGCTCCGGCAACAACTGCGCCAGCCGAATGGCATCGTCATCTGGGGTGTTGAAACAACCAACCTCTTCTCCCAAATCAAGCAACTCCATGCAACGCGCATATGACATTAGCTTGAATTGAACATCCACACCCACCGCCGCATAGGCCGCCCGCACAATATCCACAGAAATGCCGCGCGCCTCACCATTTCGCTCGGCGGCGTAGGGGTACCAATCGTTTTCAGCGACCAGCGTTAATGTCTCTGCCGTTGCCAAGCCCGCCGCGAAAAGTAAAACAAGGGCCCTGATTAGACGTCCGACTCCCTTGAAATACGCTGTGCCCAGCGTATTTAGCACCGCCACATCCTGCACCGTCACTCGCGAAGTCCTTTCAGCCGGTTTTACATTTGTTTTACACTTGCCCTCAGCGCAAAACAAGCAATTAAGCCCTCCCTTCACTTATATTTTTTCAGTCATCGACTACTTATTTGTCAAAGCCCCTCGCGCTGCTCTATGCTGCCCTGCTTATGTTAGCGTGCACGCCATGAAAACCATTTTGATCTCACTGATTCGGGCTTATCAGTTTTTACTCAGCCCTTGGCTAGGCAATCAGTGCCGGTTTTACCCGACCTGCTCCGCCTACGCGATCGAAGCAATACAGCGTCATGGCGGTTTAAAGGGAGGTTGGCTAGCAATCAAACGTCTAGGCCGCTGCCAGCCATGGTGTGAAGGCGGTTTTGACCCCGTTCCCGGCACCGAGAGCTGCAGCGAGAACTGCTCCGCGAAAAACGCGACGCACGATAGTCCGAGCTCAAACGCACCAAATGTAAAAGAGAAGGTAACGCGCTCGACCAAGCACAACATAAACGAACAGAAGCCTTAAACTCACTAGGCATGCACACCTAAACATTGAAGACCTATACCTTAGGATCTACCGCATGAGCCGCAGTTTGCGCATCACACCACAAACACTACCCGTGCTACTGGCATTGGTATGGCTGTGTGCGCAAACATTCCTTGCTTGGCATGCGCCTGCACACATTAGCGCGGCGAGCACGGACTACGTCGATGCCTCCACCGTCACTCAGATCGACGGCTCGAATATTCACGGCTCCGATCTAGGCACGTCTCCCGTCAGCGCTAGCAGCCCTCTAAACGACACCGTTAGCGCCAGCCAAGACTGCCAGTTTGGCGTCAACGGCCACGGCGTTGCCGCCATTCCTGCCACTGCTGTTGTCGAATGTCGCCCTAGGCAGCAGCCTTTCGTCTATACACGAAACGAAACCCCCTCCTACACCTCCGCACAATTCACCCAAGCACGCGCACCGCCCACTTCAGCCTGACCTCAGCACAGAACTTTTCTTTTTTTCTCTGCGTTTCAGACTGGAGTTTTATCCTATGCGTAAGCAAATCGTATCGTTTTCCTATGCGACGGCGCTCGCCGCCATCGCCATTCCCAGCTATGCCCTTGAAGATCTCAATAAATTCAATCCCGCCATCTCGGTTATTTTTGATGGCCTCTATTACCACGACAACGTCAAGGGCACGGGTCCCGAGCTGCTTGAACAACACAACAGCGTGCTACACAGCGACGTGCACGACCATGACGAGCACGCGCACGACGCCCTGACCTCCGGCTTCAATTTACGTGAAACAGAGATCGTTATGTCCGGCACTGTTGATCCGTACTTTGACGCCTTCCTCACTGCAGCACTTTCTGGAGACGGCATCGAACTAGAAGAAGCCTGGTTTCAATCACGCAACTTACCCGCGGGCCTACAACTCAAAGGCGGGAAGTTTCTCAGCGGCTTTGGCTACCACAATGAAAAGCACACTCACAGCTGGGACTTTGCCGATCAAAATCTTGCTTATCTTAGCCTGCTGGGTGATCACGGCTTGTCCGGAAACGGTCTGCAACTAACATGGCTAGCGCCAACACCCTTTTTCATCCAACTCGGTGCCGAATTACTACAAGGAGAAGAACTAGAAAAGTTTGGCGCCATGCTCGACAACGAGGAGCTTGCCGAAGAAATTTCGGCTGAATTCGATCCGAATGGCAACGGCGAATTTAGCGTCGAAGAACTCAACTTCGACTCGAAAAGCGGGCCGCATCTCTCTGTCGCCTTCGCCCGATTCGGCCCAGACCTCGGCACCGATCATGCGTTGCAATTCGGCGCTTCCGTCGCCCATCACAATGACACGCAAAGCTTTCACGAAGAAAGCAGCGGCGAAGCCTTTGCGGCACAGGGCCACGCCAACCTGTATGGCATTCAAGCAGTATTTAAACGATTTCCTCGGAGTGACTACGGCAAAGGAGGATACAGTCTGCAAGGCGAATACTTACGTTTCGACGCCGACGAACGCGCAACATTCCATACCGACTCAACCGAAATTGGATTGCCTATTTCTTTCAAACAAGATGCTGCATATGTACAAGGTAGTTACGGCTTTGCACCGCGCTGGCAACTCGCTTTACGCACAGCCGCGGCGGGTATCGGCGGAACATTACGCAAAGGCAATGAGCAAACAGAAACGGGTATCTCTCGGCAACACAGCATTGCCTTAAGTTGGTACGCAACGGAGTTTTCCCGTTTACGCCTACAATTTAGCCGCAACGATATTAATTTTGGAACCCATGACATCGACACAAGCCAAGACGGCAATTTCAATCAAGTCTTCTTGCAGTACAACCTCAGCTTAGGCGCGCACGGCGCGCATACGTTTTAAGGAGCGAACCGATGTTTAATAAAACAGCATTCAGCGCTAAGCACATTCAATCCGTCACGCTCTACCTCGGCCTGCTGTTTATCAGCGGGCCGGGGTTCGCGCTCAACATTTTCGCCTGCGAACCTGAGTGGCAAGCATTAGCGCATGAGATTGCTGGACCCGATGTGGAGGTTTATGTCGCCACTTCTGCCCAGCAAGATCCCCACCATGTACAGCCACGACCAAGCTTAATCAGCGCGGTGCGGCGCGCCGATGTAGTGTTTTGCACCGGCGCTGGCTTAGAAGCTGGCTGGCTACCTGTACTGCTCAGCAAAGGCAGTAACCCACGCGTCCAACGCGCGCCCGGATTATTTTTAGCAGCAGAACAGGTTACGTTACTGGAAAAGCCCATCGTGCTTGATCGAGCAGATGGGGACGTACACGCCTCCGGAAATCCGCATGTACATCTCGATCCAAGACGTATGTTGATCATTGCTCAAGCATTGTCTGCACGGCTGGCAGAGATTGACCCGAACAACGCAACGCTGTATCAGAATCGACTGGCGTCTTTTTCTCAACGCTGGGAAAGCAACATTGAAACGTGGCAATCGCAAGCACGCACGCTAAAGGGCGCTACGGTTATTGTGCACCACCGCAGCTGGAGTTATTTACTGGATTGGTTGGCGCTAGAACAAGTCGGTGAACTGGAACCTAAGCCGGGCATACCCCCCACCCCTACTCACCTCGCCAAGTTAATTAATGTTGCCGAAACACAGCGCCCATACGCCATTATTTATACCAATTATAACGGCGACAAAGCCGCCAACTGGCTAGCCGAGCGTAGCTCGGTCTGTGCCTTGGCGCTCCCTTTTACAGTCGAGACAACAAACAGCAACGCTGCATCATTCGATATAAACAAGCACCCGCTCGATGAGCTGTTTAACACGATTATCAGCAAGCTGTTAGCGGAACGAGGAGCATGTACGCATGACTAATTTTTTCTCCGCCAGCAGCGCAGACATTCTTGGACCGGCATTTATCGCTGGAATCCTTGTGTTACTCAGCCACGTTCCTTTGGGTCGTCAGGTTTTACGCCGCGGCATTATTTTTATCGATCTCGCCGTCGCACAGGCGGCCGCCACCGGGGCACTGCTAGCAACGCTGATCCTCGACTCTCAAACTGACGGAAGCGCTCACGCGGATTTAACTTCCTCCTTCCTCACGCAAGGCTTTGTCACCCAAGTCTGTGCCGCGGCCGCGGCACTCATAATGGTCACAAGCCTGCACCAACTCGAACAACGCTGGCCTCATATTCAAGAGGCGCTCATTGGCGGCAGCTTCGTACTGCTCGCCAGCACAGCCATCTTGGTCAGCGCCAAAGATCCCCATGGCAGCGAACATATGCACGACCTCATGGCGGGGCAAATTCTTTGGGCGAATTCCGAACAGCTTATCTGGCTAGCAGCCGCTTCCATCGCCAGCCTATTCTGCATGCGTATATTTTCATCGCCTCTGCTGCGTTTCTACATCCCGTTTGCCATCGCGATCACCGCGGCCGTACAGATCGTTGGTGTGTATCTGGTGTTCGCCTGCCTGATTTTCCCAGCGCTGAGCTATCGCAAGGAGTCAGCCCTTCACGCCATAATTCTCGCCACGGTTACAGGAGCGTCAGGGTTTATTCTTGGCCTTTCCGCCAGTCTGCTTTACGACCTACCCAGCGGCCCGACGATTGTCGTAGCGCTGGCGCTAAGCTGCCTATGCGGCAATGCCGCCAACCAACTGATAAACAAACGTAGCCAGGCGCAGACAAAGCATGCCGCGCCATGAACTTCCTAGCCTATAAGCCAATTAACCCAACGACATTTCGCGGTTCTGGCTCGCATCCGCTACAATCGCCAGCAACCTTGATTTGGGATGGAGAAAAGAATGAAGAAGAACGTCTCGGCACCACTACTTGCACTGCTGCTATCGTTACCAATGCTTTTACTGACTATGCACGCCCAAGCCGCAGGCTTCGCTGGCGCGGATCTTGTTTTTAGCAGCATTGAACCGGACGATGCCGGTGGCCGTGACGCCGACGTCACCGCCCTACAGTTTAAGTTTGGTTCATGGCTCAACAACGAAAATACGTTTGGCTTTGAGTTCCGCGCCGCCCTTGGTCTAGATGACGACAAAATTCGTGGTACAGAGATCGAGATCGATCGCTATTACGGCACCTACTTACGAGGCCAGTTTCCAAAAGATTTCGCGGTCCGTCCTTATGGCCTTCTTGGCCTCTCTCGCGTAGAGACAACTGAAAAGCCGGGCGGCAGTGAGAACTACAATGACATATCACTTGGCATAGGCGCAGAAATGGACATCACACAACGCCTATTTGTGAACTTGGAATATTTGCGTGTCATTGACCGCAGTGGCGACGAAATCAGTAATCTTGGCCTCGGTATTGGCGGACGTTTCTAGTTCATTAGCTATACGGCCGAGCAATAAAAAAGCCCGCATCTAAGCGGGCTTTTTTATTGCTCGGTTTGCATTCAAGGCATCCTTACGGAATCGGTAAATAACCATCTTCAACATTCTTCGTCACGATCGACACCGCATTATGGGCGTGCAAACTTTCTAAGTGATTTACACGCAACCAAAAATCTTTATACAGAGAATCGCTGTCAATCATTGTCTGTAAACGACGTGCCGCGTCTTCGCAGAACATCAAGTTTTGCCCGTTCAAGAGCGCAAACTCTTGCTCGTCTTCACGTTTTACCGCGGTCTGAACAGGCGTCTTGAGCGCTCCCTCAATCAAATCAATCAATGCGGTAATCGGAAACGCCTCGCCCTCAGTGTGGTCAAGCAACACTTTTACCTGCGCGACAGAGCGCTGGCTGTGCGGCGTGGCCAGAACACCTTGCTCGGTACCCAGCCACTCGTGCACTTTATCCGCATCAACTTTGCCGTCGGCGCCGAACACGGTGCTGAACTCATCCTGAATAAGCTGACGCGCCAACGCGGCAGAACATGGGCAGGTTGATGAATAGAGCACCTCAACGGTTAACTCAATACGCAATCCCTTTTCACACAAATTCGCCGCGATCGTGACCGGATAGCTTTTCCAGCCTGCGTAGTTACTTTTCAGTGACGGGCGGCGCATAGAAAATTCGAAATCCAACTGCACAAAAGCACGCGTGCTTAGGCCGTCATGCGTCTCTAAAAAATTCTTCAGCAAGGTATCAATGGATGAGGTGCTCACCGACAAATCGCCAAACGTTTCTTCCAACATCAGATACAAGCGCGACATGTGGATGCCTTTCGCATCTGGATTATCCAGATTAACGTACGCTTGAATTGAAGTTGATACTGGTCGCTCGCCAGCCAGCGTATCACTTACCTTTGCAGGCAAATGAATTTCACTCATGCCAACCCAGTCAAGCTTGCTGTGGATATGGCGCTTCATTGAGCTTGCTACGTCAGGCATGTCATGAGTGCCTGCGGTCTGTACTTTGTCGTTCATCCGGTACTCCGTTGCAGCGGGCTATCAACCATCAAACGAACTTGCCACAGGGGCCTTTCGCTCAGGGATGTCTTCCGCCTGAAGCGCGAACAATCACGCCTGTTCGCGAGGGGGTGCAAGTCTATCAAATTATCGCGCTATATTAGACCGTATGTTCATGTGGATATTCGCTGCCGCACATAGCTTTATGCTATGACGGCCTCTTTGCGCTGAACAGCGCGAATCTCACCATCCTCGACCATCACTCCTGCCGTGCAGGCTCTGCATCGGCGTGGTGAGCTGCTAACAGCTCCTGAAACGCTTCAAGGTCACGGATCGGGGCAAAGTGCTCCTCTTTAACCGCAGCGTCCTTCAGGCTAGGCATGATGTGTAACGCAGTCGCCAAATCAGTAAGGGCCGTCTCGATCTCATCCAACCCAACCCAAGCGCAAGCGCGCTGATAGAGGGCATGCGCATCCTTCGGGTCGATTGCCAACACCTTGTCACAAAGATTTAAGGCCCAGCGCTGCTCGCCGAGCTCCAGTACCGTGTCGGCTTTCCAAGCCAATGCCTCGTGATCATCTGGGCGCAGCTCAAGAATGCGGTCATACATCACCATTTTCGCTTGTGGCGACACTTCCTTGCTTGCCTTAAGCCACAGCGAGTGAATTTCATTGGTGCGCTCGATTTCTTCTTGGTTGGCCGCGATAGTGCGCGACTTACTCCGCAATTCCAGCTCCAGCCCCTCAAGACGGGACTCATATTCACCTGTAAGGCGTGTCATTTCCGCCTCGGCATAACCACGAATCTTGTCTTTTAAGTCTCGAATGGTGGTCCAACCGACCAGCGCTAACAACGACGCCGCGCCCGCAATCAGATAGAAAAAGTATGTTACCGTCGAGTCGGCGTAACTCATCGCCTTATCGGCCACCTCTAGCTCACGATCCGTAACCAGTAGATTCATATCGTTGCGGTACTGCATCATATCGGTACGAATGCTGCGCAACTCACTCAGTATCCAGTTCTCCCGAAACGGCGAGAGCTTGTCGACGTCATTGCTACCCGCTGGCAGCCCACCCATTGCGGGGCCCGTTGTGGCCGCACCCTCGCTACCATCACTGCCGCCGTAACCTTGCTGCGTTGCCAATGCTGTCGCTGGCGTGACCATCGGTACCAAGGCAATGCAGCCCAACAGTAAAGCCTGCACAAATATTTTCTTCATTCACGAATTCCTCGGCTCGATGAAAACAATGCAGCCCACATAACAGCCATTATGTAGACCAACCAACTTGCCAGCATCGCCGGCATCACTTCGTACACCGATTCCGACAACCCTGCAGCGCGCCAACCATAAACCGTCGCGAGCCCCACGCAGACCATTAGCACTGCCACCCACTGCACGGGGCGACCTCCTAACGCGTAGACCACTAATAACGGCCCCAATGCGGAGGCCAACACGGCCCAAGCAACAATCACCAATTGAAACACGCTGGCATTACCTAACAGTGCAATCGCCAATGCCAGCACAATAACCGCCAAGGTGCTGTAACGCGTCAAGCCAAAACTTTGCCAGCGCGCCGGCGGCAAGTCGCGACTCAGTGCCGCGCTGCAACTTAGTATAAGCGAGTCGGCAGTGGAAATAGTGGCGGCAAACAAACCTGCCAACACCAGCCCCGCCACCGCCGGCGACAACAACTGCAGCGCCAATGTCGGCAACGCTAACTCCGCATCAAAGCCGGCTTCAGGAATAAGCAGTCGCGAAACCAAGCCAACCGCATTGGCGAGAAAATAAAACGCGATGAACCATGCGTAATAATAGAGCCGCGCACGGGACAAATTACGTACGCTATCGAGCGCCATAAAACGCACCATAATGTGAGGCTGTCCAATCACGCCGAAGCCAGCAAACATCCAACCAATCACAAACATCAACGGCCCAGCAACACCAGGAAATGCCAGGCTATCCGGAAACCAATTCATATGCGTAGCAGAGACCTGATCCAGTGCCTGCCAAGCTGATGCCACACCACCAACACTGTCCAACGAGATCCAGAGCAACGCCGCCATAGCGCTAATCATCACCACCGACTGAGCAGCATCCGTCCAAATTGACGCGCGCAACCCACCGGAAAAACAATAGAACAGCACCATTACTGCACCGAGAATAGCGCCATAATGATAGTCCCAACCAAACACAACATGCATCGCCTTGCTACCGGCGTTAAATTGCGCCGCCGCATACACGCCGAGAAACAGAACCGAAACCGCGCCGATCAAACGACGCAACACAGCAAACTCCTCTCCGCCCCAAGTGCTCAGCAGCTCAGGAAAGGTCAGCGCACGATTACTTTCCGCCGCCTCCCGTAAACGACGGTGTACAAATGAAGACGCAATATAATCGCCCGCAATCCACCCCACCATTAACCAACCTGCAGATAGGCCTGTCGCGTAGGTAAAGCCAATCACACCAATAAACATATAGCCGCTGTTATTGGTCGCTACCGCCGACAACCCCACCAAAAATGGCGGCACAGAGCGGCCAGCAACCAAATAATCCTGGCTCTGCTTTTTACCCACCAGCACCGATGAGAAGCCAATTAACAGAAATATCAGTAAGAAAAAGCCAAAACTGGCAAGCAACATAAATAGAACTCCAAACCTTTGGCTTAATCCCTCTATAAGCCGCTGATAACGGGCTTATAGAGGGGTTGAGCGATCACCACTCTCGGCAATTACTTTGACATCTAAGTATTATTCACTTAAGATACGCTACCAGATTTTAGAGCGGATTTCTTTATTTTCAGGCACTTATCACACATAAGGGCAATTTCCCTCTAAATATTAGCCGTCACACGATATCCATTTATATCGTGATTATGAGTATCGGAGCCCTATGGCAAAGCACGACGAAGTGTTAATTGCTTTACGGAAAATCATCCGCGCCACTGACCTCTATTCGCGCCGGCTGAGCAAAGACGTTGGGCTAACCGCCCCTCAGCTTCTGATCATGCAAGCGATCAAAGCGCGTGGCGAAATGACCATGGGCGACATCGCCGCCGAGGTCTCACTCAGCCAAGCAACGGTCACCACCATTCTCGACCGATTGGAGAAGCGAGAACTGCTGATGCGCCAACGTGGCGACAAAGACAAACGCCGCGTCTATGCCAGCCTGACAGAATCCGGTGCGGCGCTTTTGGTACGCGCACCAACGCCGTTGCAAGAAGAATTTATGGAGCAGTTCGAAGGACTGCACGAATGGGAGCAATCCCTAATTTTGAGCTCACTTCAACGGGTCGCGACCATGATGGACGCCCAAGACCTAGATGCATCACCAGTATTGGATGTCGGCGCTATTGATCGCTATCAGACACCACTGGAATTTGCGTCCGCTTCACCTGAGCTCACGCCAACACAGGACAGCCCAAACCATGCAAGACGAACTAATCATTCCAAATGCAACACCAACAAATAACGACTCAAGCAATGCCGACAAGTCAGCAGCAGGCGCAGATGGAATTTGCCTACGAAAACCTGAAAGCGCTGACGGCCCGCGATTACATAAACTGATTAGCGAGTCTAAACCGCTGGACGAAAACTCCGTCTATTGTAATTTGCTTCAATGCACGCACTTTGCAGACACCTGTGTCGCAGCCGAACTCGATGGTGAAATGGTGGGATTTATCTCTGCTTACATTCCACCAAAGCAGCAAAACGTATTGTTCGTTTGGCAGGTCGCCGTACATGAAAGTGCCCGCGGTCGCGGCCTTGCTAAGCGAATGCTTGCCGAGCTTCTTGATCGCAGCGAATGCGGTGATGTGCAATATATCGAAACCACCATAACACCCGATAACGAAGCATCTTGGAGCATGTTTGGTGGCTTTGCCTATCAGCGCAAATGGCGCACTGAGCAATTTATTCTGTTTGATAGCCGCGTGCATTTTGCCGGCGAACACAACGATGAATATTTGCTACGCATTGGGCCATTCAATCGCAACGACGTCACCGATACGCTCGATGCGGAGTAACGACTTAGTACGCCGGCCACATCGGTCAGCACAAAAATGTTTTAACTATTTGGCCTCTGGCCAGCGCAACACATCAAGGGAGGTGTGATATGGACAACGGATCAGGAACTGGTGTATTCGACCGAATCGAATCGGAAGTACAAAGCTACGCGCGTAGTTTTCCCGTGCTCTTTAGCAAGGCGAAGGGAAGCTACCTCTATGATACTGACGGCGAAGCTTACTTAGACTTTCTTGCCGGCGCAGGCACGCTTAACTACGGCCATAACAACCCCGTTCTTAAAGAAAAGTTGCTCGCCTACTTGAGTGAAGATTACATTGTTCACGGACTCGACATGCACACCGTGGCAAAACGTAACTTTCTTGCCATGTTTGAAGAAGTCATTCTCAAACCGCGTGACATGCAATACATTATGCAGTTTACTGGCCCAACCGGCACCAATGCGGTCGAAGCGGCACTGAAAATCGCCCGCAACATTAAGGGTCGTGAAAACATCATCACCTTTACCAATGGTTTCCATGGCGTATCACTCGGCTCTCTCGCAGTAACTGGCAATAGCCACCATCGCGGCGTCGCCGGCGTTTCAATGGCAGGCGCCACCGTCATGCCATACGACGGTTATCTCGGCAGCGGCTTTGACACCACCGAAATGATCGACAAAATGCTGTCTGATTCATCTAGCGGCGTTGATCATCCAGCGGCCGTTATTGTTGAAACCGTACAGGGCGAAGGCGGCATCAACGCAGCCAGCTTTGACTGGTTACGTAACCTTGAGAAAGTGTGTCGCAAGCACGACATGCTAATGATCGTTGATGACATCCAAGCAGGCTGTGGACGTACCGGAACATTCTTTAGTTTCGATGAGGTCGGTATCAAGCCTGACATTGTCACCATGTCGAAATCACTGAGCGGATACGGCCTGCCTTTTGCGGTTGTGCTCATGAAGCCAGAGCTTGATCTATGGAAGCCAGGCGAGCACAACGGTACTTTTCGTGGCCACAACCCTGCGTTCGTTACCGCGACCGCAGCGCTTGATCATTTCTGGCGCGACGATACTTTCTCTAACGAGATAAAAAAGAAAGCAACAATTATCACCGATCGCTTCCGCGAAATTGCGGCGCGCTATGATGACTATTGGTTTCACCTCAATGGTCGCGGCATGATGCAAGGACTTGTGTGTCGCGATGGCGAGCTCGCCAGCGAAATCACCCAAGAAGCTTTCAAGCGAAAAATGGTGATTGAAACATCCGGTGCCGATGACCAAGTGATTAAAACGCTCTGCCCGCTAACCATAAGCGAAGAAGAGTTGAATAAAGGAATGGACATCTTATCTGAAGCCGTCGATACCGTTTTGCGCGATAAGGTTCAGCAAGAACGTCGCAGCAACACCAACAGCAAAAGCAATAGCAAAGTGAGCGCCGCCTCCTAAGCAGGTATACGGGGCGCGACTGATTGTCGCTCCGATGCCCCTCTGCTTGTAACCATTTCTCTGCGCCCCAACCTCCCGGGGCCAGAGATTTTTTAATGGTGCTGTATTCAGGCGCCATATTTTGCGTAGTCATGCTGACCAACATGGAGAACGTAACTCATGATCGTTAGAACACTTGAGCAAGCCAAAAAAACAGACCGCCGTGTTGTAGCTGAAAACGGCAACTGGGAATCTGTCCGTCTGTCACTGAAAGATGACGGCATGGGATTCTCATTCCATATCACCACTATCTTTGCCGGTACTGAAACTCATATCTGGTATCAAAACCATTTTGAGACGGTGTACTGCATCTCAGGCGAAGGCGAAGTCGAAACGCTGGCAGATGGAAAAATTTACCCGATCAAACCCGGCACCGTGTACATTCTGAATAAAAATGACGAGCACATGCTGCGCGCCAGCTCAGACATGCAACTTGCATGTTCCTTCAATCCGCCACTGCACGGCAAAGAAGTGCATGATGAAAATGGCGTGTATGCACTGGAAGCAGAAGCCGTTAAAGATTAACGTTCTGTCGACAAGCGGCCCTCGTAAAGCAGCTTGTCGACAGCTCCTCGGTGCCAGTCTTCTCTACAACCTTCCTCGCCAGTGATGCACCGAAACATAACTCGCCGACACTAGACCCTACATAATTCACGCGTATACCCACACTTGGGCTAATTAAACGTACTCCACGGACCGCGTTCTCTGTCAGTCAAAAGCGCTGATAAAAGGCGGAACTGTGCACTCGGCAACGCCGTAACGAATGCCTATACTCTCATCATGCGCGCGCCGTTAACTTGAACAAGGATACTCAATGCAACCACTGCGATGGATCAAATGGGGACTCGTAGCAACCGGCCTGATTGTCGGAATAATTGCACTGCTGTTTCAGTTACGCCCATCCGCAGCGCAATGGCCGCACTTCCCTGCACCGACGACTTCTGGAGACGCTAGACTTTCCGTCTCCTGGCTCGGCACTTCGACACTGCTCATTTCAGATGGCAATACGCACTTGCTCACTGACGGCTACTTTTCCCGTGTCTCTAAAACGGCATTGCTCGGCAATCTTTCACCAAACCCAACACGCATTAATGATGCACTGACATTGGCGCGAATTGAGACGCTCGATGCCGTACTCGTCGTGCACTCTCATTTCGATCACGCCTTAGATGCACCTTGGGTAGCGCTTAAAACGAACGCCGATTTAGTTGGCTCGGAAAGCACAGCAAATGTCGGCCGAGGCGCCGGCATGCCCGAAGAGAAGTTGATCGTTGCAGATACAGGAAAACCCATTCAGTACGGCGATTTTAAGGTGACGTTCTTACACTCTGCCCATGTACCTCAATCACCCGCGATTGACGCACTAACCGGAATGGGCGAAACCATCGATGCACCACTAACACCACCAGCGCCCGTACAAGAGTGGAAAGAAGGAGATTCCTACGTGCTACTCCTTGAGCATCCGCAAGGCGACATACTTATTCAAGGCAGCGCAGGATTTGTTGAGGGTCAACTCGACGGCTATCAAGCCGATATCGCATTCGTTTCTAGTGTTGGCCTATCTCGCCAACCGGCTAGCTACACGGATGATTATGCCCGCAACACTTTTGCTGCAACCGGCGCACAGATTGTGATTCCAATTCATTGGGATGATTTTTTCACGCCGCTTGAGCCCGGAGCAATCAAGCCACTGCCACGACTAATGGAAGATCTCAACACATCGTTTTCACAACTCGATGCTGCGGCTAAAAAATATGGCGCAAGAATGTATCGCCTAGAGCCAACGCAAACGCTGCATTTTTCACGCAATACTTTGCCAAAAGTAACGCCAAAAAATGCGCTGCGGTCGACCCGCACACCGTAGCCTTATGCTGCACCATCAGTACAAGCAGCTGACTGATTGATCAGCGCAACGATATCGGCCGAGGCTCGGCAACGCTTGGCGACATCATAAAGCTGTTGCGCCTCGGGCCAATCGCGACGCAAATAGTTAAGCCACTGTTTTAATCGCCCCGTCACGTGCAAATCTTCGGATATCACCACGCAGTCTTCGATAAAGCGTAACAAACAAAGCCGGACATCAGCCCAACGCGCATCCGATCGACCCAGAATACGTTGCGCCAAAAATGGATCAGAAACGGCGCCACGGCCTAACATCAACCAATCGCAATTCGATTCAGCACGACAACGTTGCGCATCATCCGCATTCCAGATTTCGCCATTGGCGATGACCGGAATCGACAGCGGCTCACGTAGCAATGCAATTTGATCCCAAAATGCAGGGGGCTTATAGCCCTGTACTTTGGTTCGGCCGTGTACCGTTAACCAACTCGCCCCTGCTGCTTCAATCGCAAGCGCGTTTTCACAGGAAAGCGCGCCATCGCAATTACCCAAACGCATTTTCGCCGAGACCGGAATGTGTGGCGGCACGGAACGACGTACTGCCGCAATAATGTCGTGCACCAGCATGGGCTCATCTAACAACACTGCACCGCCGCGGTGACGGTTAACGGTTTTTGCTGGGCAACCAAAGTTTAAATCAATTGCCGGCGCTCCCAACTCCGCCGCACGCGCCGCATTATCGCCCATACACTCCGGCTCAGAACCCAACAGCTGCACATGAACAGGCGTGCCCGCACGCGTGCGCGAACCGTTTAGCAACTCAGGGCACCAACGATAAAATGTTTTCGGCGGCAGCAAGGAACCACTGACCCGCACAAACTCTGTCACGCACCAATCGTAGCCACCGATATCCGTTAGCGCCTGGCGAACATGGAAATCAGCCAGCCCCTCCATTGGCGCCAATATCAGTTTGTTCTGCGCACTATTGTTGTTACCACTACTCATGGATGCATCTTATCTTTCACAGGGGGCAGGTCGTACGCTGAATCCAGAACGAGGCCGAGTACAGGACGCGGACAGCCAAAGGGCGCTATTGTAGCGCCCTTTGGCTGTACCGCTAGTGTCGAGACGATTATCTGAAAAGGTGTTTAATTTCAAATAGATAGGAAATAATACCTCGTCGGCCGGCTGGTCGCAGATTAACGCAATAGCTTAGGAGATCGCAGAATGGCATCTGCACGACCGACGAGGGATGACCACTATAGTACCGGCTCTGAGGCAGTGGAATAGGAGCCGTTATGCGTTTTTGGAATGAGCTCAAAGGCTTTCTTCTCGCCATATTTTTTGCCATATGGAACAGCGGCTTAGCGACGCAGAGCTGATCATTTATTAACCACGCGCCGCGCAAGAAAGTTTATGTGGTCATTTTTTTGTCCGACACGGGCGAAGTCACTATCCTCAAGAGCACATACCACCGACAACAGATATCTCAGGCATTCCCGCCCGACTAAAGCAACGAAGACCCCGCTAACTCAAGGCTAGCAGGGCCGGCTCTTCGTCGTACATCGGCTCTTACGGCGCCATTAACACTAGCTGCTCAACCTCATAAACCGCCGTGGTACCGCTCACCTCATTGCCCACCAGCAACAACGCTTCGCCCCCCGGCGCATCCGCCGCAGAAATGAAATGAAGGCCTTCTGGCCCCAAATCTCCCACACTCGCCAGAACGGCACCGGCATCTTCCGTATTCCAGTCTTCGCGAGTATTGAGATAATCTTGGAAAATCGGCGCGACGGGATCGGTAATGTCATACACCATAATCCCGCCCATACGCTCCAGTCCGACAAACGCGAACGTCTTCGTCCCAATCGTGCCAAGCGCCAACCCTTCTGGCTCAGGGCCTTTGTTATCACTGCGATTATCTGCGCTATCGCCCTCATCATGGTTGGAGTTGACGTAATCTGCGCAGGGCAGGGTACGCGTCGCCCCAAGCATGCACACATCACTGGCAAGGAACTGCTCTATGGCGTCGGCAGAATCCCAAATCAGCGAACCGTCTTCATCCCAGATAGAAAATGAGCGGCCACCATATGCGTACAAACTGTCGTACATCAAACGGTCCCCCGCCACATCTTGGACTCCGGCGCTGGTATACATCACCGGGTCTCCATTGACGTCCACCTGATAGCCCTCGGTCCACGTAATGTTCAAGCGACCAAACACTTCGTCATCACGGCAATCGCCAGGATCACCTGGAACGGCACCGCAATAGCCAAACACAGCGGGGTTTAACAGTGCGCCTGCCGCCAGCTCCCGTAGCTGTGCCGGTAAGTCATCTCCGCAGCGTCGATCAAATCCGCTCGCATGCACTAAATGCTTGATTCGAAATTCTTCAACAAACCCTTTGCTGCCATCGCCATCACAAGGCTCTGCATCTTCAGTGCCCCAATAAGCACTATCATCTTCACCCCATGCGCGCGCATCGCCTTCGTTCGCGGTCACCAGGTACGTTGCGCCGTTTGCTTGGTAGGCCGCAATGCTGTCGGGCAAGTACAGTCCTCGCAAACCTGCATAGGTCGAAACTACCGTCATGCCGTCTTCATCATTCGGGTCTAGACCATTACCTGCGACTCCGTGATCTTTATAGCCCAGCGGTAAAATGGCACTGACCGTTGCCGTCGCGATATCCAGCTTTGCCAGCGCATTGTTTTCTTGCAGCACCACCCATGCCGTGCTGCTATCTGCCGACACCGCAATATATTCAGGCTCTAAATCTTGCGCGACGCTAGCGCCCGGGCCATAAATGCGGACGCCGGCCTGACGCAGTGCGTCGATATCAGGGTTGTAGGCAGCGAAGCCGGCTGAGGACACCACCACATTTTCGGGATCAAGGATGTCGACCACACTGATAGAACCTTCTGGATCAATAGAATAGTCCGCACTCGGCTCACCTTCGTTGGCCAATAAAATATAGCGGCCGTCGGGCGTAAACGTGACCATATCAGGCTGCGCACCCACCGTGGCATAGTCGAGCAAGGCCAACGTGTCGGCGCGATAAACTGCAACAAAACCGAGATCCGTTTTCAACTGCGCCTCTACTGCTAGCGCAACCAAGCCGTTCTTCACCGCAACACTATTGACGGTAAGGTTTGCGCTAATATCGTCGGCAGACAGAGTACCGAAAAGGCTTGGGTTTGCTGGGTCAGCCATATCCAGTACATCGACTGACCCTGCTTTTGCATTGACAACAAACGCGCGCTGCGTGAGCGCATCGTAGGCGGTAATTTCCGCCGCACTTTCTGCAAAGACATTCGATGAGTAGCGCCCAAGCCAGCGTAACGCTATGGACTCTGGCGTTACCTCTGCAATCGGCGCAGACGGTACAGCAGCCGCACTGGAATCCGAGCTGCCACCGCAGCCACTAAATACCGCCACCGTCGCCCAAACAGCGAAACTAGCCCACACCTCTTTCCTTATTATTCTGTACCCCATACCCGCCTCCCAAAATTGACATCAGAATTCACCCGCGTGTTATAGCCAATGTCTGTGTCAGTTAGATGGCGAAGAAGCGTCACTTTCATGACTCGCGAATCCACGACAAGCCTTTCTCTCCCACAATCCGTTAGAATGGATCGGGCTTGAAACATGCCGGTTGAATAGACGTCTTGACGCTACATAGGCTGGACATTAGTGTTCGCCCTCTTCCAAAGGAGCTCCCATGGCCAAAAAAGCACAGACCGTTCCAAATTTGGAAAACACGCTTGAGTCTCTAGAAACCCTGGTTGAGCAAATGGAATCTGGCGATCTCTCCCTCGAAGAGTCGCTCGCCGCCTTCGAGCAAGGCGTCAGTCTGACCCGTCATGCCCAGCAGGCATTACAAGCGGCAGAACAGAAAGTACGCATTCTGCTTGGCAACGATCCAGAAGGTGAGCCTGAAAGCTTCGAGCCAGATAACGATGACCGCTGAAACAACCTTAGAAACGCTTATGGCTGGCAGCCGCGACCGCATCGAAAACGTGCTGCGTGAATTGCTGCCAGGCCAAGCCTGCGCGTCACCACGCCTCGCTGATGCCATGCGCTACGCAGCCACCGGCGGCGGCAAACGGATTCGCCCCATATTAGTGTATGCCGCCTGTGAATTAGCAGGTGGCATACCAGACGACGCGGACGTCCCTGCGGCAGCCATCGAACTGGTTCACGCTTACTCATTGGTTCACGACGACCTGCCATCCATGGACGATGATGATTTGCGCCGCGGCCAGCCCACTTGTCATCGCGCTTACGATGAGGCCACCGCCATTTTAGCGGGCGACACCCTGCATACCCTCGCGTTTGAATTGTTAGCGCGACGCGGCAACTTCAGCCCAGAACAACGTGTCGATATGATTACCACGCTCTGCCGCGCAGCTGGCGCAGAGGGAATGGCGGCGGGGCAAATGCAAGATATGCAAGGCCACGACCAACAGCTCACACTCGCCGCCCTCGAAGAAATGCACTATCTCAAGACCGGCCGCTTGATTACCGCCGCGCTGCTTATTGGCGTTAGCGCTGCCGACAGCCGCGATAGCCAGCTAATCGAAGCGATGCGTGAGTATGGCGATGCCATCGGTCTCGCCTTTCAAGTTCAAGACGATATTCTTGATGTCACCGCGGCGACCGAGCAACTTGGCAAACCTAGTGGCTCGGATGAAAAACACGGTAAAAGCACTTTCCCCGGTTTAATTGGCCTTGAAGCAAGTCGCGCACGCGCAGAACAGCTGTGTCTGCGCGCCATCAATGCACTGAGCGATTACGGCGAACGTGCACATAGCCTTACGGCCCTTGCACGCTACGTCATACAGCGCAGTTATTAGGAAGACAGGCCGATCACTGAATCTTCGCTGACAAAGCCTTATACTGTGCCCCTATCGCCCCAGCATTTTGGACTGCACGCACCATGCAAAAAAGTTTTGATGAGATTCCACTAACCCGCCCAGCAACGCCGTTACTGGACAGCATAGAGACCCCAGATAAACTGCGCGCGCTAGACCGTAGTTTGTTGGTGCAGGTTGTGGATGAACTGCGTGCGTATTTGCTTTGGTCCGTCGGTCACAGCGGTGGTCACTTTGGCGCCGGTCTCGGTGTGGTCGAACTCACCGTTGCGCTGCATTATTTATATAACACCCCTGACGATCGGCTCGTTTGGGACGTCGGTCATCAATGCTATCCGCATAAAATTCTAACCGGCCGGCGCGAAAAAATGTCGTCTATTCGTCAGCAAGGCGGCTTGTCGGGTTTTCCAAAACGCTCAGAATCACCGTTCGATACCTTTGGCGTCGGTCACTCGTCCACCTCCGTGAGCGCCGCACTCGGCATGGCTCTGGGCGCAGAAATGTCCGGCTCATCACATCGCGCTGTCGCGATTATCGGCGACGGCGCCATGACTGCAGGACAAGCCTTTGAAGCACTCAATCATGCCGCTCATACCCGCTCCAACTTATTGGTTATTCTGAACGACAATAATATGTCGATCAGCCATAGCGTCGGCGGGCTCGCCACTTACTTTGCTCGTATCTGGGCAAGCAAAAGCTACATCACTTTGCGCGAAGGCGGCAAGAAAGTGCTTTCTTCAATGCCATCGGCGTGGGATTTTTTACGCCGCACTGAAGAAAGCATGAAGAACATGGTCAGCCCTGATGCGCTATTTGAATCAATCGGCTTTAATTATATTGGCCCCATTGATGGCCACGACGTTGATGAATTAGTTCGCACCATCAACAATCTGCGCGACCTCGACGGCCCGCAACTTCTGCATATTTATACCACCAAGGGAAAAGGTTTTACGCCCGCAGAAGCAGACCCTATTGGCTATCACGCCATTAATAAAATTGAACCAAAGACCAAACCCATCGTTGCCGCGCCTAGCAAGCCCCCCGGCCCCAAATACCAAGATATTTTTGGTCAATGGCTCTGCGATATGGCCGGCAAAGATGAAAAGCTCGTCGCCATTACACCCGCAATGTGTGAAGGCTCAGGCATGCTTGCTTACAGCCAACAGTTTCCCGAGCGCTTTCACGACGTTGCCATTTGTGAACAGCACGCACTGACACTCGCTGCTGGCCTAGCGTGTGAAAATCAAAAACCTGTCGTCGCAATTTATTCGACTTTTTTACAGCGCGCGTATGATCAATTGATCCACGACATCGCCTTACAAGACCTTGATGTCACCTTCGGCATCGATCGCGCGGGATTAGTCGGCGAAGACGGCGCCACCCATGGCGGCGTCTTCGACATCGCATATCTACGCTGCGTGCCCAATATGATTATTGCCGCACCTTCCGACGAAAACGAATGCCGACAGTTACTTTACAGCTGCTACGAACATAAGGGCCCCGCCGCTGTTCGCTATCCACGCGGCAACGGGCCAGGCACTGCCATTGAAAGCACTATGACCGCGCTAGCACTCGGCAAAGCGAATATCGTTCGCCGCGGTAGCGACGTTGTCATTCTATCTTTCGGCGTACTGCTGCCTGCAGCCCTTGCCGCGGCAGAAATGCTCGACATTAGCGTTATCGATATGCGCTGGGTTAAACCGCTTGACGAGAAAATGATTGAAGAAGTTTGTCGCCAATATGAACTCGTGGTCACGGTTGAAGATCATCAACTTATGGGTGGCGCTGGCTCTGCCGTCAACGAATTTGTGCATCAGCAAGGCTTACAAGTAAATCTACTAAACCTCGGCTTGCCGGATCATTTTATTCATCATGGTAAACGCGATGCGCTGCTTTCGCAGGCAGGACTCGATGTCGCTGGCATTAAGCTGAGCATTGAAAACAGGATGGCAAAATTAGGAATGGTGGTGAAGAACGCGGCCACCCAGGTTGCCCCAAGTATTTAATCGGAACCACATCCCGCCAAATCAATTCGCGCAATCAAGCCGTGCGACAAAATAGCAAAACCTAAAGCAAACCGTCCGCACTTGCCCAGCAGTCACGGCCTTGGCTTTTAGCACGATACAGGGCTCGATCCGCCGCTTTCAGCAACGCGTTCATATCCAGTTCTGGTGACGGCACAACTGTCGCAATGCCCGCGCTAACGGTCACCATCTCAGCGCAATCAGATCGCCCATGCGGCAACTCCAGCGCGCGAATCTTTTCGAGTATTCTGGTCGTTAAATGACGCGCCGCCAAATTATCCGTACGTGGAAATAACAGCACAAACTCCTCCCCACCATAACGCGCCGCAAGGTCATGCGGTCGCGCCGTCACAAAAGAAATCGAACGTGCGATCTCCTTTAAACACGTATCACCCTGCTGATGACCATAGTGGTCGTTATAGCGCTTAAAGAAATCCACATCGATCATCACCAGCGACAATGGATAGAGCTCACGCATTCCGCCGCGCCAAGCTTTCTCAAACATACGGTCAAAGTAACGACGATTTGCCAACCCGGTTAAACCATCAAGAAGTGATAACCGCTCTAGCTCATCCGCCAGCTGCTGAATACGCTCGTTATCTAGTTCCAACATTCTTGCTTGCAAGAACAACTTCCGATCACGACGTTCATCTCGATAACGCAATAACGCGCCGAGTAAACTACCACCAAAAAACGACGCTGCATTCATGCGCCAGTCAATCGATAAGGCTAGCGAAATCGCTAAAGGATACGCTAACAGGCCTGAAATCGTGCCGGCCAGAAGCGCGTATTTGAAACGTAAATTCACACCAAGATAAACCAGCAGCACAACGAAGACCGTACCTTGATGCATAAAGGTACGGATTTCCTGGCCCACTAACGACGGATGAATCACCGCAAAAAACACACAAAGACCGGCAAGCAATGTTACCGTCGGCTGATAATGATCACGGATGTAGGAGCTATGCGAGACAAGCCACGCTGCTAGAATAAAAACAAGAAAGATGGGATAGCTGAACGGCCAAATACCGAGATCGGCGTAATCGACAAACAATAACACCATCAAACCGATTGCCAGAAATAAGCCCAATGCCCACGAGATGGTATTGCCGAACGCTGCTGCAGCCATTCGATCATGGCCATTGCAGTATTGCACCTCCAGCTGCTTCGGCAAGGTTAACCCTAGCCCCTTCCGGCGCAGCTGAGATTGGATCAGGCGATACTCACGCGCCTGACTTCCGGTCTCCATAGGACGCGGAATTTGCTCTTCCGACAAAGGTGGCTTCATTGATCCCTTGATAGCCTCGCTCGACAGCTTCCTGTTGCGCAGCGTATTGCTCATGACGAAGACGAGGCTGACGACCCCCGTTTCTCAGATGCTGCTGTTCATGACTGAATTCGCAGCTCAACGTAAGAACTGGCTCACCACCAAATTATGCCATAACAATATCATGAAATATCATTAGCATGACGAGATAATCAGCAGTCGATGAGCCCACGACTAGCCGATTCAAGGCTGCACACGATGAAGTGTAGGAATCCAGCTAGATAAGCCAGCGTGCAGCCGCGTAGAGCACCACCTGAACACAGATAGCGGCATATACGCCGGCAAGCAAATCATCCACCATTATGCCGGTGCCGCCCTCGACGCGGCGATCCAGCCAACCGATAGGCCAGGGCTTGGCAACATCAAACAAACGAAAGAACAGAAACCCTGCCAAGCAGCCATACCAGCTGACCGGCACCAGAATCATCGTCACTAAAAATCCTGCAATTTCATCCCAAACAATACCACCGTGATCATGCACGCCTAAGTCTTTTGCCGTGCGCCCACACAGATAAGGCCCCACCGCGATCACCGCAAACGTCACCGCCAAATATCCCCACAGCGGCAACTGTGCGGCCAGATACCACACTGGAATTGCCGCCAAGGTGCCGAACGTGCCAGGCGCTTTCGGTGCTAAGCCGCTACCGAATCCAAACGCCAGAAAATGAACGGGGTTTCTCATACTCGGCTTTTGCATATTATCGCTTACCATTGTGTGTTTCCGTTTCAGCCTACTTTCAAACGTAGCGCTCTGATGTCCAGAAAAGTCTGCCTAAAAATGCGTCCAGCCGCGCTCAGCAATCACCACACTGTCGCCGCTCTCATCATAAACCGAGATACCTTCTTCCGCCGTGATCACACCAATTTCACAGCAACCCGAAGGCAGAGGATGTGCAGCGGGCAAACAGAACAACAACATATAATCATCACCACCGGAAAGCTGCAGACGAATCCGCTGCGCCGGATCGGGGTGCGCGCGCAACGCTGACGAGAGAGGCAGTTTATCCAGCGCAATCTCTGCACCAGGCACCTGACTTTCACGCACAATATGTTCGAGATCGGCAAGTAAGCCATCTGAAATATCAATACACGCCGACGCCTGACCACGCAAAGTTCGACCTAACGCCAATTGCGGCTGCGGCCGAGCAAAGTGCCGCACGGCGGCGCCTTCACGTTTACCGGCCTGCCAATGCAACAGCCCGAGGGCCGCATCGCCGGGGGTACGTGTCCCCACACCTTTTTGACCGTCGTTACTGCCATTAGCGCTGCCGATACAAATACGATCGCCAACTTTCGCACCACTGCGCAAAAGTGCTGCGCCCTGCGGCGCCTCACCGCTAGCCTGAATGGTAATCTGCAATGCTCCGCGCACCATATCGCCGCCGACAAGGGAAATACTTTCCTGTTCTGCCAGCGCATAAAAACCTCGACAGAATTCCGCCAACCAGTCTTGGTTCGCTTGCGGGAGCGATAAACTTAATAAGCACCAACGCGGGTCGGCCCCCATGGCGGCCAAATCAGACAGATTAACGGCCAAGCTGCGCCAGCCGATATCATAAGGAGGAAGGTCTTCAGGAAAGTGACGGCCGGACACTAGCGTGTCCATAGTCATCAGAAGTTCGTGGCCGGCCGATGCAACAAGGACTGCCGCATCATCACCAGGCCCAAGCCGCACACCCGCACCTAAGGGTCGGCCGCGGAAAAAATGCTCAATTAACTGAAATTCATCCATGTGTATCCAGAAAACTGCGCCGATGTGCTCGCTGTGCCGTGGAGACTCACTGAGCGCCACCTAAGTACTCGGCACGACAAACTAGCGTGGCGCTTGCTCAAGCCGGCGAAACTTACGCGCCAGCTTGTCGAGAACGCCATTCACGTACTTAAACGAGTCGTCCGCACCAAACAACTTAGCCAACTCAATGCCTTCATTAAGGACAACACGGTATGGCACATCAACACGATGTAGTAACTCAAATGCACCAATACGCAAAATGACTTTCTCAATTTGCGATAATTCAACAACCTTCCGATCAAGCGCGGGTTGCAGCGCCTCATCCAGCTCTTCTACATGTGCTGGCACGCCGTGCAGCAGCTCATGGAAATATTCGCGATCAACTTTCTTCATGTTGTTATCGCGACGAAACTGCATCTCGATCTCAGACGGCTCGGCGCCGGCAAGCTGCCACTGATACAGCCCCTGCAACGCAAATCGACGTGCCTTACGGCGCGCCGACGGCGAGCTACTATTTTCCGCTTCGATCATTCCGGCATCCGACATCAGAGTTGCTTGAACAGGCTAACCATTTCCAGCGCCGTCAGAGCAGCTTCGCCACCCTTGTTGCCTGCTTTGGTGCCAGAGCGCTCAATGGCTTGCTCAATGGTATCGACCGTCAACACACCAAACATAATCGGTACACCCGTTGCATTTTGTACTCCCGCAATACCTTTCGCAGCTTCACCGGCAACGTATTCGAAATGCGCGGTGCCACCACGAATCACAGCCCCAAGGGCAATAATGGCATCGACGTCACCTTTATCGGCAATGCGCTTCGCTGCCACAGGCAATTCCCATGCGCCAGGCACGCGAACCACCGTAATGTCCGCAGGCTTAACGCCGTGACGCACCAACGTATCGACCGCACCCTCAAGCAGTGCCTCGACGACAAAACTATTAAACCGAGCAACGACGATAGCGTAACGGCCAGCGGCATCGGTAAAAGTACCCTCAATAACTTTGATATCTTTCATCTCTTTCCTCACAAACCCATAGAACATTCGACGCCGAGAAGCGGCATAGTTTAACGGTTTAAGGCGCAGCTTTCCGCCTATTTCACCTTCTAATCACGGCTCAACCGTCCAAATAACGTTATTTTACCGTAATGGTAATTACGTCAGAGAACACCGCGGAGGAATGCGGCCGATGTAATTGGTCGCCCATTAGCAGTTGCAACGTATGCTCGCCGGGAGCTAACTCAATGGTCGTTTCAGTTTGCCCACCGCCAAAATGACGGTAATGCTCATCGGATGGCACCGACTGATCCAACGAAGGCAATGGCGCATCAATAATCAAATGATGGTGCCCCGTGTTGGCACGCTCAACGCCTGCTGGGGCAACGCCCATCCCACTAAGACCAAACTTAATGCTGACCGGCCCCGTTACCGTCTCTCCATCTTGCGGCGTAATAAAGTAAACACGTGCATCCTTCGCAGACTCCGCTGCAGCAAGGGCACCGCCAGCTACCGTCAGCATTAATGCCGTCGCCGCCATCTTCATTAGATTCAACATATGAAACCTCCAAGTGTTTTATTTTTACCAATCGGCGTTATTTAATCGGTTAAAACTAATCCGCTTCAACATACTCAACAATTTCTAGATCGAAACCTGACAACGCGTTGAATTTCATCGGAGACGATAACAAGCGCATCTTTCGAACACCTAGCTCGCGCAAGATTTGCGACCCCGTACCAATATTGCGATAGGCCGGCCCGCTCATCGTTAAACTTCTACGCTTACCAGAAAAATATTCTCCGATCATTGCCTGCATGTCGTTAGAGACATAATCTTGGCCGAGAATAATCACCACACCAGCCTCACTTTTTGACACCTCTTCCAACACGCGGTGCATATTCCAGCCGGTTTGGCCATTAATCTGCGCGCTCATTAAATCTCTAAGTGGGTCAACCTGATGCACACGCACCGTGGTGACCTCTTCCGGCGTGGGATTGCCTTTTACCAGAGCCACGTGCGTTAAGTTATCAACACGATCGCTAAACGCGATCATCTTAAAGTCGCCATAAAACGTTGGCAGAATATTTTCACTAACTTGCTCTACGGTTTTCTCGTTAAGCATCCGGTATTCGATTAGATCGGCGATGGTACCGATTTTAAGTCCATGCTGTTCCGCAAAAACTTCTAAGTCTGGACGGCGCGCCATGGTGCCATCGTCATTCATAATTTCTACAATCGCCGCAGCGGGCTCACAACCAGCCATGCGGGCCAGATCGCAACCGGCCTCGGTATGCCCCGCACGATGCAATACGCCGCCAGACTGCGCCATGAGCGGAAAGATATGGCCAGGCATAACGATGTCTTTTGGCTTCGCGTCACGGGCGACAGCCACTTGAATCGTCTTAGCGCGGTCTGCCGCAGAAATACCGGTGGTAACACCTTCTGCCGCCTCAATCGATAGAGTGAAGTTTGTGCCCAGCTGCGTGCCATTTCGACCCACCATTAACGGCAACTCCAACTGCTCACAACGTTGCTGGGTCAGCGTTAAGCAAATCAAACCACGCGCATGCTTGGCCATAAAGTTAATCGCTTCCGGCGTCGCAAACTCGGCTGCCATCACTAGGTCGCCTTCATTTTCGCGATCCTCATCATCCATGAGAACGATCATCTTTCCGGCACGCAAGTCGTCAATTAATTCACGGACACTATTCAACTTCATGTTTTCTCCAAGCAGTCATTCTGATTTTATCGAAGACACGAAAACGAACATTCGCAACTTCTTGCCGCCCTCAAACAAGAAAAGAGGGACGGCCTCAAGGCTCTATTCTTTTAGAGGAGTTTGCAGATAAGCTCCTCGCAGATTTACTAGCGTTTCAAAAATCCGTTCTCGGCCAAGAACGCCATGCTAATACCATCGCCGCTTTTCGCTTCTGCTGCGTTGTCGCCCAACAACAGACGCTCAAGGTAGCGCGCAATAATATCCACTTCCAAATTCACCGCTGTGCCGACTTTCCACTCGCCAATATTGGTCCAGTCTTGTGTATGGGGGACGATATTCAAACTAAACACAGCGCCATCAACGCTGTTCACTGTCAGGCTAATACCATCGACCGTAATGGAGCCTTTATGGGCAATATATTTGGCCAGCGCCTTCGGGGCTTCGATATCAATACGAGTGGAGCGCGCGTCCGGCGCAATCGCAACCACTTTACCCAAACCATCGACGTGGCCGGAAACAAGATGGCCACCGAGGCGGGTCGTTGGCGTCAACGCCTTCTCAAGATTGACCGTCGAACCGGCACGCAAGTTACCCAGACTGGTGAGCGATAACGTCTCGCCCGACACGTCTGCACTAAAACCATCGCCGGGCAAGCTGACAACGGTTAAACACACACCATTGCTGGCAATCGAATCGCCCAGCTGCACATCGGAAAGATCCAAGGAGCCGGTCTGAATACGCAACGTCATGTCACCGCCTTTGGCGGTCATGCTGACAATATTGCCTTTGGCTTCAATAATGCCGGTAAACATATGCGGCCTCGCTACTCGCGGTGTTGTATCCAATACGTATCGGGTCAAGCACGTCCATACGGACTCAGCGCGGCATTCTACCTGAAAACGTGGCCGCAAACGTCGGATTCGGGCAAGGGTGATAAGCGCTTGAGCCAACCCTTGCCTACGTCAGGCCGAGGAAGCCGCCTCATAACGATTTTAACAACGGACAGGCTGATAACGCAGACGCAAATCATCACCAATCTGGACACAATCAAACAATGTCAGCTTGATTTGTTCGGACATTTTTTCCAGCTCAGGCATGGCCAGCAAGGCGCGAGCCGACGAGCCCAGTAGCGTCGGCGCCATATAGATCAGCAGCTCATCAAACAGGCCTTCGCGAACGAACGCCGCAGCGAGCGTCGGCCCAGCCTCAACCAACACGTCATTGCACTCTCGCCGACCTAACTCGTCGAGCAAGGCGGCGAGATCAATGCCGGAGCCAGACGACGGCAAGTAGATCAACTCGCCGCCCTTCTGCGTCAACGCGCCGGCGTGCGCAGCATCTGTGCCCGAATCATCCTGGCCTGACACCAGCAGCGTTTGCCCAGCCTCACCGAGCAACTTTGCCGTCATGGGGATCTTTAAACTTCGATCTAGAATAACCCGAACCGGCTGCCTCACGGCAACATCGGGATATGTGAGCGCTCGCCAACTTTGAGGCCTTACAGTCAACGACGGATCGTCCGCCAGCACAGTGCCGATGCCGGAAATGATTGCCGAGGAGCAAGCACGCCAATGCTGAACATCTTCACGCGCCGCGTCGCCAGTAATCCATTTTGACTCGCCACTCGCCATCGCGGTACGGCCATCAAGGCTCATCGCCAGCTTGATTCGGACATACGGCCGCCCGGTCTCCATGCGCCGAATAAACCCTGAATTCAGAGCGCGCGCCTCACTTTCGAGCAAGCCCACATCAACCTGAATACCCGCAGCCCGTAGCTTGGCAAAACCTTGCCCTGCCACCTTGCTGTGCGGATCTTCCATCGCCGCGATCACCCGATGCACGCCCGCGTCGATTAACGCGTCGGCACACGGCCCCGTGCGCCCCGTGTGCGAACAGGGCTCAAGCGTGACATAACAGGTAGCACCGCGGGCGTTATCGCCGGCCGCCAACAGTGCATTGCGCTCCGCATGGGGCTCCCCCGCTTTGACATGAAAGCCTTCGCCAACCACCTCACCGTTAGCCACCAACACGCAGCCCACACGAGGATTTGGCGCGGTGGTGTAAAGACCACGCTTAGCCAGCGCAAGCGCCCGTTGCATATAGGTATGATCAATTGCAGTAAAGGTCATATGGGCAGTCTACCTGCTCCGGCGTTACCGGTGGGAGAGGGATTTTCACGCTTTCAGCCGTCTGCTCTCAGCATGTCCACAGTGAGAGCGTCTGAACAACCGATGCTCCTGTCGCCCCTCCTTACCAGAGGCAATCGCGGCAGGATAAAGACGCGGCGAATGCAGCGCCCTACTTCTTACTCTTTTTGGGGATCTTGCCTGACTTCTCTAGGCGCTCAACTTCAGCCCTAAAGTCGGATATATCCTGAAAACTTCGATAAACGGAAGCGAAACGCACATACGCAACTGTGTCGAGCTGGCGCAATTCTTCCATCACCAGCTCGCCAATATCACGGGCCGGCAGCTCGCGCTCGCCGGTCGCGCGTAAGCGATGGCTGATTCGTGTTACCGCCGCCTCAAGATCTTCCATGCTGACCGGCCGCTTTTCTAAGGCCCGCATCAACCCAGCACGCAACTTTGCTTCATCGAACGGTTCACGTTTACCGTCTGACTTAACCACACGTGGCATGACTAATTCAGCGGTCTCGAACGTGGTAAAGCGCTCACCACAAGCATTGCACTCTCTGCGGCGACGCACCTGTGCCCCATCGGTGACGAGGCGTGAATCAATAACCTTGGTGTCATCGACACCACAGAAAGGACAATACATAGTCGAGCCTTGCTTTATAAGTCGAGTCTTACTTTATAAGTCGAGCTTACTTTAGTAAGTCGAGCTTACTTTTCGTAGACGGGTAAACGTGCGCAAATATCGGCGACCTTGGCCTTAACTGCCTCGATCATGGCGACATCACCCATATTATCTAGGATGTCACACATCCAACCGGCCAATGCAGCACAGTCGGCCTCAACGAAACCGCGCGTGGTCACTGCCGGCGTACCCACACGGAAGCCAGAGGTCACAAACGGGCTGCGCGGATCATTCGGTACCGCATTTTTGTTCACGGTAATGTGCGCCGCACCAAAGGCTGCATCCGCATCTTTCCCAGTGATATCTTGCTTAATCAGGCTCACCAACATCAGGTGGTTCTCAGTGCCGCCCGAGACGACATCATAACCGCGCTCAATAAAGACACTCGCCATGGCCTGAGCATTCTTGATGACCTGCTGTTGATACACCTTGAAGTCAGCCGCCATCGCTTCTTTAAAGCACACCGCTTTCGCCGCGATCACGTGCATTAACGGGCCGCCTTGGCCGCCAGGAAATACCGCAGAATTAAATTTCTTTTCCAGCGCTTCGTTCGCTTTGGCCAAAATCAGACCGCCACGAGGGCCACGCAATGTTTTGTGTGTGGTAGTGGTCACGACGTCCGCATAAGGCACAGGATTCGGGTACAAGCCTGCCGCGACCAGACCGGCAACGTGGGCCATGTCGACAAACAGATAAGCGCCAACTTTATCCGCAATCTCGCGGAAACGCGGGAAGTCCAACACCTGCGAATAGGCCGAGAAGCCAGCAATAATCATTTTGGGCTTATGCTCAACCGCCAGACGCTCGACTTCATCGTAGTCAATCAGGCCGGTTTCGTTGTTTAGGCCATATTGCACGGCATTATAGGTTTTGCCGGAAAAATTCGGCGCCGCACCATGCGTTAAATGGCCGCCAGCATCCAAGCTCATGCCCAAGACCGTATCGCCCGGCTTAACCAACGCCAAAAATACCGCGCCATTCGCTTGCGAACCGGAATGCGGCTGGACGTTGGCATAGTCTGCGCCGAACAGTTCGCAGGCGCGCGAAATCGCCAACGCTTCAATCACATCAACGTGCTCACAACCACCGTAGTAACGCTTACCCGGATAGCCTTCGGCATATTTGTTCGTCAGCGAGGTTCCCTGCGCCGCAATCACATTCGGTGACGCGTAGTTTTCCGACGCAATTAGCTCAATGTGCGCCTCTTGGCGCTGCTCTTCCGCTGTAACGGCGGCTTGGATATCAGGATCAAACTCTGCAAGAGACGGGGATTTGCCAAACATGGGATGCCTTTTGGGTTCCGGGTTTTCGGGAAGGCGCCATTCTACCCAAAGCGATGCCGTTACGCACTTGAGAACAACTCAATTGTGCGGTGAAATTACCTCACCTTGCCCATAGCATCCCCGCCATGGTCGCCATACGCCCTTCGAATGCGTTTACCTTGCGCGTCGCCAGCGCTACATTAACCCCCTGTACCGTCAAACACGGCTTGCGCTGGGAATTAAGAACGGCCCGCGTCGGTCAACTTGCGAAGACACAGGCTCAACCAACCATCCAAGGGCCCACAAATGAAGCTCGCCTCCGCCATAACATTGCACTTACCCTAGCTGCACTCAGCTGCACACCAGCGTTCGCCACAGAAAAAGGCGCACTGTTTATCGGCGGCGGCCTCAATCTTGACGGATCCACATGGGAAGACTTTCTGGACGACAACTCCGGCACAGCAGCCGACGACGGCACCGGCGGGCTCGGCATTAATGCCTATATTGGTGCTCAAGCCGGCAGCTTCGCCTCCTTTCGTGTCGGCTACCGTTATTATGGCAAACAAAGCGCCGATCTTTTTGTTCCAGGAGTCTTTTTTAACACAACCACCACCAGCAGCCTCGAGGTGCGCGGCCCCTTCATCGCCGCCGACCTACTTGTGCCAATCAGCGATCTGGTCGGCATCGGCGGCACCCTCGGCATCGTCAACTGGAAGGCCGACTATGACATTGGCCCAACCGATGGCAGTGATAGCGGATCAGACCCCTTTCTAGGCGTACTCGTTCGACTCTCTCCACGCGACGAAAATTTCAGCTTCGATTTCTATACACAGTCTTTCACCATAGACCCTGGCAACTCCAACGATGACATCACCTTTGGCTCCGTCGGCGCCGCACTTAACGTCCACTTTTAAAGCGATGAAAAAGCGCGCGCCCTATTAAGAAAGTCTCAAAGAATGCAGGTCTCCGCCGCCAGAGGCCTTCCAACTTCAGCCACTTTCCCTTACCTTAGGCGGCATCCATTTCCTGCCAATTTTACGGCGAATATCCTATGTCTCAGTATATTTTCACTCTTGACCGCGTCGGCAAAATTGTCCCGCCGAAAAAGCAAATTCTGAAAAACGTTTCACTGTCGTTTTTTCCTGGTGCAAAGATCGGCGTGCTTGGCCTAAACGGTTCCGGTAAATCCACGCTACTCAAAATCATGGCGGGACTAGACAAGGATTTCATCGGCGAAGCACGGCCGATGGCGGGGATCAATATTGGCTATCTGCCACAAGAACCGATTCTCGACGATAGCAAAACGGTGCGTGAAATCGTTGAGGAAGCGGTAGGTGAAATCAAAGCAGCACAACAACGCCTCGAAGAAGTTTACGCAGCCTATGCTGAAGACGATGCGGATTTCGACAAGCTCGCAACAGAACAGGCAAAACTGGAAGCAATCATCGAATCTTCCGATGCGCACAATCTAGACCGAAAGCTGGAGATTGCCGCCGACGCATTACGCCTTCCGCCTTGGGATGCACCAGTAAAAAATCTTTCCGGTGGTGAGCGCCGTCGCGTCGCACTCTGCCGGCTTGTCCTCTCTGCGCCAGACATGCTGCTGCTCGACGAACCGACCAACCACCTCGACGCTGAGTCGGTTGCCTGGCTTGAACGCTTTTTGCACGAATTCACTGGCACTGTTGTAGCGGTAACCCACGACCGTTACTTCCTAGACAACTCGTGCGAATGGATACTCGAACTTGATCGCGGCGAAGGAATTCCATGGCAAGGCAATTACAGTTCTTGGCTTGAACAAAAAGAAAAACGTCTAGAGCAAGAAGCGAAATCCGAATCTGCTCACCGCAAGACCGTCGAGAAAGAACTGGAATGGGTGCGACAAAACCCCAAAGGTCGGCGCGCAAAAAACAAAGCGCGAGTAAGTGCCTTCGAGGAGCTTTCCAGTGCGGAGTTCCAGAAGCGCAACGAAACACAAGAGATGTATATTCCACCAGGACCACGCCTAGGCGAGAAAGTGTTTGAGCTGCGCGGCATCAGCAAACACTTTGGTGACAAGGTGTTATATGAAAACTTAGACATCACTATTCCTCGCGGTGCCATCGTCGGCGTTATTGGTCCTAACGGCGCAGGTAAAACAACGCTGTTCCGCATGCTCTCTGGCGAAGAGAAGCCTGATGCCGGCGACATCGCTACCGGCGAGACAGTCGAGATCGCATACGTTGACCAAAGCCGCGAAGGCCTCGGCGGCGATAAATCTGTCTGGGAAGAAGTCTCCGAAGGACTCGATATTCTTAAAGTCGGCACATTTGAAATGCCATCACGTGCTTATCTAGGTCGCTTTAACTTCAAAGGCCATGATCAGCAAAAGCGCGTTAAAGACCTTTCCGGCGGCGAGCGCAACCGACTGCACCTAGCAAAATTGCTAAAGCAAGGCGCCAACGTATTACTGCTCGATGAACCGACCAACGACCTCGATGTCGAAACTCTGCGTGCATTGGAGGAAGCTTTACTGGCTTTCCCTGGCTGTGCAGTGGTAATTTCTCATGATCGCTGGTTTTTAGATCGCATCGCCACACATATCCTTGCGTTCGAAGGCGACGCAGAAGTCGAATGGTTCGAAGGCAGCTACACAGAATTTGAAGAGTATCGTCGCAAGAAGCTTGGTGACGACGCCCTGCAGCCGAAACGAATGAAGTACAAACGCATTAGCGTTTAAACAACGCATTAGCGTCTAAAAAAGTAGGTGACACGTGGAAGATAAACGTCGATTTGCCCGCGCACCGTTTGACGGCAGCGCAACGTTGCAGGCCGGAGATCAAACCTTAAATGTTGTTCTCGCCGATCTCTCACTGCGCGGCGCACTACTCGAACTTCCGCCGGAGTCAGATGCCCGCCAAGGATTGGCCGGTGTACTCACACTTCAGCTCGAAGACAGCGACGTCGCTATATCACTGCAGTGCCAAATCAATCACCTCATGAAGGATCGAGCCGGCGTTGAGTTCCAGCGCATCTCCGTCGACGCAATGCAGCACCTGCGCAGACTCGTAGAGCTGCACCTCGGTAACGGTGAGGAGCACGAGCTAGGCTTTCTTGCCAGCCCACCACAATCCTGACGGCAACCGGACTCCCAGAGCTTATGGCCGATGATACATACCTCGCCCTCTTGCCACGCTTGCGAGAAGGTGATCGTCAGGCCTTTACCGAACTGGTCTCCTCACTACACGCCAACATGCGCTCTATTGCACGCTCTATGCTCAGTAATGGTGAGGCAGAAGAAGCGGTGCAAGACGCTTGGATCGCCGTCTACAAAAACATCACCAAATTCGAAGGGCGCAGTAGCCTTAAAACGTGGATTACTCGCATTGTCATCAACGAGAGCCGCATGCGTCTACGCCGTCATGGGCGTGAAATTAACCTCGATATCAGCACCGAAGAGCAAGACGCTCTAACCGACCGCTTTCGCAGCAACGGTCACTGGCAACAAGCGCCTGTGGCATGGGATTTCGCCACGCCCGATCAGATTTTGGAAGAACAAGACTTACGCCGCTGCATGGAGAAGAATCTCGCTAAGATGCCGCCGCAGCAACGTCTAGTGATGGAGCTACGAGACATGCAGGACCTGTCGTTTGAAGACATCTGTAACATGCTCGATATCAGTGCATCCAATGCCAGAGTACTGCTGCATCGTGCGAGAGCGCAGCTCTTCACAGTGGTTGAGCATTATCAGGAGACGGGCGAATGCTGAAGTGCCGAGACATTCCCAGCGAAGCAGAAAAGTTTTTGGCCGGCGAGCTGTCGTTTGGTCAACGTGTCTCTGTGCGCCTGCATCTTTTTATGTGCTACAACTGCCGCCGCTATATGCGCCAGCTACGCGTGCTACTCGGCGCCCTACCTGGCGTGCCTACCGCGCAGCCAGTCAACGATGACGAAGTCGAACAGGTTATGCAGCGGCTCGATCAATGTCGCCACAAGCACCCCGACCAGTAGCGCTCCCGGCCTCTCAGGGGCTGCTTAGAAAATCTGCTCTAGTGCCTCGGCCAATGTTGCCACCGCCACCACTTCCATTCCCTTAATCGGCGCGCGCGGACTATTGCTGCGCGACACAATCGCCTTGCGGAAACCGTGCTTGGCGGCCTCCTGTAAACGATCTTGACCCTGCTGCACGGGGCGTATTTCGCCGGACAAACCGACTTCGCCAAACACCACCAAATCTTTCGATAACGGTTTATCGCGGAAGCTCGATACGATCGACAATAGCAACGCCAGATCAGCGCCGGTTTCGACTACCTTCACGCCACCGACCACGTTGGCAAACACATCTTGATCGCCCACTTGAATACCACCATGCCGATGCAGCACAGCCAGCAACATCGCCAGCCTATTTTGCTCAAGGCCAACACAAACGCGGCGCGGATTACCCAGATGACTTTGATCAACTAACGCCTGCAACTCCACTAGCAACGGACGGGTGCCCTCCCAAACAACCGTCACTAGAGAACCACTGGATACTTCATCGGCACGATTGAGAAAAATCGCTGACGGATTTTTAACTTCCTTCAGTCCTTGTTCTGTCATCGCAAAAACGCCGAGCTCATTCACCGCACCGAAACGGTTTTTTAAACCGCGCAGCGTTCGGTAACGTGCATCCGCAGAACCTTCCAGCATTAGCGAGCAGTCAATCATATGCTCGAGTACTTTCGGACCAGCAAGCATACCGTCTTTCGTGACATGCCCGACGATCAACAACACCGTACCGGTTTGCTTCGCAAAACGTGTTAATGCCGCGGCGCTTTCGCGCACCTGCGCAACACTCCCGGGAGACGACTGCAACGCAGCAAGAAACATTACCTGGATAGAATCCACAACAAGGATTTTGGGCTGCTCTTTTCTGGCTAAATCAATAATCGCTTCGACATCAGTTTCCGCTGCCATATGCAAACCAGATTTCGGCAACTTCAAACGATCTGCGCGCATCGCAACCTGCGCTAACGATTCTTCACCGGTCACGTACAAACACTTCATGTTTTCCGCAAGCTGGCACATCACCTGCAACAACACCGTTGATTTTCCAGCTCCTGGACTACCGCCAATCAGCACCGCGGAACCCGGCACTAGACCCCCACCTAAAACGCGATCTAACTCGCCGATGCCGGTTTGAATTCTCGGCGCATCTGTTAATTCGATTTCATCGAGGCGTTTTACCGCAACCGTCTCACCCGCATAACCACTACGGCGAGCGCTATGCGTCGAAGGACTGGCTGGATCGGTGACAAATTCACTCAGCGTATTCCATTCAGCACATGCGCCGCACTGCCCTTGCCACTTAGGAAAATCCGCACCGCATTCAGTGCAGACGTAAGCAACTTTACGCTTTGCCATGAGTAATCACCCGATGCACCCTTGCCGTAACCTGACAAAAAAGCTCATAACTAATCGTGCCGCAAAACGCCGCGACCTCATCTATCGAGACAAGATCACCCCATAACTCCACACGATCGCCAACCTTTGCATCAACAATCTCGGTTAAGTCGATCGCGATCATATCCATCGACACTCGGCCAACGGTACGCGTGCGCATTCCCGCCACTGCGACGGGCGCGCCATTGCTTGCATGGCGTGGATAGCCATCACCGTAGCCCACTGCAACAATGCCGATACGACTATCACGCGACGCCAGCCAAGTGGCGCCATAACCAACCGCCTCGCCGGCCTGAACGCAATTCACCGCGATTAAACGCGCGCTAAATTGCTGTGTTACCTGCAAGTCCAACGCGGCCGAACTCTGACCCTCAACCGGTGATGCCCCATACAACATAATGCCGGGGCGAACGCGCGCACCCTGACTGCTTTCTGGTAGGCGACCGGTGAAAGCGTTTTCGGAATATTGAAACAGTGCAGCGGAGTTTGCCGCAGAATACGGCAGCGCAAATTGTTCTGCGAGGGAGCGCAAAGTGCGCAGTTGATTTTCGCTAGTGTGATCGTCAGCCATGTCGGCACAAGCAAAGTGAGTCATCAAACCTATTAGCTGTATCTCAGACCGAGATGACAACTGCTGCACCAATGTCGGCACCTGCTCTGCTGGCACCCCCAGTCGGTGCATGCCCGTATCGACTTTCAGCCATACCGCGACGGAGTCGGTTAAGTGGGCGGCCGCCAGCGTATTGATTTGCTCAATGTTGTGAACGACAACTTCAAGATTTAGCTGCTGGGCCAACCGCCACTCGCCTTCATCAAAGCAACCCTCCAACAACATCAGCGGCGACTCTATACCCGACTCGCGTAACGCAACCGCCTCTTCAATAACCGCAACGCCAAAGCCCCCAACATAATCGCGCAATGTATGCGCAACCAACGTCAAACCGTGGCCGTAACCATTTGCCTTAATCATCGCGTAAACGGCTGCGTCACCGGCAAGCTGCGCGGCACGTTCCGCGTTATGAATTAACGCTGCAGGGCGGATTTCGAGTTGTGTACCACGAGTCATAAACTAGCGCTACTCGTCGCCGGAATAATTCTGGTAGTACTCTGGGGCAAGATCGTCAAAGCGCGTGAACTCACCACGAAACGCTAAGCGACAAGTACCAATAGGACCATTCCGCTGCTTACCGATAATCACTTCGGCGATACCTTTTTCCTGCGTGTCCTTGTTATAAACCTCGTCACGATAAAGGAACATAATCAAATCGGCATCCTGCTCAATCGCGCCAGATTCCCGCAAATCCGACATGATCGGCCTTTTGTTGGGACGTTGCTCAAGCGAACGGTTTAGCTGCGACAGCGCAATAACCGGACACTTCAATTCTTTCGCCAGACTTTTCAACGACCGTGAAATTTCTGAAATTTCGTTAACGCGATTATCCATGCCTGGCACCTGCATCAACTGCAGGTAATCAACCATGATCGCACCGATTTCGCCGCCGCATTCTCGTGCAACACGGCGCGCCCGGGCGCGCATTTCCAACGGACTTAACGACGGCGTGTCATCAATAAAGAAGCGCTGCGGCGTCAGCATCTGCATCGCCGAAGCAATACGATTCCAGTCGTCTTGCTGTAATTTACCGGACCGTAAATTACCCTGATTAATGCGGCCCAGCGAAGACAACATCCGCATCACCAAGCTGTCGGCGGGCATTTCCATCGAAAAAACCAGAACCGGCTTGCCTGACTTTAACGCGACCGATTCACACAGGTTCATCGCAAACGTTGTTTTACCCATCGACGGACGCGCCGCCACGACAATCATGTCGGATGGCTGCAAGCCTGCGGTCAGCTTATCCAGCTCATCAAAGCCGCTCGACAGGCCGGTGAGAGAGCTTTTGCTTTTATACAGCTCTTCAATCTTTTCGACCGTTCTCACCAAGACATTCTTAATCGCTTGCGGCCCTGAGCCTTTTTGCATCTGCTCAGCAATTTTAAAAATCGACGATTCAGCATCATCAAGAATTTCTGTGCTATGCGCGCCCTCTGGATTAAACGCGCGGCCAGCCACCTTATTCGATACGCTAATCAACTGCCGTAGCACCGAACGCTCACGGACAATTTCCGCGTAAGCAGAAATATTCGCCGCACTCGGTGTATTGCGAGACAGCTCACTAATATAGCCAGGGCCGCCTGCCGCCTCTAGCTGCCCTAATTTTTGCAACGCTTCTGACACGGTCAACAAATCGCGCGGCTGATTGTCTTCGGCAAGCTGCAACAGCACGCGAAAAATCAGGCGGTGCTCTTTACGGTAGAAATCATCTTCGCCAACGCGCTCTGACACTTGATCCCAAGCATCATTACTCAGCATCAAGCCACCCAACACCGCTTGCTCCGCCTCAACCGACTGTGGCGGCAAACGCAAACTATCGGGCAGATGCTGATCCATTGAAGCGATGTCATTCATGGCGTAATTACTCAGACTGGTAGACAAACCGATAGGCCAAGTTACTCTCGGCCCCTTTATTCTCAACCCCAAAAACAAACGGGCACTGATCATAGATCAGTGCCCGCATTGTTTCATCCGCTCCGCGAGGGAGCAATGACTTACGCTTCTGGTACGATTGCCAACTTAATGGTGACCGTCAGTTCCGCGTGCAGCTGAACATCTACCTCAAACTCGCCGGTGTTACGCAGCGCGCCATTTGGCAGCTTCACTTCTGCTTTTTCAACTTCTACACCGGTTTGCGCAGTAATCGCTTCAGCGATATCGCGTGTACCGATAGAACCGAACAACTTGCCTTCGTCACCAGCTTTAGTCGCCAATGATATAGACGCGTCAGCCAGCTTCTCAGCACGGCCTTGTGCAATCGCCAGCAACGCTGCTGCTTGCTTTTGCAACTCGGCACGACGTACTTCAACAGTCGCTAGGTTATCCTTTGTCGCAGGCAGTGCTTTGCCCTGCGGAATCAGGAAGTTACGGCCGTAACCGGCACGTACATCAACAACTGAGCCAAGGTCACCCAGATTGGTTACTTTCTCTAGCAAAATAATTTGCATCTCAGACTCCTCCGTCCCGACGATTAATTGTCGTGGCTGTCAGAAAACGGCAGCAACGCCAGGAAACGCGCCTGCTTGATGGCTGTCGCCAACTGACGCTGGTAACGAGCACTGGTACCGGTGATACGGCTAGGGACAATTTTACCTGTCTCAGTGATATAGCCTTTCAGGGTTTCCAGATCTTTATAATCAATACGAACTACGTTTTCTGCGGTAAAGCGGCAGAACTTACGACGACGATAAAAACGGGCCATGTGTCTTCTCCAGAATTCTCTTAATCAAGGCGTGTCAGTGATTGTGCGTGCAGTTGCAATCTGTCCCGCGCCTCACCCTTCATCCCAGCTCGAGCAATAAAGCCCTCAGCTCTGATTTGCAGACCAACCGCGCATGTCGCGGCAACTCGAATCAAATCATCTCCGCTTAGTACCACTGCCAATCGGGCATGCACTTCGCGGGGGCTCCCAGCTTCTTCTTGCCGGGACCGGTGCTCCAGCCAAAGTCTTTGGCGAGGAATTCCGGCAGGTGTGCGACGAACTGGTTCGATCTCAGCGATCTGTCCAGTCAGGACACAGCAGTTCTGCTGCGTACTCAGCTGACCGCCTCCTCCTTCTCGCCGCCTGCTTTCGCCAACGGTGAAACTTCCATAGAAGCCTCATCACGACGAATCACCAAATGGCGAATCACGGCATCGTTAAAGCGGAAGGTGTTTTCCAGCTCGGCCAACGCTTCGCCGTCGCACTCAATGTTGAGCATGACGTAGTGAGCCTTGTGGATTTTATTGATTGGGTAAGCCAACTGACGGCGCCCCCAGTCTTCAGTGCGGTGAACAGCACCCTTAGCATCAGTAATCAGCGCGCTGTAGCGCTCTACCATAGCTGGGACCTGCTCACTCTGATCCGGATGGACCAGGAAAACGACTTCATAATGGCGCATTTTATGTGCTCCTTATGGATTGAAAGCCCCCCGATTCGCGGTGGGGCAAGGAGTCCTGACCAACCAGAAGACGTCTTAAGACGCTATCTGCGAGGGCAGGGGCGCGCGATTCTACTGCATCCACCTGTTTGTCTCAAGCGGATCATTGCCAGCAGCGAGCAGAATACGTATTCTTGTGTCATTAATGGCAATAAACTATTGGTGCCCAGCAGCAAGACGGGCAACCAAGCGCCAAAAGCAGCGCCTGAATAACAAATAATAGAACTCAATAAAGAACTACAAAAATAAAGTACGGCCAAATCCCATAATAAAAAGACAGGGACGCAAACATGACCGCGCGCTATGCGATAACTGGCATCTTTGGTGCACTAATAAGCCTAATCACCTGCCAACAGGCCCTCGCCACAGATTGCGAGAGCCCTGTAACCCTTGGCGAAAAGCCCGCCATGGAGGCCTACGCTGACTATAGCGACTTCCTCGTTGCCATTATGGACTTCAAGTCCCGCAGCCGCGCCAGAGCCGAACAAGAAACGGCGTGCCCGGAGCTTTTTTCAGTTCAAGCGAACCCTGAGCCTGTAGACCCTACCGTCACCTATGGCCCAGAAACCCTTGAGTCTGCCACCACGCGCGCCTCAAAATTAAAGCCAAGCATCTACCCAATGGGAAGCACCTGGTACAAGCGCAGCACTTCTCGCAGTTTTGCGCTACCCGCTTTAGCCAGCGCCCAGATGGACCAAGAGTCCATCGCCACCCACTTACGCACACTCATCGACTCACCCTACTCTAGCCGCGACCAACAGCTGGCAATCGAGACACTCGGCCCCTTACCGGACGATGATGGTCATTGGGGCCAGAATATCGCTGAACGGCAGCTTCATGACAACTCGGGCACCAAGGAAAACGAGGCGCAATTCACCGTGGAACGTGCGGACCTGCCATATGACCAAATCATAACTAACACCACAATTAACGGCTCTTACATTCGCTTGTACGTCAAACAAGGCGCGATCATACAAACCCATGCCCTTGCCTACACCTGCCTAGGCGACTGTGTTTGGTCCTCTCGAAATCCGCTGGTAACAGGCAATTAACATAGGCCGCGACAGAAACAGTTGAGCCGTCTGACGCCTACACGCCACACGGCTCAACTCAATAACTGCGAGGGAGAATGAGAGGAGCCCCATGATGAAGAGCCCCTACCCCATAGCCGTATTATTGCTTCTACTCAGCGTGGCCCTTTCCGCTCAATCTCAACCGGCGCCGCTCCCGCCTGCAGAAGCCCCATCACCGCGACCAGAAATTTCTGAGTATGAGGACGAACGACAATTCGTCATTGATGTGCTCGCGTGGGAGAAACAACAAGCCGAAATCGCAGCGGCCAATATCGCTCCGCCCGACATGTCGATCACAAACGATCCTCACGACTGGCATCATGTCACTGGGCCGGAAAGCCTCAGTGTCGCCATCGAAAATGCGGACGGCTACGTCCAGCCTAACTACAAAGAAACCTATCGCTTCAATCGAACCACACACATAAGCTTCCCACTGCCCAAGCTCATATCCACCGAGATGGCAGAAGAAGCAGCAACCGGAAGCGCCACACAATTGGACGAGGAGTTGTTAACACAGATGGAAAAGCTACCAGAGCAGGTAGTCGATCAAATTAATCAATTGCAGGCCTTCTCTGCGCAAGAAACGACGCTCAAAACCCTCTCGTCGATCCCCGCAACAAACTAAAGACTAAAAGCGACGCCCTTTCGCGAGATGAAATAACACTACTGCGGTGGCCACGGACACGTTCAAGCTTTGCACTTCACCCGCCATCGGGATTTCTAAAAGATAGTCGCACGCCTGACGAGTGCTCTGTCGCATTCCTTCGCCTTCCGCCCCCATCACCACCGCCAGCGGCGAGTCGCTGTGAAAGCCAAATAACGGCTGACTGTCTTCCGCCAACGCAGTACCCGCCAACCAAACGCCGCGCTGCTTAAGCGACTCCATGGTGCGCACCAAGTTACTCACTTCGAAGTACGGCACCGACTCGGCGGCACCCACTGCTGTACGACAAACAACCGGCGTCAAACCACAAGCGTTACGACGCGGAACAATCACCGCATCTACACCAGCCGCATCGGCACTGCGCAAACAAGCACCAAGGTTATGCGGGTCCGTCACGCCATCAAGCAACAACAACAACGGGACTCTCGATGACACACGCTCCGGACTGAGCGCGCAGCTCACTAGGTCCTGCAAACTATTGTCATCTCCCACAGGACGCGGCCGCGCCCGCACCACAACGCCCTGATGCTGTGGCCCCGCATGCTTCTCCAACACATCACGCTTCGCATGCTGTGCCTTCACGCCCAAGCGTGCAGCTTCTTGCATCAGCAAATCTAAACGCTCTTCGCCACGCTCGGCGCGACTGTCTTGCACAAATAGCTCAAGCGCATCGTGCGGACGACGACGTAAAATTGCCTCCACCGCATGGTAACCCGAATACATTTGCGCCTTATTACTCACCTTTTTTCTCCGGGCGACGGCGAGACGGCTTGCGTCCGCGCGGCGGCCCTTTACGCGCACGCGCCTTGCCCGCTGGCGCAGACTTTTCGTCAGATTTCTTGCCCGCTTCTTTATTTGCGCCTTTAGCGGCAGAGCCCTTACTGCCTCCCGCCTTAGACGAAGAGCCGCGCCCGCCGCCCTTACCTTTCGCTGGAATCTTGCCCGCGGCTAACGCACTACGCACCGAGCTATCCGCTCGATTCACAACCGCACCCTCGCCCATTGCTAAATCAATTTTGCGATCATCGATATGAACCGCAGCAACTTTTACTTGTATCGCATCACCCAGACGGAACTGACGGCCGGAGGACTCACCAACCAAGGCGTGACGAACATTGTCGTAATGATAATAGTCACTATCGAGGCTGCTGATATGCACCAGCCCTTCAATAAATAAATCATCAATAAGCACAAACACACCAAATGATGTCACCGCGGCGATCACACCCGAGAAGGTATCACCGAGATGCTGCTGCATGTACTGGCACTTGAGCCACTGCACCACATCACGCGTCGCCTCATCAGCGCGGCGCTCAACGAGAGAGCAATGTTCGCCAAGCGCAACCATATCGCTAACCTGATAAGGAAACGTTTTTGCTTTACTCATTTTCGCCAGCGCATTCGCAACCATCCCGCGACTAGCGACCATATCACCGCCCTTGCCGGTACGGATAAGGTAACGAATAGCACGATGAACCAATAAGTCCGGATAACGCCGAATCGGCGAAGTAAAATGGGCATAGGCTTTATAAGCAAGACCGAAATGGCCTTTGTTTTCAGCCTCATACTTAGCCTGCTTTAACGAGCGCAGCATAACCGTCTGAATAACGCTGCGATCAGGACGGCCCGCGATCTTTTCCGTCAAACTTTTAAAGACCGCCGGCGTAGGCTCACCACCTTTCTTGCCCCAATCAATTTTCAATCCGAGCGGACCAAGAAACTGCTGCAACGCATCAAGCTTGTCACCTTTCGGCGGCTCATGATTTCGAAACAGCGAAGGCGTCCCGCTTTTTTCCAACAAAGTTGCCGCACAGATATTCGCAGCCAACATCGCCTCTTCGATCATTTTATGGGCAACATTGCGTACCACCGGAACAATCGCGCTGATCTTCTTGAAATCATCGTAAAGAATGCGCGTTTCCGTTGTTTCGAAATCTATTGCGCCACGGCTGTCGCGCTGACTACGTAGCGCTTGATACAACGCATAAAACTGCCACAAGCCATCTTGTACCGGCGCATCGATATCCGCCTGCAGCTTCTGCGCCACGGGGCCTTCTGGCTCTTCAATTAACGCGCCGACCTGCGTATAGGTCAACCGATGGCGAGAGCGCATAACGCCTTCAGCAAATGAGAAGCTCGTGATTTTACCTGCAGCCGAAACTTGCATGTCACAGAACAAACACAACCGATCAACGTTTGGATTCAGCGAGCACAGCCCATTGGATATCTTTTCCGGCAACATCGGTACAACGCGGCGCGGGAAGTACACAGAAGTGCCACGCTTATTTGCCTCGATGTCTAAGCCAGAAGCAGGGCGTACATAATGAGAGACGTCTGCAATGGCAACGATCAAACGCCAACCACCACGCTTACGCGTTTCAACATAGACAGCATCATCAAAGTCACGAGCATCTTCACCGTCAATGGTCACCAACGGTAGTTCGCGCAAATCAACGCGCCCTTTTTTATCTTTTTCTAACACCTCGTCGGCGAGCAGATTCGCTTCGCGTTCAGCCGCTTCCGGCCATAGGTAAGGGATATCAAAATTGCGCAGCGCCACGTCGACTTCCATGCCCGGCTCATCCGGCGACGCAATAATTTCACATAGCTTAACCAGAACGTGACGCTCACGGCCGGAGTACTGCACAATTTCCGCGCGTACATGATCGCCATCTTCAGGCTTCAAGCCACCTCGATCACTGACCAAAACTTCTTTGCTAATGCGTTTGTTTTGCGGCACCAAAAACTCAGCACCCGCTTCACGGCGAAACACGCCAACCAGCTCAGTCACAGCGCGCTCGACCACCTCAACAATACGTGCCTCGCGCTTACCAAAACGATTTCTGCCTTCGGCGTTAACCAACACCTTATCGCCATCCATTACCGCTTGCATTTGGCGTGGCGAAATAAATAAATCCTCTCCGCCGTCAGAACCTTCGGGAACAACGAAACCAAAGCCATCGCGATGACCCTGCACACGTCCGCAGATCAAATCCATGCGACTGATAACGCCAAACTCACGCTTACGGTTCTGCACCAACTGACCATCACGAATCATGGCGCCAAGGCGACGCTCGATACCAATCTGCGACTCTTCACCTTCAATTTTTAGGTGCTTCATCAGCTCATCAGCGAGCATCGGGCGGCCCTGATCGTTGAGCACTTGTAAAATGAGCTCACGGCTTGGCACAGGGTTGTCGTAACGGGACGCTTCACGGGCAGCGTGGGGATCTTTGTAACTCTTTTTCTTAGCCATATTGCGGCGGGTAATCCTTAAATAGGGAGGGTGGAACTTATAAGATAGGCATCAGCTTAACCGAAGGATCGCAGGCATCCCAGCATCGCGACGGAAATTTAGACTCATTCTGCTGCGGATTTTGACATAATATAAGGCGTTCGCGCGAAAATACCCAATACAACGATTATAGCCCCCAACATCACACGAATGCCTGCCACGTAAAACTGACACCGACACATGGCGCTTACATGACAGCCCATATGCTCATCGGCGCGCAGCGGACATAGCAATTGACATAACAACAGCAACCTCTAAAATACGCGCCCTCTAGTCATAGAGATGTCACGACCTGCCGAGGTGGTGAAATTGGTAGACACGCTAGCTTCAGGTGCTAGTGCTCGCAAGGGCGTGGAGGTTCAAGTCCTCTCCTCGGCACCATTCGCAGCGCCCCATCTCTCGCACACCCCACTTGCACCACCGTAAACACTAGTACACCATGACCGCCCGACTAACGATAAACCGTTGATTTATAGTGAATACAACAAGCCAAACCCCGCAGCTCTCCAATGCCCTGATCCGCATACGCAGCCATATTACGCTCGCGCTGCTGACCAGCCCCGGCACGTTGCTCGCCGCCGAAGGCATTCAAGCAAACCCTAAACGCTGGCTACTCATCTTCCCTGTCGCCGTAGTCTTGCTGGTAATCATACTGATTCGCAAAACTCGTCATAAATAGCGGTGCAGCACAATTCTGCGGCGCCGTAATCAGCGAGAGCACAATTACTTTCGCTGCATATTGAAAAAACACCGCTGACCACCATATCTCTGTCAACTGCGGAGATTGCTGTATGACCGAACCAAGAATTATTGCCTGTCCACACTGCCACCGGCGCAACCGCCTGCCGGCCGACAAGCCGGCCAGCGTTGCTCACTGTGGCGGCTGCAAGCAGCTACTATTCGAAGGTCGCCCCCTTGAACTCAGCGCCAGTAACCTCGACGCCCATCTTCGCTCCGACATGCCGTTATTGGTCAACTTCTGGGCTCCATGGTGTGGCCCATGCCTCGCTTTTGCGCCCACTTTCCAGCAAGCCGCACAACAGCTCGAGCCGCACGTCCGGCTGGCCAAGGTCAACACGGAAACAGAGCCGGCGTTAGCCCATCGCTTTGCGATTCGCAGCATCCCAACGTTAATTTTATTTCAACACGGGCAAGAGTTGGCACGCATTAATGGCGCACTCCCAGCGCAACAGCTTCACCAATGGGTGCAGCAACATTTGCCGGTCAGCGTTTGACGAGAAAGGCGGCCACAAAAAAAGCGGACTTAATGTCCGCTTTTTTTGGCCTTATCACCTATCGCCGTCATTGAGCGCTAGTCGAACGGATGACGCAACACAATGGTCTCATGACGCTCTGGCCCCGTTGAAATAATATCAATCGGCGCACCGGTGATCTCTTCAATACGAGCAATATAATTACGCGCATTTTCCGGCAGCTTTTCCACGTCACGAATACCCAATGTAGACTCGCTCCAGCCAGGCATCTCTTCATAAACAGGCGTCATTAGCGAGTATGAATCCGCATCCCATGCAGACTCGACCACTTCCCCTGCTGCGGTCTGGTAACCAATGCAAATAAAGACGGAATCGAAGCCATCCAATACATCAAGCTTGGTTAAGCACAAACCGGAAATAGAGTTAATCTGAATAGCACGACGCAACGCCACCGCATCAAACCAACCACAACGACGCGCCCGACCGGTGGTTGAACCAAACTCATGGCCGCGCTCAGCCAAACGACGACCTGCGTCGTCAAACAGCTCGGTAGGAAATGGGCCAGAACCAACGCGCGTGGTATACGCCTTGGTAATCCCTAAAACGTAATCAAGGTACAGGGGACCAAAGCCCGACCCCGTCGCCGTACCGCCCGCGGTGGTATTTGAACTGGTCACGTACGGATAGGTACCGTGATCGATATCCAGCAACGTGCCTTGCGCACCTTCGAACATAATGGGCTCGCCGAAACCACGCACTTCATGCAGCCGCGTCGTGACATCCGTAATAAGGGGACGCAACTCTTCAGCATAGCCCATCATTTCATCAAGCGTTTCCTGGAAATCAACAGGCTCTGCTTTGTAGTAATGGCGTAAAACAAAGTTGTGATAATCCATCAGCTCGCCGAGTTTGGCAGCAAACTTTTCACGATGATAAAGATCGCCTAAGCGCACGCCACGGCGCGAAACTTTGTCTTCATACGCCGGCCCGATACCACGACCGGTAGTGCCAATTTTCGCTTCACCACGCGCTTTTTCACGGGCCTGATCCAAGGCAACATGAACAGGAAGAATCAATGGGCACGCAGGGCTCAAACGCAAACGATCACGCACCGGTACGCCTTTTTCTTCTAGGCCGCGTATTTCTTTTAGCAACGCGTCTGGCGCAATAACAACGCCATTGCCGATAAGGCACTGAACGCCATCGCGCAAAATGCCCGACGGTATCAAATGCAAAACCGTTTTTTCACCGTCGATAACGAGGGTATGGCCCGCATTATGGCCGCCCTGGAAACGGACTACACATGCGACTTTATCGGTAAGCAGATCAACGATCTTGCCTTTGCCTTCGTCACCCCATTGAGTGCCTAGAATTACTACGTTCTTGCCCATAGCGCGCCGTCATTCTTTAAAGTTAAAGGGAAATTATTTGCCAGCTGCCGTCACGCTGTATTAGCTGACGATTGCAATGCAACTCATGGGTGTCGTTGTCCGCTCCGGGCAATGACAGTAATACTCGCTCGCCTTGCTGCCGCAACGTTTTCACCTGCGCAACAAACTCCGCATCATTCATGCTACCAACCGCCAAAACACCTTCGACTGGCTCGGCGCTCTGCGTTGCCGCCAACAATTTCAAGTCGGCACTGAAACCCGTCGCCGCACGAGCACGACCAAACACTTCACCGATATGATCGTAGCGTCCGCCTTTGGCCACAGGCTCACTATTACCATCGGTATAGGCAGCAAATAAACAACCGGTGTGGTAGTGATAGCCGCGCAACTCCCCCAAATCCAAGTGCAGCCGCACTGCTGGGTAATGGTGCTGCATAAAGTCTACTAGCGCTTGCAGCTCATCCAGCGCCGCCAGCACATCAGCGCCCTGAGCACCCAGCACTTCACGCGCTTCAACTAGCACTTCAGGCCCGCCAGCCAGCCAAGGCAACGCGGCCAAGGCATCGCGCTGCTCAGGCCTTAGAGACAGCTCCGCCAGCATCTGGTCTAGTTCTTGCCGACCCTTACGCAAATAGATATCAGACAAGGCGGTCTCGTCGGATTCAGACAAACCACCGGCTTTCACCAACGCGCGATAGATGCCGACGTGACCTAAATCAAGGGTAATACCATCTAGGCCGGCAGCGGTTAATGTCTCAAGCATTAACGACATCACTTCCGCGTCGCTTTCCATACCGGCATGACCAAATAGCTCAACGCCCACCTGATAAGGAATACGTGAACCACCCGGCTGCGGCGCACGGGTGCGCAGGGCAGTACTGCAATAACATAATCGTGTTGGTGCACTACGGCGCAAGCTGTGCGCATCCAGCCGCGCCACTTGCGGGGTAATGTCGGCGCGCACGCCAAGCAAACGCCCACTGAGCTGGTCAGTGAGCTTAAAGGTTTCGCGCTCTAAATCGCGACCGCCGCCGTTAAGCAGCGAATCAAGGAATTCAATTAATGGCGGAAATACGAGTTCGTAGCCCCAGCTGGCGAATTGATCCAGCAAGCGACGGCGTAATGCTTCTATGCGGGCGGCCTGAGCTGGCAGAATTTCTTCTACCCCCTCCGGCAATAACCACTGTTCTTCGCGACTCATGATACTCAGGCCAAGATCATCAAACAGGCAGCACCGATCAGCATACTGATCAGGCCAAGGAAGCGCAGGTTACGCTCATTTTGCTGCAAAATCATCGCAGCAACGACGCGTATACGCTGCGGAGCAAGGGCAAGCACCAATCCTTCGATTACTGCAACAAGACACACCGCCTTGCCAAGCAACAACCAATCAACCTGCATAGGACACCAACACCCTGCTCACAAAAAAGCCGGGGATGCCCCCGGCTGCGATATTCTAGCACCGTCCGATGGCTAGGGGGAAAGCCTTACCCCCTAATCATCGGATCAATGGCTATTTGCCCGTGCTTTTTTTCAAGTAACGGAAGAAATCGCTGTCTGGCTCAAGCACCATCAGATCACCCGAGTCATTCAATGTTTCCCGATAAGCCTGAAGACTACGGTAGAAACGGTAGAACTCAGGGTCACGATTATAGGCCTTGGCATAAATCCCAGCGGCCTCCGCATCCCCCTCACCACGCAAGGTTTGCGCATCGCGATAGGCTTCCGCTAACAGTACGGTGCGGGTTCTATCTGCTTCAGCGCGAATCCGCTCCGCTGCTTCTTGGCCACGAGCCCGGTGCTCAGAGGCGTCACGATTACGCTCAGCGCGCATCCGTGCAAACACACTCTCGCGCACATCTTTCTGCCAATCCAGCTGCTTCACGCGAATATCAACGATCTCAACACCGAATTCCTGCAGTGTAATCGCGTTCACGTCGCGGGCCACGTCATCCATCACCATCACGCGCTCGCCAGAAATCGCTTCCTGAACGGTACGCTGACCAAACTCATCACGCAGTTTATTGGCCACCAAACTGGAGAACCGGCCTTCCGCATCCGTACGCACCAAACGTGGGTTTTGGCTACCGCCACCAAAGGTGGTTAGGTAACGCTGGATATCAGCAATGCGCCAAACGATAAAGTAATTCACATTCATGAATTTCTTCTCGGAGGTTTGGAAGCCTTGTGACGGCACTGAATAAATCATCACCCGTGCATCCGCACGCACGACGTTCTGGAACAACGGAATTTTGGGATGCATGCCCGGTTCGATATCCGTGCGCACAATCCGGCCAAACTGCTTTAACACAGCCTTTTCCGTTTCATTAACAAAATAAAATGCGTCCAGCGACACTAATAGCGCCACTGCAAATAACGCTGCAACAACAAGACCGCGATTACCCATTAGCGTAACCCTCCACTGCGAGAGCCATATCCAGTGCTGTCACCTTGTGACACGGGAGAGGAATTAGCGTTGCTTTTTGAAGAGTTACTTGACGAACTCTTTCTATCTTTCATCAACTGATCAAGTGGCAAATAAAACATGTTGTTGCCCTCTTTGATGTCAACAATCACCTTGCTGGTATTGCTCAACACGACTTCCATTGTTTCCAAGTAAAGACGATCACGCGTTACCTGCGGCGCTTTACGATACTCCGACAACAGGTCAGTAAAGCGTGACGCATCACCCTGCGCATTCGCCACTAACTCCTGCTTATAGCCTTGCGCTTCTTCTAAACGACGCTGCGCTTGACCACGGGCCACCGGAATAATCTCGTTGGCATAGGCCTGCGCTTCATTCTGAAGACGCTCTTCGTCTTCCTTTGCATTAACCACATCGGTGAATGCGCCGCGCACGGCATCAGGCGGACGAGTCTCGTCCAAAACAAAGTTATCGATTTGAATGCCGGTGGAATATTTATCCTGATATTCCTGCAACAAAATCTTCGCCTTCTCGGCAATCGACTCACGCTGCAAAATAAGCACGTCATCCATTGACGACGAACCTACCACTTGGCGCAACGCACTCTCGGTAGAGTTAATCAGCACTTCTTCGGGGGTAGAGGCCTTCAGCAAAAACGACAGCGGATCAACTACCTTATATTGAATCTCGAGATCCACGCCGACAATATTGGTGTCACGGGTCAGCATCTCTTCTTCGAGGCGAATCTTACGCTGAGCAATATTGACCTTGGCATATGATTCAAACGGCGGTAAATGCCAGTTCAAACCCGGTCCCAGCGTGCGGCTATATTTGCCAAACGTCAGCACGACTGCGCGCTCTTTGTTATCCACCGCGAAGCTAGCCCAAAAGCCGTAAAAAATAACCAGCGCCGCCGCGATGACAAGCAATGGCACACCACCGGCATTCCCAGAAGAGCCGTTACCGCCACTCTTTTTTCCGCCAAATAGGCCAGACAGCCGATCGCGCAACTGCTTGATCACTTCGTCCATATCAGGCGGCCCTTGATCACCACCACCGCCCCATGGGTCTCTGGGCTTATTACCGCCAGGTTCGTTCCAGGCCATTGAATTCTCCGTTATTAGGTCGCGTTAACTCGGTGAAGAAGAGTCTTCGCGATTGTAGGAAGCGTCAACCAACGCTGCAACCGCAGCGTCGTCCAAAAACAGGTCCTCTGCGATTAAATCTGCCTCGCGGACCAATCGTTCAAAATGTATTCGGTTTACCCGAATACGCAACAACAACGCACCATCGTTCTCGGTACGCTCTTCAACAACTTCGCCAGCTTCGTGCAAACGGGCGCGTAAACGCCCAGCACCTGCCGGTAGCCTAACCCAGCTATCAACCCAACTTGCCGCCAATCTTTCGGCCAGCACCTGGTAAAGTAAATCAAAACCGGCGCCAGTCGTGGCCGACACCCAGACACGAATCGCGGTGCCGCTTTCGTCACGATCGACACGAGGCGCAAAGTCTGTCAGATCAACCTTATTGAAAACATGCAGTGCCGGCACCTCATCTGCGCCGATTTCTGCCAGCACCGCATCAACGGCGTCAATATTTTCGTCCCGCTCTTCCGCGGAACAATCAATAATATGCAGCAGTAATGTCGCACTAACCGTCTCTTCCAGCGTTGCCCGAAACGCCTGAACAAGACGGTGCGGCAAGTGTCGGATAAAGCCGACGGTATCCGCAAGAATCGTTGGCCCAACCCCCGGAATGCGCACCTTACGCAAGGTCGGATCGAGGGTGGCAAACAACTGATCAGCAACATACACCTCTGACGAGGTGAGCGCATTGAATAACGTGGACTTGCCGGCGTTGGTATACCCGACCAACGAAATCACCGGGGTTTCTGAACGCTCACGCGAACGCCGCCCTTGGGCGCGCTGCTTGCGCACTTTTTCCAAACGCCCTTCGATTGCCCGAATGCGCTCACGGACCAAACGGCGGTCAGTCTCCAGCTGCGTTTCACCGGGGCCGCGTAAGCCAATGCCACCCTTTTGACGCTCCAAATGGGTCCAACCACGCACTAATCGCGTCTGCATATGACGCAACTGCGCCAATTCAACCTGTAAACGACCTTCGTGGGTGCGCGCGCGCTGGGCAAAAATATCCAGAATCAAACCGGTTCGATCAAGCACCCGACACTGCAGACGGCGCTCTAAATTGCGCTCTTGGCCTGGGCTCAAAGCATGATTAAACAACACAATGTCCGCTTCATGCTCGACAACAATCTGTGCCAACTCGTCAGCTTTACCCGAACCAATAAAAATAGCCGGATCAGGACGGCTGCGCTTACCTGTCACCTCCGCCACCGGCACCACACCACAGGACATCACCAGATGATGGAACTCATCGAGGTCTTCACGGCCAACGCTATCCGGTAAGTCCATATGCACCAGCACAGCTTTCTCGCCCGCACCGGTTAACGTGGCTTCGGCTTTATCAAATAGATCCATGCAATTCCTTCAGTCAGGGCGCCATTGTGCCGCTTCCTGCTACGCGGCGACAGCACCCCGGCACCGAAATACAGCGCCGAAACTCTCTGTCTACAAAGCTATATGGGGACTAAAACGAAAAAAGCCACGCTTAGCGTGGCTTTTTTCGTTTACGTTTCTAGGTTAAGCGTTGCCGGGACCACTATCGTCGTCGCCATTGGCCATACCAGAACCACTTGCAGCAGTGCTTGTTGGGCGCGGATTACGCGCAGGCACTACCGTCGAAATTGCATGCTTGTAGACCATTTGACTCACTGCGTTCTTCAGCAGTACCACATACTGATCGAACGATTCGATCTGGCCCTGAAGCTTAATGCCGTTGACGAGAAAGATGGAGACTGGAATACGCTCCTTTCTCAGTGCATTTAGAAAAGGGTCTTGTAGCGAGTGCCCCTTTGACATGACGTTCTCCTTGATTAAACAATCATAAAAAGTAGTGCTCAGCAATTCGAGCAATCAGCGCGATCAACAACTCTCACCACGCCCTCATTACAAGAGCCCCCGCGACAATCAACAAATGGGTCGATCAATTCGCAGATTAATCGCTACTAAACACCGATTCCCGCAGCGGCGCAAGACAGGCCATAGCCTGTTCCACGACATCGTCTGCATCACTGTTTAGCCAAGTGAGCCCTGGCCATCCACGCAACCATGTAAACTGTCTTTTTGCCAATTGGCGGGTCGCAATAACAGCACGATCCACCATCGTCTCGTAGTCATACTGACCGTCGAGATATTCCCAAACCTGCCGATAACCGACTGATTTCATGGCTGGAAGTTCCGAATTGACCTCTCTGCGAGCGCGCAATTGCTCCACTTCGGCGATCAATCCAGCATCTAACATCTGCGCAAAGCGCACCGCAATGCGCTCATGCAACACCGCCCTAGACTCAGGCGCTACCGCAAGACTGAGCAAAGTATAAGGAAAGGCTGAATTGTGACCTGCATCACTGTTAGACAATGAAACAGCCTGCTGCCGATGATGCTCCGACAAGGGCACGCCAGACACCTCAAAAACCTCCAGCGCACGCTGAATACGCTGACTATCCATGGGTTTCAGGCGCGCCGCCGTTATCGCGTCTACCTCTGCGAGACGGGCATGCATCGCCGGCCACCCCATCTCAACCGCTTGTGCCGCCAAACGCTCGCGCACAGCCGGGTTCGCCGCAGGCAAGTCGGCCAAACCTTGCGCCAACGCTTTAAAGTAAAGCATCGTGCCACCTACCAGCAGCGGAATGCGGCCCTTAGCATGGATCTCTTCGATTTCCCGCAGCGCATCTTCGCGAAAAACCGCAGCGGAATATGGATCGGTCAGCGCACGAAAACCTAACAAACGATGCGGCGCCACCACCAAGATTTCAGGCTCAGGTTTCGCCGCACCAATCTCAAGCCCTTCGTATACCAAGGCCGAATCGCAATTAATAATATCAACCGGCAAACGCTGCGCCAGCTCAACAGCCAGCGCGGTTTTGCCCGAACACGTCGGACCCATTAAAAAAACAACAGGCTTCGGCAACACAGCGTTCATCGCGGACGCCTATCCCAAAGAAATTCTGTCGAATAACGTTCTAACAATACGTTCTCGCAATACCTAAGCAAAAATTCAGAAGGTTAGATCCAGTAGCAGCAAGCTAAATGGGATCAAACGAACGCCGCTTTCATTCTTCTTACACTATTGACGGACGCAGCCAACACACCATTGCTGCCGCCACCAAACAGCCAATCGCCACCCAGTCTGCCGCAATCACTCGGGCAATAGCCTCACCGTACGTCGCAGACGTACGCGCAATCAAAACAAACGAAACGGCGCTAACGAGACCGGCGCCGATCGCAACTCCTCGCCACTGCGGCAAGAAAATCGACACCAACATGAACGTACCAAGAAGAGCAAATAAAACGGCACGGTGCCGCAGCAATATCAACACGTCCGTATCCGTTGCCGCGATGCCATATAAACGCTGCAAATTTTCAGCCGAAAACAATCCGGCCAACGGCAACAAGTGAATGACCGCCGCCACAAATAGTAAAACCGACACAACATTATTTATTAGCACCGCTTCCTTCATGCAGAATCCTTACCGAACATCCTTACGAAGCGCTTCACGGCGCAATATGGAATGGTCTTTTCGTAATTTTAACGGCCGCGGAGAAATAATTTATCCAACTCTTTCAGCGTCATCTGCGTCCATGTTGGACGACCATGATTGCATTGGCCGCTGCGTTCAGTTGCCTCCATGTCGCGCAACAACCCATTCATCTCCGGAATGGTTAAACGCCGATTAGCGCGTACGCTACCGTGACACGCCATCGTCGACAGCAACTCATGCAGCACCGCTTCAATACGATCACTACTGCCATGGGTAACCAAATCAGATAACACGTCACGCACCAGTGATTCCGCGCCCGCGTCACGCAACAGGGCGGGCACTTCGCGCACAATTAACGACTCTGGCCCCGCCCGATCAAGACGAAAACCCAGTTTTTCAAATACTTCAGGTTGTTGTTCGGCGAAATCAGCTTCGCGCGTTGATACCGCCATGGAGTGCGGCACTAACAACGGCTGACTGCGCACCTTGTCAGAATCCCACGAGACTTTTAAGCGCTCATAAGTAATGCGCTCATGCGCGGCATGCATGTCGATTAGCACTAAGCCTTCACGATTTTCAGACAGAATAAAAATACCGTGCAGCTGGGCAATCGCAAAACCCAGCGGCGGCACATCGCCCGATTCAGGCATCGGCGCCACGCCTGCACCATACGCGCCCCCAGAAGGCGCAAACGATGCATAACCGCCAATAGGGCGATCGCCACTTTGATCTCGCGAGAAAGACGATTCAGACACGCCCGCTATCGTCGGGCCATCAAGCTGTAAACCATCTTGAGTTTGCGGCATTGCCGAGAAATTAACGCCCGGCGCGCCGACAACGCTCGAGGCACCGGTAACGTATTCAGCGCCTCCTTCATACCCGGCGGCATGTTCAGCCTCCCCCCCCATCTCGGCAGCTTGGCCTGGGCGCATATCGGCGATCGCGCGGTGCAAGGTACGAAACAAAAAATCATGCACCATACGCTGCTCGCGAAAACGTACCTCGTGCTTCGTCGGGTGAACGTTAACGTCCACTTGCGCAGGGTCTAATTCAAAAAACAAAACGTAGGCAGGATGGCGGCCATGATAGAGCACATCTCGATACGCCTGACGTACTGCATGACTGACAACCTTGTCGCGAATCACACGGCCATTCACGAAGAAATATTGCAAATCTGCCTGCGAACGGGAAAACGTCGGCAAGCCCAGCCAGCCATGTAAGCGCAAGCCAGCCCTTTCAATATCCACACGAATAGATTGGTCAACGAACGCACTACCACACAACCGCGCCACCCGCTGGGCGCGCTGAGCCTCTGTGGCAGCAGCAGGTAATTGATGTATGACTTTTTGGTTATGCGTTAAACGAAAGCCGGTATCAAATTCGCTCAACGCGATGCGTCTGAACACTTCTTCTAGATGACCGAACTCAGTCTTTTCTTTGCGTAGAAAACGACGGCGCGCCGGTGTATTAAAAAATAAATCTCGCATTTCCACCGTCGTACCTTGAGGGTGTGCGGCTGGCTGCAGTACTGGCGCCATATCACGCCCTTCTACCTGAACCTGCCACGCCTCCTCGTTACCGGCAGTCGCTGAGGTCATGGTTAAACGAGACACCGAACTAATCGCTGCTAACGCTTCACCACGAAAACCCAAGGAGCCAATCGCTTCAAGATCTTCCAGCGAGGAAATTTTACTGGTGGCGTGCCGAGACAGGGCAAGCGGCAAATCGCTCTTTTCAATACCGGCGCCGTCATCACGCACCCGTATCAACTTTACACCGCCCTGCTCAACGTCAAGGTTAAGCTGTCGCGCGCCGGCATCAAGTGCATTTTCGAGCAACTCCTTGACCACTGAAGCAGGGCGCTCCACCACCTCACCGGCAGCAATTTGGTTGGCCAAACGAGAATCAAGAAGCTGGATACGGGACATGAAATTTCCGAAACGAGTAGTAAAACGTTAGCTGCCAGGGATGCGTAACACCTGCCCGACCTGAATCATATCTGTAGAGAGTCCGTTACTGCGACGAAGATCAACTTCTGTTACCGAGTAACGCCGCGCAATCGACGACAGCGTATCGCCAGACTGAATGCGGTGGCTGCCGCCGGAAGGCCCGCCCGCCACTGCCTCACCATTAGCACTACCATTGCGACGAGCTGCATACCAAGAGCCTGGTTGCGGATGAGTTTCGAAGTATTTATTCACGCCGTTAAGAATAGCTCGCGCCAACTTCTCTTGATGACGATAAGAGTTAAGATTTTTTTCTTCATCCCTGTTCGAGATAAAACCCGTTTCGACTAAGATCGACACCATGCTTGGTTCTTTCAGCACCGCAAAACCGGCCTGTTCAACTTTGCGGCGATTGCCATGCAATTTTGTCACACCACCCATTTCTTCAATAACCTGACGCCCCAAGATCAAACTGTGCGTCATCGAGCCACTCATGGTCATTTCAGCGAGCACGCTCAATAAACCGTTACTATCTTTCTCTTCTTCATAGACGCCCGCAATGCGGTCAGAATCGTTGGCTATTTTTGCAAGATAACGCGCTTGGGCCGAGGTAGCACCGCGATTTGATAACGCAAAAACAGAAGCGCCATGAGCATTTCGATCGGTAAACGCATCAGCATGGATCGAAATAAATACATCCGCGCTATGACGCTCACTGGCAATTTTACGACGCTCGGCTAATGGCACGTAGTAATCTGAATCGCGCACCAAAACAGGCTTAATTCCCGGCTCTTTTTTCATTAACTCATAGAGCTTTTTAGAAATGGCTAACACCACGTTTTTTTCATACACGCCGCTAGGCCCACGAGCACCGGGATCTTCACCTCCATGTCCGGCATCAATAGCCACTACCATCGGGCGCGCACCCGGCGACACACTACCGCTATGCGGAGCAGGCTCAACGCTCTTGACACTTTTTTGCTGGTTATCGAAAAGGTCCAACACCAGACGCCAGCCAAATGGTTCAATGGGCTTAAGCAGATTGGTGCGCGGACGAACCGTTTCTTTTAAATCAAAAACAACACGCGTGCGATTGCCGTCGTGCTTTCCCACCCGAATATTGGTAATCGGACTGGAAGCGAAATCGAGTTTGCTGACATCAAACTTAAGGTCCGCATCAATCAAATCAATGACGATACGATCGGGGTTGGCGAGTTTATTAAGCTTATGCTCAAGCGGCGCGCCTAAGTCAAAGACAATACGGGTATGATCTGGCGCGCGGTGCAAACGAACCGAGTCTATCGGCTGCGCTGCGAACGACGCCATAGGTGCAGATATCAGCCATGTCAGCGCGATGGCAGACCAGCCATGAATCGCTCCGCGTAACGTCCGCTTCAACATCTTGCTCTGCTCATTTTTGCGCCCTCGACTAGACGACCAACTCCTCAAGGCTTACTCCTCAATTTCCTCGCCGACAACTGTCTTCCAGTGCAGAGCGGCCACACGGCCACGCCCAACCACCTGAATTTCAATATGCAAATCCGGCGAGGGCAACATGCCAGCGCCCTTATCGGGCCACTCTACCAGACAGAGACTGGTGTTAGCGAAATAATCACGCCCACCAATCATCTCCAACTCTTCTGGATCCGAGAGCCGATAAAGATCGAAATGAAATACATCGACGTCAGCAAATCGATAAGGTTCAACCAAGGTATAGGTAGGGCTTTTCACTGCCCCTAAATGCCCGAGAGCCTGCAACCAACCACGCACTAGCGTGGTCTTTCCGGCACCGAGATCACCACTGAGAAACACCGTGCCGACACTAATCCGCTCGGCAAGCTCGGCGCCCAGCGCCTGTGTCTCAATGTCGTCTTTTAATGATCGTTGCTCAGTCATGCGCCGCTGACTTTCCTTTGCAGTTTGCACCAATTTTTTCACACACTCATGCTACCGCGCCGCTTACCGCCGACTAGCAAACGTTATTCAGTAAACGCCGTAGCGGCAATAACAGATCACTGGCCAGCAGGCCGCGCTCACCTTCGCACTGGACAGCCGCGTCCGCTGCCAAGCCATGCACCAATGCGCCATAACGCGCCGCATCATGACTAGATAAACCCTGCGCTAATAAAGCACCAATGACGCCGCTGAGCACATCACCCATACCCCCCGACGCCATGCCTGGATTACCGGACGTATTAAGCGCCAACGGTAATCCTTCCGTTGCCACCAGCGTACCAGCACCCTTTAACAGCACAGTGCCGCCATAGGATTTCTGCAAACTGCGCACCGCCGCAAAGCGGTCTTGTTGCACCGCTCCCGTGGCAAGGGACAACAAACGCCCCGCCTCACCAGGGTGCGGCGTCATAACCTGCACCGAGGTCGTCGGCAAAGGCTTACGCGTCGCCATCATATTTAAAGCGTCCGCATCAATCACGCGCGGCAAAGCACTGCCCATCACCACGCTCAGCAGCATTCTGCCCCAAGGACTCTGCCCAAGCCCCGGACCAATCACCACTACCGTGGCCCGCTCTAGCAAGCGCTCTAACTCTGCGGCCGTCTCAACGCCACGCGCCATGATTTCCGGCTGACTGACGACCATCTGCGTGCAATGCGCTTTGCGCGTTGCCATCGACACTAGCCCCGCGCCGCAACGTGCCGCCGCCTGCGCCGCCAACAATGCCGCGCCGGCATAGCCATGATCACCGCCGATTACCAACACGTGTCCACACTGGCCTTTGTGCGCCGTGCGCGAGCGACTCCCCATCAATAGATGCAAATCTGGCAGCGTTGGTCGCTGACAGTCCTTCGGCAAACGATCAAACACCGCCTGAGGAACCTGTAACCCATCAAAATGCAGCTCACCGGTTAACGACGGCCCATCTCCCGTCAGCAGGCCGCGCTTTACGCCGATAAAGGTCATGGTGTGATCCGCGCAGACCACCGCGCCCGGAGCGGTGCCACTGTCGGCATTCAGTCCCGACGGAATGTCTATCGCCAGCACCGACTTTCCGGACCGATTGATAGATTCCACCAGCGCAACCAGTACCGCGCGCACCGGGCCGCGCAATCCTGTCCCTAATAGCGCGTCCACGACCACATCCGCGTCATGAAACGTTGGCAGCTCCGCTTGCTCAGAGAGCTCTACCACAACAACCCCTTCTGCCTGAGCCCGTTTTGCCATGAGCAAGGCGTCACCACGCAAACTGGCCAGTGGCGCGCTGGCATACACAATCGGATGCAAGCCTGCCTGTGCGGCCAGTAGCGCCACCACATAGCCATCCCCCCCGTTATTGCCCGCGCCGCAGACCACCGCCAGCTCGCGCGCTGTCGGCCACTGCCGTCGCAACAACGCAAACGCCGCCTCGCCCGCGCGCATCATCAAGTCCGCGCTGGCGATACCCGCTTCATCCGTCGCCAACCGATCCAGCTCACGGGTTTGCGCAGCCGTGTACAATGACTGCGGTAACAGCATAGATAGGGGTAACAACGGGGCCAATGGCTGACCTGACATGCAGCGACCTCCTTGATTTATAGCTAGCGCAAAGTTTAACGCGTTTAGCTGTCATTGCGGGAAGTGCTGAACACACCCCACAGAAAGCATTCAACCAAGCTCGGCATATATGCCGCTATGGACTATATTGCCCAGCACCCAATCGCCAAGCACAAATTTTTACTACGCTGTCAGCATGACCGCCAACCGCTCCGGAGACCGAGCCGCCAATGCCAGACCTCGTCGCGCTTAAAGCAGATATTCAACGCTGGGGAAGAGAGCTTGGCTTTCAGCAAGTGGGCATCGCCGACACCGACCTCAGCATTGCCGACGAGCGCCTACAAACATGGCTAAATAAAGGCTATCACGCCGACATGGACTGGATGCGCGCCCACGGTAACAAGCGCTCTCATCCGCAACAGCTGGAACCCGGCACGTTACGTATTATTTCCGCGCGCATGGATTACTTAGCCCCCGATACCCAGCCCATTAAAATCCTCAAGCAAACCGACAAGGCGTATATCTCTCGCTATGCCCTCGGTCGCGATTACCACAAGTTAATTCGCAAACGCTTAGCCATTTTGGCCAGTAAAATTCGTGGCGCCGTGAGCGACAGCGAGCTAGCCCGCGCCTTCGTCGATTCAGCGCCGGTCATGGAAAAGCCTCTTGCCGAAAAAGCCGGTCTAGGCTGGCAAGGAAAACATACACTAATTATTAATCGTGAAGTCGGCAGCTGGTTTTTTCTCGGCGAAATTTATACCGACCTCGCCCTACCAATCGATGCGCCTGCCGAAAATAAATGCGGGCGCTGTAGCGCCTGCATGACCGTCTGCCCAACCGATGCCATCATCGCGCCCTACCAACTTGATGCGCGCCGCTGCATTTCATGGTTAACCATCGAAAATAAGGGCAAAATTCCAACCGCGCTACGCTCCGCTATGGGCAACCGCATTTTCGGCTGCGACGACTGTCAGCTAATGTGTCCATGGAATCGCTTTGCCAAGCACAGCAGCGAACCTGATTTCAGCCCACGACACCAGCTTGATCAGGCCGACCTGACCACGTTACTCGGCTGGACAGAAGAAATGTTTTTGAAAAATACAGAAGGCTCTGCCATTCGCCGCACGGGCTATCAAGGCTGGCAACGTAACATTGCTGTCGCCATTGGCAACGGCCCTTATAGCGACGAAGCGATCGCAGCACTCAATCACTGCATGAAAAATAGCAACGACCTTATTGCCGAGCATTGCGCCTGGAGCATCGCGCAATTACAACATAAGGCGAGGGTGGTTTAGGGGGAGCTTCTAAGGAGATTTAATTATTCAAAAAATAAGCGACCCCTGCTCTGGCCGCCTATTTTTATCATTATCCATCGTTATGATTTGCAATTTTCCACTAACCGAATCCCATACCGGATAAATAAGCCGCCAAACAACATTTGCTAAGACTCAAGCATCACTGCTGAGGAGCCAAACGCCGCCTTGCCCCCAGGGAACGCGTATCGAATAACTCTATAAGACACTTGTGCGCACTGCTTAAGCAACGAACCGGTATTGTAATGCTGACCATAACGACGACATATCTCTTTCACCTCCACAGACATCTCGGCATAACGTCGTGCTGGAAGGTCGGGGAACAAATGATGCTCTATCTGATGACTAAGATTTCCCGTCATAATATGAAATAGCTTCCCACCAGATAAATTAGACGAACCGCGAAGCTGGCGAACATACCAACTACCACGCGTTTCATTTTGGATGATCGATTTAGGAAAAACCTCCGCATCGGCAGTAAAGTGACCACAAAAAATAATACTAAAGGTCCACACGTTACGAATGCCATTAGCGATAAGATTGCCAATAATTACCGGCAAGAAGAATGGCCCCGCCAATAAGGGAAAAATGACGTAATCCTTAATAATCTGCCGTCTCGCTTTACGAAAAACCGGCATCACGTCCCGCAATATTTTTTTCTTCGGTACACGCCCCGTAAACCATAACCCCATACGCAGCTCTTGCACCGCCACCCCCCACTGAAATAACAGTGCAAACACAACCGCATACAGCGGCTGCAACAGGTAACGGGGACGCCAACGCTGCTCTGGAAAAAGCCGCAACACACCATAACCAATATCCTCATCCATCCCTTTCACATTGGTGTAAGTATGATGACGATAGTTATGGGTTTTGCGCCAATTATCACCGGTCGCGACAATATCCCACTCATATGTTTTGCCATTCAATGCTGGATCTTGCATCCAGTCATACTGGCCGTGCATGACATTATGGCCGAGTTCCATATTGTCGAGTATCTTGGCGATGCCCAATACGATCGCTCCGAGAATCAGTGCGGGCGGAAAGACACCAGCAAACAACAAACCGCGCCCCAGCACTTCGAGGTAGCGAATCGTTTTAACAACACGACGAATATAGCGTGCGTCTTTTTCGCCAACATCGGCGAGAGTGCGCGCGCGTAGCGCGTCAATCTCTGCAGCAAAGGCATCCTTTTCGCTCGCGTTTAGCTCACGGCTTTTAGTGCTCATACTCATTCCTCTTTAAAGATCCAACGCGATATCGGAGCGCGCGGCGGAAATACAAATACGCAATGCTGACGCTGGCTCCGCAGAAACATCGCCACTTAACACATTCTCTGTGACGCCACTTCCTTTGCCACAGGCGCAGGTGTTGCAAATACCCCTGCGGCAACCAGACGCAGGCATCACACCCGCCTCCTCAAGGCCTTGCAAAATCGTTTTGCCGACTGGCAACTCAAGCGTGCGCTGCGACTTAGTTAATCGCACTGATACCGTGCCAGCGTCGGTAAACGGTATCGTCAGCGGAGTAAAGGCTTCACTGGAAAAGCTCTCCACACGATCCGACAACAGATCCCGCACTGTCTCGACAAACCCCGCCGAGCCACAGGCATAAGTCCGCTGCGTGGCCATATCGGGTAACAACGACTCTAGCAATGCCAAGCTCGGCCGACCTTGCACATCATCCGGCAGCGGCTCCGGCTCCCTTGTCAGAACGAACTGCACATGGAAACGCGGCCGGCTCGCACTCAACGCACGCAGCTCTTGGAAAAAGCAAAAATCCGCGCGGGTACGCCCCCAATACACCAGCGTCACGCTGTGGTGCAGATCCTGTTGCGTGAGCGCACGAGCAATGCTCATCAATGGGGTAATGCCGCTACCCGCAGCCAACAGCAACCAATTGCCCTGATAATCTGCGGGAATGGTCATCTCGCCATAGGCCTGACCAATCTCCACCACATCACCAACCCGTAATCGTTGACACAGCTCCGCGCTCATCTTACCGCCCGCGATGCGCTTCACCGTGATCGACAGCAGTCTTGATTTATTCGGTACGCCAGTGAGGCTATAGCTACGCGTCTGACGTACGCCCGCAACATCGACGGTGACATTAATGTGCTGACCAGGAGAAAAACCCTGAAAATGGCCATTCGGGCGCAGCACTAACGTGACCGAATCGCGTGCCTCAACACGCCGCTCAACCACGGTCGCCAATGGCGTTTGCCACGAGGCATTAGCGACCAACTTGCTTGCCCAGAAGTCGAAAACCGCCGGCGACACCAATGGCTTAATAATATTTCTCAATGCGATAGAGGCGTTCATGGCGGCGCAATGACCTGAGTGGCGTAGAATTCAGAGTTATTATACATATGTATAGACATCAGTCTACACATGTGTTCTCCCAAAATTATGCGTTACTGAAAGGCATTGCTATGATCTCGCTATGAATAGCGATTAACGCGGCGCCCTCAACATGGCGCCGACTGCGATGACACCAAATGAGTTAGAGTGCTTATGCCTGAAACCACCCCCGACAGCAGCACGGACAGCACCGCACCACAGGCCAAGCCACGCGCATCACAAGGCCGCCGCGCGGTAATTTCCCGCGAAGACCTTATTTCCGCCGCACTCGCGTTGGTTGGGCCAAACCGCAGTGTCTCCACACTGAGTCTGCGCGAAGTCGCGCGCGAAGCAGGTATTGCACCGAATAGCTTTTATCGACACTTTCGCGATATCGACGAATTAGCCGTTACCCTGATTGACGAGGCCGGTAGCGCGTTACGTAAAATTATTGGCGGTGCTCGCACACGTGCCGTAAGCGGCAAAAGCGTGGTGCGCGGTTCGATTGAATCCGTTATGGAGCAGCTCAACGGCGAACAGAAGTTTCTACACCTATTAATGCGTGAGGGCACAGTGGGCTCTAATGCGTTTAAGCAAGCTGTCGAGAAACAACTGAGCTTTTTCGAAGAAGAGCTTTGCACTGACTTGATACGACTGGCAGATATTAACAAACACCCAATCTGTGAACCCGAGTCTGTCGCCAAGGCCATCACCCGACTGATCTTCGCCCAAGGCGCCGCCATCGCGGACTTACCCGAGGACCAACGGGACGCTGCTGCCGAACAAATGATGCTGATGGTGCGGATGATCCTAGTGGGCAGCCAGACCATGGCATCTCGCAGACCGCCACTGTAAACACAACCTAAAACCAGCAACCATTGGTCTGATGCGGTTTCTCCCGCGGCGGTGTTGCTCTATCATGCCCGCCCGCGACGCAAACCTCGGAAGTCCAATCGTGATCAGTACCGCCAATATCACCATGCAGTTCGGCGCTAAGCCGCTATTTGAAAACGTCTCCGTCAAATTCTCTCCTGGCGCACGCTACGGCCTCATCGGCGCAAACGGCTGCGGCAAGTCCACTTTCATGAAAATTTTGGGCGGCGACCTCGTACAAACCGGCGGCGTTGTCTCCATCGAAACCAACGCACGCGTCGGCAAGCTGCGCCAAGATCAGTTTGCGTTTGAGCATTTATCCGTTCTCGACGCAGTCATCATGGGTCATCAGGAGCTGGCCGAGATCAAAGTAGAGCGCGACCGTATTTACTCTTTAGCCGAAATGAGTGATGACGACGGCATGAAAGTCGCCGAACTCGAAATCGCTTTTGCAGAAATGGACGGCTACACCGCGGAGTCTCGCGCGGGTGAATTATTGATCGGCGTTGGCATACCGGTAGAACAACACGAAGGCCCTATGAGCAACATCGCACCGGGCTGGAAATTACGTGTGCTGCTTGCCCAAGCCTTGTTTTCTGATCCAGATGTTTTGCTACTTGATGAGCCGACCAACAACTTGGACATCAACACGATTCACTGGCTAGAAGACGTACTCAACGCGCGCAACTGCACGATGATTATTATTTCCCACGATCGGCATTTCTTAAACAGCGTCTGCACACACATGGCTGATGTTGATTTCGGCGAGATTCGTCTGTTTCCCGGAAACTATGACCAGTATATGGCGGCATCCACACTAGTTCGCGCGCAACTGCTCTCCGAAAATGCCAAGAAGCAATCGCAAATAGACGATTTGCAGCAGTTCGTCGCACGCTTCTCCGCCAATGCATCGAAAGCGAAACAAGCAACATCTCGCGCCAAACGCTTAGACAAGATCGAGCTATCTGAAGTTAAAGCGTCAAGCCGAGTCAATCCTTACATTCGCTTTAACCAAGATAAAAAGCTGTTTCGCAATGCCTTGGAACTCAAAGGCATTAGCAAAGGCTATGACGAAAAAATACTCTTTAAAGATTTCAACCTACAAGTCGAAGTCGGCGAGCGCGTTGCGATTATTGGCCCCAACGGCGCAGGTAAAACAACACTCTTGCGCTGCCTGATGGATGAGATTGCACTCGATAGCGGCACCATAAAATGGTCTGAGAATGTAGAGATCGGTTACTATGCCCAGGATCACGCGGCAGACTTCGAAGACAACTTTAACTTGCTCGACTGGATGACGCGCTGGCGCCAACCGCAAGACGATGAGCAATGGGTGCGAGGCGTACTCGGCCAACTATTATTTTCTGGCGACGACATCAAAAAGTCTGTGACAAAAATATCCGGTGGCGAACAGGGCCGCATGCTATTCGGAAAAATTATGTTGCAGCGCCCTAACGTCCTGCTGATGGATGAGCCGACCAACCACTTGGACATGGAATCCATTGAATCGCTTAACTTGGCGCTGGAGAAATTCGAAGGCACCCTGGTATTTGTCTCCCACGATCGCGAATTTGTCTCGTCACTGGCAACGCGCATTATCGAAATTACGCCTGAAGGAATAACGGATTTCGGTGGCACCTATGAAGAGTTCTTAGCGAGCCGACCTAAAGCTTAAGCAGGCGCGGCCAAGCAATTCTTACTACGCTTTTCCGCAAAACAAAAAAGCCGCCAAACGATCAACGTTTGGCGGCTTTTTTCGTACTTTCAATAAAATTGCTGCTTCAGCAAAACGCGCTTACTGTGCGAGACGATCCTGCGCCGCGACAATCGCGTCGGTCAGTTCGCCCGCCGAGACAATGACGCCATCAGGATCGTTACCAGGAAAGACCGCCAGCGTAATACTATCGCCATCCAAGCCCTCTACCCAGCGCTCCAACCAAACCTCAAGCGGAATCGCTTTGGCTTTGCAGCCGTCATGTGACTCACCCGCCCAATCTTCCGCCATTGCAGGGTGCGGCCATACTGGTAAGCACTCTTCATCATCGGTTTTCAAGATGAGCCATTCGTCACCTTCCGACAAGCTCCAAATCTCGCCAGACTCGGCAACTTTCTCAACAAAATAATCGTAGCGATCTTCCGCAGAGAGCGTAAATGCTTCATCAATTTCTTCAGCAGTGAGGGAAAGGCTCATAATATGTTCATCCTATAAAAAATTATTCTGAAAAAAATAGCACTCACACAAGATCTGCGCCTGCGCGAGTAATATAGTCGTTAAACTCAATCCTTTAGCAAATAAATGCCGTCTTTCTCGAGGCGAATCTTTCGCGCCTTATACAACTTACCGATTACCTGTTTATAGGCTCCCTTGCTGACGCGGAACTCAGCAAAAATAGCATCCGGACTGCTTTTGTCACTCAGCGGTAGAAACCCGTCTGCTGCTTCAAGACGTGCCAGCACGTTATCCGCCAACTCATCGCTGCGCGCCGCACCTGGAGCATTCAGCGAAACACTTAAACGATCATCTTCACGCAAGCGCTGAATGTAACCAATCAGCCGCTGACCGCGCTTTAAGGGGGCGCGTAGCTCCGCACTATTAATCATGCCCCAGTAACGATGATCAACAACAACCTTGTAGCCAAGGTCGGTGGTGACCGCAACCACGACACTCACTTCATCGCCCTGCTGGTATGCAGTACTGGTGTCATCGATATGACTATCGAGTTGCGCCGTGCCAAGTAAACGACCCTCACGATCTTCAATCACCTTCACTAACTGGTGCATACCTACTTCAGGCGTGCTGCGCTGCTCCGCGAATGGCAATAACAAATCTTTCGCCAAACCCCAATCAAGGAACGCACCGATTGGCGTCGTTTCCAATACTTTTAGAAACGCTACTTCGCCAAGCTGAGCCCGCGGCTGACGCGTCGTCGCGATCAAGCGGCCTTCGCTATCGTGATATAAAAAAGCATTGACGCTGTCGCCGCTTTCTAATTCGCCATTCATCTCACGACTCGGCAGCAGCACTTCGCCTAACTCGCCGCCATCAAGATAAACGCCCTGACGCGCAGCGTGTAATACAGTAAGAGGTTGGGTGTGCCCAATACGCGCCATAATATTTCTAAAACCTATCAAAGGGTGCTCATTGATTCAAAGCGACAACGAGTATTGCGCAGCGGTGCTTGCAGACCTAGCCGCAGCAACACAACCAAATCAGAAGGCTAAATGCTAAATACTTTCTCTCGATAATACTGAAGCTCAGCAACCGACTCTTTAATGTCATCCATGGCCTGATGCTTACTCTCTTTACTCAAATGTTCCAACACTTCCGGCTGCCAACGACGGGCCAGCTCTTTAATAGTCGACACATCCAGGTTGCGATAGTGAAAGAAACGCTCCAGTTTTGGCATGCCGCGATGTAAAAAACGACGATCTTGGCAGATGGAGTTGCCGCACATAGGCGACATGCCGGACTCAACGTACTGCTCAAGAAACGCAATGGTTTGCGCTTCCGCCTGCGCCAAGGTGCAGTTGCTTTTACGTACCCGCTCAACCAATCCGGACTCCGTGTGGGTGCGCGTATTCCACTCATCCATAGCAGCTAACGCCGCATCAGGCTGATGAACCGCGATCTCGGGGCCTTCCGCCAATACATTCAGATTCTTATCCGTCACCAGCGTCGCAATTTCGATGATCACGTCGTTATCCGTATCGAGCCCAGTCATTTCTAGGTCGATCCAAATCAGGTTGTCTTTACGGTCGGTCATATTCCGCCTTCTTTAGAATGTTGAGCGAAAAAGAGGGTAAGAATAACACGAAGCGACTTACTGTTTTATGCGCCGCGCGGTTTTATCGCCCTTCGTAGGAGCCAGCCCTGCAGGCAAAGCATTTTATCTTGATGTTAAACCAGTCAACTGTTCCGACAACGCCCACAGCTTTTCGGCCGCCGCATCATCAGACGCCGCACTACTCGGCGCACGTTCTCTGCAGCGAACAAAATACTTGCCTGTTGCACGTCCGCCAGCCTCACCCGACGCTAACCAAATGGTCGTACGGGCGCCTTCCTCGGGCGTAATCAGGAATCTCTTGAGCAATGCGCTGAAGCAACGCTGAAACCAGTTACCATCGGGCCAAATATTGGTTGTCACACCACCAGGGTGTAAGCAATTGACGTGAATACTCATCCCCGCACAGCGCTTCGCTAGCGCCCGGGTAAAAAGAATATTGGCGAGTTTTGACTGAGCGTACGCCGTTATCACAAAGTAGCGTTTCTGCAATTGCAGGTCTTGCCAATGCATCTTTCCAGCTTTATGCGCACCGGATGCAACGTTAATAATACGCCCACGACCAAGCTTCAGGCTGGGCAACAACAAATTCGTTAATAAAAAAGGGCCGAGGTGATTCACCGCAAAAGTCATCTCAAAGCCATCTTCGCTCTGTTCACGGCGAACATTGGCAATGCCGGCATTGTTAATTAGCACGTCAATCCGATCATGGCGCATGTTAATTTGCTGTGCCGCGCTACGCACCGAATCAAGTGATGCCAAATCGAGTGGCACAAATTCCAGTGATGCATTGGCGCAGCTTTGTCGGATTTCCCGCATCGCCTGTTCGGCTGCCTCTTGGCGCCGGCACGCCAACACAATATGGCCGCCCATGCCCGCCAGTGATGCCGCCGCCACCAACCCAATACCACTGTTGGCGCCGGTAATGACGATTGTTTTGCCCTTCAGAGCGTCTGCGCCCATCACCTTCTCCCGTACAGATTGATGCCGCGCTTGCCGACGCGGCAGAGTACGCTGCCAGCGCGACTCTATTCATCCCGGCTGTTTAGCAGGCGCTGCCCGCTAAACAGCAACAATGTACCTTGAAAGCCGCTTAGTCAGAAGCCTGTTAACCGATAACCCATGTAATAAAAGGGCCATCTGCGGCTCATCAAGGTTGTGTCGCTCGCTCGGCAGGGCTATGTTGCCTGCTTATCAGGACGGACCATGACAAAACGCAAACTGAATCGCCGCCAACAGTGGCGCATCGACAAGATCCAGCAAGAGCGCGTCAACCGCGTGCAACGCAAAGCCGCAGGCGATGATCTGCCCGGCGCGAGCCAACTCGGCAGCGAACAACGAGGACGCGTCGTCACCCATTTCGGCCAGCAAGTCGTCGTCGAAAACCAAAACAATGAACGCATTCGTTGCCATTTTCGCGCCACCCTTGAGCAATTGGTGGTCGGCGATCGCGTCATTTTTCAACCGCCCGCCAGCGCTGGCGTGGGAGTGGTCTCCGCCATTGAGCCGCGTACCACTGTGCTCAAACGCCCAGACCCGTACGGCAACCTCAAGCCCGTAGCCGCCAATATTGAGCAAATGCTGATTACCTTTGCGCCCCTGCCGACGCCCTCATCGCAGTTGCTTGACCGCTATCTTGTCGCGGCGGAGCTGTCAGCCATTGAACCCGTACTCGTGCTCAATAAGTCCGACCTCATCGACGACAGCAATGCCGAACACGTTGATGCACTACAAGCGCTCTACCTCAAACTCGGCTATCGCTGCCTGCGCGCATCAGCCACCACCAACGATGGCCTAGATGCCCTACGTACTGCGCTACAAGGCAAAACCTCCGTATTTGTTGGCCAGTCCGGCGTCGGCAAATCATCCCTGATCAATGCCTTGATGCCCGAAGCCGACGCCCTCGCCATTGGCGATCTTTCCACCAACTCCGGCCTCGGCCAGCACACCACCGTCAGCAGTCAGTTGATCGCCTTTCCCGGCGGCGGCGAACTGATTGATTCGCCCGGCGTGCGCGAATTTGGCCTCTGGCACATCGGTGAAGAAGAATTGCTCAGCGGCTATACCGATCTAGCCCCCCTGGCCGGCCGCTGCCGGTTTAGAAACTGCTCCCACCGCCACGAGCCGGGCTGCGCCCTCACCGCAGCCGCGGAAAGCGGCGCAATTAGCAGCGAGCGACTGGAGAACTTCTTCAAGATTGCCGAAACCTTGGACGAAGAGTCGAGGGCGCGCTACTAAGGCGCCCCTGAATAACCCCTTAGGTTTGCGGCAATTCACACGCCGCGAACCTGTCGCCCGTCGCCGCTCTGCATTACAATTCTGATCATCCCCAAGCCGCGCTGAGCTCCCATGACTTCGGAACTACCACTTTTACTTGCCCCACAAGACCTTGCCGCTCAATTGGGCGACAAAGACCTGCTCATTCTCGATCTCGGTAAGAGCCAAGTGTACGAGCAGGCTCATGTTCCTGGTGCGGTACATCTTGATTTCAAGCGCTTGCTGCGCGGCACCCAGCCCGCTCCCGGACTATTGCCCGACATCGACACCTTATCGGCACTTTTCTCCGATCTCGGCCTAAAGGCCAGCACCCGCGTGGTTGCCTATGATGACGAGGGCGGCGGCTGGGCAGGTCGGCTACTGTGGACGCTCGACGCCATCGGCCATCCTCATTACGCCTATCTCGATGGCGGCATTCATGCATGGCTTGCCGAAGGCCTACCGACCGAAGCAGACGCCAACAACACGCAGCCATCTGACTATCAGGTAACGGATATCAACCCTGTCACCAATGTGACCTTGGAAGAAGTACTCAAGCGCTATCAAGAACCTAGTGTTGCGATCTGGGATTCACGCTCCGAAGAAGAATTTGATGGCCTACGCGCCTATGCGCAAAAAAGCGGCCACATCCCAGGCGCCATTCACTACGAGTGGACCGAGGCTATGGACCGCGGCCGTCATTTGCGGGTGCGTCCTTTAGACGACCTGCGCAAAGAAATGGCGGAACTTGGCTTAAGTGCAGACAAGGAAATCATTACCCACTGCCAGACCCATCACCGCTCCAGTTTCTCTTGGCTAGTCGGTAAAGTGCTGGGACTCAATATCCGCGCCTATGCGGGCTCGTGGTCGGAGTGGGGAAATCACCCCGACACGCCCGTCGAGAAGGACCTAAAATGATGGGCCTCAGCCTTTAAGTTCAACATTCTTTCGTTAATTTTTTATCGGCCCATCTTTACTGGCCAATATCGTTTATAAAATTGTTGCCGACATTTTTTGGCCGTTTTTTTAGCTCACACCAAACTGTAAGGAATCTTTGTGACCGTCATTTTTGAGAAACTCTTCGCGCTACTGCAGCTTGTTCTGCCACACCACCTGCTTTCACGCCTTATTGGCTATATTGCTCGCAGCGAAGTGGGCTTTGTGAAAAACACTTTTATTAAAGGGTTTTTGAAAAACTTCGACATCAATATGGCTGAAGCACAAGAACAAGACCCGCTGGCTTACCCCAGCTTTAACGCTTTCTTTACCCGCGCACTACAACCAGAAGCGCGTCCCATTGATGGCGAAGAAAATGCCATCGTCTCCCCCGCCGACGGCGCGATCAGCCAACTCGGCCCAATTCACGGCTCTGACGTACTGCAAGCCAAAGGACGCCATTTCTCGCTGTACGAACTGGTCGGTGGCGACAGCGCACTCACCGCGGAATTTATCAATGGTCATTTCGCAACTGTCTACCTTTCACCGAAAGATTATCATCGTGTGCATATGCCATTCACCGGCACATTGCGAGAAATGATCTATGTGCCCGGCCGTCTTTTTTCGGTTAATCAGGCCACTACGCGCGAAATCGCCGATTTGTTTGCACGTAATGAGCGCGCCGTTTGCGTCTTTGATACTGAGCAAGGCCCAATGGCGGTAATTCTAGTCGGCGCGATGATTGTCGCCGGTATTGAAACCGTTTTTTCCGGCCCCGTAACACCGCTTTCACGCACGGTACAGCGAATCAACTACGCCCAGCAGCAAGCTCCCATTGTCTTAAACAAAGGCGACGAACTCGGCCGTTTTTATCTCGGTTCAACCGCGATTATGTTATTTCCGGAGAACAGCGTGGAATTTTCTGCCGCACTCGACTCCGACACGCCGGTACGCATGGGCGAGAAAATGGGAACTTTCAAAGCAACCAATACATAATTCAAAGCCATAAGCTCAAAAAAAGGCCGCCGAACGATTCAGTTCGGCGGCCTTTTCAACGACGCTTAAGTGGCGTTCTCAATAAAGCTCATCATTCACACTTAACAAAACAGTTCCCAGAACATTTAACTCATGCCCGCACACCGTCCGCCAGCAATGACTCAACCTGTCCGGCAATCAATTTTTGATAGCGCTGAGCGAGCTGCTCAACCGGCTGCAAGCGAACACTCGACTCACCATTGCTCACCTCAATACAGCGCTCCGCCTGATACAGCAATCGTGTATCGAGCTCCATGCCAATCAGCTCCGCCTCAGGAATATGTACGCGCCCTGGCACACCCGCCAAACAAAACGCCCAACTGGTGCGCGCATCACTGTCACTACTAATCAAGACTTTAAACTCTAACGCCGAGCGGCCCTGTTTTTTTCGCTGCTCGCTAACGCGACGCGTGACCGCACGAAAGAGCATGCCGGCACACACAGCTTGAAACGCAGACTCTTCCTTTCTGTCACCATAAAACGCCAACAAGCATTCTTTCCCTAATGGCGTAACGATTTTCGCCCCATATACCAGAGCAATGCCTTCGAGTGGCTCACGGTAGGCGGACACCATCTCATCAAGTAACTGCGCCGTGAGACGATCCTGCATACGATCAAAGTTGACAATACTGATGCGCAACACGGCCTTCGCGGTGTCGTGCTCTTCATCCGCTTCGCCGCTTCCATCAATACCAGTACCAGCACCAATATTGGTACGTGCTGCACTATTCACATGGGACCCATGCGTCTGCGACATTGTTAGAATCGGCACCATATCCGCCTCAACATCTTCCGGCGACGCCCTCTCCATCTTTAAGCGCCGCCAGATAGCTTCACCGGCAACACGCAACGCCAGTAAACACAGTGCCACAAGAACAAACCAGCTCTCTAAGTTTTCTTCCTGTGCAGCACTGGTATTGCTTGGCCATAATTCCACTGTCCCCGCGACACTTTGATCCTCTAAACGCACCGCCCGACTTACCGGAATCACCGTTTCACTGCGCGCACTGCCGGCACTCGCCAACACGATACCCGCCACGCTGCGAAACTCTACTCGCTCCACGGTTTCTAACGCCGCCGCATGCGTTGCAATCACGTTAAGGCTTACCAGATTGCCGGTGACGACATACTCCGCGGAACTACCGGCTATGTGCTGCGCTAGTGCTTGCGCGGACTGACGACGACTATGCTCGAGCGTCGTATGCACATGCTCAAGGAAGTACACACCCACCACCAGCGCCACCACCAACATCAATGACAGCTCACGCAACAGCTGATGCTCGCGCCGCAACCATTGTCGCACCTGGTACTCATCCCATTTCATGCAAAATCTCTCCCGTTCTCGTGGGGCAAGTATATCCCAGCAATAGCTCCGATGAATGACTTGTTGAATGACGAGGCAAATGATTAACACGCGACCGAAGCAAAGAAATTGACCAGCGCCCTACCCAAACACGCCACAGCCCAATCGAATCCAATGCGTCACGCGCCATGCTCTGGTAATCTAGCCCCGCCCTAACGTGGAGAGCTAGAGTGCGAGAAATTATTCTCATCCAAGTATCCGGTGGAGACCGCCCCGGCTTAACCGCCGCTTTTACTCAAATCTTGGCCCAGTATCGACTCAATATTCTCGATATGGGTCAGGCCGTCATTCATGACACCTTATCACTCGGCCTGCTAGTTGAAGTGCCGCCACACAGTGAAGCCTCCGCGGTACTCAAAGACCTGCTCTTTGAGGCGCACAAACTCAACGTTTCAGTACGCTTTCGTCCGATCGATCACGACAAGTATGAAGACTGGGTGTCTGAGCAAGGCAAAGATCGTTACATCATTACGCTGTTAGCACGCAAAATTACGGCGCAACAGCTCTCGGATGTCACCGCTGTGGTCGCTGAGAACGCACTCAACATTGACGCCATTAACCGTCTTTCCGGCCGCGTTCATCTTGAAGGCGAAGGCAGTGATGATGACGCCCGCGCCTGCGTCGAAATTTCCGTGCGCGGCCAACCAAAAAGCGTCGACGCCATGCGCATCGCCTTTCTGCGCATTGCCAATGACGGCAATGTCGATATCGCCTTCCAAAAAGACAGCGCTTTCCGGCGCAATCGCCGCTTAGTCGTATTCGACATGGACTCAACACTGATCGAGTCTGAAGTGATTGACGAGCTCGCACGCGAAGCCGGTGTACATGAACAGGTTGCCGAAATCACCGAGCGCGCCATGCGCGGCGAACTCGATTTTAATGAAAGCTTTAAGCAGCGTGTTGCATTGCTAAAAGGACTGGATGAGTCTGCCCTAGAAAATGTCTATAAACGCCTGCAGCTTACCGAAGGTGCTGAGCGCCTGATCAGCACACTGAAAGCGCTGGGCTACCGCACCGCTATTTTGTCTGGTGGCTTCACGTGGTTTGGCCGCCACCTACAAAAGCGTCTCGGCATTGACCACGTTCACGCCAACGAACTCGCCATCGAAAATGGCAAGGTCACCGGCAAGGTTGTTGGTCAAATCGTCAACGGAGAACGCAAAGCGGAACTGCTGCGAGAGATCGCTGCAAAAGAAGGTATTAGTTTGGAACAGGTTATTGCCGTCGGCGACGGCGCCAATGATTTGCCGATGCTCGGCATTGCTGGCCTTGGCATTGCCTTTCGCGCCAAACCGCTAGTGAAAGAAACCGCCGAGCAGGCGATTTCTACCTTGGGTCTAGACGGCATTCTCTACCTGATGGGCGTGCGAGATCGCGATCAGGCGGAGCTCATTGCTGCGGATTACTCGCCTTCAGACAACTGAAGTGTTGCTGAAGGCGGCTGCAGGTAATAGCCCTGCAAATAATCGACGCCCGTTAACGTCCACAGCGTTTGCATTTGGTTGGCGCTTTCGACAAAGCCGACTAACACTTCTTTATTCGACTCTTTAGCCCGCCCAATCAGTCCAGCAAATTTCTCTTTGCTCTCTTTATTGCCAAGGTCCTGCGTGTATGTGCCATCAAACTTGACCATGTCCGCATTAACCTGTGCCAACAATTTAAACGGATCGATTGAGCCACCAAAACGATTCACCGACAAACGACAACCCAACTGATGCAGCTTGTCGGTAAAGGTTTTGGCCAAGGACATATAATTGGTGAGGTCCGACTCGGGGAACTGGAACGTAACCTGTGCCGGACCGATTTTCGCCGCCTTCAACGCTTTCGCAATCCACTCGGCTAAGCCTGGATCTTCAAGAGAATAACCATTCAAATTAATCAGCAAGCGAACAGATTCGCCCAGCGCAGCAGCGGCCTTAATCGAATTCAGAATAACCCAACGGTCGATCTTACCCGCCAATCCTAACTCGCCTGCCACCGGAATAAATTGAGACGGGGATAACGCACTGCCATCTTCCTGCGGCAAGTGGACGAACACTTCAAAGAAGTGTGTACCGCTCTCCTCAGCCATAGCCATAATCGGTTGATACTGAAGCTGCAACCCGCCTTTCTCTAGCGCCTGCTTTAACACTAAAGCAATTGCTTCAGCAGAGCCGGCCTCAAGGTCATCCATAGGGTTATACACAACAATCGCATTACCCTTGGCGCTGCTGGCCTTGTTACAGCACTCTAACGCCTTGGTCACAATAGACTGGCTTGAACGGCTATCTTCTTGGGCAAAAGAAACGCCGACACTGGCCGTAATATGCAGCGTGCGCGAGCTCACTAAGGGCATTAATTTCTCGATACCTGCGCGTAACACTTCGGCAAGATCGCTAGCTTCATCTAGATCAGCAACGCTTTTTAGTATGCCGAGATCTTCGCCGCTAATACGTGCGAGGTGCGAACCCTCACCCGCGCTAGCCGCCAAATATTCGCCGACCAGCTTAAGCATTTCATCCGCACCATCAATACCGATGTCGGTTTGGTGGCGCTCAAATTCATCCACCCGCACAATCAATACCGTGCTCATCTGGCCACTGCGCACAGCTTCGGCGAGAGCATCATCAACCTTTTCCATAAACCAATTACGATTAAACAGGCCTGTCACCTGATCAATCTGGCTCATCTCATGCAGCTTTTGTTCAAGCACGCCTTCATCGACCTGAGCCGCACGAATAACAATCTGTGTGCACGCTTCGCCATCATAAGTGGAGGCGGAGAACACAAACGATGCATCGAACTCTTTACCGTCTAGATTGACGCCTTTGCATTCAAGGTCATGAGTCTGGCTTTCATCTTGCGCACGACTACGCAATAGTTTCTTTAACTTTTCATGATCAGCTGCAGACACCATGTCCATGATCGGCACACCAGCAAGATCATCGGATGTCTCATAACCGAACATTTCTAAGTAAACGTCATTCGCATGAATATGCATGCCATCAACAACATAGGCGATTGCATCACGACTTTGATCCATCAGCGTCGACAAACGCTTTTCGGCTTGATGCAGCGCCAGCTGAGAGTGCTGCAGCTCTTTACGTAAACGTAAATATTCAACCTGCCGATCAATCAACAACATCATCAGGTCACGATCTTTTACCGGCGCAACGCCACGAGCGCCCGCTTCAAGAATCTCGCGCATCACTTTGCCGTCTAGCTCATCGACCAACACCATTAACGGCACGGCTTTGCCGAGTCGATGCAAGTGCGATAACACCGCTTGGTAATTAGTCCCGCCAAACTCGGGGCGGCACAGAATAAGCTCCCACGTACCAGACTTTAGAGCCTTCAGTACATCGTCTTCCGATAATGCCAGTTCAGCCCGCGTCGCCTTACCCGCGTTACGCAGCGCATTCATCAATTGCTCAGCATCATCCTGCGAGTCATGCGCAATCAACAACCTGATAGTGTCTAATGTGTAACTCATGTGCTGGTTTTCTACCTTTATACGTCAAATCCTCATCAGAGCGCCCCGAGTAGGCGCCCAACGCAAGGATGGGCATACAGCTCTGTCGATAAAAGACGGCTGTGAAACAATGATTTCCTTATCGGATATTCCTTATCGGATAGATACGAAGCGACTCACTGCCTGCTTGATCGATATCAGAACGCCATCCCTTGGCGCAAACCATGCCACAGACTAGAGACTAGTCCAAATAGAATCGAAATCCTCTCCTGCCCCTTTTTCCCCTGAACCCGAAGCAGTATCTAGCGTTGCCGCCCCAGCCACAGCACTCTTGTATTCAAACTGACCAAAGCTGGCGGTACCATTAACCTTCCGGTTCAAAATAATCTTATTGCTCTCGCCCTGCGCCACCATTTCAACTTTAGCGCTACTCTGAAAACCAACTGATGGCACCAACAGAGTTGATGGCTGACCAATCGCATTCAGGGCCGGCAGCATCAACGCGCGCATAAAACTGCCCGCATCACCCGTTTTGCGCAGCACGCGCACACCACAAGGCGTGGCCCGCGGCGCCAATAATTCGACCCCAAATTGCGCGCCTTGTGTCGCCAATTGCTTCACCCAGCGCACAATGCCGATAGCCCATTCGTCCTGACCCAATTCACGTACACCGAGCATTTCGCCGGTACGCAATGCAGCCGGTGCCGCGCCTATCCACTCCACACAATAACCGCCAGGACTCGCATTCACCTTTTGACAGGTAAAATGCTCACCCTTAGCGCCTTTCTTTTCGTTCTCTTGCTGCTGCGCCATCGCGCCAGTAATGCTGGAAAAATCAGAATCATCAATATCCGTGTCATCTGACATGCGATGAGCACCGCCGTCATAGGCTTGCGACCAAGGATCCGCATCGCCTACCGCAGCGCGCGCTAAATCCGACGCAAACGAAGCGGGCTTGTTCGCCAAAAACGGATTCTCCTCCGCACCTTGCGCCAACACCTGCAAATTTCGCCCACGCACCAATGATTCAAACGACACATCAGACAAGGTGCCGTGCAGTGCAGTTAAACCAAGACTAATATCAATTGGCCCAGCCTGTCCCGCACGCTTAAAGGATCGTTCGGTAAGCGCGCCCCACGCCTGCTGTAAATGCACCAATAAGTTATCCGGAAAACCATCGGGTACATCAAAGTGTTCTGGCTGATTGTCCGCAATCGTAGCGGCTAACTTTCCAACCAACAGACGCGAATCGATATACCGGCTTTGTGCACCCGCAACCGAGACGTGGGTGCGATACGTTGGCGGCCGATCCATTTGCAAATCAAACACAAACAAATCTAAATCTTCACCCGCTTCTTTAATATCAATCAAATCGCTCCAAGCTTCCGTTGCGCGATACACCAACGCAATTTCCTGCTGTCTCAATTGATTCGGTTTGGCCGTCGCCAACAATAGGGCTCGCACGTACGCGTCTTTTACCGTGGATGACTCAATCACGGAAAAGTCGCTATCTTTCACTTCTTGACTATCGAGCTGATGCATTTCAGAAAGCAAAAATAATTGGTGCAACTCAATCCATAAATGCCGAGCAACGGGAAAGTAAAGTTGGCAGCTACGCACAAGACTATCCGATAAGGCACTAATCGCACGATGCAATGCAGCCGCAACAGTTCGACGCCCGTCACGCTCTTTCACGCGGCTAATGCCTTGCACCGCCACCAGCTTATAACCGCTAGCAAGATGGCTCTGTAATGCCTGTGCCAAACTCGCAACGCGACGACCTTTATCCGGCAAAACAAGAGACTGATTTAAATAGTGCTTACCCAGAGAACGACAGACATGCAAAATAACAGGGCGCACTATTTCGAGTAACGCGAAGCGCTGCGCGAACGGCAACTGCAGTCGATTCAGCTCTTGAATAAACTGATACAACTGACGCGACGTTTCGCCCATGTTCATTAACGGCAATTCATCCACCCACGTTTGCAAACGTCGCGGCTGATCACTACCGATAGTCAGATACTGGAGGTCTTGCTCCGGTATCTTTAGTTTGATTTTTTGAGGTTGCTGATCCATGCCAAGGTGTTCCACCTGTTGTTCAAGCCGTCCTTTATTTGCGCCAAACTCCATTTCAGGCGCGATCGAGCTTATACGGACAACCTTTTGATTTGACTTAATTTGTGACCGATTTCACGACTTTAAGCGAATCGCCTCGAGCTGTAAATCAGGCAGCTTTACCACATCCCTAAGGCGCTGCCTCTCGCCAACAAATTCGGACTAACGTCCCAGCCATGTTTTGCTGCTCTCATTAGGCTGCTCGCGCACCAACCGCGGCACCAAGTAGCCAGGTAAACAACTTTTCATTTGCTCGTGCAGCGCAAGTGCGTGTTGATCCGATACCGCAAAGTGCGCCGCACCAGCCACAGCATCGAGCTGGTGCAAGTAGTACGGCAGCACCCCGACCTCGTAAAGCCGCTCCGACAGCGCCTTCTGATCTTGTAAGTTAGCGTTAACTCCCGCCAGAAGCACCGTTTGATTTAGCAGCGTGACGCCAGATGCACGCAAGGCAGACAGGGCGGCCGCTACCTCGCCATCCAATTCCGCCGCATGATTCGCATGCACCACCATCGCCAACGGCTTATTTAGCTGCGCACACATTTCCAAAAACGCGGCACTAATACGCGTCGGCATGACCACCGGTAAGCGCGTATGGATACGCAAACGCTTGACGTTCGGCAACGCCGACAACTGCTCTAGCAGCTCACGTAAGCGGCGGTCCGACAAACTCAGTGGGTCGCCGCCACTGAGAATGACTTCACTAATATCCGTGCGCGAGCGCAGCCAAGCGAGAGCTTGCGTCAGTCGCTCCGCCGTCGGCACATGCTCCTGATACGGAAAGTGACGCCGAAAACAGTAGCGGCAATGGATCGCGCAGGCGCCGGTGACCATTAGCAACACGCGACCTTGGTATTTATGCAGAATGCTTGGCACCGGCGTAAAGCCCTTCTCCTCAAGCGGATCGACACCAAAGCCCGGCACAAGGTCGAGCTCTCTAGCTTGGCCGAGCACCTGAAGAAGCAAAGGATCAGCCAGATCGGCCCGACGCATACGCGCAACATAGCTGCGCGGCACCTTTAAGGCGAAATCATCTGCTGCCGCCAACGCCCCCGGCAGCAGGGCACTATCGAGCCCCAGCAAACGAAATAGTTCGGCGCTGCTGGTGATTAAATCAGAAGCAGCAGGCTGCCAGTCGATACCGGCGGAACTCTGCGCTATCATTGCGGGCCTTTCAGAGGGCATGCAAACAACCTGCGGATGTAAAATGGCTAACTATTCTACCAATGAATTCAAATCTGGTTTGAAAGTAATGCTCGATGGCGATCCTTGCGCCATCGTCGAAAACGAATTCGTTAAACCGGGTAAGGGCCAAGCCTTTAACCGCGTACGGCTGCGTAACCTGAAAAACGGCAAGATTTGGGAAAAAACCTTCAAGTCTGGCGAGTCCCTTGAGGGTGCCGACGTCATGGACGTCGAGATGCAGTATCTCTACAGCGACGGCGAGTTTTACCACTTTATGAACCCCGTTAGTTTCGAACAGCAAGCGGCAGACGTCGCGGCGGTGGGTGATGCAAAGTTATGGCTGGCCGAAGAGGACTCCTGCACCGTCACGCTGTGGAACGGTACCCCTCTCACCGTCACACCACCAAACTTTGTTGAACTAGAAATCGTCGAAACCGATCCTGGCGTTAAAGGCGACACCGCCGGCAGTGGCGGCAAACCTGCTCGACTAACCACTGGCGCCGTAGTCCGTGTTCCACTGTTTATCCAGATAGGCGAAACGATCAAAGTCGATACACGCAGTGGCGAATACGTCGGTCGCGTAAAAGACTAATCCCGATGACAGACTGGCGCCCCAGCGCGAAACTGGAAGCCCTCAAGGCACGCGCCAGTCTTTATCAAACTATCCACGCTTTTTTTTCCGCACGACAAGTCCTGCAAGTCGACACCCCGGTGCTCGCCCAACACGGCGTCACCGATATTCATATTCACTCCATTGCAGTCCCTGGGTACGGCTATTTACAACCGTCTCCGGAATATCACATGAAGCGCTTACTCGCCGCCGGCAGTGGTGCTATTTATCAAATCAGCAAAGCGTTTCGTGATGGTGAAGCGGGTCGCCGCCACAATCCAGAATTCACGCTGCTGGAATGGTATCGTCCGAATTTCTCATTACAGCAAATCATTGATGAAACAACCGCGCTACTCCAACCTCTGCTCGGCGTTCCAGTTCATCAAACAACATTTAAAGCCTTATTTCTGTCGCAGCTAGACGTAGACCCGCTACGCGCCGACACCCAGACCTTGCAAAAAATCGCCAACGATATCGAATCCGTACCCGCCATGAATAAAGCAGCATTAATTGACTGGCTAATGGCATGTGTTATCGAACCAGCCCTGCCCCGCGATCGCATCACCGTCGTTACCGACTTCCCTAGCTGGGCGGCAGCTCTGGCACAAAAAAAATACGATGCAGACGGAGAAGAAGTGGCACAACGATTCGAGATCTATGCGGGCGGCTACGAACTTGCTAACGGATACTTCGAATTGATCGACGCAACCGAACAAGCAAACCGGTTTGCTGACGACATTGACAAAAGAAAGGCCGATTCACTACCAACCTTGGCGGCTGACGAGCGCCTTATTGCCGCCATGCAACACGGCCTGCCGGCCTGCAGCGGCGTCGCCCTTGGCGTTGAACGACTACTGATGGCGCAGCATCACTGGCAAACAATATCAGACGTAATCGCCTTTCCAACAACGATTGCTTAAGGTCACAACCTATATATCGGCAATCGACGCAAAGACGGTGCACTTTATTGCGCGGAAAACCCACACCATATTTTCTGGCAAACTCTTCAAATGCAGATCTCAACAAAACGTTACGCAGCCGCTTCCTGCTCTGTTACTTTCGGCAACCTCGTCACCGTTTCGATAATTGATTCGCTAATTTCTTGCACTGCCACTTCGGGAAAGTCATGGCCCATTCCTTTGACAGAATGCCAACGCGCACCAGGAATATTGCGCGCCGATAAACGCCCTCCCGTCGGCCGAATGAGAGGATCGCTGGCGCCATGAATAACCGTTGCCGGCGCCTTTATGCGGCGCAAATCTCGACGAAAACTACCCGTCGCCATCACCGCCATAAATTGCTGGCGGATACCGCGCGGATGCAAACCGCGCCCCCAGCTCTGTCGAAACATTGCTTCAACAATATCTTCTGCTTGCGGCAATGTCCCACCCAGTCGGCGCATCATGTCTTTGCCCATTTCAATATACTGCTCAATATTTTCAATGCGCGCTTTCGGGCCGACCAACGTCTGTAGCGCAGCGCGTGTTGGCGGCGGCACAAGACGGCTATTTGGGCTCGACATAATCGACGTCAGACTCAGCACCCGATCAGGATAATGAATGGCCATCAATTGGCTAATCATTCCGCCCATTGATGCCCCGACAAGATGCACTCGTTGATAACCCAACGCATCAATCAAACCAATCGTGTCACGCACCATATCATGCAGATCGTAGGCAACTTTTAATGGTAGCCCCAAATAGAAACGCACCATCGCCGCAACAGGACCATGGGTAACGGGCGCCTTAAGATGTGTGCTCATGCCGACATCACGGTTATCAAAACGTATAACGCGATAGCCCTGCTCCGCCAACGCATTGAGCAATGACTCCGGCCAAAAAACCATTTGTGCCGACAGCCCCATTACAAAAAGAATCGGCTCACCAGCTTCAGGACCACGGGCCTCATAAAAGAGTTCAACACCGTTCGTTTCGATTTTGCCGCTGGTAATTTGCATGAACTGTCTCTATTTTTAATGAATGCGTATGGTGGCCGCCAGATAGATGATGGCGAACATTGGCGACTCTCAAAGCGACTCTATTACGCCTGATCATTGCTATATTTTTCAACACGATGCTCAACGGCAACCAGAATAGCGCCGCCACACTCAGAAAACGACCTAACGAGACAACAAGCCGCCGGCATGAATGAAATTGGCCTAAAAAGATACCGCCTGTTGTTTTATGGCAACATTCTCGACGAAGCCGATCCAGCTAGTGCCAAACGCGCACTCGCGGAGCGCTATCGCCTAACCACGAATAAACTAGAGGCGTGTTTCTCTGGGCGCAAAGTCGCACTGCACAGCGACCTCAGTGAACGTGATGCCTATCGCTTACAAGGCGAGCTTGAAGATGACGGCTTGATTACACACCTAGAGCTGCTTGATCACGCGAGTCGCTCGGCTGAATCAAAGCAAGCCTCTGCAGACGCGCCACTGCCACGCGCGGTATTTGCCACTACCACAAATAACAGCTCCCCAGCACCAATCCAGAGCGGCCCCACCAGCTCAGCACTGCACCCCAACCCACCGGCACACGACGCATCCATTACCTGCACGGTATGCCTAAACGTCCTCAATCCAGAAAACGCTAAATGCCCTAACTGCGGCACCATCAAGCCAGCTACAGCAGCGACAACAAAACAGAGATCAATAATCATCGCCAAATTCACGCTGGCCGGTCTTGTCCTAAGCGCGCTCGTTGCCGGCGCAACATGGCTCGCACTCCCCCTTTATCAACAACAACAAAATCACGTTCATGTCCGTAACGCCATCAGCCAAGCCGAAGACGTCAGCGATCAGCTGCGTGCCTTTATCGATAAAACCGGCTTCTGGCCCAATTCAAACCTCGACGCCGGCCTTGGCGCACCCGATTCATTCCAGAGCAAGGCAATTGCCAGTATTCGCATCGGCTCTAAGGCACTCATCCTTGTCACTTTCAACGACAACCTAAACAGTATCGGTGGCCAAACGTTGCTGTTCATACCCCAGCGCGACACCGATCAAATCGTACATTGGCGCTGCGACGGCGGCACATTAGAGCCACAATGGCGGCCGACCGAATGCACAGCGCCTGAACACAGCGAGTATCAACGCCAAGACACAGCGGAGCCATTAACGCTCGCAGAAAGCATTCCCGCCATCACTTCCAGCACCGACACCACAGGCCCGAGCGAACGAAAAATCCAACGGTTGCTGCGCGATGAAATCAGCAAAACCTTGCATGTGCGCCAAGCTGTCATGCAAATGAAGGTAATGGACGGACTATGGCCAGCCACTAACGCGGAAGCCGCCTTGCCTGCCGCACGCCTAATCGGCTCGAGCGCATTCCGCAAGGTTGAGGTGCAACCTGAGGGCCGCATCCTGTATGTCTTCTCCGACCAAATCCCCTCGTTCGAAGGACACAAGCTTTGGCTTGTACCCTCGTCCATCGGCGAATGGCGCTGTGAAGCCTCCTTCGAAGATCGTTATCTACCCACCCCTTGCTCTGCCTCTATTAGCCACTGAGATCGCCCTCCCCTTGACCCACCATATAGCCCGCTATACGCGGGCTATATGGGCTTTGCGTCTGCCCTTTTGAAGAGAAAAAGCACCACCAGACACCGACCGCTCGTCGGCCGGGGGTTATGCAAAGATTGACGCATCACTCATTTGGGAATATTTTCCCAATTATGAAAGACGCCAACACCATCATTTTACTTGCCCTCGCACGATTGCTCAGACCAATCGTTCGTATGCTGCTGCGCAACAAGGTGTCTTATAAAACATTCGAAGAAACGGCTCGTCAGGTCTTTGTCGAAGTGGCCGATCAGCACTTTGCCGTGCCTGGCCGCAAACAAACCAATAGCCGAATTAGCGTCGTCACGGGGTTATCAAGAAAAGAAGTGCTGCGAATCAAACGTTTAGCGCCTCTAGAAGACAGAGATCTTGCGGATCAATTTCATCGCGCCGCCCGTGTCGTCTCCGCTTGGACAACAGAACCCGATTTCATGGACGCACAAGAAAATCCAATATCACTCCCCTTCGACGGCCCGATGAACTCATTCGCTGCGCTGGTCGAACGGTATAGCGGTGATGTGCCTGCGCGAGCCATGCTAGATGAGCTAATCAGTGCAGGCGTTGTCGCCATGAACGAACAGCGCCACGTCACACTGAAGCGGCGCAGCTATGTGCCGTCCGGCGACGATACGCAAATGCTCAAAATTCTAGGCACGGACGTCGGCGATCTAGCAAATACCATCGTCCATAATTTTGACGCCACCACGACGCAGTCTCGGTTTCAATTAAAGGTGGCGTACGACAACTTACCCGAAGAATGCTTGGCGACTTTTCACCAGCAAGTATCAGAGCGCGGACATGACGTGCTTGTGGAGTTTGATAAATACCTACGGCTGCAGGACAGAGATACCAACCCATCAGTAAAAGGCCGAGGCAGGATGCGAGCCGGCGTTGGCATCTACTACTTCCAAGAAAAACAGGAAGAGGCATTATGAAAACGACAAGCTGGAGCACCTCACCCGTACTGCTCGCCACGCTGCTTGCGCTCGTGTCATGCGGCGGCGACTCCTCCAGCAGCGATGGCGGCCGCAACGACGTCGCCAACGGCGGCATTGGTGGCTCCGGTTCCGGCACCGCCTCAGATTACGGCTCCATCATCGTTAACGGCAGCGGCACCAACGGCCGGGAATTAATCGTCGAAGCGCACACGCGTCTTAGCCTCGACGGCACATCTGTGCCGTATGTAGACGGGACTAGCGAATTGCCACTAGGGGCGACGGTTGAATTCTTGCTTGCCGAAGACGTTAGCGATGATGTCCGTTCTGGTACCGCCATCGAAATCCGTGGCTATCATCGGGTGATCGGACCAATCACTAACCTAACCCCACTGACTGCCCTGAACCAACAAGTGACGCTCGAAGATGGCACCGTGCTGGGCGATAACGACACCTGCATGCTTGATATCGACAACCTGATTGCCGGCGACGTCGTTGCCGTAGCAGGACCGGTCAAAGCCGACGGCAGCATCGTTGCTACCCGTTTCGTGGACGCCAACTGCGACCCAAGCGAAGGTGTGGCACCAGCACCAATGCTAGATGAATGGCGTCTGCTAGGCCGCGCACACAACATTGCCAGCGATAGCTTCTCTATCGGCGCACAAACCATTACCACACTCGGCACGCCATTTATGGAATGCCCTGCAACACTCAACGAGCAACAGAAGGTTTATGTCCGGCTATCGACTGGCGCCGCAGCCACAGGCCTGAACGCCCTAGAAGTCACCTGCGTACCTGAAGGGATCGCGATTCTCAGCAGCCTATCGGACGTGCCGAACAATCTGCCCGTTAGCTTCTCGGGCGTGGTTACCGACGCACCGATAACCTCTCTGCTGGATCTTCTTGAGCTTGACGGCGAAGTCCTATTCGAAATTGACGGCCAAACCATCCGCGTCAACTCATTAACTGCCGTACTCAATGGCACCGTTAGCGGCGCACTCGCAGCCCTGCAACTTGGCGCGCATGTGGATGTCGACGGCACGCTCGGTAGCGATGGCATTATTACTGCCAACCACATTTATCTGTTACCAAGCTTGCTCGATCTGATCGACGACATCTTAGGCGATATTTTGCGCGGCTTATTCGGCCAACTCGATCCGCTAAACCACCGCAATACAATGCCAAGTACCGATGCGCGCTTTATTGCATCCCCGATTACCTTTGAGCAAGCACAACGCTACACAACACAGCAGTACGCCATAACGCTTGGCGACGACATCAACATCGGCGTGGTTAAACTCTCGGTCAATACCGACGCACACGTCAGCATCATGAATACCGGCCCTCAACAACCTGGGCAAAAGTTTCTTGCCGCACTGCAACATGGCATTGACGTGGCGTTCGCCACCGACGGAGACGTTGTATTTGAAAAGGACCTAGTCGCCTTTCATAACTGATCCCCCCCGGG
>TARA_R110002073_G_scaffold320183_4_pt1 | contig 170975 bp, 120 predicted proteins | sample TARA_R110002073 | Tara Oceans TARA_R110002073 (sample SAMEA4397174) | marine metagenome | biome: Polar Biome; feature: [DCM] deep chlorophyll maximum layer (ENVO:01000326); material: water (ENVO:00002006), including particulate matter (ENVO:01000060) such as... | depth 40 m
AACGACCTCCTGCGAGGGCGGGGTTCGCAAGACGTCACGAACACCGCACTTAAAAACTGCACGACCCCTGAAAACATGGCGGATGAAACGTCGAATTCATCAGTTGAGGATTCGTTGTCTCATTCACCACGTTTGCAGTGGATTGCATCTTCGCAGGTTTAGGCCTTGGCCGCGGTGACGAGTGCTTTGTCGCTGATGTCTTTGCGGCACCAAGCACCCTGCCAACGAATTTCACGCACGGCTTTGTAAGCCTGCAATTTCGCGGCACTGATGGAATCGCCCATTGCGGTCACGCCTAGCACGCGTCCGCCGGTGTTGACGACTTCGCCGTCGACACGCTGAGTCCCCGCGTGGAAGACTTTGACGTTTTCCATCTTGTCGGCTGATTCGATACCGGTGATCGCGTGGCCTTTCTCGTAGTCAGCCGGATAGCCTTCGCTGGCCATCACAACGCAAATGGCGGGTCGCGGATCGAACTCGAGTGGACCGGTTTCTTCCAGCTTGCCATCGACGACGGCCTGCATGACTTCGACTAGGTCGGTCTTCAAACGCATCAGCAACGGTTGGCATTCGGGGTCGCCGAAACGAACGTTGAACTCCAACACTTTGGGCCCGGCGGGGGTGAGCATCAAACCCGCGTACAGCACGCCTTTGAACGGACGACGCGACCGTTTCATCGCGTGAACGACCGGGACCAGGATGCTCGATTCGACTTTCGCCAGGGTCTCTTCGTCCAACACGGGTGCCGGGCAGTAGGCGCCCATGCCGCCGGTGTTGGGACCGGTGTCGCCATCGTTGGCGGGCTTGTGATCTTGCGCAGGTGGCAAGGTGACGATGGTTTCGCCATCGGTGATTGCCAGCACGCTGACTTCGGGGCCCGTCAAACGTTCTTCGATGATCAGTTCTTTGCCCGCGGCACCGAACTCTTTGCGAGCCGCGATCCGGTCGATTGCTTCCAACGCTTCGCTGCGCGTGTCGCAGACGACAACGCCTTTTCCGGCGGCCAAACCATCGGCTTTGACAACGACATTGACGGGATCGGTGGGTTCGCTGAATCGATCTTTGATGTACCGCGATGCGTCGTCGGCACTGCGGAAGGTACGGTAGTCTGCCGTCGGAATGTCAGCGGAACGCAGCAGGTTCTTGCAGAAGACTTTGCTGCCTTCTAGTTCCGATGCCGCTTTGCTGGGGCCGAAGGCACGCAGTCCGGCGTCGGTCAATGCATCGACCAAGCCTGCGACCAAGGGTGCCTCGGGACCGACGATGACCAAGCCGACATTGTTCTCTTTCGCGAATTGGATCACGGCATCGTGATCGGCCGAATCCAGGTCGACGTTGGTCGCGTCCATCCCGGTGCCGGCGTTGCCGGGGGCAACGAAAACATTTTGAACGTGCTGGCTCTGTTTGACTTTCCATGCCAGGGCATGTTCACGTCCACCAGAGCCAACAATCAACACGTTGTATTTACTCATCGAGTGGTTTGACTCGCAGGTTTTTGAAGTAGGCGATGCTTTGTGGGTCATGGGCTTGCAAGGCAAACGTGCCTTCGCCCAACCGGCGTTCGAAGCGATCTGAGAAGGCTTCTTGGTCGCTCGGTTCGGTGAAATCCACCAGGGTCTTTCCGTTGACTTTCAGTTCAATGTGTTTGCCGCGGACGATGATTTCTTGCGTGTACCATTCGCTGTCGCGAATGCCATTGGCCGCAAGCGTTTCCGCGTCGATGTTTTCGACCCCGTAGAGCGAACTGGTTTTCTTGGGGTCTTTGTGGCTGACGTTGACTTGGCATTCGTAGCCAAATTTGGGCCAGCCTGATTCTTGATATTGGGTGTGGAAGTAAATTCCGGCGTTGCTGCCGGGCATCACTTTCACGTCGGCTTTGAAGTGGAAGTTCTTCAGCGGAGCCAGGTCACCGACATAGAAGAGGTGGCAACGTTCGCCTTTGCAGACGAGCATTCCGTCTTCAACCTGCCAGCTGTCCGGGTTCTCGGTCGACTTTTTCCAGCCGTCGAGTGACTCGCCGTCGAACAAAGAAACAAATCCGGTTTCTTGTGCGGACGTGTTTTTAGAGGCATCGTCCGCCTTCACGATCGATTGGATCGAGAGGGCGGGGACGAGTGAAACGACGGCGGACAGTAGCAGCAGGTGGGGACGAAACATGCGTAGACTCAGGAGCGGGGATGGCGGGCTAGACGCTGGCCAACCGGTCCAGCATCACAGGGTCATTGGGTGACGGCGACATCGGGTCGACGCCCAGGGTTCCCTGCAACGATGCAATATAGTCTCCCGACTCGGCCAATTGGCGTTGTTGGGTCGCATATTCGTATTGGACTTTCATGTCCAACCGTTCCGTCGCATCGGTGTTCAGCGGATCGTCCATGAACGATTGCAATCGCTGCTGCATCGATTTCCAGTGAGCGATATCGCGTTGCTGTTTGGCGTCAAGGCGACGGCGATACCAGTCACTGCTGAGCAGCGATTCTCGCGAAAAGAGTTGGCGTACTTCGGGATCGTCGATCGTTTTGCCGTTGTGTTCGCCGTGCACCATGATGTCCAGTGCCGCACGCAGCGGTGGGCACGCCAATTCGTACCCAGAATCACCAAAGTAGTTCTGAGCAACACGAGCTTGTGCTTCGGAAATTTGCAGCACGCCATCGGCGAACGAATCTTGGTCCTGTTTCTCGGGACGCAAAATCGGTTCGGGGAAGACCTTCGACGGGTTATCGAAAACACGAGCCAAGTAGGTGCGAACGAACTTGTCCGTGATGCGATAACCGAGCCGGCTGGCGGGGATCTTTTTGCCGTCGTGGTCGAAGTCCTCGACTTTTTCCAGCATGCCGTCTTCGATCATGCGGCGCGGGTCGCGTTCTTCGGCCGTCATGCGGCACCAGACTTCAGGGATCAACAAGGAAATGTCGTGGCCGACTTCCAGGTTGGGACCAACGTGACCGGCGGGAGTGCTGAAGCCACCCAAATCGGTCAGGATCATCGAAACGATCACGGCGTTCAGGTCGACGGCAGGGTGCAGAGCGTTGAACGGACCTTTGGTCAGTGCGCCTTCGCTGCCCGCGCCAGTCGTGCTGGGGCTCTTGCCGGTCAGTGAGCAAACATAGTCCATCACCAGTTCAGGAAGTTCCTGGTAGTGAAGTGGCGAGTAAACCGCCAATGAACGGATGCCAGCTTCGGCGTCTGGTGGATTGTTGCGACGGCCGGACAAGACCGCGCCCACCGGGGTCAGGACCGCATCGTCAGTGCCCAATTTGCGATGCAGTTGGATGCCTCGCAAAGCAACATAGGTCGCACGGGGCGATGCCAAGTCGGGACGGTCTTGCAAGTAACGAGGGTTCTTTGTTGGCTTGCCATCGACCAATCGTGGATTGGCGGTGCTGACGACGTAGCCATCCTCGGATGCTGCCGCGGTGAGCAGCAACTCTTCCATCGGGCCGGTGAATTTGTCGAACTCGATGGCATCGCGAATGATGTCGCGAGCCTGTTGGCTGGTAAGCGGTTCGAAGTTACTGATGAAGTTGCCCGGCGCGGCCAGGTCGGATTCAGTTTGTTTGTCCAATCCGCGATGAACGGCATCGTCGGGACGTTGGAACAAACGGTATTCGCAGTTTTCAACGAACTTGTAGCTTGGAGCTTCCGCGACAGCTGATCCAACATCACCAATGCTTCCCGCAGGAACCACGATGCTGGCGGAAATGTCATCTTCACGCTGAACCTTGGACGACGCGATGAAGTCTTGACGCAGTTTGAATGTTCGCCATTGCGAGTTCTCCAAACCCACACGCAAGTAGGTTCCGACCAATGGGCGGCTTCCGATCTTCAATTCGTGGCCCGGTGAACCGTTGACGATGTCGACGCCGAACGATTCACGCCAATCGTCGCCGACACCAGGCCCGGCGAAACGTTTGATGATCAAAGCGAGAGCGTAAACGTGCTCAGGAATGCTCTTCAACCAAGCGTTGTAGTCGTCGTTGTATTCAGGGCTCGGGGTCAGCAACTTGATGACGCTACCGAGCGAACGATTGGGGTCGAGGACTTTGCGGCTGGGACGCTCGCTGTAGTCGGTGCGTCCGGTGTAGGAATCCGACCAACGCGAACCGTAGTCTTTCGAGAAGATGTCATCGACGAGTTGGAAATCAATCTCGTGATCTTTGACGAAGATCGGTCCATACAACATGTAGTCGCGAAGACTCTTGCTGATTTCGCTCTTGCCGCCGCCGCTGACCGTGCAGGGTTTGTGGCAGAAAACGCCTTCGCCGACCGTGCCGATCAAACGCCAGCTTGGTGCGGAGGGGTGTTTTTCGAGTTGGATTTTGTAACCACTCGGAGCGATGTAAATCTCATCGGGTGAAAGTGGAATCGATTGCTCTTTGCCGGATGAATCCGTCCAGCGAATGCAGCGTTCACGAAGCGTCGCCAGGGCGTCTTCTGGGATGTAGATGACGCTCGGATGGATGCGGTCGATGCCGTATCCTTCCGGTTGAACGTCAATGAAATCTTCGTAGCGTTTCGCGACATCGGCGAACGTTTGGCCGTTGTAAAGACGACTGTTGACCTGGAATTCGTCGCCCAACGAATACGAAGCAAATGCGATCGCACCGCCGGCGTGCTCTTCTTCCGCGTTGCCCATCAAGTTGGCAGCGTAGCTGAGCTGGGTTTTGACTTCTTTCTTGCAATAACCGTAATAGTTGTCAGCGATCAAAGTCACGATCACGCCATCACTGTTGCGGCAGGTGAGTTTGAACGCACCTCCGTCGTTGTAGCGTTCGGTTTCGTCTTGCCAGCACATCCGGTCGTGACGCTGGCGTTCGGTCGCGTCGTCGTAGTGAGGCAGCCCGAGTTCTTTCTTGGTCAACTGAGTCAGGTGGGTTGCCAGGATCACGCAACCGGTGTGACCGCTCCAGTGCTTGGCGTCGAGACCGGCATCGCAGGCGGCAATCAGAGGGTCGCCGGCATTGCCAAAGATCGATTCGACGAAGTCCAAGTTGCTGACGTAGTTGCCAGGAACGAAGAAGCGAGTTTCCATCGACTTCGATTCGCTGTACCCGGGAACACCGGGAGCAACCAATGGACGCAACATCAACGACACCCATGATTCAGCGGGGTGAGGTGAGTTGTGGGTGTACGGCAATTCCATGTCGGCCGCGGGCGGCTGCATGGCGGCGCGGAAAAGGTTCACGAACACGTTCTTTGGAACGACTCGTTTGTCCCCAGGAATTGGCAAACCACCTTCGACAACGTGGAACGTGCCTGCCGTGGTCCGGCGGTCGGCTCGTGGGTTGTTCAACACGCCGTTGAAGCAGCGGTACGACTTGACCTGATCGTTTTCAAATTTGTTGCCACCCAAAGGCATGCTCAATTCACGCGCCATGCCGTGACGGTCCAGATTCAACGAGCGACTGGGCAGCTTTAGAGGTTCGTCGCCGACCTCATCGCCAAAGTAAGACGCGAGGAACGCTTCGATGCGTTGATCGATTGGTGGTTGGTGCTGGCGAAGAATCGCGTTGCGTTCACGAAAGCTATCCAGCATTTCGCGAGGGAACGCCGCGTCGGGACGTTCTTGGTCTTCTTCGCCGGGGGGCATCAGGCCGGCAAGTGCCAATTGGAACGAGAGATAGTTTTGCAGACGTTGTCGTTGTTCCGGAGCGGCCGCAAGCATGCGGTCCCAGCTCAAAGCGCGTTGAAGTTCTGTGGGTTCTCGCAGCAATGCCATGAGGATCTCTCCGGTTCGAACATGAATGTGGTCGGCAAAACCAAGCTTCGTGATCGAAGAGCTTTGAGGCTTTGGATCGCGGAGCACCCTTGGGCCCAAAGCGATCGACGATTGACGACAGTCTCACGAAAAACGTTGGATCCAAGGACGGGCTTGGTGGAGAGGAGCTTAGCAAATACCGCCCGAATTTGAATCGGACGGGAATCACGCAAGAGCCTCCCATTCCACAGCGATTTGTGGTGCGAATCTATTGAGTGTGCTTGTCTCGCCACGCGTTAACGTGGTTCGTCACGTCGCTGTTTCGTGCTAACGGGGCGGGCCTGCGCGTTGGTGTGTTTAAGGTGTGCAGGAATATGCCTGCCAGACCTGCGGCAGGTCAGTCGGGGGAGCGAAGGATGAATCGATTCAAACATGCCGGCTGTGGAAGAATTTCCGATGAATTCGTTTGGGCAGACCCACAAATCACGATGGCGTCACTTGGATTGCAGTACAGAAGCCAGTTCGGATTCGACCAAGCGACGCAATTCGTCTTCGGTGCAGTTGTTTGGAATCACGCGAGTGCTGGCCGAACGTTTCCGCTCCCAGGACCACTGGCGAGCGTTTCGTCGCTCGAGTTCGTCCATGTCCCATCCGCGAGCAGCGAGCAGTTTTTGATGTCGTTCGGGAGCGACCTGCAGGCACCAAACTTCGTCACACGTTTCGCGATAGCCGCTTTCCAAAAGCAGTGGCACATCGAGAATCACAAACGGTCGCCGGTCCGATTTCGCTTTTGCGATTTCAGATTGCAGAATCGTTCGTGTTCGCGGATGAAGCACGCCTTCCAGTTGTCGAAGTCGAGCGTGTGAACTTTCGTCGTCACCGAAGACCAAGTCAGCCAATCGCGAGCGTGATAGAGAACCATCCGCCATTTGAATGGATTCGCCAAACAGCGATTTCAGTTCGTGAATGATGTCGGGTTCGCTGAGTTGGCTCTTCGCGATTTCGTCGGCGTTTAACCAGACGCCACCCAGAGATTCCAGGTGACGAGCGACCGTCGATTTGCCGCTGCACGGCGGACCGATGACTCCAATGATTGGTGTTGAAGACACCGGTGTTAAATCGGTCAGTGGCCCGTCCGACATCAAGCCTGGTAGAGAAAGGCGTTGCAATTGGGGCAATGCGTCAACGTCGACAACATCACTTGGTTGAGAACCTGAGTGGTCAACGTTTGGTAGCAACCACCGCAGGAATCTTGTTCCACCGCCGCCAATGCCTCGTCGCCTCGGGCATCAACCAGTCGGCGGTAGTCCGCCTTCACCGCGGCCGGGATGTCGGCTTCGTGAGCGGCGAGTTGTTCGTTGATGCGAGCGAGATCCTGGCGAACTTGTTCGAGCCGAGCTTCGATTTCGTTGACCCGTTTGGTTTGGTCTGCTTGAGCCTGTTCGAGCTTCTTTTGGGCTCGGCCCAGTTCGACCTCGCAGGTATCGATTCGTTCGAGCACTTCGAGGATTTCGTCGCTTTGAACGCTGTTGGCTTGTTCGTCCGCAGCGATTTGGTCCTTCAGCAGCGAGAACTCTTTGTTCGAAGCGGCCGTGTTCAGTTTGCCCTGCAGGTTCTTGACGTGGGCTTCGCGGGTCTGCAGTTGCAATTGCTTTTCATCCGCCGTCATGCGGGTTTTCTTCAGCGTTTCCGCCGCCGCATCCACATTCGCTTGAGCCTCGTCGACCATCGACTGAACGGCCTTGATTTGAAGCGGGCCACGGCGCAATTGCCCCTCCAAATCGGTGCGTTGTTGCAACGTGTTGTGCAACGTTCGCAAAAGGACGCTGGAAAATTTAGTCGTGGTGGAGGGCGAAGCCATCAGGCAGAATGCGGGAGCTGGAGAATGGGAGTGAAAAGAGGGGGTGAGATTGTGAGACGGATAGGAGCACCGATCAATCGCCCTTTTCTGGAACCTTCTCTAGAATTTCCAGCAAAACGCGGTCGGTGTCGATGCCTTCGGCCTGAGCTTCGAAGTTCAGCAGCACGCGGTGACGCATCGCGGGAAGGAACATCCGCCGGATGTCTTCGAAGGAAACGTTGAACCGTCCGTCCAACAAAGCCTGGACTTTCGCGGTCAAAGCGAGCGTTTGGGCACCACGCGGGCTGCTGCCCCAGCGAACGTATTCGTTGGTGATCGGAACGCTGTGCGGGCCATCGGGGTGCGTCGCCATGGTCAGCCGCACCAAGTAATCCTGAACGTGCGGGGCGAGGATGACTTCGCGAACAAGTTTTTGCCAGCGTTGAATTTCTTCGCCGTCCATGACCTTTTCGATCTCTGGACGTTCGCCGCGAGTCGTGCGGTCGACGATCGTCGCCAGCTCATCGCGGTTGCTGTAGCCGACGACCAGTTTGAACAGGAAGCGGTCCATCTGGGCTTCGGGAAGCGGGTAGGTGCCTTCCTGCTCAATCGGGTTTTGAGTGGCCAAGACAAAGAACGGTTGGTCGAGCGTGTAACGATGCCCGCCCGCGGTCACGGTGCCTTCTTGCATCGTTTCCAGCATGGCCGATTGAGTCTTCGGGGTCGCTCGGTTGATTTCGTCGGCAAGCAGGATCTGTGTGAAGACAGGCCCCTTTTGAAACTCAAACTTGCGGCGGCCGGATTCATCTTCCACCACCATGTTGGTGCCCAAGATGTCCGCGGGCATGAGGTCGGGCGTGAACTGAATGCGATTGAATTGCAGGTCCAGCACTTCAGCCAACGTTCGGACCAGCATCGTTTTGCCGAGCCCCGGAACGCCTTCGAGCAAACAGTGGCCACCGCAAAGCATCGATGTCAAAACGCCGCTGACGATGTCATCGTGACCCACGATCACGCGACCAATCATTTCACGGATCGCGACGTATCGCTGACGAAATTGTTCCGCGTCGGCTCGCATCGCATCGACGGTGGTGCTCATAAGCTTGTGTGTCAGTTCGAAGAGGTGAAGTTTGGATTAGGAACGGGCATTTTGGCATCCATTTCAGTTTGCCATTGCCGAAGTGCATCACGCAGTTTGGTGAAGCGTTCGGGCTCAGTTTTCGACAGGTCTTTGGTTTCGCCCATGTCGACCGATAGATCATACAGTTCTGCGGTGTCAGTTTCGTAGAACTCGATCAATTTGTAGTTGCCACGGCGAATCGCCGCACCGGGACGCCATAGCGAACCATGGTAATGAGGGTAGTGCCAGTGCAGATCACGGGAAGTGGAATCGGCTCCGGAGGCTTCACCCTTGATTGCGGGCAACAGACTGATTCCGTCGGCGTGCAGTTCAGGTTGAAGCGGCAATCCAACAACGTCGAGAATCGTTGGGAACAGATCCGTGCTGCACGCGATCGTGTCGATGATTTTCGGTTGGAGAGCAGCTGTCTTCGCTCTCGCCGCATCCGGCGCGGTCTTCGGCAGTCGCACCAACAGCGGTTCTCGGATTCCGCCTTCGTACAACCAACCCTTGCCGGCTCGCAGTGGCGAATTGCAGGTTGGCCCAAACTTGCGAAGCGTCGACAGACCGCCGTTGTCGGAAAAGAAGACGACCAGTGTGTTGTCATCGACGCCGTGTTCCTTCAACGCTTGCATGATTCGACCGACGCTGGTATCGACCGCCTTCACCATCGACGCGTATGCCGGGTTGTCTTGGCGACCACGTGTGATCGCATCGCGTTCCGCAATCGTTGGTGTGTCGCCTCGCAGTTCCGGCGTGTTTGCCTGCTTCTCTTGGAAGTGATCGATGGTTCGCTTGTCAGGCGTGATTGGCGAATGAACGTTGTAGTAGCTCATCATCATGAAGAAGGGCTTGTCTTCACTAGATGCTGTGTCGACCAGTGAGATCGCTTCGTCGGTCAGTCGCGTCGTCAGGTACTCTCCATCGTGCTTGGCCTTTAGATAAGGGTTTCTCCAAGGCGAGTAATATCCGCCTGGAGGCGAACCTTTGTGACCGCCACCGATGTTGATTTGGAATCCTTGATCGGTCGGCAGGTGACCGACATCGCCGAGGTGCCACTTGCCCAAGAAGAACGTTTGGTAGTCGGCGGCGTCTCGCAAATGTTCAGCGAGCGTGACTTCGTTCAAAGCCAGGTTGTCTCGGTCGTCGACGTGTTGGAAACGAGGGTTCTGGGCTCGGTCGGTCGACATACCAGGGATCCAGTCGGTGATGTCGACGCGAACCGGGTGGCGTCCGGTCAGGATGCTGGCTCGTGTGGGAGAGCACACGGGGCAGGCGGCGTAAGCGTTGGTGAATCGAGTTCCCGATTCGGCCAACGCATCGATCTGTGGCGTTTCGTGATAAGTGCTGCCGTAGCAACCCAAATCCGCCCATCCCAAATCATCCACCAAGAACAAAAGGACGTTGGGACGTGATGCTGTTGAGGAGGTTTCTTTAGCAGCTAGCGTCTTCAGGTTTCCAAGCGAAGCGATCATCGCTAGCAACAACACCGCCGTTGTCACCTGGTTCGGTAAAGAACGTGGGGGCGATGTGAGAAGGCAATGAGATCGCAGCATTTGACGGCACAAGATGTCTAGCAGGGTGGTGGTTGTCTGACCCAGATCGAGGATTGGGCTGAGCGTCATTGTAGCCCAATCCAAAGGCACTCGGTGGTACCGGGGGGCTCCTGCCGAGTGGCAGAGGCTTTCAGCCGGTGTGCATCCAAAGACTGGAAGCCTATTCCACTTTCGATGGGAAGTTGTAACGATTTTGGCGGAAATCGAGGTGCCATGACTGGGCTGGGGCACGGATGATCGCATGCCGATATTGAGCTCGTAGCGGCACAGTCACCACCCAATTCAAAGACGACGATGGCGGATCGATCCACTGAAACATTGACCGGTTCGCCGGGGCCGAAAGAGCGAACGGTTCGTTTGGCATCGGGAGAGATTTGCGAAGTGCCGAGCGGTTGGGAGTTGTTGCCGCCGGGAGATGCCGGTGTGACTCGCCGTGTCAAAGCCGCTGGGCCGACGTGGACGGTCAAAGAGAAGAAAGGCCGACGGGAATTTTCGCAGGGGCTTTGGGCTGATGCGAAGCAGATCGCGGACGCGAAGGCTTCGATGGAGGCGACTCGATCCACCGCCGGTTACGCGAAAAAGCAGGCGGCAGCGAAAAAACGGCGGGAAGAGAAACAAGGCGAGTATGTGGAGGACTTCTTCCAAGCCGTCTGCGACTTTTTGAAATTTGCACCAGAGTACTCAGCGGTCGCCAAGCACCTCGCCAAAGCGGTGACCGAGCACGCGACGCCGGTGGGCAGCGGCACGGTCGCTCGGACCGAACGGATTCCGATTGAACGTCGAGCCGAATCGGCCGTGATCGCTTGGATGCGTCATCAAACGACGGCGTACGACAACATGAAAATCGAACGCGTCAAAGGCCGGCGTCGCGAAGTCCGCCGTGAATTGGCAGCGAAATCTCGCGAGCTGCTGCAGAAGTATCGCTCCGGCGAGGATAACGCGATGGTGGGCTGTCCTCTGGCCAAGGCGTTGCGGGGATAGGACCGAGCCAGACTTTCAAGGCATCGTTGCAAAGTGCGGTTTCACAGAAGCGTTTCACGAAACTCGCGCACGGTTGTGAAGCGGATACAAAAAATTGGCGTTGTTGTCGAAGCGATTGCCGATCTAAAAGCGTAGGTGGTCGATGGATGGTTTCCGTCGCAACCAAGGCGAGCAACCTTTTCCGTTCGCGTTCCCTTCGTTTGCCCCGTTTGAGGTGGCATTGAACATGAAAATTCAACTCAATTTTGGCGTCCGTTTGATTCTCGCTGGTGCCGCAGTTTTGGCATCGGGAGTTTTCTCTCCGAGCAACGCGATGGCGCAAGCCAACACCCAACGCGGTGCGACATGGGGCGGCATCACGGGGGCGATCGCCGGTGCGATCATTGGTGACAACAACGGTGAAGCGGGGGCAGGAGCTGCCATCGGTGGCGCCGTTGGAGCCGTTGCCGGCGGATTGCTGGGCAACGCGAAAGACAAAGAGTTGCAAGCTCAGCAGTATTACTCGCAGCCGAGCCACTACACACGAACCGTTGCCCCCCAACCTTCCGCATCACCGCTGGTGCCCACCGGAGCCGTCTCGTTCAACGACGTCGTCGCGATGAGCCGCAGTGGCGTGAGCGAAGGTGTGGTGCTGAACCAAATCGCATCGCGAGGTGTTCAGCGGCGTCCCGTTGTTTCGGACATCATCTCGCTGCATCAGCAAGGAGTCAGCGAAGTTGTGATTTCGGCAATGCAGAATGCTCCCGTCGGTGACCAAGTCGTCGTGCAAGCACCAACAGTCGTAGAAACACCAGTCTATGTGCCCGCGCCTCGCGTCTACGTGCAGCCAGCACCGGTCTATCGTGCACGTCCCGTCTACCACGGACCGCCAAGACATGGTCGTAGCAGCGGATTTCATATCCACTACGGTCGCTGATCAGAAGACCTTTCCGGCAGCAATCGCAAGCTAGCTCATAGCCGATCGAGTATTCCTGTAGCACGGCGGTCCCCGCCGTGAAAGCTAAGCCGCTAAGCCCTCATCTCGCTCTGAGGTCGTGCAGTTGTCTGATGCCGCTTTTCGGCAAATTTCCACATGGCGCACCTCTCCCGAACGAAGTTTGGGGAGAGCGACGCCGTTCAGGCGTACGCGAGGGTGAGGGCCGGGCATGGGAAGTGGCGCACTGCCCTCCCCGGAATTCTCGCTGAACGCTCGCATTCCGACCCTCCCCAACTGCGTCCAGGAGGGTGATCTCAACCTACCGAACACTGCACTTCAAAACTGCACGACTTCCTCTCCGGAGGGCTGGCAATCAATCGTTTGGCGAGATGAAATTTGGAATTTGGACGATATCTATTCAGCGGAGTCTGAATTCTGGTGAATCCAGCTACCAGAAGAATCGAACGACGGATGTAAATCGAGTTGGCGTGGTGTCCTAAAACAACGCGGTGGCTTCGCCGGTGGAGTCGACTTGCCAAGGCGTCCACAGGATGACTGGACTACCGATCTTCAAGTCGCTTTTTCGCGGCGGGATGGTCACTGTTTCGAGCTCCAGGTTTTCGATGTCGAATTCCTGTCCGAGCTGATCGATTTCGTGACGCAGTTCGTCTTCGAGCTCTTGCATGTCGATGTGCAGTTGCTCCAGAGCCGCTTCGGCTCGTTTGACGTCACCGCGTTGCTGAGCCGCTCGCGTGGCTCCTCTCGCCGCCGTCGACATCTTGGAGACGTTGGTACGGCTGGCGATTTTGCGGCCCATGAAGGCGCCAATCAGCGAGGTGCCAAAGGACAGCAGTGAAGACATCTTGGCGGATTCGTACTGCCCTTCTTCACGTGCGATTCGTTCCTCTGCCGTTCGCATCTTGCCCTCCAGCGACTTCATCTTCGAACCGTATTTGTCACGCAGCTTTTCCGTCTGCAAATCGCGTTCTTCGCGAGCGGCTTGTTGGAAATGCAATCGAGCTTCGACTTCGCTTGCACCCGCCGGAGCGTACTCACCCAACGCGGGGCTTTTAAAAAGCTCCATTGGATGATGTCGGTAGAGATAGTCCTTCAATTGCTTTTGAATGGACTTCAGCATGCTGGCTCCGCGAAGGTCGTCGGGCAGATCGGTGAAGTCAAAACCTTCTTCGGGATCGGACACCCATTCAGCGTCGACGTCCAATGCTTCGCTTGATTCCCACACGTCCTCGGGGACTCCTTTGCCGCAACGCAGGACTCGCCGCGCGTCGACCCACTCGTCTACACCGGCGCTGCTGCGAACGAAGTGCATGGAACCCTCGCCCAAAAGTGCGGCCCGGTAGACTCGCCGACCATCGCCGCCGGGATACCGAGTGGGGACAAGGAATGCTTCCCCAACGCCGGTCGGCAAGACTGGCCGACTGGGTGAAGAGACTTCGTTGGAGACCGATTCGTGTTCGCCGGCTTGTTCGGCCGCGAGTTCCGCTTTTCGATCCGCCATCAACGCAGAGATTTGATCGCGAGCCAAAGGCCCGGCCAAAAAAGACATCGCCCAACGAGTTTGAAACACGGTCGGTCCATCGTCATGCACGTTGTTCATCAGGAACACGCGACTGCCCAACGAAGCGAGCAGTTGTTCCATCTCGGCTTTGTTAAAGGGTTTGCCCGTTTGAGCGGCGGCACCTTCGAGCCCATCCAGTACCCGAGCCTTGTCGCGTTCGGTTTGCAAACGGCCGAGGAACCAAGTGCCGATGTTCGAAAGGCCTTTGTAGTCGAGGTCGACCGGGTTCTGAGTCGCTAGCGTGACGCCCAGTCCAAACGCACGGGCTTGTTTGAGTAGCGTCAGCATCGGCGGTTTGGACGGCGGGTTGGCAACCGGTGGGAAGTAACCTGCGACCTCGTCCATGTACAGCATTGCGCGGAGCGAACTGGTACCGCTTTGCGTTCGCATCCAGGAGACGATCTCGTTGAGCAAGATCGTGACGAAGAACATTCGTTCTTGATCGCCCAGGTGCGCAATCGAAAGGATCGATAGTTTGGGTTTGCCTTCTTTGGTGTACAGCAAATCGGGGATCGAGAGCGATTCGCCTTCCAACCACGATGAGAAGGCGGGAGAGGCCAACAAATTGTTGAGCGTCATCGCCAGCTTGGCTCGTTCGCTCGGTGGCATGAATGTGTCGAGGTCAAGCACTCCGACGCGGGTGATTGGTGGTGCTGAGATCAAGCCGATCAAGTCGCCGATCGTGACGCTGCGACCGTCTCGCCAGCAATGATCCAAGATCGAGCTGATCAAAATGTGTTCGCGAGAAAGCAACGGGTCGGCTTCCATCCCCAGCAGCGTCAGCAATCCCGAGGCGGCACCGGTGACTCTTTCCCGCATCGCGTCGGTGTTGGAAAGGACCTCCGGTGGCGGAGCGTCAAAACTTTTTAAAACGGTCAGCGGAATTCCGGTGTTGCTGCCCGGCGTGTAAATCGCGACGTCGGCGGCGGCTTTGAACTTGGCAACTCGCTCGGGCGTCTGTCCCCAAGAAGCCAAGCCGTTCTTCCAGGTCTTGGCGGTTTTGGCGGCGTACTCCTCCAGCGTCATGCCTTTGCGGGACGCTTCACCCTGTTCCAACCAAGGCAGGAAGTCATCGGGCTTCATGTCAGGAAAGGCCAGCATCAGGTTCGCCAGGTCGCCCTTGGGGTCGATGCAGATCGCAGGGATTCCATCGATCGCGGCTTCTTCGAGCAACGACAGGCACAGTCCGGTTTTCCCGCTGCCGGTCATGCCCACACACATCGCATGGGTGCACAAATCTTTCGCGTCGTAGAGCAGCAAATCGTCGAGAGCTTTGCCGCCCGCGATGTCGTACTGGCGTCCCAAGTAGAACGTGGCCAGCTTCTCGAACACGTCGGGAGAAGGCGTGGCAGATGTCTGAGAAGGAGAAGATGAGGACATGCGACGAATCGTGTTGCGAGCAGACGAGTGGATTCCAAGCGGTTGGTAACATACAACGTTCGGCAGTTTCAATCATCGGTGCCACTCCAACACGACCTGATCCATGCTCGATCTGTACGACAAAATTGATGAAGCCTGCACAGAAATCCGTCGTCACACTCGCGACACGCCGCGAGTCGGCATCATCCTGGGGACAGGGCTGGGCGGGTTGGTCGAGGACATTGAAGTCGAAGCAACGCTGGACTATTCCGAGGTGCCGCACTTTTTGAAGTCGACCGCAACCAGCCACGCCGGACGATTGATCATCGGCCGGATGGGCGGCGTGCCGGTGTTGGCGATGGAAGGTCGCTTCCACTTTTATGAAGGTTACGACTTGAAAGACATCACGCTGCCCGTGCGTGTTTTCAAAGCGATGGGTGCCGAATTGTTGGTCGTCAGCAACGCCTGCGGGGGACTGAACCCTTATTTCAACAACGGCGACATCATGGTCATCGAGGACCAAATTAACTTGATGGGCGGCAACCCGTTGATCGGGATCAACGACGATCGCTTGGGCCCACGTTTTCCTGACATGTGCGAACCGTACGACCAGCAATGGATCGACAAGACATTGGCCATCGCTCGTCGCAACGAAATCTATCCTCACAAAGGCGTATTTGTCGCGGTCGCGGGACCGTGCCTCGAAACACGCGCTGAATATCGCTACCTGCGTCAGATCGGAGCGGATGTCGTTGGAATGAGTACAGTGCCCGAAACGATCGTTGCCGTGCATGCTGGAATGAAAGTCGTCGGGTTGAGCGTGATCACCGACATGTGCTTGCCTGATGCACTGAAACCGGCTGATGTGTCTGAGATCATTGCGACGGCAAATGCGGCCGAACCCAAGCTGCGAACGATTGTTCGCGGCATCGTTCAAGAGTGCGGCGAAGTTCGTATCGCTTGATCGATGCAAACGCGATAGGACGATCGCGGCGGGTGCCATGCTGGTCGGACGAAAGATACAATCGTTCAGACCTCCTCACTTCTTTTCGAAGACCCCGTCTCTAGGATTCATCCATGTCTGAGTTGTTGGAACAAGTCGGTCGTCAAATGACGCCCGAACGTATCTCAAGTCTGAGTCGCTCGTTGGGCGCGGATGAGTCCACGGTTCGAAACGCGGTCAGCGCCGCGTTGCCGACATTGTTGGGTGCGGTAACACGTCAAGCCGATGACCCTGCCCAAACGGCCCAATTGCATCATGCGTTGGAACGCGATCACGATGGTTCGGTGTTGGATCATTTGGGCGGTTTGTTTGGATCCGATGATGCTACTCAGAACGCTGGCGTGACTTCCAAGACGACCGCTGGCGGCGCGATCTTGGATCACATTCTCGGCAACAAGAAAGAACGTGTCGAACATGGTGTTAGCGCAGCGAGCGGTCTGTCGATGGGACAGTCGACGAAGTTGATGATGATGCTGGCCCCGGTCCTGATGGGCGTTCTGGGACAGCAGCGAAAATCCAAAGGGTTGTCCCCGGATGGGCTGGGTGAAATGCTACGTCAAGAGAAGGTTTCGGTGCAGCAATCGGCTGACGGCGGAAGCATGTTGGGCCGGATCTTTGATCAAGATGGCGACGGTGACTTTGACATGATGGATGTCGTCAAGTTCGGGATGGGCCGCTTCTTCGGTCGCAAGTAAGCGAAACCTTAATCGTCTTCTTTCATCGACTTGAAACGGTCGATTTGAAGATGCAGGTGCCACTGACCTGGATCGTCCAAGAGGCTGGTTTGTTCCAACAGCAGTGCTTGGTCGATCTCGCCTTGTTGGGCCAAAATTTCAGCGAGCGTGTCACGGTAGACAGCACTGTTCGGTTCGACCGAAACCGCATGACGCGACATCTCCAACGCGTCGTCCAGTCTCGAATGATTGCGAACGGCACACCAAGCGACATTGTTTGCGGTCGTCGCATCGAGCGGGAACTGGCGAAGGTGTTCCATGCCAGCGTCCACGATCCGGTTGAGCCATTTGTCGGCGGACTGTGTCATGCCCAGTTGTTTGATTCGTGGCAGCATCAATTCCGCTGAGTGAATATCGATGGGCTCGAAACGAAGCAGCAGTTCGAAGATGCGTTCGACCTCTCGTTGCTCGCCGGTATTCAGTTGCTGCTGATCAGATTGCAAGATCAGTTCCAATTGATTGCGTAGGATCAATTGAGGCAAAAGAACGTAGTTGATTTCTTGGTAGTCCGAGGCCGCCAGGGTGCCCGCAAAGCCGAGGTCGTACCAGCGGATCGCTTGCAGACGTTTTTCGATCGCGTCGGGTGGCAGTTGTTCTAGTTCCGCTTCCGCCGCGTTGCCCTCGTCGGCGGATGCTGCTGTCGTGCGTCGCAAGACAAATCGGTTGTAAGCTCGAGCGATGTCCATCAACGCGAGCGTTTCGTCAGATTCAAAAGCGGTGACCAAGAGCAATGATTGATACAGGTCTTCCGCCAAATCCCACATGCCGGCACCGGCCAACGCGTCGGCCATTTGTTGTCGCATGTCGGTCGATGGTGTCGCCGCCATGACTCGCAATTGTGTGCGAAGTTCATCGGCCAACGATTGGTCGCCGTCTCTTTGTGCGAACATGAATTGTTGAAGGACAACTTGGAACCCGATCATCGCGTCGTCTCGCAGTCCCGCGTTCAGCACCCTTTGTGGTTCACTGATTAATTCTTGCCAGATGCTCTCAAAGTCTTCCGGCGTGGGAGCGTGCGAGTCATCTCGGTGACGATCGGTTAGCAATTTCAAACGCGCAGGCAGGTCTCCACTCTGTGCCATTCCTCGAACGATCCCGCGGACGAAATCAGCTCGTCCATGTGCTTCGAAGAGTGCTTCCCACTGCTGCGCGGAGGGGACATCCGATTCCGACAGTGTGTATTCATCGACCTTGGTGCGGCGTTGAAGATCCTCTTCCGATTCGCCGGAACGAAGGTGCTCGCCGAGCAAATCGATCCATTCACGATGTTTGCGAATGTCTTCCGGAGCGGCTCGCGCGATCTCGCAGGCCGTGATGAAGCTACGCTCGGTCGACCATTCAGGACGATGGTGAAAGATGAACCAGTTGAGGTAGTACAGCAGTTCTTCGTTCGTCGGTTCAACCACACGCGAAACCAAACGCAGTGACAACCGAGAAAGAAGGCTGGGTTTCTCGGGCGCCGCCAGCTCAAAGATCCAGTCGGTTTTGTTCGTCGCGGCGAGCGTCGCTAGAACGAAGTGCTGAGTCAGAACCGATTCGCGTCCCGGCGAGGCTTTGACATACATCCTGGAATCGGAAAATTGAGTCGCGATTCGATAAGCGATGTCAGGTCGTCCAATGTCGATTGCCGTTCGCATCAGAGCGAGGCAATCCAGGACTTTTTCTTTGGGGGCAACACCCGATCCGGAAGTCAATTCCTCTTCGGACACACTGCGTTGTTGGTGGATGGCTTCGTCGATCCATTGTTCCAAGTGCGTGTCGAGTTGTTCTGCTTCAAATCCCAAAAGCTGCAAACCGCGAGCATGACGCGATGTCTTGATCGCGACCGCTGACGCTTCCCGCGGTGATTGCTGTTCCAATAGATCGATGGCCGAGTCGACTTCCCCGTGGATCAGCAGTGAACGCCAACGAAGCGTTTCGTAGGACGGCGAAAGACTTTTTTCGCGTTCCCGCGTCAACGCATCGATGGCTGCCTGGCGAAGCGAATCATTGCCCGATCGTGTGGCGGCGAGCAAAGTATCGGACCAGTGCCGAACGGCTTCGTCACGTGCAAATTGTTGCTCGGCAGCTGATCCTTCGATTGCGGATTCATCGAGCCGCTTGGCTTCTTGCGCGGATTCTTCTGCGATCGCTTTCCAATCCGAGGTCACCATTCGAACGACTCGGTTGAGCGAGTGCCGCGAAGAGTTGGGCTCGTCGGTTGGGGGTGGTTGTTGCTGAGCGAGTTCGTCGTGCTGTTGCGCGACTTCGGAGGCGGCTTCAAGGTTTCCACGCAGCAAATGCATCACGCACAATGCTTCCGCTCGTTGATCGTCTCGCCATGTTTCTGCGGTCGCTGGAAGTGAAGGTGAATCGCCGGGGCTGCGAATCAAATCGTCGCGGCACAACGCCATTTTTTTGTTGGCTGATGCACGATCTAGAAATGCGATCAATTCCGGCAGCGAGTTCTGCAGGACCGCGATTCGGGCGTAAATCGGATAGCGGGATTCAACGACCAAGGAGACTCGGGCGAGAATGGCTTCGTATTCGATTGTTCCGGCAGCTTCTTCCATCGCGACGGTGGCGGCACGAAATCGCCCGGCTTCGAGTAACACTTCAATTGCTTCTGCGGGGCTGACTTTGGAAAGAATGTCGGCCAGTTCGGTCGGTGTGTCGGCAAGGATCCCGCGTTGCCATTGAGATTGCACCCAGCGGGCACGATCCGAAATTTCGGGATCGCGATGGCGGATCGCCTGGATGACGTCAGACCGCCAGCGATCTCGGTCACGCCACCACTCCAACGTCGTTTGAACTCGATCGTCAAATTCCGAAGCCGCCAACAATTCCGTTTGAGTCGTTGGCGTTTTAGGCGTTGGTGATTCCTGGTCGACGCTCCATGCGAATTGTGCAGGAACGATGGTGCAGGACAGACACGCGGCGACAATCGCGAACGCTAGCTTGTTACTCAAGGTGGTGGTCACTGCGTAGTTGATGGGGTGTATCGGGTTTCAATCCAATCGGCAATTCGTTGTGGGTCAGCACCTTCGACGTTTTGCAGCGACCGCAAGATACCCGCCGAATCGGCCCGGATTTCCGGGGTGGATTTGGTGGCGATCGATTCGTAGACCGCCTGAGCGGCTTGCCCCGTTTCGGATTCCATTGGTAACTGGAACTTAGCCAATGCCTTGGAAACCACAAACGGTAAATCGTCGAGCGTGTAGGTGTAGTTTCTAGCTCCGCGGCGAGCGATCAATTGTTCGGCACTGGCTTCAACGACCAACAACGAAATTGCATCCGTCACGTTGAATTCATTTCCGGCGGTCAGGTCTGCCATCGCCCGGGAAACGCCACCTCGATAGTACGTTCCCAAGTCTGCGATTTGATAAAGCGTTTCTGCGCGAGCGACTTGTTCATCGGTGGCCGCGGCTTTCTCGGCGGTTTCGGCCAAGGACTTCATCTTCGACCAATCCCGTTGCCGAATTGATGCTTCTGCAGCCGCAATGGCAGTATCACCAGCCGCGATGTTTTCCCCCGTTGCTTCGGGACGAGCGGCGGGCGACGGTGTCGTTGTGGGAGATGGCTCGGGGGCTGGGGGAGGCTGCATGTTGTCGTCGGCGTCCGACGGCATTCCCATATCGGGTGTTGGAGCAGCATCGGGCGGCGATGGCATTCCTGCAGGCAGGCCTGGCATGGTGGTGGGGTCAGGCATCGCACCGGGGTTGGGCAGGAAATTGCCCAGCGAGTCCCGCGAATTGGGTTGAGCGGGGGCCGGTGGTTTTATGATCCCATCGTTCGTTGGTCGAACTTGTCGAACAGGTTCCTTTTGCTCGGCGACCGGTCCTTGAGTTTGGCCTTGCTGATTCGAGTTGTCGTTTTTGGTTCGGATCGTGATGCCATCGTTGCTGCGAACCACCTGGACTTCGCCGGGGCCCCAAAAGAAAAAGGCGGCAAGGAATCCGACAATCACAAAACCGAGCAACAAGAATCCTCCCATCAGCCATCCGCCAGAATTTTGTCGTCGCCGGGCGCGAGCAGCGGTTGGCGAACGCGGTTGGACAACCAACGGAGCGGGAGATTGTGAAATTGTCGGAGTCAAGTTGGGGGCGACGTCGCCGATTCCCGCGGCCGGGCTGGCCGCGGGCGTGACGTTCACTTGATTAACCGCGGGATCAAGGACAAGTGTGGCATCCACGATTTCGGTCGCTGACTGATTGTCCGAGGCACGAGCTGCAGGTTGTGTTGAAGCAACCGGTGCAGCCTGCGTGTTGCCGGACGCGTTACCGGTTGGCAACAACGCCGCCAACGGATCGACCGCGGGTGCTGCAGGCGCTTTTGGCTTTGCGGTGTCAGATGGCGCAGCCTTCTGCGGCGTCGCTGTGGCGTTTGGCGAAGCGGTCTTGGTCGAGGATGCATCGTCCATCGAAACGATGCCGAAACGTGCGTCCAGCTTGGCTTTCTTTTTTGGGTCCGTCAGTGTTCTTTGTGCGGTTTGCAAAACCTGAGCTGCTCGCGACCAAGTTTCGGGTGCGGTGCTGGACTTGGCTGCTTTCAACTGAGTGATTCGCCGCGCGATAGCTTCTTGGATGGCAGCCGCGTTGGATTCGCCGGGATTCAGCCCAAAGACTTGGTAGGCATGCGGCGAGGTGACATGCTCAGGCAACTCAAGCAGTTCGTGAATGGTCTTCCCCGTCATGCCGTCATCCAAATGTCCAACGAATTGCATCTCATCGTGCGAAAGCGATTCCAGGCTCCACCACGGAACCGCAAAAACATTCTAGCTGATGAGGGGGGAAACTCCCAAACCGGCTTTTGCGACCCAAATTCCGCTGGATCGAACGGGACAAGCTTTCCATGAAGGAATCTGCCTGACGAGGTGAATCGCGGACTTCGGACGTCTCTGGGGCTACCGCACGCGGACGGGCCGAGGCGAGGAAATGTTGGTTCCGCGAGACCATTTGTAACAACTCAGGGACTCTCCGGCGTTGCCTTCGCTGGATGCGATAAACTGCTTTGCGCTCGACTGTCGTTTTGCCTTCAACGGGATTTCCGAAATGTGGAAGCTTTTCCATCGCAGTTCAATCGTTTTGATGATGGTATTTTTGGCTCAGGCTCCCGGAGTGCAAGCGAACGATTTCGCAATTGAAGAGCGGGAGCCCGATTCGCCAGCGGCGACAGAAACTGACGCGAAGTATCCCGAGCAGATTGTTGATCGACTGTTTGAGATGTCAGTGAGCGATCCCTCGGCTGAAATTCGAATCAATGCTCTTCAGGCGTGTGCGAATATTCCGGATGAGGGAGATCGTTTAAAGGATGCGGTCGAACATTGCCTTGATGCCTCCGATCTCATGGTTCGTTTGACTGCGATTCAATTGTTGGACCGAGTGGAGTTGAAGCCGCAGCGAGAGGTTGATGCCGCCATTGACTACTTGGAAATGCGCTATCAAAACCCGGAGCGACGTGCGCCACTGAATCACCGTTCGATGTCTCCCGCCATCGACGTGTTGAAAAGTCATTCGGACATGGCAAACGCAGAGCTCTCGGATCGGCTGGAAGAGACCGGTCCGATGACCCTGCTTCATTTGCAGCTTGCTGGGTTGTTGGATTTCGATGTTGCTAAGAATGCGGATCGTCTGAATGACCGTTCAAAATCGGGCGATCATGAGATTCGTCGCGAAGTTGTTTCGCTGTGGGCAAAGTACTTCGCAAGCGTGGCAACGAAACAGTCGCAGCCTGACCTCAGCGAGAAGCTCAAGGAAATCAATCCAAAACTTTTGTCCTACGCCGAGAAGATCATCAGCCGATACGACCAAGACGGTTCCAAGTCACTTCATGAGCAAGAATGGCAAAAGATGCTGATGAGTCCGGCACCCGCTGATCTCAATCACGATGGGCGTGTCACCATCGAAGAGTATGCCCTGCTCATGCACAGCCGATCAAAGAAGTAAAAAAACTGCCTCGATCCAGATGGAACGAGGCAGCATGAACGTTTTTGTGAGGCGTCCGTTGTTCAGTTCAGGGCTGGATGAACATCACCGGGAACTCGCGAATCGGTGCGGGCTTTGAGCTGGGCGGATTTTGTGCCGGACGTTCTCGTGCGATCGGTCGTTTCGGTGGTTGAGGTTGCGATGTCAAATGCCGCGGCAGATGAGGTTGGATGCGGCTCCAGCTTTGGATGATTTGTTGCAGTCGCGTGGTGATTTGCTGCTGCAACTGGTCGGCTTCGTGTCGCAACGAGGCCTCGATCGAAGGCAACTGATTGAGTTCGCTGTTGAGGTTAGCGATGCCGTTGGGGGCTTTGATCTCGAGTTTGAGTTCTTTCAGGACAGGCTGCAGTAGTTTGTCCGCCAGCTTTTCAAGCGGTTTCAGGACCACGCCAAAGACCTTGCCCGGCGTTTCCAGAATTTCGCGGATGCTGAAGGTGATGGTCTTCTTGCCGAATGGGAGTTTGATCGTGAGTTTTTTGCCGAGCGTTTTCTCAAGCTTGGCTGCGGTCTTCTCAGCGGGAGCTAATTTCTTTTCGAAGCTGTCCAGCGATTGATCCATCGTCATGAATGCACGGATGGGATCGTTCCACTTGGTCAGGTTGTTTCCGACGCGGTCGATGGACTGACGAGTCTCAGTCAGAACGTTGGCAATCGACTGAACAGTGGGGCGGGCAAGTCGCGATGTTGCGTCGAAAGCAGTTGCTCCACCGGGAATCATGTTGGCGCGAGCCGCGTTGGTTTGCAAATCGCGTCGCCAAGCCGAAATGGTTTTCTTGTAGGTCGCCAGTTTGATTTCGCCGCCGAGGATCGATTGCTCCAGTTCCTTCAGGCGGTCTTTCGCCGGACGCAGAACGTCTTTTTCGGCTTTGTCTGTCTTCTTTCGCAACGTGTGGATTTGGTCCTGGATGCGTTGCAGATTCTTCCGAAGCGTCCGAGCGATTGTGCGGACTTTGGGGACAGAGGTGTAGGGAGCCAGGTTGTCGATCAATGTCTTCAAGCGTTCGTCAGTTGCCTTGATGGCTTTGGTCGCGTCGATGGCATGATTCACTCCGTCACGAGCCGTTTTGACTTGTTGGCGAAGCTGAGTCAGCCGGTTTTGCAGCGTTTGGCATTCCTTTTCAATGCGAGCCAAATCGCTGTCGATGGCTCGGGTTTCTCGCATATTGCTGGGGATTGGTGAGGCGTTCAGTGTGGTTGCCGCAAAAGCGAGCAGGAACGGAATCGACAGGACGATCGCGGGTTTCATCGGTCTTCTCGCTTTGTGTGGGCGGGTGTTGGCCGGCGGATTGGATTGCCGTGTTGGGTTGTCGGGGGTTCCTGCGTCGCGGATGCCGAAATGCCCTCACGAAAACTCAGAAAAACATCAGCGAAGCGGTTTGCTACACTGTGAGTCCCTCCCCTACCTTCATTCCTGCCTTGTGGAAGACTCAGTCCCATGCGGAATCCTCCGCTGAGATGCACTGAATTCGCGATGTTCTGCGTGTTGACGGTCCTGTTGACCACGCAGACGGCGTCCGCCTTCGAATCAGATCGCTCCGAGCCCGATGCTTCGGCGAAAGCGGCCGGAACGCTGGAAACGGTTCTGCAAAGTCATTGCGTGAAGTGTCACTCAGCGGGTGAGGATCCTGAGGGCGACATCGCGTTGTCGGAAATCAACGACCGAAACGTCGCCGACGATTTGGATCAACTGCAGAGCTTGATCGATGTTTTGGATCTGGAAGAGATGCCGCCGGAGGACGAGACGCAGTTGCCGCCCGAGACACGTCGGAAGTTGCTGGCCGAATTGAAAGCGACGCTTCGAGGTGCGGTTGCCCATTCAAAGCAATACCCTCGCACACCGATTCGGCGGATGAATCGGTTTCAATACAACAATGCGGTGGTGGATTTGTTCGATCTGAACTGCACCGTGTTCACGTTGCCCGAACGTATGCTGCGCGAACATCGCGGATACTTCCAACCGGCGTCGGGAAAGATGCCCGATGAAGTGTTCGTAGGGAGTCGGCCACTGGGCAAGTCGCAGATGATCGAACCTCGCTTGGCCGGCGTTGCCGCATTCCCTCAGGATCTGCGTGCCGAACACGGTTACGACAATCAAGCCGATCACCTGTCACTGTCGCCTTTGTTGATGGAGTCGTTTTTAAAACTTGGGCAGTCGATCACTGAGAGTCCTGACTTTGTGCCAGCCAACGTCGGGATTTGGGATTCGTTCTTCGCCGCTCCAGCACCCGAAGCTGACCTCGAGTTGATTGTGCGTGAACGGTTGAAGTCATTCTTGACACGCGCGTTTCGTCGCTCGGTCGATCAATCTCAATTGGATCGTTACAGCCAATACGTTCTGCGGAACCTTGAAGAAGGAGTCGCCTTTCCGGTTGCCATGAAGGCTGTCGCGGCGGCAACGATTTCGTCGCCCCGGTTTTTGTACCTGTACGACTTATCGAGCGAGTCGCCATCGGTCACACCGGTGGACGACTACGAACTGGCTTCTCGATTGTCTTTCTTTTTGTGGGGCAGCATTCCGGATCAAACGCTGTTGGAGCTGGCAGCGGAAGGGCGTCTGCGTGAAAAGGATATTTTGAATGAACAATTCGAACGCATGATTCGCGATCGGAAGCTCAAACGATTTTGCGACAGCTTTCCTTCGCAGTGGTTGCAACTGGAACGGATCATTTCGTCGGTACCCAGTCCCGAAGAGTTTCCGAACTTTTACTTTTTGAAATACCGCGACAGCATGCACATGATGCTGGAGCCTCTGCTGTTGTTTGAGACTGTGTTGATCGAAAATCAGCCGATCACCCAGTTGATTGATTCCGACTTCACCTATCGATCCGATTTGCTGGAGGATGCTTACGGCGAACTGGCAATCCAAGACAATCGAAACGGCCGAGGCGTGCAAGTCATTCGGTTTCGTCGGTTGCCGATCGAAGACCGACGCAGTGGCGGCGTGATCACGAACGCGGCCGTGATGACGATGACTTCGGGGCCGGAAAGAACCCAGCCGATCACTCGCGGTGCCTGGTTGGCTGGGGTTGTGTTCAATAACCCGCCCGAGCCTCCTCCCGCGGACGTTCCCGCACTGGGGGAGAAACCTGCGGAAGGCGAGGAGCATCTAACGCTTCGCGAGAGACTTTCCATGCACAGGAAACGGTCGGATTGCAAAGGTTGCCACGAACAGATCGACCCGTTGGGATTTGCGCTCGAGAATTTCAATCCCGTGGGTGTGTGGCGAGATCAGTACGAAAACGGTCGCGACGTCGACATGGCTGGGACGCTGTTTCGCAAGCATCGCTTTGAGAATGTGATCGAATTCAAGGATGCGTTACTGTCGGAAAAGGATCGATTCACCGAGGCCTTGGCAGGTCATCTGCTGAGTTTCGCTTTGGCTCGTCCGCTGAGTGCCGCCGATCGCGTCGCGTTGGGTGAGATCACGGCAAAGGTTGCCTCGGACGAATACAAGATACATACGCTGCTTCGCCAAGTCGTTTTAAGCGAACCGTTTCAAACCAAATCATTCCCGCAAATTGCGAGCAATCCACGGCCATGATTCGAACCAATCGACGTCGCTTTCTTCGCGGTTTGGGCGGAGCTTCTTTGGCCCTGCCTTGGATGCCCAGCATCGCCATGGCGGCACATGCGGACAGCGTGCCGATGCGAATGGCTCATTTCTATGTGCCTATTGGAGTTGTCCGTCGCGGCTTCTTTCCTGGTGAAGCAAACGACGTGATTCCCAAAGGCAATCTTGGCAACGTGATGAAGTCGTTGGGCAAGCAAAGCCCGTTTGCCAGCGACGAACCGCTCGATCAATTGACACCCACCTTGGAACCGTTGGAGCCGCTCAAGCACAAAGTCAATCTTATCACCGGAATGGATCGCACATTCCAACAGGGAACTGACGTGCACGCGCAGTGCGCATCCTGTTACCTGAGTAGTGCGGTGCCGTACACGGTTCAGGGAACGGCATGGCCGCTCGATCGAACATTGGACCATTTGGTGGCCGATGTGATCGGCACTGAAACTCCGTTCGCGACACTCGAGTTCAGTTGCAACAGCCACCGCGACAACAAAGAGTCAATCTACTTTGACAACATCTCATGGTACGGGACGGGGCATTTGGCACCCTCGATTCGCGACCCTCGCAAGATGTACCATCGATTGTTTTCGACTCAGGAAATCGATCGCTATCGGGATATCACGGATTTGGTCCTTGAGGACGCTCACGATTTGAAGATGCATTTGGGGTACGAAGACCGGCACAAGTTTGCCGAGTACTTTGATTCGATTCGAACAATCGAAACTCAAATGGATCGACTGGAACAGATGAAGTCCCAGCTTTCTCGTGTGCAGCTGGACGAACCGCCCGAAGCCTATTTGCCTCGCGGCGAATACATCCGCTTGATGGGCGACTTGATGGTGGTGTCGCTGCAGACTGGATTGACCAACGTGGCGACATTCATGGTGGGACCGGAGCGATGGGACACGCCATTCAAGTTTGAAAGCTTGTTCGACAAACCTCGCAGTCACCACCAGATGTCACACAACCAAACCAAGATGATCGATGACCTATTGAAGGTCGATCGTTTTCATATGGAACAGTATGTCTATCTGATGGAAAAGATGGACTCGATCGAGCAGGCCGATGGTTCCACCCTCCTCGACAACACCCTTTTCACCTATGGATCAGGGTTGGGCGATGGATCGACGCACCAATACAACGACTTGCCAATCATTGTCTCGGGAGGCGGCAACCGCGTCGCGTCCGGACGTCACATCAACATGCCCGAGGGAACACCACTCGCGAATTTATGGTTGACGCAAGCTCGTTTGCTGGGGATCCAGATGCCGCGTTTTGCCGACAGCACCGGAACGGTAGCCGGCTTGATGGCCGAGCGTTCTTAGAAAGCTGCGGCGTTGGTTACACTGATGCGTTGGTTACAGAGACGCGGTGATGATGTTGCTGGTCATCGGGACGGATTGGCTCGGTAGACAAAGCCAGTCGGTGATGACGACCCGTTGAACCAACGGTTCGTCGAGGTGTTGCAACACGACATCCATCAGTCGTTCGCGAATTTCCTTTTGCGATGGGTCATTTAGCCAGGAGGCATCGACTTGTCGCAGCATTTGTTCCGCGGCTTCGGTGATCGGAAGCTGGTTCAGCTTCAAACGTTCTTCACCGCGAAAACGGCGTGAGGGATCAACGATTGCATGCAGTTGGAATTGGTAGGTGCAATCGGGCACGTTGGGGTTTTGAAACCTCATCAGCCCAATTTCAATCGCGGAACTCTGCATGTTGCTCAGCCGAGCCACGCGACTGCGAACGTAGCCAATCACGGCAGCGTGAATCGCCACCATGAGAAGGATGATCGCAGGGGCCCAAAAACGTCGCAGCAGTTGCACGGGATTACTCAGGAGAGTGAAGTCTAAGCGAATTTGGAGCCAACAACGGATGTTGAATGGTTCCGTCGAAGCCTAGGTTGCGAAAACTGAGCGAGCAAACAGATGGGCTGAATTTCCTCGTTTCACGGCTCAGACGCCTGCGTGGGGCCGTCTTTTCGGGTGCAAAAGTCCGAAAATCCGTGTTTGAGCCGTGTTGCCAACTACGCGAAAGGCTCTGGTGAAACGAGCTCGCCACGACACAACGTTGCACTTTGGCGGTTCGACGCGACCGGGAGCCTCATTTTCGTCTATCACCCAGACGCGATTTGATTGACACTTCGCCTTCGACCAAAATCCGCCCCATCACCCGACCACTGAGAACTGATTGACCGTGCCCGCCGTGGAATCGAAACGGACCATTCGTGAAGTCTGGATCTTCACCAGCCCCAAGGCGGGGACGGGTGCCGGACGCGGAGAAATCTTGCGATTGATCGAACTGTGTCGCGCCGGTGGTTTGACCTGTCGCCGGATCGACAATTTGGCGGAGCTCGCCGAACGAGTGGGCGATGCGGATCGTTTGCCCGATGATGTCGCCGTCGTCGGGGCCGGTGGTGACGGGACGCTGGCGTTGTTGGCTGGTCAATTGCCGCCGGGCAGTGCACTAATTCCGATGCCGATGGGGACGGAAAATCTGCTGGCCCGATACTACAAGTATTCACCCCAGGCGGAGGATGTGCTGGCAACCATCCGTCGCGGCGATGCGATGAAAATTGATGCGGGTCGAGCGAACGGACGATTGTTTTTGGTGATGGTGACAGCGGGCTTCGATGCCGAGGTCGTCCGAGCGATGCATTTGACTCGCCGCGGTCACATCAATCGATTCAGCTACGCACGACCACTCTGGCGAGCGATCCGTCGATATGCGTTTCCCGTGATCGATGCCGAAATGGAAAACGCCATCGCGGTGTCGCCCGAGACGGCGGTTGTCGCGGGAGCCGGTGGAAACGCACCGAGTGCCGAGGCGTCCTCGACCACTCAATCGATTCGCACCAGCGGTTGCTGGATGATGGCTTTCAATCTGCCTTGCTACGCGGCTTCGTTGCCGATCGAGCCCGAAGCGAATGGCAACGATGGCAAACTGGATCTGATCAACCTGACTTATGGATCCGTGATCGCGGGATTGCGGTACTTGATGTCGTTGCCCGGTGGGCGTCACTTGAAAAGAGCCGACGTCTTTCGCTTTCAATCGACCAAGATCACCTGGACCAGCCTGTCGCGGGTGCCTTATCAAATTGACGGGGATTACGCCGGACGATTGCCAGTCCAGATTGAAGTCCTACCTGACCACGTTACGTTGCTTCGGCCCTCCGAGTAAGCAGGATTTCGATCATGGTTTTTGCCATGCGAACACGGGCGGTGACATTGTCAGTCGGATTGGCAACGAAACCGGCAACCGCCAAGATAAAACGAAGCAATCTGATTGCTGGGTCGACTTGGCAGATTGATTTGTCGGTCGGCTCGCGATCATTGGATTGTTTCTGATCCGACCGACCCGCATGGCCTGCGAAACGATGACCGAAACCCCAGAGATTCAACCCGTTCGAATTCGCGATTACGTGTGTGGGCCGGGGGAACCGTTGTTGGTGATTGCTGGGCCGTGCGTGTTGCAATCGCGTGAGTTGGCTCTGCAAATTGGCGAGGAATTGGCCCGGATCAATCAGCGTTCTGACGTGCAAGTGATCTTCAAGGCTTCGTTCGACAAAGCCAACCGGACCAGTTTGGCGGCCAAACGCGGGCCGGGGATCGAGCAAGGATTGGGGCTGCTTGAGGCCGTTCGGGCCAACACCGGATTGCCCGTGACGACCGACATTCACTTGCCCGAGCAGGCGGCAGCGGTCGCGGAAGTTTGCGATTTGCTGCAAATTCCTGCCTTCCTAGCTCGCCAGACGGATTTGTTGGTTGCCGCCGCGAGCACGGGACGACCCGTGAACGTGAAAAAGGGGCAATTCATGTCTCCGGGGGACATGCGGTACGTCGTTGATAAGCTGCGAGGTTCCGGCGACGGCGGCGTGATGGCCTGCGAACGAGGCACGTTTTTCGGCTACGGCCGCTTGGTCAACGACATGCAAGCGATTCCGATCATGCGATCTTTGGGCGTTCCCGTCGTTTTTGACGCCACTCACAGTGTCCAGCAACCGGGCGGATTGGGCGGTGCAACCGGCGGAAATCGAGAAATGGTCGAACCATTGGCTCGCGCCGCCGTAGCCATCGGTTGTGATGCTCTCTTTTTCGAGACGCACCCCGATCCGCAAACGTCGCCCAGCGACGGGCCGAATATGATCCCGTTGGACCGATTCGCGGGAACCTTGGACCGTTTGCTGCAATTGCGAGAAGCGGTTGACGGCCTGGATGTTTGATCGGCCCGCGATGCACGTTTTCGAAACGCTTTCTTTTCTTCGCTGCTCTGTTTGTTCCCGCCGTGCTCCACTCCGCCAAACAAGCCCTGACGTTCGCTCTTTCGCCCGCATCGGTATTGGCATGCATGGCGTCCGCCGCGGTCTTGTTGACCGGGTGCACCGATGATTCGGAAACCGTTCGCCGAATTCAAACGCAACGACAAGTCGCGTTGCAAAAGCAGTCTCAACAGGACCACCTCGGTGAAACCGTTTCGCTGCTGAGTCAATTTGTGGGGCTGAACGAAGAGAAGGCCAGCCGCCAAATTTCCTACCACCTAAACCAGTGGTCACAGAATCAATCCGGAGACGGTGACTCGGTCGAAATGCCGGATTTGGCATCCACGCTGACCGACGTTCTGCCAGAAGAAAATCTGCGAACGGAAGTTTTGCGGGACGAGTTTCAGCCGTCCGACGTCAGCGTGCTGCGAGACGCCTATTTGTTTCGGCAGGCGGTTCAGTGGATCGACGATCCCATTCGAGAAGATCCGCTGTTGGTCGATTGGTTGAAGGACTTGTCCGGTGAGATCGGCGAAGATGCCGCTAGTCAACTTCGAACGGCGTGCCGTTTGTTTGATTGGACGGTTCGCAACGTTGCGGTGGAGCCACTGGACAGCTCAACGAATGTGCCTCCGCAAGTCCCGCAGCCTCAGTTTCCGTTTGGCATGAAGTTGGAAGGGCCCGGTTATCGACAAACGTTGTATCAAACGATTTGGCGCGGTCGCGGGGATTCCATTCAACGAGCCAACGTCTTCACGGCACTGTGTGAGCAAGCGGGAGTGATCTCCGCGGTGTTGGCTCGGCAATCGGACGAGGACGGAGCGTTGACGCCTTGGGCGGTCGGCGTTTTGGCGGGTGATCAAATTTACTTGTTCGAAACCGAATTGGGATTGCCGATTCCCGGTCCTGACCAAGTTGGCATTGCGACGTTGGAACAGGCTCGCAAAGAGCCGACGGTGATGCGTCGTTTGGATGTTGCCGGCTACTTCGACTACCCGTATTCGCGAACCGATATTCAGCAGAGCGTTGCGTTGCTGAACAGCCGAATGCAGGCCATCTCGCCACGGATGAAAAAGCTGGAAGACGGGCTGACGGGCGATCGTCGGATGACGTTGTATGTGGATGTTGATGCAGTCGCCGAAAAGCTGGATGCGATTCCAGGTGTTGCCGGCGTGCGAATGTGGACAATGCCGTTGTTGGCAGAAATCTATCAAGCCGAAGCCCGACGGATGGTCGCCCGAGATCCTTTGTTCTCGTTCTACTACACGTCTCGCTGGGCGGTGTTGGAGGGGCAAGATGAGATGGCCCGGAACCTTTCCAGCGGTCGCTGGCAGCACCTGACCGGGCAGTTTGCCGATGATGACATCGAAGGCGTGAAGGGCGCTCGAACCCGCTATTTGGAACAACGTGCTCCCGAATTCGAGATTTCGGATTTGCGGATCAATGTTGATTTGCAAAAGCGATATGGTCTGCGACGCGGATTGGGAATCGATAGCTCTCAGTACGACCAACAACTGCAACAAATTCAAATGTTCATGCGTTTGGGCAAACGCACTGCGACGCACTGGTTGGCACTGGTTCAGTACGACGATGGGCGATTCGACACCGCAGCGAATTGGTTCGAAAAACGAGTCTTGGATGAAGACCAAATGTCGATGTGGGAAGATTCCGCTCGCTACAACCTGGCTCGAGCCAAAGAGCATGCCCAGGAGTGGGACGAGGTGGAAGAATTGCTGAAATCGGAGCGAACCTACAGCGGTCATGGCAACCGTTTGCGGGCTAGATTGATCGACAAGTCATTTCGAGAGTGACTCAATAGATCAGCGGTGATACAATGGCACCTGTCGGTTTTGAGACGGATTGAACGTCCGTCTCCCCACCTCAAGCCGTCCCCCGCCATCCTCCCCTCCCGCCAGTAAGCGAAACGACGATGTTCGTCCGCCGATCCTATCGAGACCATCGGTCTTTTAATGCGCGCCACCAGAGCGACCTCGATTCGAAATGGATCAGACGTTTGAGTGCCGGATTGGTCGCGTTACTGATCCTTCCGGTTTGGGCATGCGCCGATGACACGGATTTCTTCGAAGCCAAAGTTCGGCCGCTTTTGATCGAGCGGTGCTACGAGTGTCATTCGGTCGAGTCCGGCGAATCGATGGGAGACTATCGGCTCGATTCCGCTCCCGCGATGCACGCCGGTGGATCACGCGGCGCATCGATCGTCCCGGGTGATGCTGATGCCAGCGTCCTGGTTCGGGCGATCAGCTACAGCGAACCCGGATTGGAAATGCCGCCGGATGAAAAACTCAGTGACGACGAAATCGAAATTCTCAAACATTGGATCGATTCGGGAGCACCTGATCCGCGAACCGATGAGCATCCGCCGGCAGAGTCCGTCTCGCCGCTCAGTCGCGATGTGAAGTCGCACTGGGCCTTTGTCCCGCCAAACCGTGTCAGCGGAACGGAACTGCGGCACAACAATGTTGAGGTTCATCCTTCATCACGTGATTTGATGGATGACTTGTCGGCAAAGTATGCCAGCGAGTTGGGAATTTCAGTCGGTGAGATCGCGGACCGCGACACGCTGCTTCGCCGCTTGCACTTTGATTTGTCCGGACTTCCGCCGACGTATGATGAACTGAAGTCTTTCCGCGAAGATCGTCGTCCGGATGCGTTTCAAAGACGCGTGAATCGGATGATGGCGGATCCTCGCATGAGTGAACGGATGGGGCGGCACTGGTTGGACGTCGCTCGCTATGCCGACACGATTGGATACACGACTGCCGGCAAAGAACGCACGATCAAAGGATCGCATCGTTACCGTGACTGGGTATTGAAAGCGTTTGCCGAGGACATGCCTTTTGACGAAATGGTGCGTCATCAGTTGGCGGGCGATCGAACGGATCCTGAGAACGAGAATGGCAATGCCGACGCGATGGGATTCATCACGATCGGCCGAAAATTTTTGTCCAACGATGACACGCTGGATGATCGCATTGATGTGATCACGCGAGGGTTGTTGGGACTGACCGTTTCATGTGCTCGTTGCCACGATCACAAGTTCGATCCGATTCCGACGGTGGATTACTACTCGCTTTACAACGTGCTGAACAACAGCGTTCCGCCGGAAGACTTGGACGCCGCGGCCAGCCCGTTGATGTTGGTCGATCGCGACAAGCTTCGACGGCAGCAGGTTTACATTCGAGGCCAGCGGGGCAATCGCGGAGACGACGCGCCACGGCAGTATCTGACTGCGTTTCGTCGATCAGAGGAAATTCCGTTTGAAAATGGCAGTGGCCGTTTGGACCTCGCAGAAAAAATCGTCGCGGATGACAACCCTTTGACTGCCCGCGTGTACGTCAATCGTGTGTGGGGGCATTTGACCGGACGCCCGCTGGTGGATTCGCCCAGCGACTTTGGCTTTCGAACCGCTGCTCCGGCGATTCCAGAAACGCTTGATGATTTGGCGGCGGACTTTCAAACGCACTGGAGCACCCAGCGATTGATGCGTCGTATTTTGATGACTCGTATTTACCAGCAGTCATCGAACGCGGATGCGGATTCTCTCTCCCTCGATCCAAACAACACGGCTCTGGCCAGAGCGGAACGACGACGACGAGATTTCGAATCGCTTCGTGATAGCATCTTGGTCGGTGCCGGCCAGATCGATTGCCAGTACGGCGGGGAGTCGGTTGAGATCACGTCGCCGACCATCACGCCGCGGCGAACCTTGTATGCGATGATCAACCGTCAAAACTTGCCGGGATTGTTTCGCACGTTTGATTTCGCCAGTCCCGATATGCACTCGCCTGAACGTTATCAAACGACGGTGCCGCAGCAGGCATTGTTCTTGATGAACCATTCGCAGTTGTCTTCGGCTGCACTGGCGGCAGCAAAACAGGTGAAGCAGAATCGCACCGCCGATGTCGGCCAACAGGTGACAATGCTGTTTCGGCGGTTGCTTCAACGCGAGCCATCCGAATCGGAATTGGACGCAGCGGTCGCATTCGTTCAGTCCGATGTCTTGCCTCCGTTGGTCAACGCTGATCCTCGAGAGCTTTGGTCGTATGGCACGGCCAAGTGGGAGAACAAACAGCTCAGTGAGTTCACTCCATTCCCAGTCTTTGACAAGAATGGTTGGCAAATCGAGACCAGGTATCCAAGTCCGGGGGCGTTCACCTACGCTCGGCTGACCAACGAAGGCGGGCATCCCGGGCATGGCGACAACGCGGCGGTGGTACGCCGATGGAAGAGTCCCGTGGATGGCGTCGTCAAAGTTATCGGAATGGTCGGCCACAGGGCGAAGCAAGGCGATGGGATTCAGGCGGTGATTCGGATCGCCGGTGAGGTCGTATTTGACGAGAAGCAATTCAGCAGCAATCGACCTCTGTCAGCCAAGAAACGCAAGATTCGTAAAGGTGAATTCGTCGAGTTCATCGCTCACAGCGGTCCGACGTTGAGCCACGATAGTTTCTTCTGGCGATCAAAGATTTCGGCGACGGCAGATGATGGGTCGGTGGTCGAAGCCAACTCGGTGGACGATTTCAGTGGCCCATTCCAAAAGACCGAAACACCTCAGCTGGATCGCCTGGCACAGCTTGCACAGGTTTTATTCCTCACCAACGAATTCGCATTCGTGGATTGAATCATGAATCTCCCTTTGTCTCGTCGTGATGCATTGAAAGTTTGCGGGATGGGCTTTGGCTCGCTCGCATTGACCGACGCCTTGTGCCGTGAAAGTGCTGCGTCTGGGTTGCCGAACCCGGCGGACTTTCGCGGCGAAGTGATGCCACACTTTCCGGCGAAAGCGAAGCGTGTCATTCACTTGTTCATGAACGGCGGTCCTAGCCAAGTGGACTCGTTTGATCGCAAACCGGCGTTGGAAGAGTTCGATGGCAAATCGGCTCCGATGGCAAATTTGAAGACCGAACGCCCGACCGGCAACGTGATGCGGTCGCCCTACAAATGGGACAAGTATGGCGAATGCGGACTGGAAGTCAGCGAGCTGTTCGAACACACCGCAAAGCACGCGGATGACTTGTGTGTAATCAACAGCATGTACGCGGACGTTCCAAATCACGAGCCTTCATTGCTGCTGATGAATTGCGGCGAAGCCCGTTTGATTCGTCCCGCAATGGGATCCTGGCTTACTTACGGTTTGGGAAGCGACAACGAGAACTTGCCCTCGTTCATTGCGATGTGCCCGGGGGGATACCCGATCAAGGAATCACAGAACTGGCAAAACGGATTCTTGCCCGGCAAGTATCAAGGCACCTACATCGACAGCAGTTTCGCGACGGTCGAGCGATTGTTGGAAAACATTCGCGGCCGTTCGGTTCACCCGACCAACCAGCGTGAGCAGTTGGACCTGTTGTCGAAGTTGAATCAGCAGCACGCCGTTCAGCGTGGAAATGACCCTCGCTTGGAATCACGCATCGAGTCATTTGAACTTGCCTATCGAATGCAAAGCGAAGCGTCGGAAGCGTTTGACATCAGCCGTGAAACGGAAGAGACGCGGAAAATGTATGGCGAGGGAGATTTCTCACGGCAAGCGTTGATCGCTCGTCGGTTGGTCGAGCGCGGAGTCCGCTTTGTGCAGCTTTACACCGGTGCCGGCCAACCGTGGGACAGCCACGATGACTTGGACAAGGCCCACCGGCGAGTTGCCAAGGGCGTCGACCAAGGGATCGGAGCCTTGCTGACGGATCTGAAGCGAACTGGATTGCTGGATGAAACGTTGGTGATTTGGGGCGGAGAATTTGGACGGACCCCCGTCGTCGAAATGCCAAAAAAGGGATCCAACCAAGGCAAGATGAACGGCCGCGATCACAACCATTACGGATTCACGATGTGGATGGCCGGCGGTGGCGTGAACGCCGGAACCCGAGTCGGTGCAACCGACGAGCTGGGTTTCAAAGCGGTGGAAAACCGAGTTCACGTGCACGATTTGCACGCCACGATTTTGCGCCTGATGGGTTACGACCACAAACGACTGACGTACCGCTACGCCGGTCGCGATTTCCGCCTGACCGACGTCCACGGCCGAATCGTCGACGAGATCATCGGTTGATCAGAGTGCCCAACCAAGGTCATCCGATTCCGAACTCTTCTGCGTGCTCCTGCTCAGCGAAGCGGTGCTCGCACTCGTCATCGATGTCAGGATGGTATCCCGCGGCACCATCGGATTTCATCGCCATTCAGGGCAGCATCACAATGGTCCGATCGAGGATCGCATTCATCGCAACATCGTCTTGAAATTTGATTCTGTTGGTTCTCAGCAGCACGTATTGGAGGCGGCACGCAGCCATTGGTCGCGAGCGTGACGTCGCAAATCGCTCAGCGACGGTGGTTTCGCGAAAGACCGAGCAACGTCGTTGATCGAAAGTAGGTCAGCGTCGAGTCGTTCGCGGTCAAACGTTTGCGAGGACAATATGGACGGGTTTCGATCACGAGTACGAGCACCGTCGCTGACGCGTCTGAGCACGAGCACGAATCTGGAAAGCTAGCTGGCACCTCATGCTCTTGAGCTTTGTGCCCAATTGCCCCGGATGGGGCTGCCGTCCTTAGTTCGGGGCGGAAGCCCCGAGACCGATAGCTATTCGATGCTTACGGTTTCTCGTCCGGCCCGCGTTATCAAAGCCTGCAAGACAGCTTTGTTCGTCGAGTTTGAGAGCATGCGGACAGAGCCGTCAGCGAGCGATACATGCACGCCGGATGCGTGGAAGCTGTAAATGCCATTGTGGTTTGTCTCATTGACACCAAACTTCTTGCTCAGCACGATCGCGTGGTAGCTGCCGCTTATTGCCCACGCGGGCTTCGAAATATTGTCAATCTCCTCATAGTCCTCATCCAATTTGCCCCGAACGTAGGGATCGGGCCGGCCGGACATTTCGGCAAGAATAATCGAGTTGGATAGGCCATCGGTCACATCGCGAAATCGCGTCGTCTCGACGTTGTAGTATGTCGCATCTTTTGGGATGGTTTGTAACGGCAGACCCCACGCTCCGAGTGCAATGTTAGTACCAAGAAGCTGTCGGTTCTCGTTTGCAATCGACGAGAGGTGAATGCCGCCAATTGCTTCGTAATCACTGCGTGCCGCGGTACCGATGACGTCATTGGGCGCGAAGTTACGAACGTTTGAAAACGGCGTGACATTGCTGGTCGAGGGGCATTGAAAAACCGAAAGTTCAACATTCACGTTTGGCTGGTTTTTCGGGTCTGAGGCAGCCGTGGTCATATCGATGCTTTCGTAAAGCGAAGACTGCTCCAAACTGGGGAGCAGTGCGACCTGCCAGGAATGGAAGTGGTGTTCATCCCAGTATCGCTTAGGAAAAGTTAATGTGGTTCCATTGGCAGTGAAGGAACCGTTGTATAGCGAAGGCATTCGTTGGTGTGCGGAATGAAAACTCTGTATCGCGATGCCCATCTGACGAAGATTGTTCTTGCAAGTAACCTTCCGGGCGGATTCGCGAGCCGATTGAACTGCGGGAAGAAGCAACGCCAGCAAAACCCCGACGATGCCAACAAGGACAAGCAACTCAAGAATGGTGACGCCTTGTTTTGGTATCAACATGCGATAAACCCTTGGTAATTACTCAGTCGGATAGCGAATTGCGATCTATCTGTCGGTTTTGGGACAGGTAGATCGTGCGTAGGGCCTGCATGCAAGGCGGTGTAGGGACGGGGCCCAGGCAACCGGGCTGGAGTGCCCCTGACACGATCGCCATGGTTATTCGTCTTGTATTGGGGGTGAAAATCGCTTGGACGACTCTTCGCTGAGGAATCGGTGGTAGTCACGGGCATCGTAGAAGTCTCCAGGCACAAATCGGCCGAGGTCAACTGAATGCAGATACGATTCGAGTGAACGATAGGCAGCCTGGTAGTGAATTCGTGCGTCGTTTCCCCCGCCGTATCTTTCGTGGTTGATGAACCCGACATTGCAGTCGGTGGTCGTCAAGTCGCACACAAACCAATCACCACTTGGACCGAACCCGAGAGGCAACAGACCGCATTCGAGGATTTCGTCTATCCACGGGAATCTCGATATAACGGCAATCGGACCAAGCGTGATGGGGCCGATCTGACAAGCTCCCAGCGGCCAATGCCACTGAAGCAAACGCTTGAGATCAACGGGGATTGATAATTTTTCAACCCAAGCAATATCGCGTTTGGAGGCATGGCCAATTTCGCATCCAGACTCGGCGAGATGAGAGATCAGGTTTTGGGCGACAGATAGCGACACGACGTATCATTTGTACGAATAGCGGCACGCGTAATCGGGCACGCGAGGTAAAGTTTCAAACGGCCAAATCGCTTAGCTCGCGTTCTCCGGTTCACGCAATGCTTCGTCGCTTCGTAGTAGGCCCATACTTGGCTCGACTATATTGGCAGCCTGAACATTGTTCATCGCGGGACGATTGCCGACGCCCGACGCACCCCTAGCCATTGGTTCAACGCTCTGCGCAGTCCAGAGAAAACCAGTGAGGCCCAGGCATAGCAAAACACCATGCGAATAGGCTGACGTCCAGCGGCTGCCTCTGCGAGCAAGACGAGAGACAACGAAGATATCTACGACAATCACGATCAATACGATCGGCGTGTACGCGGCAATGAAATCAGACAACACCGCGATCCGTTCAAACTCGGGTGTGAGCTTCGTGCCCACAAGTCTGTAGAAATCTTGGAACGACCAACTCATCTGGACGACCAAAAGATAGAGCATGCCAAAGGCAACCAAGTGAACCACCGAAAGCATGAACGCGGAGAGCCAACTTCCTTTTCGCGTCGGTTTGACGTCGTATCCGTCGCTCATGTCATGTGCCCAAGTAAAAAGTGTGTGGACAGTAAGAAGTAGATCGTGTCGACGAACAAGTCTTCCTCCAAGTTAATGAACGGGCACAAGCCGCGTCGATATCCCCGGTGAAAAGGCTGTTTATTCAGGGTAGGCGACTGGCGGACGCCAGACAACTCGCTCGTAGGGCCGCGGCGGGATATTCGGTCTGAGCTCTGCCTGGACGCCTTCAACGTTTGACGTCGAACGGCAGAGCGAACTGGGCCAACTCGTGGCTGGTGCTTTTGTGGATTGAGGCGTTTGTTGCGTGCGGGCCGATAGAGGGCCTCTGTCGGCTACAGGTTGTATGGGGATTTTGGAAGGTGCTAGCCGTTTTTAAGGTGCCCTTCAGCGGTTCGCTGAAAACGGGGGTGGCGCGAGATGGGTGCTAGGATGCGATATGGTTTTGACGCAGAGTCGGTGAGGCGTGGGGACGCAGAGACTCGGTTGTGGACCCGGACACACCTTCCATCTTTTGTCGAATTGAATCCGCCGGTACACGCTCTCTCTCGAGTAGTTCCATGCGTCTCTGCGCCCTGGCGTCTTTGCGTCGAAACGAACCCTGGAGCCTCGCGGATCCGTGCCGTTGTGCTCAATGGCCTTCGGGGAATGCTCTTCAACTGCGTTCAGGAGGTTGGATCCACTCGCTTATTTCGATTGGGGGCGTTCAGGCCGACAGAGGGCCTCCGTCGGCTACATGATCGGTGGCACGGTGGCTACATGATCGAGGGCGTGGGTGATCCAGCCGCCGCCGAGGACTCGTTCTCCGTCGTAGACCACGGCGGCTTGGCCCGGTGCGACGGCGGATTGTGGTTCGTCGAACATCACTTTCATTTGGGTTGGATCGGATGCGTCGATCTCAACTCGGCCGGGGTGAGGTTGTCCGTTGTAACGAATTTGAATCCCGACCGATTGAGCGCCCGCGAGCTCTTCTGATGTGACGAACCAATTGCATTGATCTGCAATCAATCCTGGACGCAGCAATTCTTCTGCTCGGCCGATCACGACACGGCGGGTATCCGGTTCGATGCGAATGACAAAGTGTGGCTCGCCCATCGCGACGCCGAGCCGTTTGCGTTGGCCGATGGTGAAGGCTTCGAAGCCTTTGTGTTCGCCGACGACTTTGCCGCTGGTGGTCACGATTTCGCCGGCGGTTGCGCCGACCATTTCGGGGCGACGTGATTTGACGAAGTCGCTGTGGTGGCCTTGCGTGACGAAGCAGATTTCTTGGCTGTCTTTTTTGTCTGACACACCCAGCCCGAGCGAGGTCGCCATTTCGCGAATTTCGGGTTTGGTGAAATCGCCGACGGGCAGCATCATGCGGGGCAAGCGAGCTGGTTCGATGCCAAACAGAGCGTAGGATTGGTCCTTGTGTCCATCCAATCCGCGATGCAATTCGGACCGTCCGTTGGAATGGACCATTCGGGCGTAATGACCGGTTGCGACGAATTCAGCGTCGACACCATCGGCGTAATCGAACAGGCGGCCAAACTTGATCCAATGATTGCATTTGACGCACGGATTGGGTGTTCGCGCGGCGAGGTAATCGTCGACGAAATAGTCGACGATCTTGCGAAAGTCTTCCTGCAGGTCGAGCGAGTAAAACGGGATCCCCATCGACATCGCGACCCGGCGAGCGTCGGCGGCATCGGTCGCACTGCAGCAGCCTTGTTTGTGGTCGGCTCGTTTGCCACCCGCAGAATCGCCCAGGACCGGCAAGTTCAGCGGATTCGCGTTTTGCGGCTCGTCGGAATCGATTCGGCAGGCGGCAGCGGAAGCTTCGCCGTGGCGCATGAAGACTCCGATCACTTCGTGACCGTCACGCAACAACAGGTGGGCTGCGACGCTGGAATCAACGCCGCCACTCATCGCGAGAACCACGCGAGACATGTAGAATCCGATTTCTAAAAAAGAACAATTGGCGGGCCTTGCACACGCCGTACACGGCCTCGCCCGTTTACCATCATATCCGAGAGGGACATTTCGTCATGGACGCTGAATTAACACAACGCAGCCAAGCGATCCGCAACCGCCTGGTCCAGCTTCAGGACTCTCTTTGACCACTCTGGCAAAAACAAGGCGATCAAGAAGATTGAAGAGCAGATGGCGGCTCCCGACTTCTGGAACGACAGCGAAGCAGCTCAGAAAGTTGTGATGCAGCTGAAGGGCCTGAAGGGAATTGTCTCTCCTTTGAATGAGCTTGAGTCCTCGGCGGAAGACTTGGAAGCCCTCTTTGAGATGGCTGATGAAGACGAATCCATCGTTGATGAGGTTCGGTCGGAGATCGAACGCCTGGAGGTCGTCCTGGATGACCTCGAACTCAAGGCGTTGCTGAACGGGCCGAATGATTCCGCTGGTGCGATCGTGACCATCAATGCTCGCGACGGTGGGACGGATGCCAACGACTGGGCCGACATGCTACTGCGGATGTACTCCGCTTGGGCGGTGGGCCAGGAATACAAAATCGAACTGCTGGACCGCCAGGAAAACGAGGAGGCGGGGATCAACCATGCCTCCATCGCGGTTCGCGGTCCGATGGCGTACGGCTATTTGAAGGGTGAAGAAGGCATGCACCGGTTGGTTCGGATCAGTCCGTTCAACAGCGAAAGCAAGCGACAGACCAGCTTTGCGGCGGTGAGTGTTTCGCCTGAAATTGACGATTCGATCGAGGTGAACATCGAAAAGAAAGATGTTCGCGAAGACACGTATCGGGCCAGCGGAGCGGGTGGCCAGCACGTCAACAAAACGGACAGTGCCATTCGTTTGACCCACATTCCGACCAACACGGTCGTGCAGTGTCAGAACCAACGAAGTCAGCACCAGAACCGGGACACCGCCTGGAAGATGTTGCGGGCGAAGATGGCACGGGTTGAAGAGGAACGCCGCGAAGCCGAGGAGGCCAAGAAGTACGAGACTCAGGCGAGAACCGGTTTCGGTAGCCAGATTCGCAACTACTTTCTGCATCCCGATCAACGAGTCAAAGACGCTCGGACCGGGCACTACGTCGGTAACTTCAACAGCGTGCTCGATGGCAGCGAACTGCAGGGGTTCTTCGACGCGTTCTTGCGATTGAAGGCTGGGAAAACAGAAGCCGTCAATGCGGGCGATGACGATTGATGATTTGATTCAGTGAGTCACATCACTGGATGAAACCAACGTGCAAAAAAATACCTGCGAGGACGATGATGTCCTCGCAGGTAAACGTTGGTTTCAATTTCGTGAACGCGTTTCTCGCGTTCACTCAACAGCGGGCAATCTTCAGCTACCGTAGCTGTTGTCCAAGGTCAGGCCGCCTTCGGTCTTCTCGGCCGACTCCAGTTTGTCCTGGTAGTTCTGAGCGATTCGTTTGACTTCGCCCACCACGTTGGATGCGGCACGCAACTCGAACGAGGTGAAGTACGGCTCGTTGCCGGTGTACTGGCTTTCCTTGCGGTTCTTTTCTGCCAGTTCGTTCCAGGACATGTCGTCGGTAAGGTGCCAAGCCGCAGCTTGGGCAGTGTTCTGAGCGATGACGCCATTGCCGAGTGCTTCGCACAAAGCAGCCACGGCCGGGTCTTTGGTGACTTGGTCGAGTGGAGCGATGGTGTATTTCATCTTGGCGTTTGGTTCTGGCTTGCCGTGTTCCAAGCAAACGGTGTTCAGGGCCATCTTGCTCGTGCGTCCGGGAGCAACTCGCATGAAGCCTCCCATGCCGCCGCCCATTCCTCCCATGCCGCCACCCATGCCTCCCATGCCGCCGCCCATGCCGCCACCCATTCCTCCACCGCCGCCCATGGCTTGACCGCCACCGCCGCCGCCCATGCCACCCATGCCGCCGCCCATTCCTCCCATGCCACCGCCCATGCCTCCCATGCCGCCGCCCATCATTCCTTGAGCAAGGACGGGAACGCCAGCGAAGGCTGCGGGAACGTGAATGTGAAGTGGTTTGTCAGTCAAGTTTTTGACCAACAGATTGGCTTTTGCCGACGATTGGGGAATGAACTTGGCTTCGACGGTTCCGGCATCCATGGCTTCGAACAAGCCGTTGACGACGGCTTCCTCGCCACCAGCGCTGGCGGTGGAAGGCGATGCAAAACTCGCGACGGCGAAACCGAGAGCGGCAACGCACATCAGTGAGCTCATTCCGAAGAACGAAGATTGGGTGCAACGAGAGAAGGTGTGGCGATTCACGGTCAACATCCTGAGAATCAGTGTGCAGGGAGAAGTAATGGTCGGGAGCTGAATGATTGATGGTTGTTGGACGGCAAAATCCACCATCGATTCGGCACCCTGCGTGATCGATCTCCCCGCCGCGACAACCATCGTTGCTGAATGCGGGCGGCAAATCAGCAATCGAAAAGGCTAGACCGGGAGCGATCAAGGTCGACTCAGTATACTTGGTCTCGGCCCCGGCACCAAATTTTCTTGCCACGCTGGCGACGCAATTCCGGCGGAATTCGCTCTTTCGATCAGCGACTTCCGATGCCGTTTCCGCTGATCGGGCTCAGCTTTCCTGGCCGCGGACGCTTTGCCGGTACTGCCCGGGCGTTATTCCGAGATCGCGTTTGAACACATAATGCATGTATTCCGGATGATCGAACCCCGCTCGGTAAGCGATCTGCTCAGCAGCCATTTCGGTGGTGACCAGCAATTCTCGGACACGTTTGAGCTGAACGTTGCGGATCTCCTGCTGCGGTGTCCGCCCCAAATACCGCCGAAGTTGTCGTTCGAGTGTGCTGCGGCTGACGGCCACGTTTTGCAGCACTTCATCAACGGTCAGGCCTTCGCAGGCGTGTTGCCGGATGTAGGCCAACGCTGAGGCGACCTCGGGGTGATCGATCGCAACGACATCGGTCGACAGTCGAGTGGCGACTCCGGTCGGCGCGACGACCTGTTGAGTTTCGTGGTGCGATTCGCCTTTCATCCACCGGGACAGACGTTCAGCGGCCAGGAATCCGACGGCTTCCGCATTTGGAATGACGCTCGACAGCGGTGGCTGACAAAACTGGCAAAGCAGTTCGTCGTTGTCGACACCAATGACGGCGACTTCTTCCGGAACGGTCAGTTCCAACGTTGAGCAAACTGCGAGAACGTGTTGGCCTCGCAAATCGTTGCAGGTGAAGATCCCGCAGGGTTTCGGCAGCGATTGCAACCATTCTGCAATCGCTTGTTGATCTTCTTCCCAAGGTCGCGCCAGGTTCATCCAAGGCGAGTTGAATGCATCGCATTGGCCGCCTTCTTGTTGGATCGTTCTCACGAACGCTTCTTGGCGTCGTTGCGACCAAGCTTCGAAGTCGAATCCGCAGAAGGCGAAGTGTTGGAACCCGCGTTCCATCAAGTGTCGGGCGGCCATTTCGCCGATTTTCGCGTCGTCGCTGCGGACGTGAGCCTTGTCGACTTCGCTGCGGTCATTTAGTTCCACAACGGGGATGTTCCGTCGGACCGCTGCCTCGATCATCTCGTCGGTGGATCCGCGTGAGATGATTCCGTCGCCCTGCCAGTCGTTCAACCACGAGGGCGGCGAGGTCAGCAGGTCTCGTTGTTCGAGAAAGACCGACCAATCTTCTTGCGTTCGCATGAAACGCATGATTCCAGACAGAACTTCACGTCCGTAGACGGTCGCGGTCTCGACCATCAAGGCAACGTGAGGTTTGGAGCGAGCAGGCTTGTTCAACGCGCGTCCTTTGACAGAAAAGTCAGCTGATGAGATAAGGCGATGAGAATCGCAGAGAAAAGTGTGATCGCTTCAGACGCCATTCGCAAACTTCGGCGATGCGTCTCCTTCGTTGTTCGCAGTCTCAGATGATTCCGATTCGCGTTTCTTCCGGCCGCTGATCGGTACCGCCAACGGGCCACCAAAAGCGTCGTAAACCACCAGGAAGTTCAGCAATCCGGCAATCATCGTGTACCAAGTGCCCATTTCGTATCCCGAACCGCGCCGGGCGTACCAAGCGGCGACTTCGTCGGCCTCGGATTCAACGACCGGGCGATGCGGCGGTGCCATGAAGCCATTCCACAAAGGCTCGTAGTCCGAACGGGTTCGGCCGCGGTGATCCGTTGCCAGTCGCATCCGGTTGCCTTGAACCAAAGCGGGAAGTGCTGCAGAACCGACCCCGGCCTGGAGGACATAGTGCCAGCGTTTGTCGCCGGGGTACCAAGAAGCATAGACGACGTGAAATCCGCCGAGGGCAAAACCAAGCATCCAAATCGAGAGAATGCTGATGACGAACAGCGTGCCTTTTGTGTGCCGACCTTGATAGAAATGGCCCGCACCGGGAACCAACCAAGCCAGGAAAGCGGCTAAATAGCGATTCCGCAGGTCGACCTGAATCCCGTCGACTTCGATCTGAGAGTCGCCGTTGAAGACCTTGGGGTTGATTTTGATGGACTCCGATTTTGGCTTGGCGCCCTTCGCAGAGTCTTGCTTGGCATCAGAGTCGGTTGAATTCTCGCCAGGGGTGGTCTCAGCGTCTCGGGACTTGCGTGAACGTTGGGCCATGAGTGTGGAGCAAGCGAAAATTCGGAAAGCGGGCAGATGCCCAAACAGTGGGGCAGGTGTGGAACGAATCATTTTGCGAAATTCAGTCCGTCGGCGATAGCCAGTCGCATCAATTCCGACCGGTGGAACCGTAATTCGCTGGCGAAGACCTATGGTCACCGGAATTGGCTGAAGGGCAATATATCTTAGCTTGGTTGGCGAGGTCGCTGTGGCGAGCTAGTGCTGAGTTAGTGAGGCTGAGCGTGTTGAAGGGAAGATCGTGACCATCTTGGAGGGTTGAAAGGAAGAAAAATCTTCCTGACGGCTGTGAGTGAGCAGGTGACGCTGTATGGTATGTGATCCAGATGTGAACCCTTTTGCATGATGCAACACCCGAGGATGTCCATGAACACCGTCACGCTAATTTCCTTTCTATTCTTCACCGGCATGGTGGCGTTTTTGACTTGGTGGAAAACGCGTGGCAGCGATGTGGATACCGACGAGGGCTATTTCTTAGCCGGTCGGTCCCTGACTGGCGTCTTCATCGCTGGTTCGTTGTTGCTAACGAATTTGTCGACTGAGCAATTGGTCGGGCTCAATGCGGATTCGTTTCGCGATGGGCTGTCCGTGATGTGCTGGGAGGTCGTCGCAGGAATATCGCTGGTGATCCTGGCGTTGGTTTTTCTGCCCCGGTATCTGAAGTCCGGAATCGCGACAATTCCACAGTTCCTGGAAGAACGCTACGGCCGCAGCGTCCGCGCATTGACGGCGGGAATTTTTATCGTGGCATACATGCTGATTCTTTTGCCGTTCGTGCTGTTTCTGGGTGCCAACGGACTGAATAGCATGCTCTCGCTGAACGAGAAATTTGGCGTCAGCGACTACCAAATGATCTGGATGTTGCTCGTTTTCATTGCTTCGTTGGGTGGTGCCTACGCGATTTTCGGTGGCTTGCGGGCGATTGCGGTGTCCGACACTTTCAACGGTGCGGGTCTGTTGATCGGCGGTTTGATGATCACCTACTTTTCGTTGCAGGTCGTTGCTGGTGATGAAGGTGGAATCAGTGGGGCTCTTCAGAAAATTGATGCGGCCGACCCCGATGCCTTCCGCTCGCTCGGTGCGAGTGACGAGTCGACTCACTGGCCGACGTTGTTCACGGGTGTTTTGCTGTTGAATTTTTTCTACTGGACCACGAATCAGCAAATCATTCAGCGAACGTTTGGTGCCAAGAACTTGGCCGAAGGTCAGAAGGGAGTTTTGCTGGCCGCGTTCTTCAAAATCCTTGCACCGTTGATCTTGGTGCTGCCCGGAATTGCGGCGGCGTATTTGGTCGTCACCGCGAATGATCAGCAGATGATGGATGCGGTCGGAACCAATTCCGATGGTGATTGGAATTCGAGCCAAGCCTACGGCGCGTTGGTCGCTCGAGTGTTGCCGGAGTGGCTGCTGGGTTTCTTCGCCGCGGTTGTCATCGGTTCCATTCTCTCCACGTTCAATTCCGTGCTTAACTCAGCAGCAACGTTGTTTTCGTTGGACGTCTACAAGCAATACATTCGCCCGGATGCGACCACCAAACAGGTCCGTTTCTCGGGTCAGGTTTGCAGCTTTGTTGTCGCCATCTTTGCTGTGATCGCTGCACCGTTGGTGTTTTATGGACGCGACGGAGTGTTCAGTTTCTTCCAGGGATTGAACGGTGTTTACTTCATCCCGTTGGCGTCGGTCATTCTGCTGGGGTTGTTTCACAAGACGGCTGACGGGCGATCCGCGATGGCTGCGTTGATCGTTGGGTTGGTGCTGATGGTGATTGGCACGTTCTTTGGCGGTGGCGACGACGGATGGTTGGCGTCCACCTTCGTCAATGGTTTCCACTACATGGGAGCCGTGTTTGCGTTTCTGATCGCGATGCAACTTGTCATGGTGGCTATGGGAATTCGCCGAGATTCGCCCTACGAGCAGCGAGATGCCAAGCTTGTGGACCTAACGCCATGGAAACCCGCGCCGTATGTCGGGGGCGTTTTGGTTCTGGTGTGTTTGGGCGTCTACGCTTTCTTTGCGATCTAGATTCGTTGTCGTTGTTGGTCAATTTTCAAATTCAAAATCATGTTTGTCGCTTCTAGGAGATATCGAATGAACCGGTTCACTGCTAAATGCTTCGCGGGTTTATTGATGCTTGGTTGCCTCGCCAATCCGGTCACCGCTCAAGATCAAATGCAGGTCGAAGACTTCGATTCGATCGAGTTGTACACGCTTGAGAATCAATCGGGTGCGAAGGTCCAGATCACAAACTTTGGCGCGATCGTCACATCGATCGTGGTGCCTGATCGCGATGGGAATCTGGGCGATGTCGCTCTGGGTTACGACTCAGTCGAGAGCTACATCAATGCGGTCGACAAGCCTTACTTTGGTGCCATCGTTGGACGTTACGGAAACCGAATCGCCAATGGTGAGTTCACGTTGGACGGCAAGACTTACTCGTTGGCGACGAACAACGGGCCCAACCATTTGCACGGTGGCGTGATCGGTTTTGACAAGGTCGTCTGGGATGCTGAGCCAACCGCTGTAAAAGGCAAGCCGGCATTGAAAATGATTTACCTGGCCAAAGACGGTGAAGAAGGTTATCCGGGCAATCTGCAAATTGCGGTCACTTACCAGTGGACCGACGAGAACAAATTGATCGTCCACTATGAAGCGACGACGGATAAGGCCACGCCAGTCAATCTGACTCAGCACACGTATTTCAATCTGGCCGGCGAAGGCAACGGCACGATTCTCGATCACGAACTGATGTTGAATGCATCGAAGTTCACTCCGGTTGACTCGACATTGATTCCCACCGGAGAACTTCGCGACGTCGAGGGAACGCCATTTGACTTCCGAAAAGCGAAAGCGATCGGACGGGATGTTGGCGTTGAAAACGAACAGCTCGAATTTGGTTTGGGTTATGACCACAACTTCGTGTTGGATTCGTCCGATGAAGATGGGGACCTGACGTTGGCCGCTCGAGTCTCTGAGCCGACAACCGGACGAACGTTGGAAATTCACACCAGTGAACCGGGCATTCAGTTCTACTGCGGAAACTTCCTGGACGGTCGCTTGGTGGGCAAATCGGGCAAGCCCTACGTTCATCGCGGTGGATTCTGCTTGGAGACCCAGCACTACCCAGACAGTCCCAATCAATCAGCGTTTCCATCGGCAATTCTGAAGCCGGGTGAAAAATACGACACGACGACCGTGTTTCACTTCTCAGCGGAGTAGTCCACTATTCGATGTTCAGTCGCACAATGATTCAGTCGCACAGTGTTGGCCTCAGTTGTGTTTGGCCGCGGTGATGGCGGTCACGAACCTTAGCCAATGCGAGACGACTGATCGTTGTTCTGTCAAACTCGACTCAATCAATTGACGGTGTGTGGTCGGTAGCGAATCCCTTCGAGGCGATTCGTGGAAGCGATTTTGCATTCCTGAAAACATCGGTCGCCTGACCAATTGTGTCCTTTTCTGAAAGCTGCGATCATTTGGGGCAGGTAACCCGTCTCAAGTCCACGCCTTAGGAATGACATTGGCTGCAAATCAATTTCAGCGAAACGACTGGGTGATTTACCGGAAACAAAAGAGCAGTGTTTCTCCCGGGCCACGTGCATCCGAGGTTCATGCCGCAGGAAAAGGCAATTCCTACCGGTACGTCGTTGAGAAGTACTGGGTGGTGGAAGAGGTCCTGGACGACAACCGGTTGAAGATTTGCACGCGTCGCGGCAAAAGGCATTTGGTTGACGCCAACGATCCATCAATGCGAAAAGCCAGATGGTGGGAACGTTTGTTGTATCGCAGTCGCTTTGAAGCGATCGATTTGAACTCGCCGGTCAGTCTCGAAGATGAGATCGAAAGTCCGGCCAGTTAATCGCTTACCGGCGCGATCGAAGGATCCCGGGGTTTCTATCCTCTGATTTCTTTCGCATCGCACGTGGTTCTTTCTCATCGCACCTGGCGCGTGCGATCGGACGTGAGTCTTGCGGGCTCGCTTGAGTTTCTTCAGCAACTCGCCATCGTCAATTCGCTCGCGCGATCTCGGGCGCCCTTGAGGTCCAATTTGCCGGTTCCCAGCAATGGGATCTCGTCGACTTCAAAGAAGCTGTCGGCCGATGGGATGAACAGATTGGCCAATCCGGCGGCCTTCAATCCTTCTCGCAGCGAATCCGGTGTTTGCGATGTTGGCAGATGCAAGACGACGATGCGTTCTCCTTTGCGTTCGCACGGAACCGCGGTGACACAAACTCGCACTTGATCGTCGTCATCGCCTTCGGATAACAGTTTGCCGAGCTCTTCTTCAATGCGAACGTGCGGCACCATCTCACCAGCGATTTTTGAGAAACGGCTCAAACGACCGGTGATATGAAGAAACCCGTCGCCGTCGATGTGGGCGATATCGCCCGTCGTGTACCAACCGTCAACAACGGCAGTTTGCGTTAAGTCATCGCGATTCGCGTAACCTCGCATCACATTGGGCCCGGTCACCAGCAGCATTCCATCCTCACCCGCGTCCAATTCGGTTCCATCATCGGGCGAAACGATTCGTGCCGAGATGCCAGGCAATGGACGTCCGACACTGCCTTCGACACGGTCAGGTTGAAATTTCGCGGCCGATCGAGAGGGCGGGATGTTGACGCTGACCAGAGGACTCATCTCGGTCGTGCCATAGCCCTCCACCGGACGGACGCCAAAGCGTTTTTCGAATGCATCAAACAGATCCGCGGGCATCTTCTCAGCACCAACGACCGCGACGTTCAGCGTTTTGAATTGTTCCGGTGTGATACGTCGGAGGTAACCTCGCATGAAGGTCGGTGTGCCAAGCAGAACGGTGGCTTTGTACTTCTCGGCGAGTTTGCCGATCTGTTTGGAATCCAATGGATTGAAGTGATAGACGCCGGCAGGGCCAAGCGTTTGCGCGGCCCACAACGTGACCGCGTAACCAAACGAGTGGAAAAACGGCAACACGCCGATGACAACGTCTTCGGTGTTGAGCCGGATGGCACGATTGACCGCATCGACGTTGTGGCTGACGTTCGCGTTGGACAACAGAACGCCTTTGGGCATTCCGGTGGAACCGCTGGTGAAGATCACCGTCAGCAGGTCGTCGCTTTGGACTTTGTTGAGCCCCAAAATCCGATCGAGCAACCAGCTGGGCACGACCGTCGCTTGCAGAGCAGCGATGACCTTGTCGGCCAAGCTGACTTTTTCTTTGAGCTTGTCCAACGAGACGATCTCGGCATCCAGTTCCACATCAATTTTCTCCAGGAACCGGTTGCTTGTTAGTACATGCTTGATACCCACGTCACGGATGCAGTGGTTCATCACTTCGCTGCTGACCGTGTAGTTCAAGTTGGCACTGACGCGACGATCGGCGGCAAGAGCAACATTGACCGCGACAGCTCCGACGCTCGGCGGAAGTAGAATCCCGACGAACTGCTCGTCCTTGGCGAAGACTTCTCGATGGAGACATCGACGCAGGGCGAGCGTGTTGATCAGCAGCTTCCGTCCGCCGACCTCAGTGCCCAAGGTGTCGGCCGCTTGCAAGCGTTTGCCCCGGCGTCGCCAAACCCGGAGGACTTGTCGAGCCAAAACGGGGAACTCGCGGCGGTGATCGATTTGAGCCTGTGAACCCAAGGCTTGGACCTTGCCACGGACCGTGGAGATGGGAGCGTCGGCCGGGAGAGGTTCGCCAACGTACACGGTGATGGTGCGTCGAAATTTGTCCGGCCGTTTCCAGAAGTATTTGCCGCCGGAAAAGCTGAAAATGCTGCCCCACATTCCTTCCAAGTGCACCGGAACGATCTTCGCGTCGGTGTTCTTCAGAATCTTGCTCATACCCGGACGAAACGCTTGCAATTGCCCCGTTCGCGTGATTGTTCCTTCCGGAAAGATGCCCACCACGTCGCCATTGTTCAGCCCTTCGCGAGCGTCGCGAATCGCTCGCCCAATCGATTTAGGGCCGCCCATCATGAAGATCGTGTCGAAGGCTCGCCCGAGATAGTCGCCGATCTTCGATGTGAAATTGCCGCCGTCGACCACAAACCGGACATTTCGCGGCAGGGCCCAGAGGATCAAAATGCCATCGATCCACGAGGTGTGATTGCTGACCAAGAGACAGCCACCTTCGGTTGGGAATTTCTCCAAACCGACGACCCGTTTGCGGTACAAAATTTCCAGCACCGGGCGGAACAAGCAGCGAACAAACAATCGCGGCTTCCAAACGGCCATTGCGATCGCGATGGCCAACAAGGCGACTAGAACAATCAGGATGATCAGATACGTGTCCACCGTCAGCGGCTCCACCTACACAAGTCGAAAAGTTTGTGGCCGCATCCTCGTGAGCAGCCCAACGCATGATGATACGGTCTGGAGCCCCGCTTCGAGAGTGCGACTCGCGGAAATCCTCGGTTGCTGCCAAGAAGACTCGAAAAAGTTACCATGACTGGTTCGTTTTGAGTTCAAACGGATTGACGCGAGGTTCGTCGGAACCTTTCGGTTTCTTGTCGCATGTGCGATCCCGATCGACACACCACGGTTTGCATCCAGTAGGAAATGGAATGAACGAAGATAACTCCGCTGAAAATGAATCCAGCCAACCGAAGCCGCTGACCGCCACCGCGAGGCGATGTTTGGGCGTGTTGGTGGAGAAGGCCAAGACAACGCCTGATGGGTACCCGTTGTCGTTGGCCGGATTGATCACGGGCTGCAATCAAAAATCAAATCGTTCGCCTCAGATGCAGGTGGATGAGTCTGATGCGTTGCTGGCGCTGGACGAACTGCGAGACGCCGGTGCCGCCCGAGAGATTCAAGGCAGCGGACGAGTGACAAAGTACCGGCACGCAGCCTACGAATGGTTGGGAGTCGATAGTCCCGGGGCCGCGATCGTTACCGAGTTGATGCTGCGTGGACCGCAGACCGCTGGCGAGCTGCGCACACGTGCTTCTCGGATGCACAAATTTCCCGATCTGGATTCGCTGAAAACGGAATTGGATTCGCTGATCGAAAAGGGCTTGGTCGAGTCATTGACGCCACCCGGTCGCGGACAAACGTTTGCGCATTGCTTGTACACGCCGCAGGAACGCTTGTACCTGGTCGACAAAATCAAAAAGCAAGATGCGTCCAGTGCGGCGTCAGCACCTGCTGGTTCCGGATCGGCGGCTCCAGCAAAAGCGGCCAACGACGACCGCATCGACAAGATTCAAGATCGACTGGACAGCGTGACGGCGAAGCTGGAGGCACTCGAGAAGCGGTTGGAATTTCTCGAGTCTTGACCTTCTCGTCGCCGCGTCTGCCTATGCAGCTCGACGCATTGGCTCGGTTTGAGCTGTGTCGGTCTGCGGTTGGGCGGCGGCGAATTGAGCTTCCATCTCGGCCGATGTGAGCGTGGCCACGCAGGCTCCGTCCGCGTCGTGAATCTTCAATTCATGCTCTTCGGTGAACCAAATTGCCGAAGCCGAGTCGGTTCGAAACCGACGCCCCCGATAAAATCCGTCGCAGATGAAGACGGATTCGCTCCATTCGACCTTGGTTTCGCTCGGGCGAATTTGGATCGTTTCCGGCGAATCTTCTTCAGGCTGAGCGTTCAGCCAAGCCTGGAAGCAGTGACGAGCTCGAGCCAATTTTTGCGATGGCGTCATGCGTCTGTTCGATCCACGATTGATAGGGCAAAATGGGTGGCCGACGAAGGTGACCCAATCCTTTCAATCGGATCGAAGCCCGTTCCGGCATCGAACATCCGAGTTCCCTCATCAGGGGTGACTCGATCGGGAAATTTGCTGCCAAGTCGCCGGTTTGCCCAATCGGAATCATTTAACACTCGGCGCGTCGTCCGTTCTTATCTCCTCCGAATCTCGATTTCACTTTGATCCGCCATGCGAACGCTGATTGACGAATCCCAGCTCGATGACGGCGTTTCCAAATTGGCGAAGGAAATCGATGCCACCTACGGCGATCGCCCAATCACGGTGGTCGCGGTGATGACGGGATCGTTGGTGCTGTTTGCGGATTTGATTCGCCGGTTGTCGATGCCCCAACGTGTTGGCGTGATTCACGCGTCGAGTTATCGCGGTGGAACTCAAGCGGGCAAATTGGAGATCGATTCCAAGATGCTGATCGATGTTCAGCAACGCGACGTGTTGTTGGTAGACGACATCTATGACACGGGAGCCACACTGACCAAACTCAGTGAAGCGATCACCGAAATGGGAGCGGCAAGCGTCTCGACCGCCGTGTTGTTGCGAAAACAACGCCCCGACCAAATTGGTCCGCGTCCAGACTTTGTCGCGTTTGAGATTCCAGACGAGTTTGTCGTTGGTTACGGACTGGACTACCTCGACATGTATCGCAATTTGCCATTCATCGGTGTGTTGGAACCCGATGAGATTGAAGCGACGGCTCGCCAGTGAGTGTGTCTCGGGTGATGTTCGTCGCTCGGCATTTTTGGCCGCATTGTTCGGGGCGACACGAAGCTGCCGCGGCGACGTTTGAGTTGACTCAACGTTTGGCGAACTGGGGCATGCGGGTGGAAGTCGTGACGCCTCGGCATGGCAACACATGGCCGACCGAAATCATGTTGGGTGACGTGAAGGTTCACCGTGTTGCTTCGGCCCCGCGTGGTGATTGGTCGACTCAACGCTACGTTCGACATCTCAGCCACTGGTTGGTCGAACGGATGCCCCGTTTGGATGCGATCGTATGCGACCAACTGCGTGAAGAATCGCGAGCGGTTTCGATGGCGATTGAATCCGGGGCCTCCGATACGCACGGCGATCATCCGACCGTCGGCGTTTCCGTGTGTGGCGGTTGGGGAGAGGACTCGGATCAAACGTGGTGCCAAAACACGCGAGGTGGCAAACGTGTTCTGCAGTCGTGCAACGGTCTGAACTCTGTGATCACCGAGCATGCCAAAACGGATCGATACTTGGTGTCGCACGGTGTTCCCGCGGAGAAACTTCGCAGACGACCGATCGGATTCCATCGTCCCGCTGCGGTGACGGAACAACAACGAAACGATGCCCGTCGCAGCTTGCGCGGCATCAATCTTGATCTGACGACGGACCTCGAATCTCGCGTTCTGTTGTGGTGCGGACCGATGTCTGGACCCGCATCCTCGGATAGCGGTGTGGGTGCGTTGGTTCAAAGTGCTCGCTTCCTCGCTGCTCGTGATCAAGATTTGCGCATCTGGATCCTTGGCGATGGAAAAATTCGCGACTGGGTGCACACCGAACTGAAAGCTGAAGGTGTTCGCAGCGTCGTTGCTATTCCCGGCTCATTTTCGGACATGACCGAAGTTTGGCAGTCGGTCGATGCGGTTGTCCAAAACGAAGATTCGCAACTGAGATCCACATTTCCCGCTGCGCTCGCTGCGGCGCTTCCGATCATCATCGCGGATCGACCGGCGGCGCGAGACTATTTGCAAACACACTTTGATCCATCCATTTTGGATTCCTTGGCTTGGTATGACCCAGCCAAGCCAAGTACGCTTCGCAAAGCCTTTCGTTCCGTTTGGGGCGATTTAGAAATGGCTAAGCAGCACGCTTTCGAATTGGCACGAGATCTTTCGCGTCGTCATCCCTTGGAACAAGAACTGGCTTTCTGGCAATCCATTTTGCGTCCCAATCCCAACCAAAACCTGCCCAGCCCGAAGGCCTCATGAAGATTGCTTTGGTCATTCCCACCATGGATCGTGGTGGTGCTGAAAAACAGGTGGTGTTGCTCGCCAAAGGCTTGCACGAGTCGGGGCACGATGTCCGCGTGTTCTTGCTGACCCGAGATGGGCATCGAAGTGAGGAGTTGCGTGCCGCTGGTGTCCCGGTTGTTGTGATTGGCAAGCGATTCAAGGTCGATCCAACGGCGTTGTTTCGATTGAAGAAGCAGCTCGTTGATTTTGCACCGGATGTGGTGCACACCTGGTTGTTCGCCGCAAATAGCTTTGGTCGTGTGGCCGCGAAATGGGCGGGCGTTCCCGTCATCATTGCAAGCGAGCGATGCGTCGACCCTTGGAAGAAAAGTTGGCATTTTCAGATCGATCGACGTCTGCAGAAGATCTCACAAGCGATCACGACGAACAGTTCCGGAGTCCTGGACTTCTACGCGGCCAATGGTTTGGATCCGGAACAGTTTGTGGTCATTCCCAACGGAGTCGAATCGGTCGAGTCAGCGGTCAGCCAGGCGATTGATCGCGAAGAAGCCTTTCGTCGTCTAGATATTCCGGCCGGACGTCGATTGATTGTTGCTGTCGGTCGATTGTGGCCGCAAAAACGCGTTCGCGATTTGATCTGGGCGGGCGAGCTGCTCGCGACGGCTCGCGGTGACACGACGTTGGTCATCATCGGTGACGGGCCGCAGCGAGACGAGTTGCTTCGCCATCGTGATTCGGTTTCATCGCCTCTGCATGTTCGATTTGCGGGACAACGGGAAGACGTTGCCGAGTTGCTCCCTCATGCGGAACAGTTTTGGATCGCGAGCGAATACGAAGGACAAAGCAACGCGGTGATCGAAGCGATGTTGGCGGGTGTGCCCGTGATCGCCTCCAACATTCCTGGCAATCGAGACCTGGTGATCGACAGAGAAACCGGCTGGTTGTTCGATGTTGGTGACGAAGCCGATTTGGTTCGTTCGAGTTTGGCAGCTTTCAACGATCCCGATGGTTCCCACCGCATCTCGAAACAAGCACGGCAACGCATCGTGGATGACTTCTCACTGGATGCAATGATTCGCCGACACGTCGAGCTTTATGAACGACTTCTGGCTGAATGCGAGCGAGCGAAAAGCTGAGGCCACGCGACTTTCCATTTCTGCTCGCAATGATCGTCGGCTACTCGATCCGTTCAGTCCCGTCGATCGGACGACCGCTTGGACCGTGGAAGATTTGGGCGGTTCCAGAAGCAATGTTCGCAATCGATTTCCAACGCCGCGTCGTTGAGGGTTGCACGTCACCGCCGAAGTAAGGTTTGCCTTGTTTGGCTTGCTCATTCCAATTCGGAATGCTTCGGTCGACTCACAATGATTGCGAATGACACCACGACAGCCTGCTCGCGTTCGGGAAAGTTGCAAATTGATTTTAGTTGGTCGCTATGATTTAAGTGACGCACTGCGGAGCGATTTAGTACCGCTCGATAAATGATTCTTTGGTTTTGGTACTAAATTGGGCGTGGTCGGGACACCTGTTCGATAGGAAAGAGACTTGTCCCAGTGTTTGGTCTTCAATGTGGAAGGTTCGGGTCGGTGGATTCAATGATCAGGAGATGTATTGCCGCTTTGACAGCGTCGCTGGCGTGCGTTTGTGCATGTGCTGGTGAAGAAGTGTCGAAGCTGGAATCCCATTTTCGCGATCGAGTTGCCACGATCTTTTCGCAGCGTTGCCTGTCTTGTCATGGGAACGAGTCACCTGAAGGTGATTTTTCGCTGCAAGATGCTTCATCCTTTTTTACCGGAGGCCACGTCGAATCCGGTGACGCGGATGCCAGTCATTTGATGGATTTGATCACGCCGAAGGATGGCCATGCTGAAATGCCTCAGGATGCAGATCCGCTCGACCCATCGGATTTGAATGCGATACGGCAATGGATCGATGATGGAGCAATTTGGCCTGCGGATGTTGTCTTGCAAGAGGCATCCGTAAGCGATTTCGATTGGTGGTCGTATCAACCGTTGGTTCGGCCCGAAGTGCCAGTGATTTCGGATGCATGGGCAAGTTCGCCGATCGATCGATTTATTCTGAAGAAATTGAACGAGGAAGGATTGAGCCCCAGTCCGCCGGCCGATCGTCGCACGTTGATTCGCCGCCTGACGTTTGACCTGATTGGTTTGCCACCGACGCCTGACGATGTCGCAGATTTCCTCGCGGACCCTGATCCGTTGGCTTACGAGAAACTAGTCGACCGTCTTTTGGAATCGAAACACTATGGCGAACGATGGGCTCGGCATTGGCTCGACGTTGTCAAGTACGCGGACTCCAACGGTTACGACAAAGACAAATTGCGTCCGAATGCTTGGCCCTATCGAGACTACGTCATTCGGTCGCTCAACGAGGACAAACCCTACGGACGGTTCGTTCAAGAGCAGATCGCCGGAGACGTTTTATTCCCGGGGGAACCGGATGGAATCGTTGGGTTGGGATTCATCGCGGCAGGTCCGTGGGACTTCATCGGCCACGTCGAAGTCTCGGAGTCAAAGCAAGATGGCAAGGTGGCTCGCAACCTGGACCGCGATGACATGGTGTCGGGAGCACTGAACACGTTCTGCAGCGTCACTGTTCAGTGTGCACGTTGCCACAATCACAAGTTCGATCCGATCACCCAGCAACAATACTATGGTTTGCAGGCGGTTTTCGCTGCTCTTGATCGAGCGGATCGTCGATTCGACATCGACCCCGATATCGCTGACGAAAGAAAGATCCTGAATGAACGTTTGACGGATCTGAAGACGCTGCGAAGCGAGCTGGAAAAAGTTATACAACAAGCCGGTGGGGCTGAGCTGACGAGCGTCAACCAGCAGATCACCGATCTACGCTCGAATTCCAAGGCCGTCGCGTACCCGGAGCATGGGTATCACAGCGAACTTGCATTGTCACCAGATTCTGAGAAATGGGTGGAAGTCCAACTCGATGCGGAGGTGTCCGCTTCGCGAATTGTGTTGCGGCCTTGCAACGACAACTTCAACAACATCGGGGCTGGGTTTGGGTTTCCTTTGCGGTTCAAAGTTGAAACCGCGAATGACGCGGGAGTCTGGACGACAATCGCGGACAAAACCAATGCAGATTTTCCCAATCCGCGGCATGACGGGGTGGAATTCGCTTTGTCCGGTCAACGCGTTCGTCGGGTTCGAGTCACCGCGACACGTCTGGCGGAACGCAAAGCGGACTACATATTCGCGTTGGCAGAACTGCAGATCTTGGTCGGCGATGAACATGTGGGCGTCGGGGCCAAGGTGGTTGCCAAAGATTCGCTCGAAGCCCCGGTGCGTTGGCAGCGACAGAACCTGACTGACAACAAGTGGCCTGAAGAAAACGAAGCTGAAACAACGCGATCATTGGCGGAGGCGGAGCAACGTCGCGATGAGGTTCTTCGCGCGGTGACCACGCCAGAAATGTCACAGCATCGAAAAGACATCGACGCAGAAGAGACGCTTGTTCGGCAAAGGCTAGATGAGTTGCCACCGCAGCAGATCGTGTACGCGGCGGCGACAGATTTTGCACCCCAAGGAAATTTCAAACCGACCGGCGGCGTCCCTCGGGAAGTTTTCGTTTTGCATCGTGGGGAAGTCTCGCTGCCCGGCGAACGTGCGGTTCCGGGTGTGATTCCGCTGGCGGATTTGGACCGATGGCAATTCGATTCAGAGCTGGACGAATTGCAGCGACGGGTGCAGCTTGCCGAGTGGCTGACCGACCGGCAGCATCCACTGGTTTGGCGATCAATCGTGAATCGAATCTGGCAGTATCATTTTGGCGAGGGAATCGTCGCGACGCCCAACGACTTTGGGCGAATGGGAGCCGAACCGACGCATCCAAAGCTTCTCGATTGGTTGGCTGTCGAATTTCGCGACGGGGGGCAATCGTGGAAACGCTTGCATCGCTTGATCGTGACCAGCAACACCTACAAACAATCCTCCGCGACGCATCCGGAGCATTCTGCCATCGATGGGGGCAATCGATTCTTGTGGCGTGCGAATCGTCGCCGACTTTCCGCCGAAGAAATTCGTGATTCCGTTTTGTCGGTTAGTGGAACGTTGGATCGCCGAATGGGAGGTCCGGGGTTTTATCTGTTCGAACTGGAAAAGACGGCCCACTCACCGCATTTTCAATATCACAAGTTCGATCCCGCCGACAGAGAGTCGCATCGTAGGAGCGTCTATCGCTTCATTGCACGGTCACAACCCAACCCATTCTTAACGACGCTTGATTGCGCCGATTCTTCTCAGAGCACTCCTCGTCGCAACGAAACGCTGACATCGCTGCAAGCCTTGTCGCTGATGAACAACAAGTTCAGCCTTGCAATGGCGGAAGAGTTCGCGAAGCGTTTGGATGCTGAGCGGCCAGACTTGACTGCCAAGGTCGAACTGGCCGTTGAGTTGCTCGTGCAAAGAAAACCATCTGATGCCGAAGTGAGCGAGTTGGTGGATTATGCCCAAGACCATGGACTCGAGAACATGTGTCGATTCTTATTCAACCTCAGCGAATTCGTATTTGTGGACTGAATCAGATGCTAAGCAGAAGAGAGTTTGTCCAACAAGCGAGCACCAACTTTGGGGCTCTGGCGATGGCAGTCCTGTTACAAAACGAATCGAAGGCGGCTGATGGTGGCGCTGTGAAAGTGCTGCACCATCCACCCAAAGCCAAACGTGTGGTGCAACTGTTCATGGCAGGAGCCGCCAGCCACATTGATTTGTGGGATCACAAACCATTGCTCGAAAAGCTGCACGGCGAACAATCCGACTTCGGCGAACCGGTAGAAACATTCCAAGACGGTCTGGGGCCATGGATGAAATCGCCATTTCGCTTTTCGCCCCATGGTCAATCAGGTAAGATGCTCAGTGAGGTGGTGGCACCACTGGGTGATTGTGTCGACGACATTGCATTCGTGCACAACATGGTCGGAAAAACTGGCGTGCACTCTCAGGCCACTTACTTGCAAGCCACCGGTTTTCAGCGTCCAGGTTTTCCGGGAATGGGTTCGTGGGTCAGCTACGGCCTCGGGGCAATCAATGAGAACCTGCCCACGTTTGTGGTGCTTCCGGACCATCGAGGTTTCGCCAGCAATGGGCCAAAGAATTGGGGAGCAGCTTTCTTGCCCGCATCGGCGCAAGGAACCACCATTTTCCCCCAACGTGCCAATCCGATCGATGACCTCTCCGCGCGAGCCGATTTCATTTCGGCACGAGGTGATCGAGAGGGTTTGGCGATGTTGAATCGAATGAACCATCGTTATCTGCAAGAACGCCCGGGCGATTCACGGCTGGACGCACGCATTCGATCTTATGAGTTGGCCGCCGCGATGCAGTTGCATGCACCCGAAGCCTTGGACATTTCAGGCGAGACCGCGGAGGCGATGAAAATGTACGGTCTGGATCGGATGGGTGCGACTTATCCGGACAAGATCAATCCAGCCGAAGAGGCCGAGTACTTTGGGCGGAAGTGTTTGATCGCGCGCCGTTTGCTGGAGCGTGGTGTCCGGTTCGTTCAGATTTGGTCTGGCAACGACAACGGTTTTCCGAGACGCAATTGGGATTCGCATGAAGACATTGAGCGTGACCATGGCCCGTTGGCCCAAGGAATGGCGGTTGGCACCGCCGCATTGATCAAAGATTTGAAGCGAACCGGTTTGCTGGACGACACGATCGTTTTGTGGACGACTGAATTTGGCCGTATGCCGAGCACGCAAGGTCAGAAAGGACGCGACCACAATCCATATGTGTTCACGAATTGGATGTGCGGCGGCGGAATTCGCGGCGGCATCACGTCGGGCGAATCAGATATTTGGGGGTATAAGCCGCTCGACCGAGCCCATTCGACTCAGGTCTACGACATTCATGCGACCATCTTGCATCAGTTGGGGATCGATCACACACAACTGACGGTGCGACACGACGGTGTTGACCGTCGCTTAACCGATGTGCATGGTCACGTTCTCACTGACCTGATTTAAAGAGGCGACCTATTTCGCTCACTGTTTTTGGTCGTGAGTGCAATCGGGATCTCGATCGACCGGCGTGCCGACTTGATCAACAGGATGAGTGAACATGTATCGCCAGACGGCCTCGTGTTTGTATTCGCCTGTTTGAGGATCCTTGGCGGCGGAGCGACCTGGTTGAACGCTGCTGTGGGCTCGTTTGGCATCTCCGTTGACGTCGAAATCGGTGATCAACCGACGTGTGTGGCCGTAAGGTGGAGATTGTTCGTCCACGTTGACGATGGGGCCAAACGCGTTGAGTCCGAGCATTTCCCAGCTGCGGCAATAGTGGTCATCGACCCAGCCACCATCCAGCACATGCGAGAACGCGAAATAGCGATTGGGTGGCGTCGCGGATGGAAGAGCTTGCCAATTCTGATGCTGATCTCGCGGCCCACACAACGCGACAACGCGAGCGACCCGTTGGTGCTTCGCAAAACGCGAGGCGGTCGTCGAACCGTGGGAGCTGCCGGCGACGATGACTTTGTCCCAGTTCAGATCCGTTCGGTCGTCGTTGAGGAATTGCTCCCAGTTTCCCGGTGAGTTTTTCTCGGCCAACCAACGGACGAATTGGAAGGCTCGCTCAGACATCCCATCCGGTTTGGCCAAGTCGACTTCGTCGGTGTAGTCTTCGCCGGTGGCTGCTTCCAGCCGCATGTTGCCGCGACAGGTTGGTGGGACAGGATTCTGTTGGCAGCAGATGCTGAACCATTTGTTGGCGTAGTGGACTCGAATGGCGTGCAGGCCATAGTCGCCCAATTTCTCGAATAGTTGAGAGTTGTGGCCCATCAACCAAATCACCAATTGGCCTCGCGAATTGACGTTGGGGTTGAACATCGCCTGCTGTTGATCAGCGGGTTTTCCCTTGGCGTCTTCGATCAAAAAGTTGATTTCCGGGTAGGCCTTCACTCGGGGATCGATCTCGGATGCCCGTGCGGTAATGTGAAAACGATCTTGTTTGGCGGCGTTTTCGGCTGGCCCACGGGTTTGGGCTGTGACGATGGAAGGGAAGAGAAGGGCCCATCCAGCCAGTGCGGCGGAGGCGGCCGACAGACCATGGGTTTTCAGGCGAGAATTTCGCATTGAAGGGAATGAGAGTGTGAAACTCGGCATGGGGGTCACTTGCGAGGGAGAGAGGATGTGGGGAGGGGACGTTTGAGCGTCGTCACTACGATAGCCAAAATTCAGAGGGTTTTCGTGATCCAACGCTGGGTGGTACCTTTGAACCATTGAATTTGAGCCGATTTGTCGTCCGATCGATCTGCGGTGGAACGTGAACAATGACCTGATTCACGGTGTGTTTTGGCCCACACCGTTATCCTGTGCCGTTTCCCAGCGGAAGTGCTCTGGCTCTGTCATCGAATTCTTTGTCCAGATGTTTCGTTTTTGATTTCCAGGTGATCCGTTGTCCTACTTTGGTTTCGTGCTCAAAGGCCTGTGGCGGCGACCGCTGCGAACGGGACTGACGCTGATGGCATTGGCCACGGCGATCGGTTCGGTGATGGCTTTGTCGGGTGTGGCCGAAGGGTTCACGGAGTCCTTTCGAGGCGTTTACGAATCGCATCGTGTTGACGTGGTTGTTTCACGGCAGGGATCTGCGGATCGTTTGAGCAGTTCGCTGGAAGAATCCTATGTCGCGGAGGTCGCCCAGGTCGAAGGCGTCTCCGATGCGGCGGGAGTCTTGTTGGAAACCTTGTCGGCGGAAGACCAGCAGGTTTATGGGATTCCTGCGATGGGCATGCGGACGGATTCGTGGTTGTTCACCGATTACGAAATGCGTGCTGCCGATCCGGGCTTGGCGGAGAATGCCGAGACAATCGGGCAGGTTTACTTGGGCGAGAATTTGGCGGGCCGTTTGGATTGCGAGCCCGGAGCGATCCTGAACTTGTTCGACGAACCGTTCTTGGTCGCGGGAGTTTTTCAAAGCGGAAGCGTTTGGGAAAATGGATCCATGATCGTGCCGCTGAAACAACTTCAGGAGTTGGCCGGACGAGACGGGCAAATCACCTACATCAACGTGGTGCTGGATGAGTCTATCGAAGCGGCGCAGGTCGACTCCGTCGTGAAGCGGATCACAGCGGTGGACGCTAAATTGCTGCCTTTGGCAACGGACGAATTTGTGCGGTCCGACACGCGAATGCAGTTGGCCGGCGCGATGGCTTGGATGACATCGACGATCGCGTTGCTGGTTGGTGCAATCGGAACGCTCAACACAATGATGACCAGCGTTTTGGAGCGGACCGGTGAAATCGGAATCCTGCGAGCGATCGGTTGGCCGGCCAAGCGAATCGCTGGCGTGATTCTGTGTGAATCGGTGATGCTCGCTTTGTTGGCGTCCGTCCTTGGTGGGATTGGTGCCAGCTTGTTGCTCAATGTGTTGGCCAACAGCGAAGCTACGGGTGGATTGCTGCAACCGACCATCGCAACCAGCGTGTGGGTTCGAGGCATGGCGGTTGGTTTAGGGATTGGAATTTTGGGGGCATCGTTGCCCATTTGGCGTGCGTCGCAAATGCGACCAACAGATGCTCTTCGCCACCAGGGATGACCGGTGAGCGATCGACCTAGGACACAAACGAACTTTTCGAAGGTAGGGATTGGCGTGAGGAACGAACCACTTGCCGTTGTGGGCATCGGTTGTCGCTTCCCTGGGGATGCGAATGATCCGTCCGCATTTTGGGATCTGCTGGCATCGGGAACGGATGCCATTTCCCAAACGCCCGAGGACCGTTGGAACTTGCAGAAGTTCTACCGGCCCGATGAGCCAATGCTTGGCAAAACGCAGAGCCAATGGGGCGGCTACGTTCGCGGCATTGATCAGTTTGACCCGACGTTGTTTGGTATCTCGCCTCGTGAAGCGGCGGCGATGGATCCTCAGCAAAGAATGCTGTTGGAAGTCGCTTATCGCGCAATGGAAGACGGCGGTGCTCCGCTTGGTTCTTTGGCCGGTCGACCGGTCGCCGTGTTCACCGGAATCAGCAGCATCGATTACGCGGTCGCCAGCCTGAGTTTTGAAGATCGCGGTGAGTTGGGGCCGTACACGAACACCGGATCATCCAGCAGCATTGCCGCCAATCGCATCTCGTATTGCTTTGATTTGCGTGGTCCCAGCGTCGCTGTTGACACAGCATGCTCGTCGTCTTTGGTTGCGCTGCACATGGCTTGCCAAGCGATCTGGAACGGTGAAGCCGAGACGGCACTTGCCGGCGGCGTCAATGCGCTGATCATGCCCGACTTTTATGTCGCCTTCAGTCAGCTTGGCGTGTTGTCACCCGACGGACGCTGCAAGACGTTTGATTCACGCGCCAACGGTTATGCCCGCAGTGAAGGTGCGGGAATGGTGATGCTGAAGCCGCTTCGTGAAGCGCAAAAGAATGGCGATCGAATCTATTGCACGATTCGAGCGACGGCGCTGAACCAAGACGGCCGGACACCCGGATTGACTGTCCCCAGCGGTGAGCAACAAGAACGCTTGGTTAAACGAACGTGTGAGTTGGCCGAGGTTGATCCGTCAGACGTGCAGTACTTTGAAGCTCACGGGACCGGAACCGCGGTTGGAGATCCGATCGAAGCGGGGGCTCTTGGACGAGTTATCGCCTCGAGCGATCAGGACCGCGAATCACCTTGCCGCATCGGTTCGGTGAAAACCAATATCGGGCACCTGGAAGCCGGCGCAGGAATCGCGAGTTTGATCAAGGTTGCGCTGTCGATGCACCATCAGGCCATTCCGCCTCACCTGCATCTGCAGACACCAAATCCGGAGATCGATCTACGCGGTTGGAACCTTCATATCCCGACGGAATTGGAATCATGGAACGCTGATGGTCCTACGAGAATCGCGGGCATCAATGGTTTTGGTTACGGCGGCGCCAATGGTCACGTGATTGTCGAAGAAGCCCCGCGGGAAACGAAAGCGAACCGTTCCGTTGTGGTTGACTCTGGCCGCACGGTGGAAAGCCCGGACCGGAAAACCAGCTCGATTGTCTTGCCCGTATCGGCGACTGATCGGAAGTCACTCGCGCATGTTGCAAGTCACTGGAACGAGTGGCTGGCGGAACAAACCACGGCCGGTGAAGATTCACTTGATATAGCTGCAGTCGCAGGCACGGCGGCTCATCACCGAACGCATCACGATGTCCGCACATTGGTTGTCGGCGAAGACTTCGATTCGCTGCGCGATGAACTGTCGCATTTGTCTGAGTCATTGCGATCGAGCGACAATGCAAACGAGGCATCTGTTGTTCCGTCGCGATTGAGCAGTGACGAACGCGAAAAAGGCATCGTGTTTTTGTGTTGTGGCCAAGGACCACAATGGTGGGCGATGGGTCGTGGGCTCTATCGAGACAACATGGTGTTTCGCCAGACCATCGAACGCATTGATGCCGAGTTTCGAAAGCATGCGTCGGAATGGTCCTTGATCGATGAGCTTCATTGCGATTCGGAAACGACCCGGATGAATCGCACGTCCATCGCGCAGCCGGCTTTGTTTGCGATCCAGGTTGCGCAAGCCGAGATGTGGGCGTCGGTTGGTGTTCGCCCAAGTTTGATCATCGGGCACAGTGTCGGTGAAATTGCTGCGGCACATTTGTCAGGTGGATTGGACTTTGCGGATGCCTGCCAAGTGGCAATCCATCGCGGCCGAACAATGGATCTGGCCACCAGTCGCGGTGCAATGATCGCCGTGGGACTGACCGAGCAAGAAGCCGAGAAGCGAATCGCGGAACTTGCAAAGATCGATCCGAAAATGCCAGATTCAGTCGCCATCGCCGCGGTCAATGGACCGGCGTCGATCACATTGTCAGGCGACAGCGACGCGATTGAACGATTGGCCAATTCGATCGAAGAAGACGGCATTTTTTGTCGACGTTTGGCGGTCGAGTACGCGTTTCACAGTCCGCAAATGGATCCCGTTCGCGAGGAGTTGTTGCGGTCGCTCGATGGGATTCAGACTCGACCTCTGCACACTCCGATGATCTCAACCGTGACGGGGCGAGCCATCGACGAAACGGATTCCTTGGCCGGTGACTACTGGTGGACGAACGTTCGCAAAGGCGTTCGATTTGCCGACGCGGTGATGACAGCTGCCAGGTCCGGCTATGGCATCGGAATTGAGCTCGGGCCGCACCCGGTGCTGGCTTTCGCGACGACGGAGTGTTATGGCCACACGTCGCAGAACATTCAATTGATTGCCACGGCGCGTCGTCCAAAGCCAGATCAAACTGCCGGTGATTCGGAGTTGTTTGACCACGACGAGAGTCAGTGGCTGGATGGCGTCAGTGACTTGTTCGCGTTTGGGTTTGACTTGGATTGGTCGGGATTGATTTCGCGGCCAAGCGAGCGGGCTGAACTTCCGCTTTATCCGATGCAGCGTCAAAGTTTGTGGACCGAATCGGAGCAATCGCGGCGTAGTCGATTGATGACAGCCGTTCATCCGTTGTTGGGTGACGCCGAGCCGTCGGCCGATCCTGTCTTTCATGGTCGAATTGACGGCGACAATCAAGCCTACTTGTTCGATCACAGGGTCCGTAGCGCAGCGATGTTCCCTGCCGCGGCAGGACTCGAAGTGTCGCTGGCAGGATCGCTTGCGGTGCTATCGCGAACTAGCGAATTAGCAGGTGACCCGGCGCCGACACGTATTCGTTTGCAGCGTTTGCAATTGCTCAATGCTCTGATTTTGGATGAGTCGCAACCGCATCGATTGGAAACTTCGTTGGCGGGAGATCGGCGTTCGATTGAAATTCGATATCGCGAAATTCCGGGCGAGGAATGGACCTCACTTCTAGCGGCAACCCACGGGACTCCGTCGCCAATCAATGCCGACGCCAAGCGAGCGGAATTGGAAGCTGGGCGAGAGCGTTGTTTGCAATCGTTCAATGACGAAGATTGCTATGAATATTGTCAGTCGATTGGTTTGAACTACGGACCAACATTTCAGGGAATCCGGGAAGGTGTCCGGCGTGACGGAGAATCAATCGCGAAGGTGCGGTTGGATGAATCCGTCCGCACGCCAGCGTTTGATGCGGAAGCGTCGCTATACCTCGTTCATCCCGCGGTGCTGGACAGTTGTTTCCACGCGATGGTCGTTTGCGATCCGTTGTTTGGCCGTTCACCCGGCGGTTTGTATTTGCCGCATGAGATGGAAGATGTCCAAATTGATTTGGATCAAATTCAATCGGCTGGTTTGGATCGCGATCTGATCGTTCACGCGAAAATTCGACTGAAGACAGAACATCGTCTGTTGGCAGACCTGGATTTGTTCCTGGACGACGGGACGCATGTTGGGTCGATCAGTCGATTTGAAAGCCGCCGAGTGGGCGCCGAAAGCGAGCAGTCAACCAAAGACCTGATGTATCGCTATCGTTGGCAGGCTGATGAATCGGAAGAAACCTCCACCGCAGCGAACGAAACGTTCGTCGTGTTCTCGCCAGCCGATTTAGCAGATGAACTCGTTCGCGGTTGGGGCAAATCCCGCGAAGAGTTCATTTGGGTTCACCCCATTCAAGATCCATCGCAACAGCCGACGCAATTTGTCGGTGACAAATCGGTCCAGGAAGAATGTTACTGGGTCGATGCTGATGATCAGCAGTCGTATTCGCAGTTGTGGGAAGAGCTTGGGGTTTGTGGATCAAGCGACAACTGGCACTTGGTGTACTTGTGGGCCATCGATGCGGTGGATCCGCTGTCGTTGGAGGCGATGTCTGCAACGGAGGCCAGTGACGCGTTGCGAGACAGCACGCTGTTGACCACGCGGGCTCCTTTGAATTTGGTCCAAAGCTGGGAGGCGATCACCGATCGGCCGAAGACGCGATTGACAATGGTTACCCTGGGGGCTCAGTCAGGCGACGAGCTGGATCAGCCTGTTTCAGCGATTCAGATGCCTCTGGTTGGGATTGGCCGAGTCATTGTCAGCGAGATTGGATCGCTGCAGACACGTTTGGTTGATTGTGATCCGAACGCGAATTTGCCTTTGCAGGGATTGGCTGCTGAATGGTCGCGGAACGATGCGGAAGACGAGGTGATGTTGCGGGATGGCGTGCGTTACGTGCATCGTTTTGTGCCCGACACGCACCGAGAACTGCAACATGCTCTTCTCGCATCGAATGAGCGCCCCGCAAGTCGTCTGATGAAAGGAGCCGCTTCGGGAGTTGACGAACTGAAGCACCAGGCATTCGGCCGTGCCGAACCGGGGACCGGCGAAGTTGAAATTCAAGTTGCCGGCGCGGGGCTGAACTTTAGCGATGTGATGAAGGTGTTGGACTTGTACCCCGGATTGCCACCGGGGCCAGTCGCGTTGGGTGCCGAAGTCAGCGGTATTGTCACAGCGGTTGGCGAAAACGTCAAAGAATTCGCGATCGGCGAAGCAGTCATCGCCGTCGCGCCCGGCGGTTTTGCGACGCATGTCGTGGTCAACGTCGCATTGGTCGCGAAAGCTCCCACGGCAATCGATCTGGTTGATGCATCGGCTATCCCAGTCGCGTGGCTGACCGCGGATCACGCCATGAACACGTGTGCTCGGTTGCGAGATGATGAATCGATTTTGATTCATGCGGCCAGCGGCGGTGTTGGCTTGGCGGCGATCGAGGTGGCTCAAGAATTGGGCGTCGAAGTGTTCGCAACCGCAGGAAGCGATCTCAAACGCGATCATGTTCGATCGATGGGCGTCAAGCACGTTCACGATTCGCGATCGTTGAACTTCGTTTCCGAAATCGCGAATCTGACTGAGGCTCGTGGGGAACCGGGGATTGATGCGATTCTCAATTCGCTGCCCGGCGAAGCGATTCCCGCCGGAATGAGTTTGCTTCGCGTTGGTGGTCGATTCTTGGAGATTGGCAAACGAGATATCTACGCCGATCAATCTTTGGGGATGTACCCGCTACGCAATAACCTCGCGTTCTTTGCGATCGATTTGGATCAGCTGTTTCAGCAGCAAGCCGCACGCATGGGCAAGCGTTTGCGTGAAGTGGTTCAGAAGTTCAATTCGAAGGTATATCGCGGGCACGAACCCAAACGGTTTGAGGCGACCGATGCAGCTTCCGCTTTCCGGTTTATGCAGCAGGCCAAGCACATCGGCAAGGTGATCGTCGACTACACCGCTCCACCCACAAAAGTGCGAGCTCGCGACGAGGGCGAGTATCAGTTCCGAGCCGATGGCACGTACTGGTTGGCTGGCGGATTGGGCGGGTTCGGGTTGCGGGTGGCGGATTGGATGTCTGAGTCCGGTGCCGGCACATTGGTTTTGAGCGGGCGAAGTAAAACGATCCGCGACGAAGCTGTTCCAGCAATCGAACGGATGCGTTCTCGCGGCACGAAAGTTGTCGTGTTGCCATGCGATATCACCAATCCCGAAGACATTCAGCGGACTCTCGATCACATCGATGAAGAGTTGCCCCCATTGCGTGGCGTGTTGCACACGGCAATGGTGCTGGAAGACAAAATGATTGTCGACCTCGATCGTGAGACTCTCGATCGAGTGTTGTGGCCGAAGGTGTTGGGCGGATGGAATTTGCACCAAGCGACTCGCAATCGCGTATTGGATCAGTTCATTTTGTTTTCGTCGCTGTCGAGTGTGTTTGGGCATGCTGGACAAGCCAACTATTCCGCCGCGAATGCTTTGTTGGACGGGTTGGCTCATCACCGTCGAGTATCCGGTCTTCCCGCCACCGTCATCAACTGGGGACACCTCGGCGAAGTCGGTTACTTGGCCGAACGCGAAGAACTGAGTGAACGTCTTCGACGGCAGGGTGTGTTGGATTTCTCGTCGACGGAAGCGACGGAATGCTTGGCTCGTGCGCTGCATCGCGGAGCGACCCAGTGCAGTGTGCTGCGGATGGATTGGTCGCGCTGGCGCGGATTAGGGCTGACCAAAGATGTCTCGCCACGGTTTGCGCACTTGATTCGCGGCGGCAACGATGCCGAGCAAACGATCAATGGCGAATCGCTGCGCCAGATCCCAGCAGCGGATCGCGAGCGATGTCTGCACGAAGTTGTTTCGGTGAAGCTGGCTTCGTTGCTGGGTGGCAACGTCGCCGAGTTGGATGCGGACCGGCCGATGTTGGAGATGGGGTTGGATTCCTTGATGGCGGTTGAGCTTCGTAACTGGATCGAAGGGCAGTTGCAGCTGAAGCTCCAAATCGGTGCATTGATGCGAGGGTCCAGCCTGCGATCTTTGGTTGCAACGCTTAGCGAATCGTTGGCGATGGAAACTGGCGACGCATCCGGAGCGTCCACGCACATTGGAGCTGGAGTTCAGGAGGCTATTGCTGATGACCCGGCGATGAAAGATCGTCAGCGCTATCCGATGTCGGATCAACAAACCGGGCTTTGGTACGCGTTTCGTCGCAATCGAAACGGAACGGCGTTCAACGTGTTCCTGCCGACTCGTTTGCGATCCCCTTTGGACGTCGACGCGTTGCGCAAATCGATCGAGGGCGTGGTTCAGCGGCATGCCGCATTGCGAACGACTTTCACTGATTCGTCAAGTGAACTGCAGCAGATCGTTCACGACGAATTGAAACCTGAGTTTGTCGTCGAGGACTGGTCGACGTCGAACGGTCGCATGCACACGGAAGACGAACTGCTTCAATCAGTGATTGCGGAAACTCAACGTCCATTCGATTTGCAGAATGGACCGATGATGCGAATCCGAGTGTTTCAATTGGCAGAAGACGACTGGGTGGTGGTTGCGACCACGCATCACATCGTTGTCGACTTCTGGTCGCTGATCTTGATTCTTGGTGAGATCAAACAGTTCTACCCACAGTATTTGGTGGGAGATTCGCCGGCCATTGTTCCACCAGACAAGGACTACTTCGAACTGGTGCTGCGACAGCGTCATTTGCTGAATTCGCCGCGAGGTCAGTCGTTGAAGGAATACTGGACGACCACGCTGGCCGACGTCCCGAAAGTATTGGAGATTCCTACGGACCGCATTCGTCCAACCACGTTCACTCAATCCGCGAAAGTGGTTGGGATTGAATGTGCCGAAGAGGTTGGTGCAGGAATCAATCGGGTCGCCAAGCAGGCTCAGGTGACATCGTCATCCGTGGTGATGGCGGCCCTTCAAGTGATGTTGAAGCGAGCAAGCGGCCAAGACAAGTTCGTTATCGGCAGTCCGTTTGCGGGTCGAACCTATTCGGATCTGGAAGACACAGTTGGGTTCTTTGTGAACATGCTGCCGTTGGTCGCGGATGTTTCTGGCAATCCGACGTTTGTTGATCTGGTGCGTCGCGCTGGCGATCGTTTAGTCGATTCGATGCAACATGAGGAGTATCCATTTGCACAAATCGTTCGGGACGTGGATCCACCTCGCGACACGGGACGCAGTCCTCTGATCCAGGTTTCTTGCACGTTTGAGAAAGCTCACGTCCGGGAAGAGGAGGGACGAGCCGGTTACTTGTTCCCATCCGCGACCGAGGTGAAAGAAATCGGAGGATTGAGGCAGGAAAGCTATCCGGTACCGCACCAAACTTGTCACTACGATTTGGAATTCATCTTCGAGATGACTGGCGACCATCTCGGTGGGATGATTGTTTATTGCGAGGATCTGTACGAAGCCGACACGATGCGAGCGATGGCGGATCAATTCGTCTCGTTGCTCGGGAAATTGGTTGCCAAACCCGATGCACCGATCGAGACGATTGCAGCCGTCAAAGCCTCCGCGAGACCCGATGCCAATTCGAAGGCATCGCGAAATGGTGCGGCGACGGATGAGCCGAAGACACTGAACGGACTGATCGCCGAGGCCGCCAATCGGACTGAGCAGTCGACGGCATCAGTTTCTTGCGAGAGAGCGCCAGCGGGTAGCAATGGACGCCGATCTTTCAATCGTTTGTTCCGTTCACCGAAGTTGAAGCCGGCCAGCCCTTCGCTTTCTTGCTCCACCGAACCGGTTGTTCCAGGATCAATCGCGACGCGAGAGTTGATTGCTCGCCGTTTGCGTTTGCATCATGTTGGGCTTGGCGATTTTGTTCCTGTGCTTGCCAAACCTGGCAAGCGGGCGATGGATTTGATCTTGTCGTTGCAGCAAATTGGTGCGGTTCCTGTGCCACTGGATTCGACTCGTCCGTCTGTGTTGCTTGATTTGGTGCTCGAGCAAACAAACGCCAAGACAATCCTGGTGGATGAAGCCGACAGCAAAGCGATTCCGGGGGTTGAGAGCTTGACTTGGGATCAGCTCACGGGATCGCAAAATGGCGCGTCCAACGGGAATGGCAAGTCCTCGGCCAACGGAAATGCGAAGTCACCAAGGGTCTCAAGTGAGGATGCTGCCTACGTGATCTACACGTCGGGCACGACTGGCGTGCCAAAGGGCGTGATCGTTTCGCACGGAGCGATTGCGAATACCCTGCGTTGGCGAGGTCGTATCACGCCGTTGAGTTCCGCTGACAAAATGTTGATGGCGTTGTCGCATCAGTTCGATGCAGGGCTGGGAATGACCTTGTTTGCCTACTCACAAGGTGCCGAAGTGATTTGGCCCAGTGCGGAACACGTGGCAGACATTGATTCCATTGTGGAGCAAATCATTCGCGATGAGGTGACGGTTCTGGTCGGCGTGCCTTCTTGGATTGATCTGATCGCATCGCATCGCAAGTTCGCTCACTGCCATTCGCTACGCCATGTGTGGATCGGTGGCGAGTCGATGCCCGAGAGTTTGCCGCGATTGATTCGTCGAAGCAGCGAAGCTCAAATTTGGAACTGCTACGGCCCGACCGAAGCTGCGGTGGAAGCGACTGCGTATCGCATCAGCGACGTGCATTCGAATCGTCGCGTTCCGGTTGGTTTACCAGCCGATCACACCGATGTGGTTGTGGTGGATGCAAACCATTTGGAAGTTCCACCCACCTTTGCCGGTGAAATTGCTTTGGTTGGAGCCGGGTTGGCGGATGGTTATCTCGGCGATGAATCGTTGACCAAACAACGGTTCGTGAACCTTCCTGATGGACGACGAGCTTATTTGACCGGCGATCAAGGACGCCGACGAGTGGACGGATTGGTCGAAGTGCTGGGACGCATGGATCGGCAGATCAAAGTCGGTGGTTATCGCATTGAGCCGACCGAGATCGAAACCGTTCTGCGGGATCATCCTGCGGTCGCACAGGCAGCCGTGGTGCCCCGCCAAATTGGCGATTCCGCGGCGACGAAATTGATTGCGTTCGTTGAGTTAGATTCGGGCGATGGCATAGCGAACTCAAATGTCAACGGCGCGGTGGTTCATCAGGCCAATTGGAATGATGTGGTGCTGTCGCTGCAGCATCATGTGGCCGAGCACTTGCCGCCTTACAAGCGACCAGCGCACATGCAGCAAGTCGACTCGTTTGTGATGACGGCGAGCGGCAAAGTCGATTTAAATGCCCTGCCCGACTTTGCACCGGATGCATCTGATCTGTCGGTTCATCAGCCTCCACGCACCGAATTGGAACAACACCTCGCGGATCGTTGGACCGACGTTTTGGGAGTGCACTCGATTGGGATCAATCAAAGCTTCTTTGAATTCGGAGGCAGCTCGCTTCAGGCCGCGATGCTGACGAACCGGTTGAGCGAAGACTTGGGCGTTGATGTTCCATCTTCGTTGTTGTTTGATCTCGCCGATATTTCTGCCATGGCAGGGCGATTGGCGTCGCTCTATCCAAACGAATTGTCGCGGCGATTTGGACAGGCGTCGGTGGACTTCTATGCGGACGAATCCAATCTGCGAAACAATGGACTGAACGAATTGCTGGCTCCGCTCAAGGTGACTGGCGACCGGACTCCGTTGTTCATGGTCCACCCACCTGGCGGTATCGTTGTTTGCTATCGAGAGCTGGCGGCGCATCTGCCGGACGACCAGCCGATGTACGCGATTCGTGCGAGGGGATTGCATGGAAAAGAGGAATTGCCATCGACGATGCAGGCCATGGCGGCTGAATATGTCGAGGCGATTCGCTCGGTTCGACCAGAAGGTCCGTATGTGATTGGCGGATGGTCGGTCGGCGGAGTCATTGCGATGGAAGTTGCGCAACAACTGATCGCCGATGGAAACGAGGTCGAGGGGCTGATCCTGCTGGATTCGTCCATTCCAAGCGGGGCCAGCGATTTGGTTCCCGCCGAAGACCAAGCCAACGTGGGATTGGAATACGGCATCGATTTGTCGTTGGATGAATTGCTGCAACTACCGAGCGAAGAGCAATTGCCTTTCTTGTGGCAACATGCGGAGAAGCTGGGCGTGCTTGACCAAAACACACCCGCCGATGTGGCTGCTCGGGCGATTGACGACTTGAAGACGCTGTTCCACCACCATCTGAAATTAACCACGCAGTACAAGATGCAACCCATCGAGACGCGGATCGTTCTGTTCCGGCCAACTGACGTGCCGTTTGAAACCGAAGGCAGTGCCGATCGAGGATGGTCACACTTGTCCGAAGGTGTTGATGTGATTTCGACGCCTGGTCATCACCACAGCATGGTGCAGGATCCGCACGTCAAGCAATTGGCTCAGTCAATCTGCGAAACGTTGGATGCAAACAGTGTCACGAGTGAAGCGAGTTCCGACGTAAGCCACGCCGGTGGCTGAGTCAACGAAGCATTCGCATAGCGTTGAGCTAAAGATCGGATTGGTGTGTGCCTTGTTGGCTCACACGATGTGGGGGCTGTTCCCGATCTACTGGCGACAAATTGGCAATGCCGATTCGATGGAATTGGTTTGCCATCGGATCGTATGGTCGTTTGTCACGTTGGGGTTGGTTCTGCCGGTGATGCTGTGGCGTGGCCGCTGGGGCGGATTTCAGGCCGTCTACCAACAACTGCGCAGTCGAAAGGTTTGGGCGGTTTACTTCATCGCGGCTGTGATGATCGCGATTAATTGGCTGGCTTTCATATGGGCGGTCAACAACAATCGGGTTCTGGAAGCATCGCTGGGATACTACATCAACCCATTGCTCAACGTCGTGTTGGGAGTCGTTGTCTTGGGCGAACGCCTTCGATGGCCTCAGTGGATGGCAGTCGGGTTCGCAGCAGTTGGTGTATCCGTGATGGCGGTTGGCAACGGAGGTTTGCCCTGGGTTTCGATGGCGATGGCGAGCTCGTTTGCGATCTACGGGCTGGTCAAGAAGAAAGCCTCGCTGCCAGTGCTGCTCGGTTTGATGTTGGAGGTCACGCTGCTTGTGGTTCCGGCAGCGATTTACTTGGGAATGCGTTTGGCGGACGGTGTGTCCACCATGCAAACCGGCACCACGACCGAATTTGGGATGCTACTTGGTGCTGGGCTGATCACCATCGCACCGCTGGCGTTTTTCGCGGCGGCAGTTCAGCGAGTGGATTTGTCGCTGATGGGGATCCTGCAATACATCGGTCCGACGTTGCAGTTCTTGGTTGGCTATGTCTTGTTTGGTGAGACACTCGATTTGCCACGCAAGATTGGTTTTGTGTTCGTATGGACAGGGTTGCTGATTTTCCTGCTAGCGTCACAGCTCAAACGAAGGCGACCACCGTTGGTTGCTGAAGCCACCTAGAGAATGATGCCGGATAATTCGACGATCGTTTCGGCAACATACGTTTGCCGAAAGCATCGTTCAGTAGATTTGAATCTCGATTGGCATTTCGCCATTCGCGGGTCGATCGATCACCGCCTCTTCAAATGCGGGCGGTCCGAACTTGCCACGTGCGTCGTTGCTGAATCCGTAACGTTCGGCGGGGATGCCGAATTGGTTCCGTGACAATGCACCGTCGTTGTCCGTGTCATGAAACGCCGCGATGGCGAATCGTGTCGGCAGTTGCTCGATGGGGATCGTGCAAGCGGCCACTCCGTTTGGCTGAACGGGAACTTGAGCGGCAACCAAGGCATTTTCTGGGTCGTTGAATGACGTCTCTGCGTTGTAGATCGCCAGCCAAACCAAAGCGTCACCTGGGATCGCACCGATCACGCGGATCATGATTTGGTCGGCCGAGCTGTTTGCTGCTTGGAGAGACACTTCGCCATTGGCAAGATCCAGGGCGGTCAACTGTTCGTTGTTGGGAGGGTTGATGCTGGACGCATCGGGAAAAGCTGGTGGGCGGAATCGGTTTTGTCGGTAGGTGAGGACTCCGATTCCGGTCAGGAAAACGAGTGTCGCGAAAGCCATTAGCAGCGATCCGTGGTTCTGCTGCCATCTCTCTGGGAGTGATTGCCAAGCGTTCCAGCTTGGTTCCAACTCAATCTCGTCGATGGGGTCGGAGGTGATTTCTGTTTGGGATTCGAACCCGTTTTCCATCTGTTTCATTCCCGACAAGATTCACCCGAGTGGGCTCTTATTTCGCTCCAGCGACAGCATTTCGCGAGATTCATAGACGAATCGTTTGCAGAATAGACTGGGCCAGAGCATCGCCGATTGCGGCCACCGATGCTGTTCAGAGTAACCGAAAACTGCGATCGATGCGATGAAGCGAATCACGCAGCAACTTCCTCAAACTGAGTTCGGGAAGGGTTTCGCAAATCCGATGCTTGTCTTACACTGGAAGCTGCGATCTGCTCGATGGTGGCGACCCTTGCGACTGTGAGTCGTGAACCTGGTCAGGCCTTAACTGGAGCAGCCATAAGCGGTGTAACTTTGTGTGAGGGTTGCCGCCACCGAGCAGACGCAATTGCCAGCCGTTTTCCTGCCCGTTTCTACGACTTCACGTGAATCTGTGAGCGACGATCAATCTGCGGACAACGGTTCTTACGTCGTTGTCGCGAGACGATATCGGCCACGGGACTTCACGCAACTTGTTGGCCAGGATCACGTCGCCCGTGCTTTGCAGGGCGCGATCGAAACTTCTCGAGTGGGGCACGCCTACCTGTTCACGGGGGCTCGCGGTGTCGGCAAGACCAGCACGGCTCGGATCTTTGCCAAAGCTCTGAATCACCCCGATGGTCCGACCGCGAATCCGGACAATGAAAGCGACGTCGCTCAGGCGATCGATTCCGGAGAAGACGTCGATGTGATCGAAATCGACGGTGCCAGCAATCGCGGTATCGATGAGATTCGATCGCTGCGAGCCAACGTTGGTGTGCGCCCCAGTCGATCGCGGTACAAGATCTACATTATCGACGAGGTTCACATGCTGACGGGAGCTGCGTTCAACGCGCTCCTGAAGACGCTCGAAGAACCACCCGAGCACGTCAAGTTTATCTTTTGCACGACGGATCCGGAAAAGATTCCGATCACCGTGCTCAGCCGTTGCCAACGATTCGATTTCGCTCCGGTCGAAAGCGACAAGATCGTGCAGCGTTTGCGTGAAATTGTTGAAGCCGAAGACAACACAGTCGAAGACGAAGCGTTGGAGTTGTTGGCGCGTCGCGCTGCTGGGTCGATGCGAGATAGCCAGTCGCTGCTCGAGCAAGTGCTGAGTTTTAGCGATGGTCATCTGACGGCGGACCATGTCCACACGATGTTGGGGACGGCCGACGATCAACGACTGCATCGATTGGCAGAGGCGATGGCTGATCGAAATGCCTCGGCGGCGCTCTCGCAAATTGACGAAGCCATCGCAGCGGGTGTCGACGCGGGGCGTCTGGCGGAACAGATGCTCGGCTACTTCCGCGATTTGATGGCGGTCGCCGTTGGGTGCGAAGCATCGTTGATGAGGTACGCGGCTGTATCGATGCACGGTTCGCTTGGCGAGCTGGCCGGACGCTGGGGGTTGCAAACGGTGCTCGCCATTGTCGGCTTGGTCGACGAAACGCTGGTGCGGATTCGACATAGCGTTCATGCCCGCGTCTTGCTGGAAGCAACCGTCATTCAGGTTTGCCATCTGCCCGATTTGCAAGCGATCTCCGATTTGACCGCGGCAGCGTCGGGAGCTGGTGGTGGAAAATCAGCTGGCGAAAAAAAAAAGCGAGCCGCGGTAGCTAGCTCGACACCGAGTGCGGCTGCAGTGCCGCCATCTGCGGGCACATCCAATTCAGCTTCGCCTGCCGTCGGTTCAGACACGAAGGTTCGGGTGGACTCTCCAGCCGCACCATCCGGGGATCATCGAGCCGCGACGAGTGCGACCGCCTCGGTCGCTGCAGCTGCACCGTCTGGTTCTCCTGCCGTCGATTCGGCTCCCGCCGCGGCGACATCATCGCAGCCCGCACCGCAATCGCAGGCGGTTTCATCCAGTGGCGTTGCCGCTGCTGTCGCGACACCACCGCAGAGTGAGGTCGCGGAAAAGTCGGCTGCCGCGACTGAATCGACGACATCCACCGACGGTTATCCCGTGATCTCGGGCGATGAAGCGACATCGAGTTGGTCTCAGGTTTTGCAAGAGATGGATCCGATGACGGCGACTTTAGCAAAGGCCGCTGAACGCGTTGATTCGCCCGAACCCGGTGTGCTCCGGTTAATCTTTCCCGGCAACTCTGGGCTGGCGTTCAGTCGTTGCCAGATGCCCGAGCACAAGGAGGAAATCCTCCGTACGCTTTCACGGGTGACTGGTCGGCGTGCTACCTTGCAGTTTGAGGCGACCGCTGTCAAAAAAATAGAACCGGTCGCTGCGGCGAAACCGAAGAACAAAAATCGAATGCAACGAATGCGTGAGATACAGGCCAACCCGTTGGTTCAGTCTTGCGTTGAATTGCTGGGGGCAGAAATCGTTCGAGTCGACACTCCTCGCGGGTGAGGCTGGTCGATTCGATTGTCCTTCTACTCATACTCTTTCATTTGTCATCCCTGACTCTCGTTCCACTGGATTGGACCCATGTTCAAAGGCCTCGGCAATCTCGGCAACATCGCATCGATGGTTGGCAAGCTGCAAGAAATCCCGCAGAAGATGCAGGAACTCAACGAGCAAATGCGGAGCGAGCGTGTCTCGGCCAGTTCATCGTGCAATCACGTTGAAGTTGTCATGAATGGGATTGGTGAAGTTCAGTCCGTCGAAATTGCGCCGGAGATTTTGGGCGTTGGTGGCGGCGAACTGGTTGCCCCCGAAGACCTTCAGCATGCCATCCGTGACGCAACCAACGCGGCGGGCGCGGCTGCAAAGCAACTGTATGCCAGCGCGATTAGCCAACTTGCGTCGGACATGGATTTGAACATGCCCGGTGTTGATGGGCTGCTGTCGAGTTTGACGGGCGGCAATGGATGAGCGGACATGCCGGTGCGGTCTCTGATCTAGTCGACCAACTCAGCAAGCTTCCGGGGATCGGTCGCAAAAGTGCTGAGCGTTTGGCGTTTCACTTGTTGCGAGTCCATGAGGATGAGGCGTTAGCACTGGCGTCGGCTATTCGCCGGGTTCGCACCGACGTTCGCTATTGTTCGGTTTGCTACAACCTGTCCGAGACGGAGTTGTGCCGGATTTGCTCGGATCCAAAACGGGACGCGACCCGCTTGTGCGTCGTCGAACAGCCCCGCGATCTGCTCAGTCTCGATGCCTCGGGCGTTTATTCCGGTCTGTACCACGTTCTGCTCGGTCGAATTGCACCCCTCGACGGGATCACGCCCGACCAACTGACCATCGATTCACTCGTGGAACGGGTGCGAACCGGAAATTTTTCTGAGATCATCATGGCGACCAATCCGACGGTCGAAGGTGATGGCACTTCGCTGTATTTATCGAACTTAATGCAGGAATTTCCGGTGGAAATCACTCGTTTGGCTCGTGGGATTACGTCGGGCAGTGTCCTGGAATATGCCAATCGTGAGATAATTGCCGATGCGTTGACGGGTAGACAGCGGTTATAATCCTCATGCCAGTGATGAATTGGCACCGAATTCGCTCACTCGGTCCTCGCTGAGGTGGCGACCTTCCCTTCGATTCACGTCACGCATTTCAGAAAAGATTCTCATGCGGATGTCAGTGGGGCTTCAGGCCCGGCAAAGCCAAGTACAAAAACTCGCTCCACGGATGATCCAATCGATGGAAATCCTGCAGATGCCCACGTTGGCATTGCAGGAACGCATCGAGCAAGAGATGAACGAGAATCCTTTGCTGGAGCAACAAACCGGGGATCCATTGAACCCGGACGATGGCGACGATGAGGTCCCGGACAAGGACACTCGCAGCGAGAACGAAAAGGAACTTGTTGTCGACAACGATCACGACAACAAGGATGACTTCGAGCGTCTGCTGAACATGGACTCGGATTTGCCGAGCACGTTTGATGATTCGTTTCGTCAAAGTGCAAACCGCATGTCCGAAGACGCTGACCGTCGCCACGACATGATGGCTAACGCTCAGTCGCGTCCCGAGTCGCTGAATGACTATCTGCTGCATCAGCTGGCGGAAATGGACATTGATGATGAGGTGGAGCAAATTGCCGAACGCATCATCAGCACGCTGAACGCTTCCGATGGCGGTTATCTGCGAATGCCGTTGGCTGATCTGTTGCCATCGGGACACTCGAAAGAAGACTACGAGAAGGCCGAAGAAGCGTTGGCCGTGGTTCAGTCATTGGAACCAAGTGGTATCGCCGCACGCGATCTGAGTGAGTGCTTGATTTCGCAGTTGGATCCCTCGGTCGCGCACTTCGATGAGCTGTCGACTTTGATTCGATCGCATCTCAATGATCTGGCAGAGAACCGGCTTCCGCAGATCAGCAAGAAAACCGGTTTCTCAATCGAGTTGATCCAAGAGCTTCGCGAAGAGTTGCATCTCTTGAATCCGAAGCCTGGTGCTGCTTTCTTGGAGACCTATGTTCCGAACGTGACGCCGGACATCATTTTGGAACAGGACGAATCGGGCGAGTACCGAGTTCGCTTGGACGATGATCGTGTGCCAACGTTGTTCATCAGCGAGTATTACCGCCGTCGATTGCAAGCTTCGGATTGCACGGATGCGGAACGAGAATTCATCAAACAAAAGATCAACGGTGCGCAGTGGTTGATTGATTCGATCGAGCAGCGGCGAAGTACTTTGACTCGGGTATCCGAGGCAATCGTCGAGCATCAAAAGCGATTCTTGGATGAAGGTCCAGAAGCGATTGAGCCACTGAAGATGCAACAAATTGCGGACAAGGTCGGTGTCCACGTGACGACGGTCAGTCGCGCGGTGGACGACAAGTGGATTCAGACGCCTCGCGGGATTCTTCCGTTGCGTCGGTTCTTCGTCGGTGGAACTCAGACCGAAGACGGCGATGATGTTGCTTGGGACACGATCCGCTTGAAACTGCAAGAGCTGATCGATAAAGAAGACAAGAGCAAACCTTACAGTGACGAGAACCTCGTCGACGAGTTGAAGAAGGCTGGTATGACTGTCGCTCGCCGGACGGTCACGAAATACCGAAAGAAAATGGGGATTCCTAGCAGTCGTCAACGTCGCGATTGGAGTCTCACCGCGTCGTGATATCGGCCTCGAAACGATCCACCATCGTTGTCTTGGCTGTCATGAATCTGGGTCTGATGTTCATGGTGGCTGGCCTTTTGTTCTGGCGTCCCAACGCTGAGCGGATGGTTCCACCTGCGGTCGAAACTCAACGACCGGCGGTGGCTTCGAAAGTAGTTGAGGAACCAGATGCTGCACAGGATATTCCTGTGCATGCTCCCACAGCCGGCAACCTGGCCGATTCAGAAACGCGAACGATCGAATTGTTTCGCGTCACGTCTCCATCCGTCGTTCACATCACGACGTCCAAGGTCGCACGCGACTACTTCAGCATGAATGTGCAGGAGATCCCGCAAGGCAGTGGGACCGGGTTTGTTTGGGATAAAGCCGGACACATCGTGACCAATAACCACGTCATTCAGAATGCAGACGTCGCGATGGTCGCGTTCGATGATCAAACCAGCTTTCCTGCGAAGCTAGTCGGTGTCGCTCCGGACAAAGACTTGGCGGTTCTGCTGATCGACGCTCCGCCAGAACGTTTGCGTCCGATTCCGCGCGGTGTGTCGGCTGATTTAGAAGTTGGTCGGACGGCACTCGCCATAGGCAATCCGTTCGGGCTGGATCAAACGCTTACGACGGGAGTCATTAGCGCACTCGGTCGCGAAATCAAATCGGACTCCGGCGTGCCGATCAAAGATGTGATTCAAACCGACGCCGCTATCAATCCAGGAAACAGCGGTGGACCATTGTTGGATCGATCGGGACAGTTGATTGGAGTGAACACCGCAATCTACAGCCCGTCGGGCGCCTACGCAGGAATCGGATTTGCGATTCCCGTTGATACGGTTCGTTGGGTCGTGCCTGAACTGATCGAACACGGGCGTATCATTCGTCCCGGAATCGCGATCACGGTTGCAAGCGATTCGATGAGCAAGCGGTTCAAGCTTCCACCCGGAGTCTTGATCCTGGATATGCCTGAGCGCGGCAACGCTGAGCGAGCGGGATTGCGTCCGACCCGTCGGACTCGTTTCGGAGACATTGTCCTGGGTGATATCATTGTCGCGGTCGATGATATGGCTGTCGCATCGACCTCGGACCTGACGCTGATTTTTGAGAACTATGAAAGCGGCGATGTTGTCGACTTGACCGTGATTCGTCAGGGAACCGAGTTGGTCTTGCCCGTTGAACTTGAAACATTGGACTGATCGAATTCGCATTTCTACGGCAACCAAATCGAGCCCCTGGTACGAAGTGAACAATGTTGACCAGGTTTTCTCGCCTGGATTGTTGGTCTACGCCGACCGGGTTCAAGCCAACTTGGACCGGATGATTGAGATGGCGCGCGGAGCCGACAAGCTGAGGCCGCATGTTAAAACCCATAAGATGCCCGCCATCGTGGAGTTGAGCATCGCGTCTGGAATCACTCGTTTCAAATCCGCAACGATCGCGGAAGCCGAGATGACCGCGAAAGCTGGGGCGGCGGATGTCCTTTTGGCGGCTCAGCCGGTCGGGCCAAACATCGGACGGTTCGTGAAGCTGGTCGAACAGTATCCGAGTTGTCAGCTTTCCTGCCTCGTGGATGACCCATCGGTTGTGGCGAACTTGGAATCAGCGTTTCAAGCGGCCGGTTCGCAGGGAAGCGTTTGGATTGACATTGATGTCGGAATGCATCGGACGGGCATCGCACCTACCGATGCTGCAACTGAATTGGTTCGCTCGATCCGAGCCAGCGATCACCTTCGGTTGGCCGGGATCCATGTTTACGACGGTCATCTGCACGACACCGACTCGGAAGAATTGAGGCGTCAATTCGACGAAGTCGTGAAGCCATTCTGGACTTGGTTTGAGGAGATCCAGCGAGCGAGTGGCGATCGGATGAGTTTGGTCGCTGGTGGAACGCCCACGTCAGCTTTTTGGCAGGCGGACGCACGTGCTCGACAAGTGAAAGTTGAGACCGGTGCAGGAACGACCGTATTGTGGGATGCGGGCCAGCCTACTTTTTCGCCCTCAATGCCCTTCGAACCTGCCGCAGTGGTTTTGACTCGCGTGATCAGTCGGCCGACCAAGTTCGACGTTTGTTTGGATCTCGGACACAAGTCGATCGCGTCAGAAATGCCGCTGCCTCGCGTGCGTTGGCTGAACTTCGACGCCGATCACGAGGTTATTGGCCACAACGAAGAGCACATGGTTTTCAGAACGAAGCTGCCTTGCCGACTTCGTTGTGGTGACGTTTTGTACGGAGTTCCCGTGCATGTTTGTCCGACCGTCGCACTACATCAGCACGCGGAATGCGTGCATGATCATCGAGCGATCGAGAAGTGGCCCGTCGTGGCTCGCAACCGAATGCTGTCGATCTGAAGAATCAGACGCTTATCCGTCGAGCATTCAAGCGACGCCGTTTCCGTCCTAGTTCAGACGAACTGGGTTGGTTGCCTCTTTGATCTTCTTTCGCATCAACTCGATCGACGCTTCTTGTCCGGTGAACAGCTTGTACTGATACGCTGCTTGGCGAACAAACATATCGACACCAGTGATCACACGAGATTGTTTCTGCGTCGCCTGTTTGATCAACAAAGTGTTTTCAGGGTTGTAGACCGTGTCGAACACGACCATGAACTGATTGAGTGCCGATTGATTGAAGGGGGTGTTGTCGACATCGGGGTGCATACCGATGGGCGTCCCGTTGATCAGTAGCTGGACCTTGGCCTCGTGGCGTTCTTCCCAGTCGATCACACGACAACCGATGTCAGCAGCCAACAATTCGGCCCGTTCGCGGGTTCGCGAACTGATCGTGACATCGCATTTGCGTTGGCGTAGGCCCCACGCGATGGCTCGCGAGACGCCGCCGGCGCCGAGGACCAAAGCCGTCTTGCCTTGCAGCGAGTTCTCGGTTCCCCGTTCAATTTTGAACGATTCTTCGATACAATCCATGGCGGCGCGATAGTCGGTGTTGTAGCCGAGGCGATCGTCGCCGTTGAAGATCATCGTGTTGATCGCGCCGATACCCGTGCAGCTGGATTCGGCTTGCGTGCAGTACTGCAACGCCGATTCCTTGTGAGGAATTGTGATGCTGATTCCTTGAATGCCCAGTTCTTTGCAGGTCCTCATGAAGGACGGCAGGTCATCCTTCGGCACGCGAAGTGGCAGGTAGCGTGCGTTCAGTCCCGCATCGACGAACGCGGCGTTGTGGATCAATGGGCTGTGGCTGTGGGCGACCGGATCCGCGATCACGCCGAACAACGCAGTGTCTTCCTTGATCGTTTCGTAGTGATAAACGCTGTTCATTTCCTTCCAGTTGAGCTGGCCGGGGGCAAGCTTTTTGTCGGAACTGAACGTTGCGTAGGTGAAGGGAGATCCGACGCGGTTGGCAAGGATTCGCGTCAGCATGCCGATCTCGCCCATGCAGATTCCGATCGTCGGAATTTTCGCGTTCTTGCACAGGTTGATCATTCGGATGTTGTCCGAGAATGAATTCGCCATGCAAGCGATTTTGACGATGTCCGCGTCTTCGGCGGCCATGGCCTCGTGCAATTCGTCCAAGTTCTCCGGCGTGCCACTGAAGTCGTGGTAGCTGATGATTCGTTTGGTGTTGCCGTAGCGAGGAATCTGAGCCGCGACGTCGGCTTCGATATCGACGTACTCGGCACCTGCCGCGATGACACTCCGCAGAAGCATCAAGCGATCTTGTTCGGATCGTTCCCACCGACCGCCATCTTCTTTCCTGCGAACCGTGGCGACCACGGGGCCCGGACGGTCATTGAGTAATCGTTTCAGGTCGACGGCGCGGGAAATGTAATCGAGACGCAGTTCAACGAGCTGAGCACCTTGTTCGACCAAGAACTGGTGTTCGGCAATCATGCGTTTGTGGCGGGCGCGGCCGAGACTGACACAAATCATAAATGTTCGGTGGTCGGGATGGAGGATGGATGGGGCGAGACTTCGCCACGAGGTTATAATAGTCGGCAGCGTTCCGAAGGGCAGTACGGGAGGCCGATCTCAACGTCACAAATTGTGCTGAATTGACCATGTTTTACTGCCGCCAAGACACGTTTCAACGCTTCCAAGACAACTCGTCGGCCAGAAAGGTTCCCGCCATGCTTCGCTTCGGTTGCTGCTTTGCCTTGCTGCTGGGTGGATTCGTTTTGCCATCGGTGACGGCAGAGGATCTCAGCTCACAGATTTGGCCCACGTCCAGAGGCGATTTTGCCGCAACAGGTGCTCGCTTGAAGGGAGTTGCCGACGAGTTGGTTCTGCAATGGGAAACGAAAACCGCCGAGGCAATCGAGGCGGCTCCGGTCAGCGACGGCAAGCATGTTTTCGTCGTCGATGTAATGGGCGGAATGGAAGCTCTCGAACTGTCGACGGGAGAATCGCTCTGGCGTCACGAACTGGATACTGGCTTTGTCGCTTCGCCTTCGTTGTTCGTTCCGCAAAACATCAGCCAGGCGATTGGTGCGGTGAATGTTTTGGATGCCGGTGATCTGCCCGAAGGGACCACTCCGATGACGACGGAACAGATCGATGCATGGTCGGCGACTCAAGCCACCGTGTTGGTGTCGGGCGACGTCGAAGGGAATGTCGTCGCCTGGGATCCAGCCTCGGGGGAGCAGCTTTGGAAAGGTTTGACGGATGGTGAGATTAGTGCTTCGCCATCGTTTTATGTGCTGCGTCGCCTTGGAGCATCCGGCGAAATCGAGCTGCAACCAAGAGCTTTAGTGACTAGTCAGGACGGCAGCCTGTATTGCTTCGCGATGAAGTCTGGAGAGCTGGTTTGGAAATACGAAACCGGCGATCAGATTCGGTGTGGAGCTTCGGTCGGCGATGGGAAGACTTATTTAGGCGGGTGCGACGGTGGCCTTCACGTGGTGGATTTGACCACTGGGAAGGCTTCGCGGGATGCAATTCCACTTGGCGGACCAACTGGAAGCACGCCAGCGATCCGCGACGGCAAATTGTTTGTGCCGATCATGGATGGAGTTTTGTACGCGTTCGCTCCGCAGGACGATTCCGAAGAGGACGGCATGCCGACGTGGGAGTACAGCGATCCGGATCGAGCCCAAGAATATCGCGGCAGTGTTGCGGTGAATGATGATGTGGTGATCGTCACGAGCCGAAACAAGACGGTGGATGCGATCGAGCGATCAACGGGCAAACTGCGCTGGAGGGTGACACTGAAACGACGTGCTGATGCCTCGCCCGTTATCGCCGGTGACGATGTCTGGGTCGCTTCCACCGACGGACGACTCTTGCGTTTGTCGATTGAGAATGGGGATGAAAAATGGAATTTCGAGATTCGGGGGGCCTTCATCGGCGAACCCGCCATCGTAGGGGAACGCTTGGTCATCGCGGATGACGAAGGCGTGGTTCGAAGTTTTGGGCCGAAGTAAACATTCTTAAGAAATGCGTTTCTGACCTCGATTCGGAGCTCACCGGTTCGGTGTTTGCAGCCAATCGACTATTCTGAAGTAGACCATTCGCACGCAAACGGGAAACCTATGACGACTGCATCGACCCAGGACGAGTCTCGCGAAAAACAGCCCGAAGGCAGCAAGACTGAAGTCGGTAGTTACTTCATCAGTAATTATCCGCCCTACAGTCAATGGAAGGCGGATTCGCTCGATGAAGTGAAGCAGCGGATGGCTTCTGCGCCGACCAGCGAAAATCCGCTGGGGTTGTACCTGCACATCCCGTTCTGTCGGAAACGCTGCAAGTTTTGTTACTTCAAAGTCTTCACTGACGTCAAAGCACAAGAAGTCCAGCGCTATGTCGACGCGTTGTGCAATGAAATTTCGATGGTCAGTCAGTTGCCAGTGATGGGCGATCGACCGTTCCGCTTCGTTTATTTCGGCGGAGGGACACCCAGCTTTCTGTCACCGAAACAATTGACGAAACTGGCCGATCGATTGCGTGAGCACATCACTTGGGATGGTGCCGAAGAAGTCACGTTTGAGTGTGAACCGGGCACGCTGAGTGAGACCAAAGTCAAAACGTTGCGAGAGCAATTGGGCGTGACCCGATTGAGTTTGGGAATCGAAAACTTCTCTGACAAGTTGCTTGAAGAGAACGGTCGAGCACACCTTTCCAAACAAGTTTTCTCGGCCTGGGAATGGATCGAAGCAGCTCAGTTCCCCAACGTGAACATCGACCTGATCTCGGGAATGGTCGGAGAAACCTGGGAAAACTGGAAAGACAACATCCGGCGAACGATCGACATGTCACCGGAGAGTGTGACGATCTACCAAATGGAATTGCCGTTCAACACGGTTTATAGCGCCGACATCTTGGGCAACAAAATCCAGAGTCCTGTTGCGGATTGGCAGACCAAGCGTGATTGGGTCAGCTATGCCTTCGACGAAATGACATCGGCGGGCTACAAAGTCAGCAGTGCCTACACGTTGGTCAAAGACACGGGCAAAGTTAACTTTTCGTATCGCGACAATCTGTGGCGAGGTGCCGATTTGTTGGCAACAGGAATCGCGAGTTTCGGCCACGTCGCAGGAGCTCACTACCAGAACCTGCCGCACATGGAGCAGTACCTCGGTGCGATCGAAGGTGGAGAGCTGCCTCTGGGACGCGGGTTTGTACCGACCGAGCATCAAGCGTTGATCCGCGAGATGATCTTGTTGCTCAAACGTGGGTTCCTCGAACGCGAATATTTCCAGTCAAAGTTCGGCGTTGATATCGTCGAAAATTGGAAATCGGTTTGGGAAGGCTACGTTGAAGAAGGGTTGGCGGAGATCCATCCAGATGAAGTGAAGTTGACTCGCGAAGGGTTGTTGCGAGTGGATTCGATGCTTCCTGCGTTCTTCGAACCTGAACACCAGAACGTTCGCTACACATGATGCAGCGTGCTGTTTGGCGGACTTCTCGGCGCGATTTAGAAATCGGCCGGCGTCCGCTGGTGATGGGGATTCTGAATGTCACCCCAGATAGCTTCTCGGATGGTGGTCGATTTGTTTCTCCCGGTCAGCAGCTGACCACCTCGGAAACATTGGACCTAGCGGTCGAAACCGCTCTGAAGATGCAGGCTGATGGAGCCGACTTGATCGACATTGGCGGCGAAAGCACGCGGCCGTATAGCGATCCGGTGGATGCGGAAATTGAGACGGAACGAGTGGTTCCGGTGATCGAGCGGTTGGCGAATCGCTTGGCCATTCCAATCAGCATCGACACCAGCAAAGCGTCCGTCGCCAATGCAGCCATTCGGGCGGGCGCGGAGATCGTCAACGATGTGAGTGGTCTGGAAGGCGATCCGGAAATGCCAGCGGTCGTCGTCAAGACACGTGTTGGCGTCTGTGTGATGCACATGAAGGGCACTCCGCAGACGATGCAGGACGATCCCAGCTACGGCGACGTTGTTGATGAAATCGAGCGGTACTTGCTGGCTCGACGGCAGGCTTGTTTGGACCAGGGAATCGAGCCCGAGCGAATCTGCCTCGATCCCGGCATCGGTTTCGGGAAAACACACGACCACAATTTGACCTTGCTGCGAGCGACCAATCGTTTTGCTTCCATCGGCTCACCCATTTTGATTGGTCATTCCCGAAAGGGTTTCATTCGCAAAGTTTTGGATCGAAATGAACGTAATTTGAATGACGAGTACAACCCGATGGCTGGCACGTTGGCCGTTTCAATGGCGGTTGCAGCGGCGGGGGCTCATGTCATCCGTGTGCACGATGTCGCAGAAACCGTGCAGGCGTTGGATTTGTTTGAAGCATCAGGTGGCCTAGCTGTCTCAACCGATAATCGTGCTTTCTAGAAAGTACCGATTGAGGAACGCTTGGCGTTCCTCTGCTGGTGTCGCTGCAAACTGCACCATCGCATACAGACGTTTTTGATCTCGCTGTCGTTTCTCCGCCAGCCAACCGTTGTCACGGAACTTCTCTGGCAAAACGCCAATCAGCTGAAAGCATTCCGGTTCTCTTGGGCCTGCGACAACACCATGTCGATCGAGCATCGCAATGGCTGTGTCGACCCGGTGGTCATGTGGACTGACCCGTTGCAATTCCTTGCGAAGCCAGTCCAAGCCGTAGGCAGTGCATCGATCCGCATGATGTTCCAGAGCGAACAAGAGACGGTCGTAGAAATCCGCATCGGGGTTGGCCCACTCGATGAACTGCATCTGCGTCATCAAGTCGTCTTGATCGTAGAGCCAAAGGCAGCGGCTTGGTTTGTCGTCACGGCCCGCTCGACCAATCTCCTGATAATAGGATTCGATCGATCCAGGGGTTTCAGCGTGGATGACCAGCCGAATATCTTCTTTATCGACTCCCATTCCAAATGCGGGAGTGGCCAAAACGAGGTCTCGTTCGCCGGACATGAATTCGTTTTGTATCCGACGGCGATCCTTTCGTGATTGATCGCCGTGGTAGCAGACATGATCGATAGACCGTGCCAACAACAGGTCGCTGAAGCGGTCCAGCGTTTTGATCAGCGAGAAGTAGATGATTGCGCCGCCAACGGGCGTATCGTCGGTTGGAGAAAATGGTGGGGCCGAAAGTGCCTCGAGAATCGTTTCGAATTTTTCGTTCTCGCCCATCACGGACTCGACGTCGATCCGCAAATTGGGACGATCAATCCCTTCATGGAACAGTCTCATCTCGCCTTCGGCCAGGCCAATTTGATCCGCAATGTCAGTCCGGCATTCCGCGGTTGCCGTCGCGGTCAGGGCAATCGTGGTGGGAGAGCCCAGTTGTTTCCGGATGTCGGCGATTCTGCTGTAATCTGGTCGGAAGTCGTGGCCCCACTGGCTGACGCAGTGTGCCTCATCGATTGCGAGCAGCTGAATGTTTCGGCCCGAAATTGCGTCTAGGAATTCAGGTTTGCGAAATCGTTCAGGCGTCACGTATAGCAAACGATATTGGTTGTCGCGTAAGTTCTTCTGCCTCTTTTCGCGTTCACTTCGATCCAAAGAGGAATTGATGAGCGTCGCGTCGACGCCTTTTGCTACCAGCCCATCGACCTGGTCCTGCATCAAAGCAATCAGCGGAGAAAGTACCAACGTCAGATCGGTGCCGGTCCCCAGCAACGCGGGAATTTGGAAGCACATCGACTTGCCACGCCCTGTTGGCATGATCACCATGGCGTGCTCACCAGCGAGAACGTGCTGAATGACGGCAGATTGGCTGGGGCGAAATGAGCGATGCCCAAATACGTCCTGCAGGATCTTCTGGGCTTGGTCCAGCGAACGCTTACCCAACTTCAAATTCGCGTTGGCTGATTCACCCATCGGTGACGTAACTTTCTATTTTGGGATTCGAGAAACATGAGCGAAGTCGACGTCATCTACGAAGACAACCATTTGCTCGTGGTAAACAAACCGACCAAGTTAGCGACGATGGGAGCTGCTGGGCAGCCGACTTTGCATTCGCACGGTTGTGATTACATCCGACGGACGTGCAACAAACCGGGGAAGGTCTATCTCGGAATTGTGAGTCGGCTCGATTCGATGACTTCGGGTGTCATTGTGATGGCCCGAACCAGTAAAGCGGCCAGCAGACTCACGCCTCAGTTCGCCAATCATTCTGGCGATGGAGCGAAGAAGACGTATCTCGCGGTTGTCGCGGGCCGAGTTGGGCAGCAACAGGGCTCTTTGGTCAACGATGTCTACAAGGACGATGCAGCTCACCGCATGCGCGTGGCTCATCATTCCAGAGCAGATGCCAAGGAGGCTCGTCTGGAGTACGAAGTTTCAGGTTACGACCGCGAATCAACGCTTCTCAAGGTCAAGCCTCTCACAGGCCGAAAGCATCAAATTCGCTTGCAATGGTCCGAGGCTGGGTTCCCCATTTTGGGCGACACCAAATACGGAAGCGAACGATCTTGGCCGACTGGGATCGCACTTCATAGTTGGCGGCTTTCCATCATGCATCCCACGAAGAAAGAGCGGATGACTTTTGAGGCTCCTGTTCCAGAGGTTTGGGCGAGCCGTCTGGGATCAAGTTTGCTTGTGAAGCTGTGAGGCCGGTCGGGAGCCGCTTGATCAACGAAAAAACGTCGCCCCTGGGTAGAGGCGACGTTTCGTTTGATTGACTCGATCGTCGGTCGAGGATTAGTTTCGCAGTAGTTCTTGAATACCGTAGGTGAAGAATGTACCGAGGCTGAAGTTCAGCACTTCTTCTTCACATTTGTATTGAAGAATCAGAGTGTCGCCAGGTTGAACCAGTGGGCGACTTCGTGGGTCGTTGACGGCCCGGGCAAGGTCAACCTCGATTGCAACTTGTCCGTTGCATGGTGTCTGACGAAGCACATACAGCATTCCAGGTGGAACTCCACCAACCGATCGTGCACCTCCGAATCCTCCTCCACCGCCAGTCGTCTGTCCGATGCCACCGCCAGCGATAGCCATCGCACCGAGGACGTCGAGATCATAGTCACGAGGGAGTGGGAACTCGCCGCCGGGCAACAAACCACCAGTGTAGAAAACTTCTGTCTCGCGGTTTTCGATGTACACAATGTCGCCGTCTTGCAGTTCCACATCTTCTGGTGTGATGTTTGGGATCACTCCAGGTGGAAGTCGCAATGGAATGCGAAGGATCGATGGGTCTGGCGGAAGTTCCGGCGGGCAAACACATGGGTCGAGCATGGCGTTGCGTTGAGACGCGTAGAAGTCTCGAACAAACTGAGCTCGTTTGCGTTTGTCAGCTTCACTGGCTCGCAGAACGCGAACTTCGTTCTTTGCGTTCAGGCCAGGCAATCCGCCGGTCTCAACCAAAGCGTGCAAAATGTCGTTCTTGTAGGCCGGAAGTTTGACCAACCCACCGCTGGCTGATCTGTCGCGGCCTCGAATGAACTCGCTGGACTGAGCTTGAAGTGATCGTTGATTGCCTTCGCCCAAGCCATCTTCCCGAACCACGATCACGTCGTAGGTTCGTTCTTTGATGAGCGTGACGATCGGACGAGCTTTCTCTTCTCGCAGAATGTCATTGTCGATGTAGGCTTCACGAATTTTTTCGCGGACTTGATCGAGCGTCAGCCCTTCGACCTCAAGGGGTTCGATCAGCGGCAACGACAGAGTTCCATCATCCTGAACCGCAATCGGGTAACCGATCGACGGCGGCAGGGTGCTGTCCTGTTCCGGGAAATTGACCGGAGGTGGCTCAGGTGGAGTGTTGGGCGGATTGAATGGCAGAACGCCTTCAATGTAGACACCGAGGATGTCATCGGGGCCGAGCTGGTAGTCACGTGGTGGCTCGAGAGACAGCAACGCGATATCAACCGGAACCAAGTTGTTCTTGGGTGCCGGAAAGAATTCGGGCGGCAATCGGTGAGCTGGAACACCATCGATTGGCTGGGTCAGTGACGAGCAGCCGGTCAATGAAGCGACCAGCGAGGCGGCCACGCCAAGTCCAACCGTGGTGCGAATGTGTTTCCACACTCGAGTTTGAAAGAGGTTGATGTTCATCCTTGAACTCTCTGAAAGTACAATCGGGTGCAAAGCCGCCCGGACTGGTCTGTGGTTGAGGAACGGTCAGAAATCAATCGAACAAAAATTGCATCGATTGATTGTTTGCAGGCGATTCGACTGCTTCATTTGATTGGGCCTGACGATCTGGCCGTCCGAAAATCTCTTCGATTACCGAATCAATTTCGTCTTGGGTTGGTTCAGCCACGTTTGTGCTGACCGGAGTTTGCTGTGTCCGCGGGACAAGGTCTGATGCGCTGGTGTCTTGAGGAGACGAAACGCTGTCAACATCAGGGAACAGTTGTTTGATGTTGGCCGAACCACCAAACTGATCACCACTTGTTGGTGGAATGTCACTCAACATGGCTCCCGCACCGTCCGCAACGAATTCTTCGTCACTTTGCGAAGGTGCAACCTGTGAGAATGGATCGTCGGTGACATTCGATTTCGGTGCTACCGATTTGATTGCAGGCGGTGTAGGCGGTGCTTGCTGTTTCACGTGATTCATGTCCACGTTTGTACCGGTCAGTTCGTTTGCTTCTTCGAACGTGACTCGGCCTGGCACCAGAGTTTCACCTTCACCCAACTGAATGCCTGGCGGCAAGACGTTGGCCGTTGGGGTGGGCGGTACAGGAGCGACTGGCGTCGGGGCCATCGATCCGGTCATAGCCGCTGAAGCTGGTCGCATTGGGGTTTGAATGCGGATCTGGTTGTAGTAACCAATTCCGTCTTGTTCAGCGGCTTTCACTCCGAGTGGGAAGCCTTCGAACCAAGCATTGACGGCACTTTGCCCATCGCCAGATTGATGTTTCCAACCCCAGTAGTCAGGAGACACAACCGCGGGAGTGCACCCCGATCCGCCGGTCGCGACTTCCATGTAGCCATCGATAAAACCCTTTCGGAGGTCTTTCGAGTGGCGATGTTTTTTATGGCAGTGAGCGTTTCGCAACCAGGCCTTTTCTGCCATGACTTTGTTGCGATGCGAGACCATGAAGTCGTCGATGCACTCACTTCGAGTCAGCTTGGATTGCAGGCCGCCCATGATGGTGCAACCGGTCATCCCCGTTGTCAAAATACCCGCCGCAAGACTCGCCAAGAAGGCTCGTTGAGCTCTTTGACGAATGATGTTTCGCCTCGATAGCTTCGGGCGGACGGACGCGTCATGTCGATTAAGCTGGGTCATAATGCCGGCTCCCCTAGCGGCGGATCTATCTGGATCACACGACTCGTGCGTGCAACATTTCCAGCCGCCATCTTGCCCTTCGAACTGGCTGCAACGGCGTTTGGAATCAGGGTCGCACCGTTTGCAGCGATTCTGCTAGCAGGCGAAGTCCCCGCACTCTTTATCGCCCCTTCTTCGATGCCGGTTTAGCCAAATGTGCATGAAATGGGGGTGCTAACAGTCCGCCTGGTTAGTGAGACTGTTCCGGGGGGCACCGGAACCACAGGTGTCCGCCTGCTGTTTTCCTTGTGTTTTTGGTATTTGGGAGGGGAGGTGGCCCCTTCTTGGGGCACCTGTTTCGGGGAGATTTACGGTTTGGAACGATTGCCCAATACGATTTTCGCGGAGTTCCGTTAACTTTTCGAACGCGCGGGGGATAGCTTTCGAGCGGACGCGTAAGATGATGCATCACGGAGACGTTGTACTAGAATAAAGAGCTATTCTTGTCACACAGGGTTTACCGGTTGTCATCAGCTGACATCGTTCCTGTCATGACATTCTTTGCCTTCACCGTGTCAAAATGCCCTTCTCTGATTGAATCAACTAGCAATGACACCATTCATCCTCGTTACTCTTGCCGCTGCTTTCATCGCGATGCTGGTACTGGTGCCGGTGGTGCGTGCATTCGCAATTCGAGTGGGATTGGTGGACAACCCAGATGCGGAGAGGAAACTGCATGATCGGCCAATCGCATTGGCGGGCGGGTTAGCCGTTTTCATCGCGACCGGTATCGCGTTCCTGGTTGGCATCGCTTACGAAAGTGGTTGGGCGGAATTCGGCAAGATGACGGAGTTGTCATCTCGTTGGTTTGTTTTGCTGGGTGCCTCGTCGGCGATCTTGATCGTTGGTTTGATTGACGATAAGTGGGCACTGCGTGGCCGACAGAAGCTACTCGCTCAATACGTCATCGCGATGATCGTTGTGGGAAGTGGAACGGTCATGCGATCGATCTCGCTCTTCGGTTTCGAGATTCCTTTGGGGATTTTTGCGATTCCCGTCAGTGTCTTGTGGTTGTTGCTCGCGATCAACGCGCTCAATCTGCTTGACGGAGCCGACGGCATGGCGACCACGGTCGGCGCGTTTGTTTGCGGCGGGCTGGCATTGCTAAGTGCATCGAGTGGACACTCTGCATCTACCGTCATTGCGGCAACTGCTTTATGTGGCGCACTGCTCGGCTTCTTGGTCTTCAATCGCCCGCCCGCCACAATCTTTTTGGGCGACGCGGGGAGCATGATGATCGGGCTGATGGTTGGCGTCTTGGCAATGTGGTGCTCATTGAAGGAGTCCGCGGTTGTCGTTGCGGCACCGGTCGCGATTTTGGTTCTGCCGTTGTTCGACTCTTCTGCAGCAATCATTCGACGATGGATGACGGGACGCAGTATGTATGCAACGGACCGAGGACATTTGCATCACCTGTTGAACGAAAAATTCGGTCCAAATGGGATGTTGTTGGTGGTTGCTGGCCTTTGCACGCTTAGCTCAACAATCGCGGTACTCTCAGTTCGGTTCAATCAAGACTGGCTGGTTCTTCTGGGGGCAGGAGCCGTTTTGGGCTTCTTGGTTCTGACTCGAACGTTCGGTCATTCGGAGTGTCGCCTTCTTCTCGGGCGTCTGTACCACTTTGCCCATTCATTTGCGGTGCGTCCGAAGGATTGTGAGTCAGCGAAGCATTTGCGCAGTGTCCAGATTCAAGGCGATGGTTGCTGGGAACCAGTCTGGGAACCATTGGTCGAATTCGCGAAACGGCATGATCTCGCAAAAGTGCAAATCGACGCGAATATGGCTTGGTTGCACGAAGGCTATCATGCGACTTGGCAAAGTATTCGTTTGCCGGAGAAGTCAATGCAAAGCGTTGTCCGAATCCCGCTCTTCGCAACTCGACCAGGGGAAGACGAGTCGGTGCCAATCGGCAAGGTAGAGGTCATTGCCAATTCGTCACACGAATCGCTGGCTCAGCTCAGTTATTTCTTAGAGCATGCGGAAGAGTTGCAGGCCCAGGTCAGCTACTTGGTTGACAATCTCGGGAAGAAAAACGCAGCAGCTCGCAAGAAGAAGACGAACGCGGCATCCGCCTCAACGAGCGACACGCTTGTGGGAAGCGAAGAAGTTGAAGCTGTTCACACCAGCTAGTTCTGGATTGAACTCTCGCTGGCTTGTTTTTGTGTCGACCAAGCGACAATCGCGATGCCAATCAAGACCATGAGTGCGGCAGCAACGAGCCAGCTGGGTGGCAAGTGCTTGGAGCCATCTGCATCGCTGAGCCCGAGGAAATCGAGTTTGTCATGATAACGCGCGGCTAATTCCAGCATTCCATTATGGAAGAAGTGCAAGACCACTCCTGGCCAGACGCTGCCGGTTCGGAAGGCAACCCATCCCAGCAGTAATCCAAGCAGCATGGTGGGTAGAAAGCGTTCGACCAACAATGTGCTGCCGACAAAGACGTGGAAGAGTCCAAATAGCAATGCGGTTGTGCAGATCGTTTGCCACGGGCGAAGGACAGCCGAAAATGCGGAGAATAAATAGCCTCGAAAGCAGAACTCTTCGACGAGAGCCGGGGTTGCCGCCATCGTCAACAAGAGTAGCCATGGAGGCACCGTTTTCCATTTGTCTAGCAAAGACCTTGTGCGTTCAATTTGGTCGTCCGAAAGAAGGGCGATTCCAAACTGGTCGGCCAATGCCAGGGCTTCATGCGCAAACGCCCAGGCTCCTCCCGCCAAGACCATGGCACCCAGAATTGACGCAAGCGGTGGCATCACGAATCGATACGTTGACCGGATGCGATGCTTTCCAATGATGGTTGCGAAAAGTGGAATCAAACCGAAAACCAAGATCAGGCTCAATGCGTTTAGCAACAGCTGTGAACTAACCGAGATGGAATCGGACACGATTCGCAGCCACTGCATCAAACCGTTCGAGATCAGAAATGAGGCTGGCAACAGTAAGGCGACAACCAACCCAGCCTGGCTCATGCTGGGACGATTGGTAACCGTATCGGGTCGTTGAAGAAGCGAACCAAATGATTTCTGGCTGGTTCGCTCAACCGCGTCACTACCAAAAAGTCGCGCGGCAATGCCCAAAGTCGCCGCCGCATAAAACAGTGTGCTGGTGACGGCCACGACCGCGCCTGCGGTGGTGGCGGTGCCGGATAGGATGTCACGAGCGAGCAAAACAATGTTTAGTAGCGGAGCGACGGCCAGCGGTCCCTCCAGTGTCACGCCTGGCATCAGGGAAAGCATCGCCGGGCCAAGCGACAGCAGCATCACGGGAATCAGGTATGCCTGTGCTTCTTTGAACGACTTCGCAAAGCTGGTAAGCGAAAGCAACAACGCCGAGAAGAAGCAGCTGAACAGCAGCAGTAAACCGAGAATCTGCGTGATCTGCAGCAGCCCGACTGTTGAATCACCCGCCAGCATGCTGACTAGTCCTGTCACCTTCATGGTCACGAACATGGCAAGCAAGTTTGCCATCGCGGTGAGGAAGGCGACGAAGACAACCGCAAGATACTTGGCAAGCAACACCCACCAACGCGGAACGGGAGAAGCCATCAGTGCTTCCATCGTGCCTCGCTCTCTTTCACCAGCCGTCAGGTCAATCGCTGGATAAACGGCGCCGGTGATGGTCATCAAAACCAGAACCAAGGGAATCACCGTGCCAAGAATGGATCCTGATGCTTTCCCTCCGATCGATCGAATTCTCAAATCGATCGGTTGGTAATTGGGATCAATTCGCTGAACGATTTGCAGGCTTTCAGACAGCTGTAACCACTGCAAACGCTCGGTCAGAATTCGCTGAGCTGTACTGCTGCCCTGATCGTTGTTGTACGAAACGATCTCCATCGACTGAATGGAGCTTGGGCCGTGTTGAAACTGCACCGCAATGTCGAGCAGGTTTTGAGACAACGCTTCTTCGGGTGTGAGTTCCTCTGGCACAACCACCTCGAACCGAGCCAATTGACCGCCGTTGACCTTCAGGATGGGTTCCGGAGGTGCGCTGCGAGGATCTTCGATCAGCGTCTGCAAGAAATCTCGCTCATCAGGCGATGAGACACCAACCATGAATGCTTGCTCCGCCGGCATGCCGGACGAAAGCAAGAAGCGGTTCAACGCCATGCTGAGCAATGGATAAACCAACAATGGCATCATGACCAAAGTCAGCATCGTCCGTCGGTCTCGCAGGGTTTCCCGAAGTTCTTTTTGAGTGAGCCGGCCGAGCCGGGACCAGGAAAGTTTCACGCGTGGTCCTCGGTCAACGCCGGGTCAGTGGAGTGCATTAGATCAACAAACATCTCAACCAGATGTTCTCGTCCGGTTTCTTCTCGAAGGTCGTTCAAGGTGCCGCGATAGCGGATGCGGCCGCGATGCAGCAGCCCAAATTGGTCGCACAGACGTTCTGCTTCGTCCAGTCGGTGAGTGCAGACCACAACCGCCTTTCCCGCAGCACGCAGATGTTCGATGTACTCGAAGATTGTCTGCACCCCCACGACATCGAGTCCACGGGTTGGTTCATCTAGAAGCATCACAGGAGGGTCGTGGATCAAGCCTCGCACCAAGGTCACTCGTTGGCGCTGACCCGTGCTGAGCGAACCGGCACGACGGTCGAGGAGTGCCTCAATCTGCATCACGCTAGCAAGCTCTTTCAGTCTCGCGGTCGCTTGATCTGGCGCGACGCCATACAAGTCCGCAAAGTAAAGCAGCATCTCGCGAACCGACAACCACGGATAGACTCCGTCGCTGGCTGAGACAAACCCAAGTTTCGCCTTCGCAGCAAAAGGATCCTTGGAAGTGCGGATGCCAGCAACTTCTGCGAAGCCTTCGTCCGGTTCCAGCAGTCCCAGCACCATCCGCAAGGTAGTTGTTTTTCCGGCCCCGTTCGGACCAAGTAGTCCAAAAACCTCACCGGGAGCTACCCGCATCGAAAGCCCATCAACGGCATGGACGGTCCCGCTTTCGATCGAGAATCGTTTGGTAAGCGAATCGATCAGAAGCATGATGAAGGCAGTGTGATTCAAAGAAACTGGCAACGGAACAACAATGCCATTGCGATGGACTGCTACGTCTACGTCGCCGGTATCACCTCGGGTCTGCTTCCACCGAAGAAAAGCGAAGGTTTAAGAAAGCAACGCTTGATGACCCGTGACGAGTCTCGGTGGCAAGTGCGTGACACTGTTGAGGGACGTCAACTTCCAGCCCATTGTTGACCATTGTAGAGAAGTGATCGAGGTGTTGGGGATTGGCCCAATGGCATCCATCGCCACTCGTCCCGCCAACATTTGTGAAAGCATCTCACGCAAAAAATCGGCGTGAGCGATCAGCACCACGACCGGATCTTCTCGATCGCCGAGTATTTCCTCGTCAGGCTGTTGAGCGAATGTTTGTTCAAACCGTTTGATCACCGCGAGAGAGCGTGCTTGCATCTCCTCGGGAAGCTCGCGATCTTTTCCGCCCCACCAGCCCGATTCATCAATCTCCGGATCCAATGTCAACGGAGGCGGATCACGGTCGGGGAATTGAGCAGCGATCTCTTGAAAGAACGACTGGATTGCGGATTGGTTGAGCCCAGGGGCGCCTGCGAAGTTCTTTTCGTGGTGGCCATGGTAGCAACCACCATTTTCGAAAACGTCATGCCAGACCGAGACTGGATACCGGCGCGGCGGGGCGTGAGCGTGCTGAAGAATTGACCGAGTCGTTTCGAGGGTGCGAAGGAAGGGACTGGTGATCAACTGATCAATCGCCAGTCCAGACATCCATTTACCCAAGCAGTCAGCTTGCAAGCGACCTCGAGCGGTGATGCTCGGATCGCAAACGCGATTGTGAACCGGTTTCGCGTTGTTCTCGCTTTCCGCGTGTCGAACTAAAAGCAACTGCATCGATCAGGATCAGCCGTTGCGGCCTTGCCGACGACGATCGGATTCCTTCAGCAAAATCTTACGCAAGCGAATCGATTCTGGAGTCACCTCGACCAATTCGTCGTCTTCAATGTACTCAAGGGCAGCTTCCAACGACATATCACGTGGTGGCTTCAGGATGACGTTTTCATCGCTGCCGCTGGCACGCATGTTTGTCAGTTTCTTTTCGCGGCAGGGGTTCACCGTCATGTCGTTTTCGCGAGCGTTTTCGCCGACGATCATTCCCTCGTAAACCTCGGTGCTCGGCGGAACAAACAGCTCAGCCCGATCTTGCAAGGCGAACAGGGCGAACGGCATGGTTCTGCCGCCAACCATCGAGATCAAAACACCGTTGGCTCGACGAGGGACGTCGCCCTCGACCACGCGATAGCTTTCAAAGCGGTGGTGGATGATGGCGGTTCCGCGAGTTGCGTTGAGCAGTCGGGTTCGCAAACCAATCAGACCACGCGATGGAACGATGAATCGCAAAAGGCTGTATTCGCCACGTTGCTTCATCTCTTCCAGTTGACCTCGACGCAGACCAACAAGTTCCATGACTGGGCCCATCACTTCGGTGGGGACTTCCACGCGAAGGGTTTCGAATGGTTCATGCTTTTTGCCATCGATCTCTTTGAAGACCACACGAGGTTTTCCGACGCTCAGTTCGTAACCTTCGCGACGCATCGTTTCGATCAATACGGCGAGGTGAAGCACACCACGTCCGGCGACGGCGTATGCTTCGGTCCCTTCGATCATCGAAACTCGAAGAGCAACATTGCGTTCGAGTTCTTTCTCCAAGCGAGCTTTGATTTGACGGGTGGTAACGTACTTGCCTTCTCGGCCAGCCAAGGGCGATGAGTTAACGCTGAAGACCATTTCCAATGTCGGTTCATCGACTTTCAGTCTTGGTAGAGCTTTGCCGGTTTCCGGCGCGGTGATCGTGTCACCAATTTCGACGTCATCAAGACCTTCGAGTGCAATGAGGTCGCCAGCACCAGCGGATTCGGCGGGGACTCGGCCTAGTTTGTCAAAGACGTACAGACCCGATGCTTTGATCTTTCGAACGATTGGATTTCCCGAGGAATCAATCGTGTGGACATCCACCGCTTGGCCAGTCTGGATCGTTCCCGCGTTGACGCGGCCGACGGCGATCCGGCCAACGTACTCGCTCCAATCCAACGTCGTGACCATCATCTGAAAATCAGATTTGGTATCGACGGTTGGACCAGGCAAATGGTCAACCAGAAGGTCCAGCAGCGGACGCATGTCTTCAGTGGGTTTGGCTGGATCGTCAGTCGCGTAGCCTTCTTTCGCACTGGCAAAAACGTAAGCCGCACTGTCGAGTTGTTCTTCTCCACCAAGATCGGCCAGCAATTCGAGAGCTTCATCGAGAGCTTCGGGAGGACGGCCGTCGGGGCGGTCTACTTTGTTCACTACAACGATTGGTTTGACGCCGGCTTGCAGTGCTTTTTCGAGCACGAACCGAGTTTGTGGCATCGGGCCTTCCGCGGCATCGACCAGCACCAGTGCACCATCGGCCATTTGGACAACACGTTCGACTTCGCCGCCGAAGTCCGCGTGACCTGGGGTGTCGATCAGATTGATTTTCACACCGCGGTAGTGAACCGCGATGTTCTTCGACAGAATGGTGATTCCGCGTTCTTTTTCGATGTCGTTCGAATCGAGGATCCGTTCTCCTTTGAGTTCCGCATCGCGATACTGTCCACTTTGCCGCAGCAAACAATCCACCAGTGTGGTTTTCCCGTGGTCAACGTGAGCGATGATGACGACATTTCGGATCTCATCTCGAACGGCGGTATTGCTCGAGGTATCGGTGCCGGCGTCTTGAGAAGGGGATGCGGTGGAAGACAAAGGACAGCTTTCAATGGATAAACGTTTCAGGCGGAAGCCCACGTTCTAACGATCCTTTTGAAAGTCAACTAGTCAAAAAGCGTTTTGCGTGCCCTGTGGGTACGCTAGCGGCTTGTAAGTGGGTTCATTTTCGCATTTCGGGTTTTCTGATGCTTGTCGCAGTCACCGGCGCAACCGGTTTTTTAGGTCAACACGTCGTTTCTGACCTGCTACGGAACGGTCATTCTGTTCGAGGATGGACCCGCAAGAACGATCCCCCGCGGTTAGAGGGCGTCGATTGGGTCCAGGGTGAGCTGGATGATCCGCAGTCAATTGAACGATTGGTATCTGGTTGTGACGCCGTGGTTCATACCGCCCTGGCTCGTGATACCGACAGTTTCATGAAGGCTCCAGACAAGCCACTCGACTACATCCAAACTAATCTGATGGGGTCAATCTCGCTCCTCGAGACGGCTTGTGCCCAAGCGGTTGAGCGGCTCATTTTTGTGTCGTCAGGAGCAGTGCACCAAGATGTCGTCGACGGCATTCCTTTGGACGAGCAACATCCGCTTCGTCCAGGTTCGCTGTACGGTGCGTGCAAGGCTTCCATGGAAACGATGGTCCATGCTTACGGTAGTTCTGGTCGTCTGAATGCAGCGACGCTCCGGCCGGTTTCCATCTACGGGGCGGAGGCTCCCGTCCAGGATTCAAAATGGTACGGGCTGATCCAGTCGGTGGCTCGAGGCGAATCCGTTCGAGCCGAAGGAGGCGGCAAGGTCGTTCATGTCGCGGACGTCGCCGCGGCGATATCGACCTTGCTCGCGACTGATCATGCGATTGCGGGAGAAACCTACAATTGCTGCGATCGTTTCTTTTCCGAGCATGAAGTTGCCGAACGAGTTATGGCTATCACGGGAACTCGAGTGAAGATTCTAGGCGAACCCAAATCGTCGGGGCGCGAGATGTCATCTGCCAAACTGGAATCACTCGGATTCCAGTTCGGTGGAATTTCCAAACTGGACGAGACTATTCGCCAGCTCGTACGGGAACTCTAACTCGCTGGAGCTTGCCCTGGGTTACGGTCAACCCGCTGGTCGCCAATGCGTACACGCCGAAGAACAATCCGCTGTAAACCAGGTCTCCCGCCAGGGTGTACTGAAAGAAGGGGATCGCGGCGGTGAAGCAGGCGGTCAATCCCGTCAATGTCGAGGGGTAGAACGCGACCCAGACGGCGAAGTTGGTGACCAGGAAAAACAGAACGCTGCCGATCAGCGAACCAGCAACCACTTTCATCGCGTTGGCATTCGCACCCAGCAGTTTGCGACCGATGAAGAAGTTCGCCAGAAGGCAACCGTAGACCACCGGCATCAGCGAGTGGAATCCGAGCACCGCATCGCTGACCAACATGGCAACGATCACAGCCGCAGCCATGATTCTTGGCGAGATTGTCACCGCACCGGCAAACAGGCACATCGCTGCCAGAGGCGTGAAGTTGGGTGGGTGTGGGAGCAAACGGGACGCGACGGCGATGCCGATCATGCTCAAGACGATTGCAAAACGTTGCAGGTTGTTATTTGGATTCACAGGAACACTCAATCGGGAAAATCAAAGGTACGGAAATAGGGGCGGCCAATCGGCCGAGCCGCAATGTGTGACGCGGCTTCACGAATTGGCTTGGCTAGGCACTGTTTGGATTGACGGAGCTTGAGCGGACCGCCGCTGGCGTACCAACTCAAGAATGGAACGTTTTTCTTCGGGAGATGCAATCGACCATCGGCCAATCTCGCCCAAAGTTCGGGAACAACCAACGCACAACCGTTGCTGGTCCACTTGGCAAACCCCAACGCAGGGCGACCGCGGCGTATCAGTCTGCTTGGTCACGCTTGGTCACCCAACAATTCGAGGTAATCGGTGAATTCAACGCTCTCAGACGAGGCCGATTCTTCGTCAGAATTGCGGCCTGTTTCGCTCCACAGTTGGTCAATCCGGTCGAGGGACAGCTTGGTCGAGCTGGAGTCAACAAACGGCAAATCGGAAGTGGCCCCAAGCAGGTCTGTGCGATCAACGATCGAAGCGAAAACTTCGCTCCGTTGGTCAGCGTGGGTGCCAGTTTCGCTTGATACGGCCGGGGCGGCCGATTGGTCACCGGATGGAGCGGGCGAAACGTTCGGTGACTGGGTGATCGGCGACGCGGTGAGTTGTTCTCCAGAAGCGGTGTCACCGTTCAGATAGTTGATCACTTTCAAAGCATCCAGTGCAGACACGCGTCCGTCACCGGAGACATCGTAGAATCGACCGATCAGTTCGTTCGGATCGTTTGGTGTCGACAACTCATTGGATTCACCTGAGTTAAGGCGGTTAATGACCGTCAATGCATCGAGCGCTGTCACTTCCCCATTGGCGTTGACATCTTCGCTGCGGATCGCGTTTTGCCATGGAGTGCTGGTGATGACGTGAACTTCGATGTTGTCAGAGACCAAGCGTTGGCGAACCAACCCGTCCCCGACGATAGGAACTCCGAGTTGCCAACTGCCGGTCAGTCTTAGGTTTTGACTTCCAATGCTGGTGATCGTTGGTGCGGTTGCTCCCAGCAGCGAGTTCAGGCGTGCGGAGTCCAGTTGGTATGTCAGAGGTTCAGCGGTACCGGATGCACCCAACACGAACTCTTCAAAACCAACCACGCGATTCTGCAACCATGCAGCGAGGTCAATTTCTTGCGGCTGGCTGTCGTTCGGGACGCCATCGCTGGGCTGAAGCACCAAGCGATCGAATCCGTCTCCGCCGTCAATCGACGTGAACCAAGTTGTGTCGAGCGTGACTTGGTCGTTTCCGTCACCTAGAGCAATCGTTACCAAACCGGTCGCACTCGCAAGTGAACCAATTGCCAGAGTTTGATCTTCATCATTGAGAACGAGGTCGAACCCGTCATTCAAGGCATTCGACATCCAAATGGTACTGTCGCGATTGTCTCGCAGAACGAGCTCGCCTTCCTCGACCGCTAGGCTCAACTCGGACGGCTGGTAGTCAATAAGTGAGAAGGTTTCTTGCTCGGCCGAAATGCCTGTGTAGCCGGAATCGCTGAGGTCAGCGTCGACTTCGAAGGTCAGTTGAACGGTTTGGTCCGACTCTTGCGCAAAATCCATGTTAGCGGAAACGGCGATCACTTGCGGTTCATCCCAATTGTCGGGGGTGAACGTCAATGCGGAGGCACTAAGCGATAGCTGCTCGCCAGCATCAATCGATTCAATGAATGCGTCGATCGAAATCGTCACATCGGATTCCGGTTTTTCTGTCAGACGCACTTCGTAGAGATCTGCCGTTTCCCCTTCAACGATTTGCGACGGGGACTGCAGGCGAATGATTTCGATTCCAGGGACTTCGTCATCCTGGATGGAAACCGCAACCGTGCCGCCGTCATGACCATCCGCCGAGAAAGTCCAGGTCGCAGTGCCGTCTGAATTGACCATTCGGTCGTTCAAAATCGACACAGGAACGCGGATGGAGTCGACTCCGGCCGGAATTTCAATCGGAGTATCAATCGCGAATCGTGCATCGTCAGATTCGAATGTGACTGAAAGAGCCGACGATAGATCCGCGTCGTTTCGGTGGATCACGACCGAGGTCGGCGTTTCTGTCACTTGGTCGAGGACGACATTGTCAGCGGCGAAGTAGGCTGGAGTATTCATTCCGAAGTCGCCGGCGTCTGACGAAGACAGATCGAATCGCAGTTGCGAGGCTCCATCCAGCGACGTCAGGTCGATGGTGGTCCATTCGTCAACGATGTAATCCAGCGAATTGTCTGCGAATCGATAGTCGGCGAGATAAAAGTCGATCGTTCCAACGGTCTCACCCGATGAGTTCAGTCCGACAATCGTCAGCAAGAAGTAGTCGGGATCGTCTCCGGTTTCTCCGCCGAAACGCTTCGCGAAACTGTCGCCTTCCAACATCGACAAGGCAGCGTAGGTGCTGTTTGTGATTGCGATGGATTCAAACCTCGCGTCGCCCAGGGTTTCTGGAAGCGTGACGCTGGGAGCCGTACCACCACTGCCCGCTCCGATCAAGAATGAGTCGGAATCTTCACCGCCACCAGGTTGCTCAGCGTCCAAGTTGGAGTAGGCAGCGTACTGGTTTCCATAGCCCGACGTTGTCACGTCCGTCACGTTGGATGCCGCCCAACCGCTCCAGTAATCGAATTCGTCGTTGTATGAGTTGGGGAACTCGAGTGGTCCCGATTCAATTTTTCCAGAAAGGTTTGAACCGTTGTCGAATGATTCCGCATCCAGGTTTGCGCCAGCATCTTCGACGTCAACGATGACTCTTGTTGACTCATTCAGCGAATCGTTCGAAGCGTGAGTGATTGTCAACGTCGGGGAGTCATCGTCTTCAACCGTCAAAACAATGGCTTGTGGTTCGAAGCCGTCTGCTGACGCGGTGATCAGAACGTCTTGGTCGCCTTCGGCTAGCAAATCGTCAATCAATCGGATCGGAACGGTCACGCTGTTCTGACCAGCAGGGATGACGACGGTCTCTGGAAGCGAGGCATCGGTTCGATCCGAGGTCAGACTGACTTCAAGAGACTCGCTGTCGTCGAGCGTTTGACGCTGGACAGTAATTTGGGGCAAGCCATCGTTCGGTGCTGCTAGTTGCACGTCATCGATCGCAAAGTAACCCGGCGTGTTCATTCCGAATTGACCGACGTCGGTGGACGCCATCTCAAAGTGCAATTCGGTTGCTGCTCCGATCGACGTCAGGTCGATCGTGGTCCATTCATCGACGATGTAGTCCAGCGAATTGTCTTCGGCTCGATAGTCGGCCAGATGGAATTCGATTTCACCGATCGATTCTCCGCTGGCGTTCTTGCCAATGATCGTCAAAACAAACGTGTCTGGATCGTCGCCTGACTCGCCCCCGAACCGCTTGGCAAAGGCGTCGCCATTGAGCATCGACAATGCTGCGTAGGTCGTGTTGGTGACCGCAATGGATTCAAAAGGACGTGAGTCATCGGAACGCCGGATAACCGTGTCAGCTCCATTGAAACCGATGGCGTAGGTGTTCGATTCGCGATCACCATCGCCTGTGATTGCGGAATACTGATTGAAAAAGCCTGGCGTTGTCGTGTCCGATCCACGACTGATCGCGAAACCGGACCAACTGTCAAAGCCGAAGGCATTGCTGAACGAGTTTCCAAAGGTGAGGTCGCCATTGACGAACATGCCCGATGGACCGGCGTTGTTGATGAACTCACCGGTTGTCAAAGATTGCCCAAATGACTCGAAGTCGCCGATCGATATTGCGTTGGACTCTGAGAGCGACTCGGTTGGACCCACCAAAGCCAGTGTCGGCGAATCGGCATCGAGCACGACTGTTTCCAGTCTCGCGGTTCCATAGCCCGGTGTGCTTGCTTCGATGACCCAGTCCAAATTGCCAGTCAGAGTCTGGTCTGCTTCCACGGTCCAGGTCACTTCTGCTGAAGATGCACCGGCGGGAATGGTGACTTCGACCGGTCCATCGACTCGATCATTCAGCGATTGGCTGAGCGTCACCGTGATTGTTTCGTCGACGCTCGCAGCTGGTCGAGTAACAGACAATCGGACCGATTGGCCTTCCGTTACTTCGTCGAGTGTGTCGCTGTTTGAATCGAGAAGAACCAGCTCGAAGGTGGGTTCTTCATCGTCGATCACAGTGACATCGAAATCGGCGTTTGTTGCGTTCGCGTGAGTGGCAACAACAGTGAAGGTGCTGCCGGTATTCACGATGTCGTTGTCGAGGACACCGATCGATACTTCGACGGAATCAAAGCCCGATGGAATCACGACCGACGATGGCATCGTCAGCAAACTCGGGTTTGGGTTGGTCAGTGAGACCGTCATCGGATCGTCAAGCGAGGCATCGTTGCGACGGATGATCGCGGTGATGGTTTGGTCCGGATTGGCTTCGTTCAAGGAAGCGGAAGGTGCCGTTGCCGTCAACGCTCGCGAATCATCGTCGAGCAGTTCCACGGCGACTACCGAATCGGCGCGACCATCAGCACTGGCGACCAGTTCGATGGTCTGAGTCGGCGAATGTTTGGCATCGTCCGTGATCGAGACCGTGACTGAAACCTCACGTTGGCCAGCCGGGAAGCTAACCGATGCGGGGTAGTTCAGCCGTGACTCGGGCGTCACAGAAAGCGAGACGGCCAGCGAGGCAGAGATATCTAAATCGTTTCGGCGAAGCGTGAGTGTGGTCGCGGACTCGCCCTCAGTTTGCTGAATGGAGTCGCTCGAAAATGCCAGTCCAGTCGCATCGTCGTCAAGAATGTTCAGCTCGCGAATCCGCGGGGCCTGCAAATCCGCGGTGGCGGTCAGGCTGATTTGCTGGTCCGGTCCGGCCAGTTCGTCATTGATAGTCGCGACAGTGAATTCGGCGTAGTCGACGCCCGCCGGAATCGTGATTTGGGCGGGAAGGCTGGCCAGTGAGCTGTCCGAGTTGGCGATCGAAACCGTCATCGGCGAACTGCTGTCCAGTGATGGTCGCGAGACGCGGCCGGTCATCGATTCAGACTCTAAGAGATCGGTGCCCGCCAAATCCAAAGCAACTTGAGGCCGTCGCAAGACCACGTCGTCAACAGCGAAGTAGGTTGGCGTGTTAATTCCGAAATCGCCGACGTCAGATGATCGAACTTGAAATTGAAGTGCTTGAGCATTTTGTAGCGAAGACAGGTCGACATGAACCCATTCGTCCACAATGAAATCGTCAGCAGAATTCGCGAAACGGAAGTCTGCGAGAGCAACGGTCACGATGCCAATGGAATCGCCTGCTGCGTTGAGTCCATGAATGTCAACTTCGAAGAAATCAGGGTCCGTGCCGCTGGCACCACCAAACTCTTTCGCGAATTGATCACCGTCCCTCATAGAGAGAGCTGCGTAGGTTGTGTTGGTGATCCACAGCGAATCAAACTGCGATCCCACTTCGGGATCCAATTGAATGGTGGGACGGTTCTCGGCCTCGGCGTATTCCGAGTAGAACCCAACCGCATAGGTGTCCGAGCCGTCGTGTCCTTCGCCCGTAATCGCACTGTATTGATTGGAGAATCCAGCAGTGGTGGTGTCGATTGCTTTGGAGATTGACCATCCCTGCCAGCTTCCGTACAAGGCGTCAAAGTCGTTGTTGAGCAGCAATTCTTCTTCTTCGAAACCATCAGGTGCTTGGTTGGAGAAGACCGATGCACCCAGCGAGGCCCCCAATGTTTCGAAGTCGACTGTCGCGGCGCCGGTCTCTTTCGCGTTCAATACCGCGACGCCATCGACATCCAGTCCCGCGCTGCCAACGGTCGGAGTTGGGTCGTAGATCGGGTCACCCTGTCCGTCGAGCGATGAGCCGTCGCCAAAGATGTCGACCAACTTCACATGCGTGATGGCGGTGACATCGAGACCGGCGGTGCCGCGAAGTTCTTGCAGGTCAAACGGTGTGCCGAATCCTCCTCGATACTTGCCCGCCAGATTATTCAGGTTGGTTGGATCAAGCGAACCAAATGCGGAGACAGCCGAGTCGGTGCGAGAGTCGCTCTCGAAGCGAACGAAGTTGACTCCGTCCGACGAGACCTCCACGTAGCCCAGTTCGAGGAAGGTATCGGAGAACGAGTTCTCAAACACGGCAAAGTCAAACCCCAGGCCGTCTCGAATGGGATCGCCGAACGTCAACGTGAGTGAACCAGATCGTCCCAGCGATACGATGCTGCCCGATTGACCTTCCGCCGGACCGAGGGCTTTTGATGTGTCCTGCCAAACAGCGTCCACTTCTGCACCCGCGTTGTATTCCGCGACTCCGGTGGCCCAGCCAATGATCAAAGGTGATTCACGATCGATTGCGGTCGAGCCAACTTCGTTTGCGGCGGGAGCGTAAGGCCCGGCGGCAAGAAGTTGACGTGATTCGAGGTTCTCGATGGCCAGATGCAGTTGGTGCCGACGAGCAAAGCGGGTTGATTTGAAAGGGTTCACGGCAGATCCGGAAAGAATTGATTCAATGGTGTGTTACAGGGTGGCGTCATCGTGTCCGGCTCGCGTGCAGAGCGCGGCCAGGATTTGCAGATCGAGTTGTTCAGTCAGAAAGGTGACCGAACTGTCCGTGCGGAGGATCATCACGCCACCGACGTGAAAGCTACGCATGTCGTTTTCGAATTTGGGTGCTTTGTTGATCGGGAACGCTTGGTCAAACAAGTTGCGTCCGTTGATCCACTGCCCATCGGGAAAGGCCGCATCTTCTGAAATCATCACGGTATGAGAGCTTCCGTCCAAAACATCTCGCATCGCGAGAGCTCGATCGTGGAGCATCATTCCATTGGGAGGATCGTTGCGGCCGGTGATGCGTTGGCCGTAGATTCCGCCGTAGTCGGAGGCTCCACGTCCCTGCATCAATCCGTCGGAGCGAGGTGTGCTCGGGCAAAGAAATCCCGGCAAGACGGTCGCCGCGGCAGGTTCGTTTTCTGGCGCATCAAACGCCAACTTGAAATCGATCTGTTCATGCAGGCCCGACTGTTCCATGAACGGCAGAACGAACGCAGACCACGCCAATTGCTTTCCGTTTGGGAATTGAGGACGTACCTCGATTGCGCCGGGCGGAAACTTGTTGTGGGCCGCATGGTAGTTGTGCAGAGCCAAACCGATTTGATGCAAATTGTTTTGACAGGACGCACGCCGCATGGCTTCGCGAGCCGCTTGGACGGCGGGAAGCAACAAGCCAACCAAGACGCCAATGATGGCGATCACAACCAGCAATTCGACCAAGGTGAAACCACGGGCGGAAACGCAGCGATAGCGGTGGCAATGCTTTTGAGCGGACGGGACCATGCGAAGCGATCGTGTCAGTCCGACTCTGTGCCTACCGAACGAGATGGACCCGCGCGGAAGTTGCCTTCAGAATTCGAACTGGGATTCAACGAAACAGCCAAGCGAAAAAAGGATTTCGCCTCGACACCGATCTCGCCCAAGAAGATCACATAGTGTCCGTTTCGTGGTAGGTCTTCTGACTCCCGACGCAAACTCGCAAACGCTCGCCTTCTCGTCCGTCACGGAAAATTCCGATCAATGACAATGGCACAAGAGGAATGTTTGCTTGGAAGATGCCAAGTCAGCAGCTTCGCGTCGGATACAGCGGCCGGGCCGTCTCGGAATCTCACCGAAGTTCCCTGTTTCCAGTGATCCAAGCTTTGGAACACCGGCACCACGTAACGTTGCCGGTAGTATTCCTGCGTCGCATCCGATTGTCAATCCAATTCGGTCGCTTGGATTTTGACGCCTAAAAACCAAGCCGCGATTCGGGGTGAAAAGGCTCTTTGCCAGTTGCCAGACGAGTTTGATGGCCCCAAATGACGGGACTGTCCAGCGATCAGCGTTGATAAATCGGTAGGTAGTGATAGCGAACACTAAGGCTGAGGATCGCCAATGAAGTCGCGTAGGCAACGCCCACATTGCGTTCTTCGCCCTGGTGGCTGACCCATGACCCATTGTCCGCTTGCAGTCTCAGCAGCAGTTCGGGAACCAGCTTCGCTGCCGTTTCCGCGGCTTCTCCACCGACTTGGTGCATGCCTTGGGCGTAGTAATACATGCCGTAGAAGAAGAACCGTTCATTCGTCCGCGGCGGATGTTCGAGCAACCATGCGGCGGAGCCTGCCACCAGCGGCGAGTTGTAGCGGCCGCAGGTCTGCATCGCCAACAACCCAGCCGCAGTCATCGTGAATGCCGGGTGATGGGTACCCGGTGTGTAGGCAAAGCCACCAACCTTTTCACGAGGTTGTCCGTTTTCATCGAGCGGTGAGGTGTAGGATTCTTGCAAGTATTCGACTGCGAAATCGATGGCTTCTGCGGGAACATCCAATCCGTCGTTCTTTGCCGATCGCAATGCCATGACTTGCCAAACCGAAACCGACAAGTCGGAATCTCTGGAGTCGGGTTTGTATCGCCATCCACCCTGCAGTCGTTGCGGTTTGCGAACTGCTTGTGACTTCAAGATGACTTGGATGGCCTGCACGAGCGCGTTGTGGATGCGTGCGTTTTGGTCGATGGTTGCACCCATTCCCAAAATCTCAGTCAGCATCAGTGTGGTGATGCCATGCCCGTACATCCGCGATCCATCGTGATGTCCAAAGTAGCCTTTGGTTTGGTTGCGAGGCTGCAGCACAAATTCAATCGCGCGGCTCATCGCTCGTCCTTCCGGAGTTCCCGGTTCGGGAATGGTTCCCACCGAAGCCAACGCCATGATGACGAGCGATGTCATTGCGGTCGCGGTGCCGCGGTCCGCGATAGAGCCATCGTCTTTCTGTAATCGCAGGAGGAACTTGACGCCTCGGTCCACGGATTGGTCAATTGAATCGTCAACATAGAGATCTGTCAGATCTTCTTCGGCGAAGGCTTTTCTGCCGAATAGCGATGTGTTTGAGTCCAGCATGTTCGCACACGCGATTCCGGTTGCTGCCAGTGCGTGGTTCAGCCAAGCCCTGCGGTCCAGATGGTTGCGTTTGGTGGAGTGCATAGCAATCACCTGCCCGATGATTTGGAGGAGGTGGTCTTTGCCGCTTCGGCTGAGACGGCTTCGAAGTAGGCCTGAACAGCTTTGCGATACGTCATCGGGATACGAACCTTTCGATCCTGAATGACTTCATCGGTCTGGCGTTCACGGAGTTCGCCCCAGTCCCCGTCAGCGATGTTCCAATCACTCGCGTCAATCAACGAATTGTCCTGTGACTGTGAATAGTCGTTCGCTGGGTTGTTCGCTTGGGAGCTGCTTTGTTGCGATGAATTCTGGTCAGACGATTGAGACGGATCGCCCGCCTGAGCAATCTGCTGCAGTTGTCGCTGTCTTTGCTGAGCCAGATTGCGGATGGCTTGTTGAGCAGCTTCGGCCAGCGTGGAAGAAGCTTGCCCGGAAGTTTCCGGTTGGTTGGAACCTGATTGCGAATTCGGCTGTTGGCTGGAAGACGCGTCCGATTGGGGCTGGCCGGGCGAACCCTCAGAGGATTGGCCTTCTGAGGATTGATCGGAAGGCTGGTTCTCGGAATCTGATTGCGATTGCGACGATTGGGATTCGCTCGATTCCGATTGGTTGTCTCCCATCTCTGGCGGTGGCGTATTGAGAGCACGATCCAATTCGTCAAGCGTTTTGGCGAGCTTTTCGCTTTGAGGCGAAGAAGGTTCGCCGTCGGAGGCCTCTTCGGATTGGTTTTCATCGGCCGATGCGTCGGTGTTCTGCTGAGCAAGAGAGTCGGCCGTTTTTTGCAGTTGAGCGGCAGCGTCGGCGAGTTGTTGGTTCGCTTGTTCGGCCTTCCCTGCTTGCAGCGATTGTTGTGCAACGCTCATTGGTTGCTCATTGACCGACTCAACGTCTTTCGCGACATCGTTCAATTTTTCGGCCGACGTTGTGTTGCCGAGTCGCTCTTCGTGCCGCGCTGCTCGTCGAAGTTCTTCGGCTGCCATCGCGACGGATTGCTGGAGACGATTTTGCTGGTCGGCCAAGGCCTTGTTGGCTGATTCGGGTGAACTCAACGAGTCTTCCATCGACAGTGATTCTTGGACGGAATCGAGTGAAGTGGCTAGGTCTTGAAGCTCTTCGGTTGCTTGTTGAGTGACTCGCGAAAGCATTTCGGCCGCAGGGTTCTCGGCGTCCAAGTTGGCGACCATTCGATTGCGAGCCTTTTCGAATCGTCGCTTGGCTTCGGTTTCTGATTTGCGTGCCAAGTCGCGAGTTTGTTTGGCAGCCTCGGCGGCCTTTCGGGCGTTTTCGACCTGAGCTCGCTTCTCCGCCACCTCCTGTTTGGCTGACTCGTCGTCGGGTTGTTTCTTCAGTTTGTCTTGGGCCCGATCCAAACTGTTTTGAGCGTTGCGTTCTTGTTTCTGTGCCTGCTGAATGCGGCGTCCCGCCTCTTCCACGTTGCGGTTCCATTGCTGGTTTGCCCTTTGCAGTGACTGCAGGTATTGGTTTTTGCCACGCCGCTGGATCGCCTCCAATTGCCGAGCGGCCTTGGTTCGCGATTGTTCGTTGTTGTGCAACGCATTCTTCTGCGACTTCTGTGCTTTTTCGTTGATCTTGGATGTCTGTTTTGCCGCGTCTTCCACGGCATCGCGAAGTGATTCGTTCGCGTCTTGCAGTTCTTCCAACAATGCATCGTCACGCTGGACATCGTTGGCCTTTTGCGTCGCTGACGACAGCTGCTGGCGAAGTTGTTGTATTTTTTGTTGAGTCGCACTTTCGTTCGACCAACCGCTGGCCTGCTCCGCCATCGCGAGAAGATGATCGCGTACGGCGTTTGTGCGATCCGACAGTGAACGCAATTCGTTGCGAGCGATCCGCTTCTGTTCAGAGAACTCGGCGTCGGACCGTTCCAAATTGCGACGCAAGCTGGTTTCTTCGGTCGCCGCTTCGCGAATCATTTGCTCCGCGGCGCGAACTGTTTTCTCGGTGATGTCTTGCAAAGATTCCTGCATCGGTTGGTCGGTGGGGAGCTTCTTTTCGAGCTGTTCGAGCAATTGCTCCGGAGTCATTTGATTGGCCTTCGCGACCGATTCCGCCGCGTCGAACTGGTTGTCCATGGGCGAGACGGACTCGGAGGCCGGAGACATTTCGTTGAGAGCTTCGCGAGTCGCCGATGCATCTTCGCCCGAGTCGACTGCCTCAAAGTGATCCGCGATGGCGTCGAGCGTTTGGGATAGATCGCTCAACGATTCGGCTGCTTCGTCGGGTTGGTTCTCGCGGAGCTGGCTGGCAACTTTTTCGGTTCGTTCTTCGATGGCGGCTATCGCTTGGTCCGCATCGCGAGCTACCTGTGCCTCATCCGCTTTTGAATAGTCCGCGTTGTTGGCTCGGTCGGCGAGCTGTTCAGCGACCGCGCCGACTTGTTCCTTCAATTCATCGAATTTCGATTCCGCGTCTGCTGCGACTTGCTCGGGTGAATCGGGGCGTTTGGTTTGGTCTTCTTCGATCGTCTCGCTTTGTTTCTTGGCTTCCTCGGCTGCCTCGCGTGCTTGATCCGACAAGCTCGGAGTCAGGCCGCGAAGGAATGCACGAGCTTCTTCCATCAGCGGATCAAGATCGTTCCACGCCGATCGATAAGTCGTCAGAATGGATTCGATAGGAATGGCGGCCGATACCGGAAGTTGGTTTTTCCAACGACGGTTGTCCAAACGTTCGCGTGCCTGGGTCGCATCCTGATTCCAGCGGGTGTTTTGGAGCTGCTGCCCGGTTTCTTGATCCAGCCCCACATGGCGGATTTGTGCCATTGGGATTTCATTGGCGACTTGGATGTGTTTTAAACGAATCGGTTGTTGAATCACCGCGTCGATCGAATCGACTGAATAGCGTTCTCGGTCCGCCACAAACTGCAATTGCTTTTCAAAGCGATGCAGTTTGTTTCCAGCGTCCAAAGTCATGACGGCCTTAGAGACTTTGTCGAAGAAAGCCACCGCGTCAAGGTTTGAACTTTCCGGCGAGACGAATCCCTCGGACATGATTGCGTTCATGGTGCGAGTGATGAGGTCGAGGTCGGCGCTCGCGATGACCTGGGCGTCGCTTCGAGCTTCTTCCACTCGCTCCAATCGATCGAGCCGTTCAAGGATTGCATCACGCAATCTTTGAAAGTTCTCGGCGTGCAGCCGTTCGATGTCTCTTGACTCGGTCAGATCATTCGAATCGCCTCGTTCCTCGAGCGAAGCACTCCTTTTGGTTTGATCGAGCCATTGCTTCCCGGTGCGGTTGAGTGAACGCAATTGACCGGCCCAGCCCAGCGGTTCTGCAGTGAACTCCTTTGTCGCTGCAGCGATTTGGTTGTTGATGTTCCCATTGAACAAACTTTGGTTTCGTAGCGATTCAATATCATTCGCTAGCTGACGCATCGTGTGGCGGAATGGAGCCTCGGCGCTGCCATCCTGCGAAGTCTTGAGTCGATCACGACCGTCTGAAATCATCCGAGTACGGTCGTCGATGAATCGATGAATGTTCTCATGCGAACCGTTCACGTTCTCGGGCAGATCCGGTTCCATCGATTTCAGCAATTGACTGACTTGTAGCAACTGTTGGTTGATGAGTTCACTTTGTCCTGGCAGTCTGGTGAGCGGAACGTTGGCCGCGATGTCACCGAGCATCTTTGCGCTGTTCTGGATCGTTTGCATGTCCCGCGAGACCCCCTTCGCCAAATCAATCGCGAGAATCGCTTTGGTGAAATCGATCGAGCGAGAGGTCAAGTTGACGATCGACCGCACATCACCAACATGTGATCCGGCCAGCCGTTTGCGTTCGAGAGCGAATTCCTTTTCGGGCAACTGTTTGCCAATTTGTTGCCAGGCTTGGTAGTGAAGCGTTAGTTGTTGGAGAGCAAAATTCGCTGCGGAATCCAGTTGGGACCATTGGTCGATCAATACTGGATCGCTCAACAAGGTCAGTCGTTTGCGGATTGAAATAGGGGATTCGTTGGTGGGAGCGACGGTGCTGTCTTCATTGTCGAATCCCGAGATCGATTCCCATTGATTCCTAAGTGATTGGATTTGATCCGAGAGATCGGCCTCGAGTAGAAACGAAGTCGTGTCAGGTGAATCGATCGCTTCCTTCATGCTCGTTTGCATGCCTTGACCGATCAGGTTCAGTTCTTCGAACCAGGAGCTGATTTGTCGAGAGAGATCTTGGTGTTCAATCAGGTCTTGGTGTCGGTCGGGATCAAAGTCCGAACGTGCGATGAAGATGTCGATCCAATTGGATTGACCGCGATGCCCAGATCGATCCACCGCGATCAGGCGAGTTTTCAGTCGACTACCAGACGGAAGCATCACATCGGGTTTTTCGCGTCCATCAAAGCGTGCCAGGTCCCATTCCAATTCCACGCGAGCGGTTCGGCTTGGGGTGTCCAGTGACTTCTTGATCTCCGTGACTCCTTCGCCTTCCAGCAAAATTTGCTGAATGACGTGGTCCATCGGCACGTCGTCTTCGAGATGCCCGACCAATGAGAGAACCGCAGCGGGAGAAACGATTTGTCGACGTGGCGTTGAGTCGTCCCACATCGCGATCGGATTGCGATCGATCACCGGATCGATCGTGTAGCGAGGCGAGAACGGATTGTTCAGCCCTGTGTCAGATCCGACCGCATCGAGTCGGTAGCTGCCCGGAGTGGAGATCGGAACCGTGATTTCGAACTGATGTTCGTTCGAAGGATTGGGGGACAGTTCCAATCCTGTGCCCCGCGAAGAAAAACGCATTTCTGCATCGCGAACGGGTTGGTCAAAGTTGACCTTCATCGTGACTTTTGTACCAACGAAAGCTGTCAGATCACCATGGTCTTCTGTAACGGTTTCGTTCGGCAATTTGAGGTGCGTCGGGTACTGATACTCTTTTTCGAATGATGTCGCGCGAGGCCGTGGTTGAGGTGTCAGCGTGTACCAAAGCGTCTCCGCATCACCCGCCAAAATGCGGTAGTCGACCGGAGTCTGCTGGACCGGCAGGTTAGCAGAATAGGTTGGGAGTTCGGTATCGTTTGAATCGACCTGTGATTGGTCATCCGCCGAGCGTCGGACCATTCGCAGACGCTCTTCACCGGCATCGTCTCGAATTTCTAGCCAGACTTCGGAACGTCCCAATCGTCCGATTTCCGCCACCACGCCGACCAGATCTCCTTCGGCAACCATCGCGGAAGGCGGGTTTGGTTGAATCAAATGAATCTTCGTCAGCGATGCTCTTTGGATCGGTGCGATCGGGAGCAACACGCGGGCAAACCGCCGTGGCAGTTCGAGTGTTGGGATCAATCCCAAGGATGCGATCACGACCACCAAACCGAACAGCACCAACGTGGCACTTTGGATCAGCTTCCACGGCAGCAAGTGCCGCACTTCGATACCGCTCAGTTGATTGGCAACATGCGTTTGCAGCTTTCGCCTGAAATCGGGCGATCCATTCAGATGATCGATTTCGCTTAATTCAACGGCAGAAAGGACTTGGCCTCGAAGTTTGGATTGAGCGACCTCGAAACTGCCGGCAACTTCGGAAGGTGAACTTTGGAAGGCGGATGCGATCCCATTGCGATAGGCCACCCATCCAGCAACGGCATAGGCGAGCAGGCTGAGCAAGATTCGCGGAAGAGTCGTCGGCCTCGCAAAGTGATCGACCAATGCGAGAAGAACCACTCCAGCGATCAACGCCGTCGCACCCATGGCGATGCCACGGCAAAATTGCAGCGTGGCACGACGTCGGGCGAACACACGTAACGCTTCGCGAGTCGCTGGCAGCATCTCGCTGGGGGCCTGGTGATTCGAGGCGGGGAATTGCCCCGTCATTCCATACGGTACTTCGCTCATACCAATCCCACCTTTTTACGCATCCACCATTCGGTTGCCAGGAGTGCCAGGATGACACCAAGCAGCCACCATGACTCCCAAATTAACGTGTCAGTTTCGATGATTTGTCCACGGGACAACGGTATCAACTGGCTCAGAACATCTTCCGCAGACGACTCGTGGTAATAGCTGCCCTCGCCGGCGCCCGCGATTTCTCTCAAAGTCGCTTCGTCAACCGCGACACGATTCAGTTCGCTGTTTTGAGTGGCTTTGACCCAGATGGGCGCTGTGGCTTTCAAAGCCGATGCGTCATAGCCACTCGCTCGAATTCGTACGTGGTAGGCACCGGGCGGAAGCGGCGCCGTTTGGGCCAAGTAAGTTTGTCTGGAAGCGTCATCGAGATTCATGGGAATCGTGGCGATGATCTGGTCGTCTCGTATCAATAGCGCATCGACTGTGGTGGACGAGTTTGACCCGGCGTCAAGATTGACGCCTTGTGCATCGTTGAGAAGTCGAGTTCGGATCAACGCGGATTGTCCCGCCTCGTAATCGATTCGGTCCGTCCCGATAGCAACATAGTCATCCCGCACGGCATAAGGAGGCTGCATCGCGGCGGTCAAAATTTGATTCCAGAATCGACCGTGCAGCTGGCTTTCGATCTTGTAACGCCAGCGCCATGTTTGATCGGTCGCTAAGAAGAAGACTCGCCCCGCACCAAACAGTCGTGTGACCAACCAGGGCACTCGATTTTCGGTCGGTGTTGATGTGTCGGTCGGTTCCACCAATGCGTCCGCCCAAACCTCCGAATCCGCGCGGGCGGTCGTGACCGGAATGACGGAAGGCACCGGCATGCTTCGCCAAAGTTCACCGTTGGATTGAACGTCAGAACTGAGCAGCATCACTGGCTGAGATCGACCGGTCGTGGTCGGGCCAATCGACTGAACCGCGGGTTGTTGTCTTTGGTATCGAATCAGATCGTCGTTTTCGGACGTGGGAGCCGCGGCGACGAATTCGACTGGCAGGAGTTCGTTCAGTGAATCGATTCTGGACAGGCGGTTGTATCGTCCATTGAGCAGAATCAGCCCTCCACCACGGCGAACGAATTCTCGCAACCCATCGGAATCTATCGTTGTCCATTGTTCCGGTGGGACTTCTCCCAAGACGACCGCGTCGTATCGGTTCCAATCGTCCATGGTTGCGGGAACATCGCCTTCGTCACTGCCTCGCTTGATCACCGGCGAATCTGTGCCGGGTCCGAACAGGACCGTGTCGACTTGCCACGCGGGGTCGCGAGAAAGTAGGTTTCGGATGTAGCGAGTTTCCCATCGTGATGAACCGTCCAAAATCAGCAGGCGACGATCGCGACTGGCCGCTGCGACTCGGAAATCCCAGCGGTCATTTTCGGGTTGGCTCAGACTCGCTTGGTTCGGTTGATCTGTCAGACGAATCGAGGCAGAAAAAGGAAGGACGACACTGTCGCGATCGACACCTCGCACTTCGTTGTCAGCGAGTTGGTTGGTCAGCGGTTTCATCGGAAGATCGAACTCGATTTCCGTTTGTCCGTCTTGGGTAGCGACGAAGGTGTCCGACCAGACAACGTTTTCACCGGATCGAAGTTCGACTTGAAGCGATTCGTTGGTCACGCCGAAGTGTTTGGCAACGATGGTTCCGGTGAGACGTCCATCCGAAGCGGTTCTTTCAGGATGCAGTACGTTCGTGATTCCGATATCGGTCGGTTCGTCGACGCTGCCGACCCCGATCGTGTGGACTTGCCATCCCGATTGTGAAAGTTGCCAAGCCAAGTCAGACGCGTCATCCACGCCTGCCGAATCACGACCGTCAGTCATCAACACCACCGCCAACGAAGACCCGGTCGTTTGGGAATCGTCGCTCGCGATACTTTGGGAGTCATTCGGTTCAGCGGTGCCGGTCGACGGCAGCACCGGCCGAAGGGCCGCGGACAAATTGGTGGTGGACCCGTTGGCTTCGACGATGACCGTTTCGGCAAGCGATTCCGCAGCGACGTCGTCGAGATCGTATGACTTCCAACGTGATTGAGCGGTCGCATCAAAGCTCATGACGTCGATCAAGTGAGATGACCGAAGTGTTTCAATCCAACCATCCTTTTCATCTTTGCCGAACAGCCGTTCCATTGAACGCTGAAGTCGGTCGGGTGATTGTGGATCGGACGAGTCACGCACGCTCATGCTGAGTGATTGATCGACCGCGAAGATGAGTCGAGCCGGTTGGCCGGTGACTTGTCGGTGATGCCATATCGGACCGGCCAACAACAGGATCGTCAGAATGATCGCGGTAGATCGCAAGGCGGGCAGCAACCAAGCCGAAGTCCCGGGGAATTGCCGTGTCTCGCGCAAGTACAGCCACGCGGCGACCAATCCAGTGGTGATCGCGATGGCAAGGATCGCCCAGACTGGCAGGTCCCAAGAGAACCGCAGGTTGGCGATGTTTGGTCGAGGACATACCGGGATCATTGACGACTCCCGGCGGACGCGAAGGGAGCTTTCCAAGCGGTCGCAGCTGATTTTGGGCGTCCAGCGAACTGTTGCCAAAGCAACTCTGTGATCAGCACCAGCAGCACCAGAAACATCATCGGACGCCAGATTTCTTGGCCGAAACGATCCGTCGCTGTCGCTTCGATCAAGCTTTCGGGCGAATCGAACAAACGGGCGTTCAAGCGGTTCGCGAAGGTTTCGATTTGGCTGGATTCCAGTGATCGAAGGTCAGATTCTTCCGCGGGAATCTCGGCGACTCGAAGAAGCGTTTGTGATGAAGTCGAATCGTCCGGTTGCGATTCGCTGTCCGGTCGAAAGCGATAGATCCCGGCAAGCTGCGTCTCGCTGAAGACACCGGACCGTTGGTCGTCGGTCGTCGCACCAGAATCGGAGGGTGGGTTGGTTTGCAGTGTCGACGTGGAACCATCAGGCGAGACGACCGTCCACGATGAGGCCGTTCCTGGGACGAGCATCGGTTGTCCAGCGACCACATTCATGGATTCTAGGCTTCCCACCAAGTCCAGAATCAATTGCTGCATCATCGGGAGATACACAGCCCGCAGCGGCAACGTTGACCACTCCGCGTCGCATCCAATTGCAAATTGAATCACGTTGGATCGACGAATTGCCAAAGCGGCTTGGTCCGACGTTCGCAACAGAACCGTGGTGGTCGCGGGATTGGAGTCATCGATCAACAAGCGGCGATACCGACCGACTCGCACCTCTTCCCAGATCCCGTCGCCCGCATCTTGCAGCGATCCCCAAACACTTTGTCGGCCTCGGGGCGGCTCGATCGTGAAGCCAAGGTTCTCTTGTATTTCAGCCGAGACCGTGGTTTCGTTTTCGATGATTGCCTGGACGTCGGACGCGGTGATGAGTCGATCGATTTTGGCTGGCAACCATGACTGATCATTCCAGGACTTTGAATCCACTTGATCACCGTCGAAGAAAACGATCTTCCCATCCATGCCGAGATAGCGATCGAGCAAATCGTTGTCAGTGTCACGGCGCGAGCCAACTTGTTTGACGTTGGCAAAGACGATCACATCGGGACGATCAGTGGTGTTGATCGCCCGCGAAAGTTCGTTGCTCCATCGCGATCCTGTGAACACCCGACTGCTGACGAGATCGGAACGTGGATTGGTGCTTGCTTGCGAGTTTTGGTTGACACTCGCGAATGCGAAGGGACTGAGGGCCAATCGCAGGAAATCCGTTTCGCTTTGCAGTGGTTCGTCCGAAGGATTTCCATCCACCAACCAAACGCGAATTTGAGGCGAGGCATGAAACCCCAATCGTCGGCGGTTGTCAGAAACTATCGCGTCGGTGTGTTCAATGGCAAAGGCCAACGTGTGATCACCGGATGTTTCGGGCGTGAGAGTGAAGGAGGCGGCGGCCATGCCTCGAGGTTCGATGTCGACGTTGGTCGTTTGGACAGATTGCCCGTTGTAGATCCAGCGTCCCGTCAATCGCGAGATCGGCCGATCGGAATCATTGCGGATTTTCGCGGTGAAGCTGACCGCTCGATCTTTCAACACCGCAGGTGCATTGGGCAACAGTGACTCAACGACAACGTTGTCCAGCACATCGTCCATCTGTGACACGTTGAGCAAATCCACTCGCGGCGTGGGCGTCATTCGTTCGAGGCGAACCTGGGCGTCCTCCACGGCATCAATCCATCGGTTTCCAGCGGCCAAACCATTGGATTGAAAGTCACCGCAGATCACGATCCGGCGGTTGGGATGAGATGCCTCTTTGCAGGCATCCAGGCAAGCGGTCAACGCATTAGTGTAATCAGCGGGTGGGCCGGCGAATTGTACTTCAGTGAGTTCCGCCAATGCATCTCGCGGCGCAGAACGTTGGAACGATGCGGCGAGTCGGCTGGTTCGAATGACGATTACCTCATCGCCGCGGGACAGGTTTTCAATCAGTCCATTGGTTGCTTGCAAGACGCGATCCAAGCGACCGGAGGCCTGCATCGAACGACTGTCGTCGAGGCACAGGATCAAAGTCAACGGCTCGGAACCAGGTAAAGCTCGAGCGGAAGAAAGCAACGGCCGTGCCATCGCGAGAGCGAGCAGAATGGGGATTGCGCAACGAAGTGCGAGCAAGATCCATTGATGCCACTGCATGCGTCGCCGATTTTTCGCGACGACATCCTGCAACAAGAACATGGCTCCCCAGTCCATCGATCGATAACGACTGCGAAAGAGCAGGTGAATCGCCAGTGGAACCACGAACGCCAGTGTGCCGGCGAGTAGTCCAAGATTGAGAAAATTCATCGTGAGGAAATGTCCTCCGGCGATGAACTCGCTTTTGATGCAACGGCTTTGTAAGTCGGTGGCGTCGAGTCGGGCGCGGCCGGGTTGTTCAGGCTCAAAGCACCACTGACTCCGCCTCCGCGACGCAACGCCACAAAACGTGCCAGTGCATCGACCACCGGCACGTCGGAGGTGATCAATGCATGGTCAACCCGGTTGCGACGACAGGCCGCTTCCAACGTTGAATTGTGACGCTGAAGTGACTCGATGTAGCGAGATCGAATCTGTCTCGAGTCAATGATTTCGCGATGATCAGTGTTTTCCAAGTCGCGAAATTCGATTCGGTCATGAAAAGGAAAGTCAATTTCGTCGGGATCGAGAATTTGTAGAAACACGACCTCTTGGCGTTGAGCTCGCAGAGAAGCCAGTGCCTTGCCCAGCGATTCCGGGTCGCCGAGGCCGTCGGATATCAGCACCACGAGCGAGCGGCGAGGAAGTTTCAACATCGCTTGGCGGATGACGGTTCCCAAGTCCGTTTCACCTCCACCCGAATCGCCCGCCAAAATCGCGAGCAGTGATTGCAAGTGGGAGGGTGTCGTCCGCGGAGGCAACGAGTCGCCGATGCGGTCGTCGAACGTCATCAGTCCAACCGCGTCTTGGCTGGAAAGCATCATGTACGCAATCGCGACCGCAACCGCGGTCGCGTAATCTTGTTTGCGTTTGCCAATCGATGTGCTGGAGTCGGTCAGTTGCAAAGCTCGGCTGCCGGCGTACTTCATGCTGCCGCTGCGGTCGACCAACAACGTGCACCGCAGATTGGTTTCTTCTTCAAATTCGCGGATGTAGAGTCGGTCGCTCTTTCCGAAGGCACGCCAGTCGATGTTTCGCAGTTCGTCGCCGGGAACGTAAGGTCGGTGTTCTTTGAACTCGACGCTGGACCCTTTGTGGGGTGAGCGATGGCGTCCCGCGGTCAGTCCCTCGACCGCCTGCCGCGCGATCCATTGCAAAGCAGCAGCTCGCGATGCATCGCGGGAGGTGAACAGATCGGGGAAACGCATGGTGGACGGAATCAGGCAGGCGGCAGGCGGGGGCGAATTCGCAGCCAATATTCTAGTGCAATCGCATCCGAAAGTCGCTGAGCAAAGCGAGCCCTCGCTGAGACGGCTCTCAGTGATGCGGCAACCTGATTCAGTCCTGGGCTAATTCCACCCGACAGACGAGGGGGCTAACCAATGATCGAGATCGCACGATCCAAATCTGCTTCCAGATCGGTAGGCGATTCCAGACCAACCGAAAGACGGATCAACGAATCGGTGATCCCATGAGCCGCGCGAGCTTCCGGTGCGTAAGAAGCGTGGGACATCGTGGCGGGCTGTTCGATCAGTGACTCCACCGCACCGAGGCTGACGGCCAAATGGAACAGTTCGGTCGATTGGCAAACCTCGCGAACTTGGTCCAAGGTCGCATCCAGTTCGAACGTGATCATGGCACCGAAGTGCGTTTCATCTGAGTCGCTTTGGTGTTGCCTGAACAATTGGTCGGCCAGCTCGTGCTGGTTGTGCGATGCCAAACCTGGGTAGAGCACGGATCGAACCATGGGATGGGCTTCCAACCACTTCGCCAATCGAAGTGCCGTTCGTGATTGCTCGCGAACACGCAGGTCGAGAGTCTTCAGCCCACGCGAAATCAGGAAGCTGCTCATAGGATCGAGCACGGCACCGGTCGCGTTCTGGACGAAGTAAAGCTGGTCGTAGAGCTCGGAATCTGCGACCGCCAATGTTCCACCTAAACAATCGCTGTGACCGCCCAGGTACTTCGTTGCCGAGTGCATCACGATGTCGATGCCGAAATCCAATGGTCGCAGAAGTGCCGGGGTGCCGAACGTGTTGTCGACGCCTGAAAGGATTCCTTTGGACTTGGCCAAGCGGGCGATCGCCGGCAAATCGGAAATCGTCATCCGAGGATTACCGATCGATTCGGTCCAAATCAGCTTGGTCCGATCGGTGATCGCGTTTTCGATCGCGTTTAAATCGGTGACGTCAACCAAGGTGACTTCGATGCCGCTGCGATTGCAGATCTGGTGCAGCAATCGGTAGGCACCGCCATAGATATCGGATCCCGCAACGACGTGATCACCGGATTTCAACAGCATGGTGACCGCGTGAATGGCGGCCATGCCCGACGAAAACGCCAGCGATCCGCAACCGTTTTCGAGTGAGGCAAGCGTGTCTTGCAGGCCAGTCCGAGTTGGGTTGCCGCTGCGTGAATAGTCGTATTGGCCCCACTCGCCCGCGCCGGGTTGGCGAAACGTGCTGGCGAAATGAATGGGCGGAACAACCGCGCCGGTTTGTGGATCCACTTCGTTGCCGACGTGAATCGCGCGAGTTCGAAACTTGTGATTCGAGTTGGAAGAGCTCATCTCAGATCGCCGCCAACGCTTGACCCAGATCCGCGATCAAGTCTGCTGAATCTTCAATGCCACAAGAATATCGAATCATGTTGTCAGCGATTCCAAAGCAAGCTCGTTCTTCCGGGCTGTAATGGAAATAGCTCATCACCAGCGGTTGTTCGATCAACGATTCGGTGCCACCGAGGCTGGGAGCGATGCGAGCAATTTTGGCTCCGTCGACGACGCGTGACGTGGTTTTCCAGTCAGCGTCCTTGACCGTGAACGTGATCAGGCCGCCGAATCCCAACATTTGTTCTTTGGCGATTGCGTGAGTCGGGTGGCTTGGCAAACCTGGGTAGTAGACACGTTCAATCTTGGGATGCTGATGGAGGAATTCGGCCACGGCTTGACCGTTTTCGTTGTGACGTTGCATCCTCAACGAGAACGTTTTTAATCCGCGTTCGAGCAAGTACATGCTGTGCGGCGACGTCACGCTTCCCAAACAACCGCGGAGGGCACGGATCGGATCCAGCAATTCTTTGCGGCCAGAAATGACTCCCGCCAACAAATCGTTGTGCCCGCCGAGGTACTTGGTGGCGGAGTGCCAAACGTAATCGACGCCGTGATCCAGCGGGCGAACGTTCAGCGGGGTCGCCAAAGTCGCGTCGATCAGCGTTTCGATTTCGTGTGCTTTGCCCAAAGCAACAAACTGTTCCAGGTCCACGCATGTCAGGTGCGGGTTGGTGGGCGACTCGCTGACCAGCATCTTGGTTCGCGGGGTGATCGAGGCTTCCATCGCGGCAAAGTCACCGGTCGGGACTTGTCGGGTGACGACACCGAACTTCGCCAGATGTTTGCCGCAAAATTCACGGCTGCGGTGGTAACACTGGTCGAAGAAAATGATTTCATCGCCGGATGACAAGCGGCTCATCAGCAACCCGACGATCGCCGCCATGCCGCTGGAATAAACCACCGCGTCTTCCGCATTGTCGAGTGCGGCCAGTTTCTGTTCGACCAAACGTTCGTTTGGATTCCCGTACCGCCCGTACTCTTCGCGTTGCTCTCGACCTTCGACAAAATCTAACAGTTTGTCAGTGGATTCGAACGTGAAAGTCGAGGCCGAGTAGATCGGTGCCGTGATGGCGCCCTCGGCGTGTTGTCGCGAAGGCGAATCGGGGTCAATGTTCCCGTGAACGCACTGGGTCGACAAACCCGTGGAAGAAGGTCCCGCGGCGCGGGACGCATGATCGGTCATTTCGACCGGATCGATTGCGATCGGTTTCATGTGTTGGCTTTTTAGCAGTGAGGCTGCAAGCGGCCGCAAATCCCTAAACAAACGTCACAGTGGAGGGGATGCGATTTCTCCACGACGTGCCTTCAGCCTAGCCACGGCGTCAGTTTTGGGCAACCGATTTTCTGCCTCGCTTTTTCGCCTTTTGGGGCGGACCGTATTCGGCACGCTCGCCGCCCGGAAGAGCTAGGCCTTTCTCCGGGGGGCCAATCTTCGAAACCGAACAATTCTCTGGCCAAAGTGGCGGTTCCAGGATCGCTGCTGTCTGAGCGTGGTTCTTGGTACACTTCAAAGCGCGGTTGCCGTCCAGATTTCCCGTTACGCAAACCTTTCCCGTTAGGCAGACGTTTTGTTCTCAACCTTTCTCACGACCGAATGGATTCGTTCGTCCGCGTTGGTGGTTGCAGTGTTGGTGCTGTCACCCACGGTCGCATTCGGGCAAGCCAGCGAAGCTGATTCGCCAACCGATTCCAATCCGGCAGCGGAATCGAGTGAGAGCGATCCAGGAACGGATCGCGTGGCTATGAAGTCGTTTCGCAAGCCCCCGATGGACCCGGAGAAAATTGCCAGCGTCTTTCAGGCTCAGGCGGTCATGCCAGAAGACGTTCCGACGGTGATACCAGGGTTTGGCGAAGACCAATCGGACCCCGGAGAGCAGACGGAAGGATCAGGCGAGGAACAGGCAGTACAAATCAAGATCGCCGAATTGATCTCACAGCTTGGTGCACCCGAGTTTGCTGTTCGTGAACAAGCAACCGCTGGTTTGAGGAAGTTGGCTGATGACGCTCTCCCGGCTCTGAGAACCGCGGCGATCGAGCACGATGATTTGGAAGTCCGTCTTCGAGCGGAAGATGTTGCGACGGGAATCGTCAACAGTGCCGTCGCCGGACGGATCGATTCGTTTCTTGAGGGCGAGCCCGGATCGTTCGAAGGTTGGGAAGTTTTTCAACGGGTTTTGGGAGATGGACCGAGACTGCGAGAAGTCTTCGTCGAGATGATGCTCAGGCACGAAGATCTTGTTCAGGCACTCGAGGTCAGCACGGAGGCCAGGATGGCCGCTTTGGAAAAGGTGATCGCGCGAGTTCAGCGGCGTCAGTTGATTGAGTCGCAGTTGCCATCAGCACCGGATGTGATCGGGATGCTGCTTTGTTTCAACGATCCCGAATTAAAACTGTCGAACATCCACGAAGAAGCGTTACTGCGGATGTTGCGAATGAGTGTCACGGCGGAGGTTCTTCGGGACGACCAATTGGCCGAACCTTTTCGCGTTCTGTTGGCGGGGTGGATCCCGCGTTGCAACCAAGCGAGTCGGCCCGAGGTTTTATGGATGTCGCTGCAGAGAGATCTGGAACGAACGCTGCCGTTTGCGGAAAAGATTGTCCAGCAACCAGAATCTGGCATCGATGAAGTTGCCTTTTCGTTGCAACTTATCAGCCGGTTTGGCGATGAAAGCAACGTGGACATGGTGCGCGGGTTGTTGGGTGACGAGCGTCCCGTGACGGATTTCGAGTTCATCGGAGACAGTCCAATCCAGGCTCAAGTGCGAGATTTGGCGGCCGCGACGATCATGATCTTGAAACGCAAGCCGCTCGATGAGATTGGATTGAACCCGAATTCTCTGCATCCAAAGACTGGCTTTGTCGCACGAAACTTAGGATTTCCAGCCAACGATCCTGAACCTCGTCGCGAGATGTTGGAAGCTCTGGATGAGTTGCTTGAATCGGACGATGAACCCGCAGTGGATGCTCCGAGCGAAACTGAATCGAATTGATAGCCGGTTGGGCGACCGTGAGCTTCGCATGGCACGCTGGTTGTTTCCGATTGCAAAGGCTGGTTTCGCGATCCCCGTCGCCAATCGCGATGAACGGTTTTGAATTTCGCGTCGAAGCCAATTCTTTGTCGGGGGGTGATCTCCCGAAGCTGTGAGATTTGGTTAAGTTGAGAGATTCTGAGTTGCTTTCTTTGATCGAAATTTCTTCTTTGTTTGACTGACTTATGCGAGTGCTCTCGGGAATCCAGCCAACCGGTCGTCCCCACTGGGGAAACTACTTCGGTGCGATTCGCCAATACATTGATTTGCAAGAAGACAATGAGGGCTTTTACTTCATCGCCGATTTGCACGCCCTGACCACTGTTCGTGAACCGGAAGTGCTTCGCGAAAATGTGATCAATGCCGCGTTGGATTTGTTGGCGTTGGGATTGGATCCTTCCAAGGCCAACCTCTTCGTGCAGTCCGATATCCCCGAAGTAGCCGAGCTGACTTGGTTGCTGATGACGGGAACGCCAATGGGTTTGCTTGAACGTTGCCACGCTTACAAAGAGAAAAAGGCCAAGGGTTTGCCCGCTGACGCTGGCTTGTTCACTTACCCGGTGTTGATGGCTGCTGACATCTTGGCGTACGACTCACAAATTGTTCCGGTTGGCGTGGATCAGGTTCAGCACATCGAAGTTTGTCGTGATTTGGCTGGTTCATTTCACCATGCGTTCGGCGAGACGTTTGTGTTGCCCAAGGCGAAGACACTGGACGTCGGCGCGAAGGTTCCCGGTACCGACGGTCAGAAGATGAGCAAGAGTTACAACAACACGTTGCCGCTGTTTGGAGACGTGAAAAAGATTCGCAAGCAAATCATGCGGATCGTGACTGACAGTCGGCCAATGGAAGATCCCAAGGATCCGACCGACGATCATTTGTTCCAGCTCTATCAGTTGTTCGCTGGTCCGGCCGAGGTCGAGGCCATGGCAGCGAAGTATCTCGCCGGCGGGTTTGGATATGGCGAAATCAAGAAAGCCGTCGCCGAAGTGAGCGAAGAGTACTTTGCCCCGGCTCGAGCGAAGCGTGAAGAGTTGGAATCGGACCTGGATACGGTACGAGATATTTTGGCCGAAGGTGCCAAGCGGGCTCGCGAGGTCGCGGCCAGCGTGGTTGACCGCGCCCGACGCAATTGTGGATTGCGTTAACCAATGGCAATCGTGGCAGTCGGGACGGAAATTGTTCAGTGTGCTCGGATCGCTCAAATGATTCAGCAGCACGGAGAGCAGTTTCTAGAGCGTGTCTTCACGGCAGCCGAGATTGACCACTGTGCTCAGCGGCCCGACGCGACGGGCCATTTCTCTCGCCGGTGGGCGGCCAAGCAAGCCGTCTTCAAGGCACTGCGATGTCATCGGCGAGGCGTCAGTTGGACTGACATTGAAATCGCGACGCATCCAAGTGAAGGCCCGTCGATTGAGCTGCATGGCATCGCCGCTGAGTTGGCGGAAGAAGCGGAGATTGATGCGATTCACTTGAGTCTCGGTGGGTGTCGCACACAAGCAATCGCCTACGTCGTGCTCTGCGACTGACTCGATTTTCAATAGCTCAAGCTCGATCTATCTCGGGCGAAACGACTGTCGTAGCCACGAATTTTTGAGGGCTCTCGTCTGTGCAGTGTTGCCGGCGCCTCATTACTGGCAACGTTCTGAAGCGTCTCTCGGTGGCCTCGTGCTGCCCGTTACCAGCAAATTGCGGTGTGCTGCGTTACAGTAGGGGGCGGTGTTGGCATCAATGCTAGCGCCTACGCCCTGCGAGCTAGCGGATCGATCAATGGTGAATGAGCGAAGAATCGCGATGGAACTTCGTTGGTGTGCCTTCGTTGCCATCACGTGTGGAGCAGTCGTGCAGGTGTCTGCTTCACCAGCATCCGCGGCGGATGCGACGCGTGTCAGTCTTGGTCTCTCAGCGTTTTATACGTTTGAGGAAGGCGACGGCGACGTGGTTAAAGATCGCAGCGGCAGCGGGAAATCGCTGGATCTGAAAATCGAGAAACCATCCGCGGTGACTTGGAAAGACAGCGCCCTGGTGGTGCGTTCGGCAACCAAGATCGAATCGGTTCATTCGGCTACCAAGTTGGCCGAACAGTCCAGGCGGTCCAATGCGTTGACGATCGAAGCTTGGATCAAGCCAGCGAACACTTCTCAAAAGGGGCCTGCTCGAATTGTTTCGATGTCGAGCAGCTCAGTTCAGCGAAACTTCACGCTGGGGCAGGAGGGTGATCGGTATCAGTTTCGTTTGAGAGCAACATCGACCAGCGACAACGGAATTCCAGATACAGGCAGTGGCAACGGAAAGGCCGAAACGAAACTCGCCCATGTGGTCTTCACTCGGGGAAGCGACGGCCGAGTGCGTTTTTATGTCGACGGCAAACAAACCGAGTCGAGGAAAGTGGCCGGGCGGCTTAGCAATTGGGATGTCGGCTTTCCATTGATATTGGCGAATGAGCGAAAGGCGGAGCGGCCTTGGTTGGGTGAGTTTCATCTCGTTGCGATCTATTCCCGAGCACTGGGCGGCGCGGAAGTCTCGCAAAACTATTCCGCCGGTCCAAAAGCTGGTATCGACCCGCACGAAGCTCAACGCCGAGCACTAGCGAGAGCGGAGCAGACATTTGCGACCAAGGTGGCTCCTTTGTTCGCCCGCCATTGCTTGGAGTGTCACGATACCGGCTCGAAGAAAGGTGACCTGGATCTGTCTCGCAAAGTTTCCGCGTTCGCGGGCGGCGAAAGCGGAAAAGTGATTTTGCCTGGCAACGCGGACGAAAGCCCGCTGTGGCAACAGATTGTTTCCGGCGATATGCCGCCGCAGGGGCCCGGTCTTTCGGCATCCGATCAGGCTGTGATTAAAGAATGGATAGATGATGGGGCGGTTTGGTCAATCGAAATGATCGATCCCGCCGTTTACGCCTCCAAGCCAGGGGCAAGTGACCATTGGGTTCAGCGTCTCACCGTTTCCGAATACATCGAAACGGTTCGCAGTGCGGTTGGTGTGGATATCGCCAAAGAAGCAACGCGGTTGTTGCCGCCAGATCTGCGAGCCGACGGGTTTAGCAACACCGCATACAACCTGAGCGTGGACTTGAAGCATGTGGAGGCTTATTCGCAGCTTGCGGAAATGATCGTTCAGCGAATGGATGTGCTCGAGTTCGCCAAGCGTTTTTCAAAGTCACAAAGTCTGAACACGAATGCCACTGCGAGAAAATTTGTCGCGGCGGCGGGTGAACGGTTGCTGCGTGGTCCGTTGGACGATCGCGAGGTAACCAATTACAGCGGAATTTTGACCGCGGTCGCCAGTGCGGGCGGCGACTACGAACAAGGTGTTGGGCTGATGGTCGAGGCAATGTTGCAATCGCCTCGGTTTATTTATCGCATCGAAACGCAGCCCGACGGAGGTGGAAACCAGCGAGTCACCGACTTTGAATTGGCGTCGCGGATGAGCTACATCCTGTGGGGCGGGCCGCCAGACGAAGCCTTGTTGAAGGCAGTTCGAGATGGACGACTCGCGGACAAAGATCGCTGCCAAGCGGAAGTGGAGCGAATGCTGATGGATCGACGAGCCGTCGAGCGGTCGAAGCAGTTCGCAGCCGACTGGTTGAATCTGGACCGGCTCACCAACATGCAGCCCAACCAGGAGCAGTTTCCTGAATGGACGCCGGAATTGGGGCAAGACATGTGTGCCGAAACGCTCGCCTTCTTCGAAGAGTTGGTCTGGAAGCAAGGGCGTCCCATGAGCGATTTGTTTGACGCGCAGTTCACCTACGCGACTCCTCAGCTGGCCAAGCACTACGGTTTGAAGCCGCAGGAAGGTGGGCTTCGTCGATACGATCTGTCGGGTGAACCCGTCCGGGGAGGTTTGTTGACGCAGGGTAGCGTGCTGACGATTGGGGGCGATGATGCGTCCATGGTCACGCGAGGTCTGTTCGTGATGAGAGACTTGCTTCGTGGAGTAATCGGTGCACCTCCGCCGGGCGTCGATACGACGCCGGTGCCGCCCAAACCCGGGATGACTCATCGCGATGTCGCTGAGGATCGGATTCAGAACAAATCGTGCGGCGGTTGTCACATCAAGTTTGAGCCGCTCGCGTTTGGCTTGGAGCAGTTCGATGGTCTGGGAGCGTTTCATCTCAAAGACGAGTTTGGCAATCAGCTTCGTTCAGAAGGTCAGCTCGTGGTCCCCGGCGAAGCAAAGCCGCAGCCATACACGACGCCCTCTGAGTTGATGAAGCTGCTGTCGACCAGCGACCGCGTTCGCGAAACTCTGACGTGGAAAGTGACACAATTCGCGATGGGGCGACCTTTGGGTGCCCGTGATGCAACCGAGGTACAGCGGATTCATCAGGCGGCTACGAGTGCGGACGGTCGGTACGCCGATGTGATCACGGCGGTGGTGATGAGCGATCTGGTGCAGAAGACTCGAGCGCAGGACGAACCGTGACCAAAGCATCTCAAGCAATTTGAATCAGCAGTCTTGGCCTGGGCGTTGTTCCTGGCTCACCTGTCCAAGTGTTTTCAATAGGACCCCTCATGAAGAACAAACGGATTCACCGCCGCACGATGCTTCGAAGCGTGGGCGCCGCCACGGTTGGGCTGCCGCTTCTGGAAGAAATGTTGACCTCGACTGCGTCGGCCGCGAATGCGACGCCGGAAATTCCGGTTCGTGCGTTCAATGTGTTCTTCGGTTTGGGCATTCCTGCGCCGTTGCAGAAGGAAGGGTTCCAAGGGGTTCTTGAGCCACTGCAGCCGCTAAGCAAGAAGTTGCTGATCATGCGTGAGGTCGATCAGGTTCGCTGCGACGAAAAAGGCGTCAATGCACACTACGATGGCGCCACCGCTGCTTTCACGGCTGAGCCACCCGACGGCGAAGCCAAGTCCGGTGGGCCGTCCATTGATCAGGTGATTCGCCACGCTAACTATCCCAACGGTCTGCCAAAGGGCATGGTGCCGACATTGGTCGGCGGTACATTCTTTCGCCGATCGCGGGTTGGGCGCTATGTCCATAGTTACAACATGGACGGAACCGTTGCGGCAACGATTCAGGAAAAGCCTCGCGAGCTGTTTGAGCGTGTGTTTGGCGGCGTCGCTTTGGCGGGTGGCGATCGAAGTGAGAGATTGAAGCGAAGCGTGTTGGACACGGTCGTCGAAGATTATCGGCACTACACAGGTGCCAACTCGCCTCTCGGGGCATCGTCTCGCGCCCGCGTGGCGGATCACTTGGATCGCATTCGCGAATTTGAGCAGCGAGCGTTTGCGATGAAGCATCGGCAATCCAGCGGGCCGCAAATCCCGCCTCGTTCGATCATTCCGCATGGCGGACCGGCTGATCCCGGTGGCCAAGGAATCGATATCACGTTGGAGCAACTTTCATCCGAATGGCGTTTGCTGTCGGACGTTTATGCGTTGGCCGTTCAGATGGATCGCGTTCGCTTTGGTGCACTGACGTTCCTGGCTGCTGGCGAACGAATCCGTCTTACCGGCGACTACATGTACAACGGTAAAAAGCTGTGGGAATTTGATGATGCGAAGCAGCAGAACGCCGGTGGTGACAAAGGCTGCAGTCACGAGTGGTGGCACAAGTTCAACGAGAAAAAGAAGAACGAGGCGCTCCGTGCTCATGCTCACATGAAGATGCAGGAGGTCGCATACTTCCTGAGTGCATTGGATAGCGATGAGTGTAAAGAGCCGAATGGACGGACAATTCTGGAGAACTCGTTGATCACCATCTCAACCGAATCAGGAGATGGTCGCCACAACGATGTGAAGCGAGAGTTGTCGGGAGTTTTCCACTGCATCACCGGCGCCAATGGTCGCTTCAAGACGGGCCAGATCATGGACGTTGGGGCGGAGGGAATTGATGTCTACAACACGATGTTGGACGCCTTTGGCACCAAGGATCGGCTTGGTCCAAAGAAGCGGGATGCCCAGCAGATTGATTCGATTCGAGCCTGACGGTCGATTCGGTCGGAGCAGCCTTCGCTCGGGTATCAAACAAAACTTATCAAGCAAAACTTAGTTGACCAATGAAACAAGCCGCATGTGGCAACACATGCGGCTTGAGTCGTTTCGGTTTCGAACCATGTCGACGCTCATGAATCAGTCACGAGCGAGGCGTTGATTTAAAAGAAGTGTGGCTTTCAGGCGGGATCATTCTCCGCCGCGACCGCCACGTCCACCTCGGCCGCCACGCTCGCCGCCTTCTCCACCGCGTCCGCCACGAGCACCGCGTTCACCGCCGCCTGCTCCGCCACGTCCGCCGCGAGCACCACGTTCACCACCGCGTCCGCCACGAAGGGCTTCCAGGTCGAATGGATCGCCCTTCATTTCTTCGAATTTCTTCTTTTGTTCAGTCGTCAGAACGGCCATCACTTCTTTTTCCATGTTCTCACGCATCGATTCCATCGCGGTTTGCATTTTTTCGCGATCGCGGCTTTGCATGATCTCACGCATTTCTTCACGCATCTTGGTTTCCATTCCTGAGCGGATTTCCGTCAGCTTTTTCTTTTGGTCTTCGGTCATCGTCAGGGCTTCTTGGACTTCGGGCGACGACAGTGCCATCAAGCCTTGCGCCTGGATGCCGATTTCATCGAGCCGTTCCATTTGCTCGAGCGTCAGGACTTCCTGAAGCTGCATGCGAGTTTCTTTTTCTTGCTCTTCACGCTGCGATTGCATCTTTTCGAAGAACTTGCTGCGATCTTCTTCCGATGCATTGCGGAAGTCGAAGTCTGGTCGCGATTGCTCGCGGGCTTGTTCTTCCAGCTTTTTCAGGGCTTCGGTTTGTTGTTCGTCGATGCCGAGTTCTTCGCGAACTTTTTCAGCACGCAGCAGGCCGAGGGTGGATCCGCCACCGCGACCGCCGAACATGGCGCCTCCGCCGCCGCCACCTGGAAAACCGCCTCGGCCACCACGGCCTTGGGCGTTCGCGATGGAGACCGACTGGAGCGTGAGGCCAGCGGCCATTGCCAGCATGGCAATGAAACGCAATTTAGGAGCGAATTGGGCTTGGGACAAACGGCTCATTGTTAGGCAACCCTTCGAAATGGTCAGATGAGAAGCGGGGAATCAGTCGTCACCAGAGCGAAAGTGCCGGGCGTACAAACTGAAACCAAAGTTGATTCAAAAGTTCTAACCCGCCATTTCCCTTGAGGTTTCGCAACATTTGCAATTTGTAGTCAAAGTTGAAACGCCCGCCCGGCCTCCCGTTTCCAAAAAAACTTTGCTGTTGCCGCTTGTCCGAAATGTACAGTCCAGCGATTCGCGAATCAGCCAATCGAGTGAGGCAGTTCGGCCACGGCCGTCGCTGGACTGCTTCTTTCAAGCTCGAGTTCCCACCTCCTGTACGAGACTTAGGATTTTACGATGAAGAAGATCATTTTGGCTGCATTGGCTCTGTTCGTTTTGCCCGCCACCGTGCAAGCAGATCACCACAACGAAACAGCAAAGAAGAACATCGTTGAAACCGCGGTTGCGGCGAAGTTCAACACCTTGGTTGCTGCGGTGAAAGCCGGCGGTTTGGTGGAAACGCTGAGCGGCGAAGGCCCGTTCACCGTGTTCGCGCCCACTGATGAAGCCTTCGAAAAGCTGCCTGAGGGCACTCTGGAAAGCCTTCTGAAACCAGAAAACAAGGATCAGTTGGTTGCGATCTTGAAGTACCACGTTGTTTCGGGAAAAGTTCCTGCGAAGACCGTTGTCACCTTGGATTCAGCTGAAACCCTCGGCGGAAAAGTCAACATCGAAGTGAAAGACGGCACCGTGATGCTGAACGACAAGACCAAGGTCGTGAAGACTGATGTGATGACCAGCAATGGCATCATCCACGTGATCGATTCGGTCCTGTTGCCACCCAGCAAGTAAGCAGTGACCAACGCGGCAAACCGCCGCAAACTGAAATTGAAAATAGCTCGTCGGAAACGGCGAGCTATTTTAGTTTCTTGATGCCCGCCGATGGGTTGATCGTCCGAATTGCACGTTTCACCGTCTCTTTCATTGGGACGCGTTTGAGGGCTTGGACCATGGTGGCTTCCGCCGCGAAAGCGATTCGGTGCCATCTGGAGTCCGTGATCGTGCCATGGACAACTTGTGTCGTCGTGCCGGTCTGTTTTGTCTTGTACTGCTGCTCACCATAGCCCATGTCGACGCAGTCGATCCCATGCTGCGTCGCGGCCCGAATCGTTTCGGTGAACAAGGCCGTTCCCGGAGAGTATCGCGCGAATTCTGGGTCGTAGGTCGGGAACCAATAATGCAGTCGTCCGTGTTCGATCATTCCGATGTGGGTCGCAACGGGACGGTCGCCCGCCCACAGCACCGAGCAAATTCCACGCAGCGAGTCGCTGGAAAAGTCGTCACCCGCAACAGCCGAATCGGACTGCAGACCGGGTTGCGCGAGCGAGTTTTCATAGAGGGTCGTGATGAGATCTCGGGTCCAATCGGGAAGGAACAAATCCAATATATGGGTGCGTTGATACTGGGCTCGTTTCCAAGCAATGGTTTGATTCAAGATTTTTGGACAACGGCAGTCCATCTCAAGCCGGACGGGGCCGATCTCGCGGCCAAGCTTGCGAGTCTTTTGACCCTGCTTGCCGATGGTTCGGTGTTCCTTTTCAAGGCGTCTGAGGTAGTCGCCCGAATCCCCTCCCAAGTCGGCCCGGAAAGCTTTGACTGATTGCAAGTGATAGCGGTCGACCCAGTCCGGATCGCTTCCGACGATCGCGTGGAGATTGAAGGCACGAACTTTTGCCGCTCGTGCGATCGCGGTCCAGTCGATTTCGAGACCGGGAATCGCGATCACGTTTTGAGCGTCGTTGAGAAAACGTCCCGCCGGAACACCGACGCCGCCAACTCGATGGAAGGGAAAGAAACCCAGGGGAGTGCCGTCGTTTGATCGAAGGACGGCGGTCAGCACATCGCCTCGAACGGCGTTGACCGCCGCGGCGAAACGGGCCGCGAAAAATGGCGGCGCGAATTCATCTTTCAGGGCTCGGATCTGTTCCCATCGTCCAAGGTCGTCACACGACAGGCTGGCGAACTCGCGGACATCAATCTGGTGGACGTCTGGGCTGTTCGCCATCGATGAGACGGCCGAATGGTTGACAGGGCCGTGATCCAAAGCTTTCGCCGCGGGCATGCGGGCTACCCCAGGATCAGGATCTTCCGTCGAGCGCTCACCCGAACCGTTTACCAGTGAATCACTGGGCGTCGAAGGTTGGGGAGTCATGGAAGATATGGGGCGTGACAATGCCGGTCTCATCGAAAAAGGTGCTGATACAAGTCACCCGGTCTTCGACGAGACGGATTGCCTAGCGTCGGGCTTTCTTGCTCTTCGCGCCGCCCTGACGGACCTTGAACTTTGGATTGCTCTTGCAAATCACGTAAATACGGCCGCGTCGCTTGACCACCTGGCAATCCGGGTGGCGGTACTTCAACGCTCCAATGCTACTAACGACCTTCATCCGATGCTACTCGCGGGTTAAATGTTGATGCCAAAAACCAACTTTGTTCGTCGGCAAACGGCAGAGAATAGCGAAAAATTAGCGCTCGACAACTCCAATCGTCACGCTCATGCCATTTTGGCAAAGGATTCTTGAAGGAATTCCAAGGGAAAGAGGCAAAACGAAAGTTCGCGGCTGCAGAGAATCTTTTCCGTTGCGGCTTCCTGGTCCAACCGTGCCAATTGACCGCGAGTTTCGCGACGTTGCTCGGTGAGTTGCAGGGTGATCTGAGCGTTCAGACGAGAGACCGAATGATGCCACTCCCGTCGACTTCCCGACGTTGGCATTTGGTCAAGCAGTTCGAGTTTCTGATCGCGGAGTGCTTTCTGATCTGAGTTTGAAGCGTCGAGCCATTTTTCGCCTTGGAACTGAAGTTCGCGTTCTTTCCGCAGCAGTTCCCGTCGCAAATCTTCGCGGGAATGGTCGGGTTCTTGGCCGGGCAACCGAATCGTTCCTGAGACGACTTGCAATCCGGGCGGGGTGATTTGAAAGAACTGAGTGATGATGCGGTCGGCGAGCTGATCGTATTTTCCGCCCCCAATTCCGTGCAGAAACAGATCGCTGAGAACCAGCCGGGCAAACATCGTCGTCATCAGTGCCCGAGGACGGAGTTTGAATTCGGGAGAAGCCGCCTCGGCCAATTGAGTCGATGCGAGTTGACGGTCGGTCGCTGAAACCTTGACCGAAATCGTTCCGGCGGAACTCGAGTTCGATCCAGCGTTTCCGGATGGGGCATCGCTGATGTGCCATTGGTCGCCCTCGCGGCGAACCCAGACGCCACGACGTTGCGGTTGGTTGTTGCCGTATACCCACAGCGGTGTTTCGTACCAACCGTCTTGGAATCCAAGGTTGGGGACCGGATGCGCCGAGCTGCGGATGCCGTGCCAAGCACGATAGTGATCGGCCGATCCGTTGTAGACCGCCTGGAATCGCTCGATTTCGTCGATGATTTCCATCACGAAGCGAGCGAACGGCAGGCCACGGACGGCGACCCCGAGAGGGATCTCGAGTGTCTGCCAATTCATTTCCGCTTCGAGAGCATGACGAGCCTGAGCCAGCGCACATCCGGCGATGCCACAACGAGCGATCGCTTCGCGTGCGTGCTTCCACAGAGCAGTAACGCACGGATCGGAAACCAGCGGTGCGATCAGGCGGCGGACGCCCGAATCGAAGTGATCGAACAGATCCTTGTCTCGAATTTGTGCTTGTTCAAACGGGAGCGTTTCACCGCCTTGGTCATACGGGACGCTCTGCCATGTCCCTCGAAGGGGAGCGTCCGCGTCATCGCCCGCTAGGTTGGCGAGTGGTCGCATTTGAGGCACGCGAATCGATCTCGCGGCGGCCACATCGTTGTCGATGACCAGATTGATTGGCAACGCACAGCATTCGCCAGCGACTTTTTGCAGGGTGTAGTTTTTGAACCAAACCCCGGGATGAAACAGGGTTGGTTGGTGGCCCGCCATCACGATAGGACGGCTATTGTTTTCGCCGGTGCCGATTGGTTGGTCCGCGCAGAACGAGGCAACGTCCCGGTAGGAAGAGGTGTAGCGTCGGGCATCGCCGACCAATTGTTCTCGAGCGACCTTTCGCAAATCGGACCAGAATGATCCGGCGGGCATTTCCGCATGCGCGGTCGCGAGATTGTTTTTCAGCAGCAATTCCGCGTCGCAGATCGGTGGTTCGATCAGGGTTCCCAGGGTCTGGGTGGGGGCCCGCAACTCGCGATATTCGGTCGCGGGCGATTGGCCAGCATCAGACGGGGACGAATTCGCGGTCAACGAAGTGGCGTTTTGAGCGGGCGGAGCGAGATTGGATTGGGAGGAGCTCAAAGTGTTCTTTCGTGGGTCGATGACTCGGAAGCGAATCGCTAGTCAGCCCACGAGAACAGGTTGCTCAGGGCCACTGCGGATCGGTGATTTTTCGATTGAGGGTCGCCAGCCGCGATTGGACATCGAGCAGACGTTGCCAGGCAGCCTGCTGTAGCACGACTTGTTCCGAATCCTCCTGCGTGGTCGCAGATTCGATCAATCTTTCCAGTCGTGATTGTAGATAATCCAGGATTTCGCACAGTTGTGCTTTTTGGCCAGGAGTCAAATCGTCTGGAATTGCCGGCAGATCTTCCACATGCAACGCATCGACGGGAACGGGGGACTTTGGGTCCTGGCGAAGATCGACCGCCATCGATTCGTCTGACGACTTAACGTCTCGCTGAATCGCACCCTTGCTGCCACCGCCGATCGCCTGGAGCCGCGCCGCAATTTGTTCCTCGGACCCCAACAACAGCAGGCTGCGGCCGACCGCAACCAAATCACCGTGTCGGAGGATCTTCAGTTGGCATTCCGTTCCATTGACCTTGGTACCGTTCGTACTATCCAAATCGGTCAACACCAACCGCTCGTTATCCCTTTGGATCTTGAGATGGCAGCGACTGACACGCTCATCGTTGAGCTGAATGTCGTTCCCTTCCTCTCGCCCGATGGTCAGGGGAGGCTCGATCCCCTCGAAGACCTTTCCACGGTCGGCGCCGTGTAGGACTTTGATCGTTACGCTGGACACCGCGGGCCTCGATCTGGAGTGATGCTTACGATTGTTGGGCGTCGGAGAAAAGCAAGGCAAACGCCGAATGATTGAGCTGACTTCCAAGCCGTCACAAGTACACGTCCGTTATAGTTGAAATGCGCGTTCCGCGATCCTACCCCGCACCAAAATTCACCAAGATTCCGAAAGGAAAGATCGCATATTCGGGATCACGTTAAATCACCTGAACAACGATGCACTTCAAGTAGTCGCTCTCAGGGCAAGAGACCGCGAAGACGTGATCGGGTGATGGGCCACGACTTTCGAGAACGATCAGGTCGCGACCGCGCTTTCGCCCGACGTCGACCAGCATGTTCAAAAAGTCCGCTCGAGAGACTCGGCCAGAGCAGCTGCAAGTGACCAAAATCCCGCCCGGAGGCAGCAAATCAACCGCCGAAGCATTCAGCCGCGTGTAGGCTCGTAGCGCCGCGTTGGTTTGGTTTCGTGAGCCAGCAAATCGGGGTGGATCGAGGATGATCGCATCGAACTGTTCGCCACGTTCACGCCGTTCTTTCAGGTCATCGAAGCAGTCGCCTTGATCGAATCGAACGTTCGTCAATTGGTTGCGTTCGGCATTGCGTTTGGCGATGTCCAGGGCTCGCTCGCTGCTATCGACAGCAACCACTTCTTTGGCACCAGCCCGCGCCGCGGCCAGTGCGAACCCACCCGTGTAGGTGCAGATGTCGAGTACTCGCCGGTCGGCCATGTAGCTGGCTGCGGCGGCATGGTTGAGCTGTTGATCGAGATAGCCGCCAGTCTTTTGGCCGTCTTGCAAATCGATTGCCATCTCCAAGCCGTTGTGTTGGTACCACACGGTCGAATCGGCTTCGCTATCCAGGGTGGTGAGCGACTGAAGTTCAGCCAGTGTTTCTTCCGAGACGCCTTCGTGTTTGACGGTGGCGTCGTCCATCCGAACCAAGACTCGTTGGCAAGGCGTTTGATGGCGGGCCGCCGCGGCAGTGACCTCGCGAATCAACATTTCTGTTCGCGGAATCAGTGCTCCGCCGGTGATTTGGACGCTCAAACAATCGGCGTACCGGTCAACAATCAGACCGCTCATCCGATCGGATTCGCTGAAGATCAGGCGTTCGCCACCTTGCGGGTTGGGCGAGCCGGTTAATCGTCGACGCGCAACAGCTTGCTCGATGCGTTCTGCCCACGTTGCGTCATCAATTTGTTCTTCCGATGAAAACGCATAAAGTCGGATTCGCAGACGGCTGGCTGGGTTGATCAATCCGCGAGCGATCCAGTTTCCGTCGTAATCGAGCAAATCGATGATGTCGCCGCACACCGGAAGTTGGCGATCGTTGGGATCCGATTCAGCGGCCTGTTGGTCCGTTTCGGCGGCGGCATTCTTGTCGGCAGGTTGTGACTGGCTGTCGTCAGATTCGACCTCGGGAGTCATTTCGCGGAGCGTTGCGTGTGCCAATGCGTTGGCCATGACCCAAGGGTGTCGCGACAAAAACGGGTAGTGACGATTGGGACGAGTGCGAATTTGCCAACGGGCGGAAGAAGATTGCATCAGGTTGAAAGTGACCAAATTGTCGATGGAGGCGGGTTTGCCGGGGACGGCGGAAATGGCAAAATAGGCGAACTGCGAGGATAGTCGCTCAGAGCACGTTTGTTTTGATCGAAGTTACGGCCTTGCTCGAACCGATATAGTGCGAGAACGATTCAGTTGGGTCGTTCCATTTCTCAATCAAACTGGAAGGTTAGACCATGCACGTCGTTGCTGAACCCTGCTCGGGATGCAAGTACACCGATTGCGTCGTCGTTTGCCCTGTGGAGTGTTTCTACGAAGGCGAACAGATGTTGTATATCCACCCGGAAGAGTGCATCGACTGCGAAGCCTGTGTACCGGAGTGTCCCGTGGAAGCCATTTTCCACGAAGACAATCTGCCTGAAGAGTGGCAGAGCTACATCGAGTTGAACGCAGAGATGTCTGAAAAGACCGAAGTGATCACCGAGAAAAAAGAACCTCTCGCTGACAACTGATTCGTTGCTCTTGGAGCGAATGAACCTGTCTGCTCAACCGGTCCGCGAGTTCGATTCATCCATCGAACCGATTCGCGGGCCGGAAGTCAGACCGTTCGTTTGAGCCACTTCATGGCACAATCATCCGAGCCAACGATCTGTGGTTGATTCCGCCGAATCCGAATCGCGGGAGCCTGCTCCCGTTCGGCGGACTGCTGGATGGATGCGCTGGGCCAAACGACTCATTGCGGTTCTGGTTGTCGTTGGATTGCTTTTGGCGGCCAAGGATGCGATCGAGCGTTGGCGAACCGAAGTCGCCGCAGTGCAAATTCGCGTCGACGCGCTCGATGAAAAGTTGCTGGCCACAAATCCGTCCGCAATCGATCAACCATACGGCGAAGATTCAGTCGACACATCTTCGGCCGATCGGCAATCGCTGGTCGAAGAACGGACTCGGTTGCTGCAGTCTCTTCCGACGTGGCAGAACGTTTCTCTGGGATCGATCATCCTGGCGGCGATCTTTTACGCCGTTGGTTTGTTGCCACCGGCTTGCGTGTTGCATGGAGCCCTGCGCGGATTCCATGTTCCCTGTTCGTTGATGAGAGCCACTGCCGCTCAGTTGCTCGGGCACGCGGGGAAGTACATCCCCGGCAAAGCGATGGTGGTGGTGCTTCGTGTGTCCGCGGTGGTGTCGACGTCTAACACTGCCAGTTTGCCAGCCGTGATGGGAGACACTCCGTCGAGGCAGCTACTGATTGGTCGGGCTACCACTTGCGTGTTTTTCGAAACGCTGTTGATGATGTCCGTCGGTGGTGCGCTGGCGGGATGTTTGATGTGGTCGACACCACTTCCTCAGTGGGTGAAATGGGCGGCGTCGGCGATGGCGGTGGCCGCTTGCATACCGACTCTTCCTCCCGTGATGCGGCGCGTCATCGAATTGGTGAGCAAGCGACGGGCTCGGTCTCGATCTGTTGAATCGGCGGGTGAGTCGACCGGTGCGGCGCCAACTGCAGATCAATCAACCGCTTCGTCCACCGCCGCGGCGGATGTCTATTCCGCGATCACCTGGCCCCGGTTGATGTCGGGCTGGGCCTGGTCATTGTTGTCTTGGTGTTTGATCGGGTTGTCCTTTGCTTGCGTGATGAAGGCCATTCCCGCTTACAATGGATTGCCTGTTGGTCACGAGTTGCTGACTGTTGCCACCGCCTCCATCAGCCTTGGCATGGTCCTCGGTTTTGCGTCGTTGTTGCCCGGTGGCGCCGGCGTTCGTGAGTGGGTGACATTGATCGTGTTGGGAACCGTGACCGATCCCACTCATGCCTTGCTGTGCGTGATCACCGCGAGGATTCTGTTCATTGTCGTCGAGAGCATCTTGGCTTTGGTCAGTCACCTGTATCTGCGAGCCATTTCGGTTTGAACCGGGGGGAGCGTTTGGTTGTCCGTTCTTGGATGCCCCAGTGCTTTCTTATTTTCAATGTCGTTTTTATTCACTGAGTTGACGCGTTTTTATGGACCCTAACGGCGAACATTCCCCGCTCGGTTTTTTGCCTTGCTACAAACCGGCGGGCGCGACTTCAAGGGATTTGGTCAACCGCGCCCAAAGACGACTGCGCGGTGAATTCGGACTCCGCAAGTTGAAGGTCGGGCACACCGGAACACTCGATCCGTTGGCGGAAGGGTTGGTGTTGCTGGCGATTGGATCGGCGACACGTTTGACACCTTGGGTGCTGCAGCACGGCAAACGGTATCTCGCTGATTTTAAACTCGGTGTATCGAGCGAGTCAGGCGATTTGGAATCCGAGGTGATCACGCAGGCGGACGTGAAACTGCCGACTGCGGCGGATATCGAACAAGTGCTGAAGGACTTTCACGGCGTGGTGGAGCAAATCCCGCCGGCCCATTCGGCGATCAAGGTCGACGGGCAACGGGCTCACAAGAGAGCACGTCGCGGCGAAGATTTCGAAATGCCCAAGCGTCGAATTCTCATCGACTCGGTGAAGCTGATTTCGTACGAGCCACCGATGATGCGATTGGACGTTCGTTGTGGATCGGGGACTTACTTGCGGACGCTGGGGATGGATGTCGCTGCCGCTTGTGGATGCGCGGCGGTGATGACCAAGTTGATTCGAAACGAGGTCGGGCGATTCACTCTGGACGACACGCTCGATTGCGAGTTCATGTTCGATGACGATGACCGCGAAAAGGTGTCGCCCGAACCGATGCTGAAATACCTCCGTCCGCCGGTCGAGGGCCTGACGCACATGCCGGCGATCAACCTGGACAAGCAGCAAATTGGCATGCTTCAAGCTGGAATTCGGATCGCTGGGACGCCTGAAACGCCGGCTGAGCCGTTGCCCGAAGAATGGATTGGCTGCATCGATCAAGTCGACACGTTCGATCGAAACACCGATGTTTCGGATTGCATCGGAGTCGATCGTTCGGACGCTTCCTCCGGCCCCTGGGGGGAATTGGTCTCGATTCTTCGTCCTCATGGCAAATTGTGGCACCCGCTGAGAGTGTTTCCCACGACGGAATCAATTACCCTACGTGGCTGATTTCCCGCTCCGCCGGGTTCCCTCCTTTCGGATCGGTTGCCGTTCCGAGACTCACTTCCCCCCTTTCACCTCCCCGCCATGAACAAAATTCGTTTTGCCACGCTTTCTCTTTTCGCCGTCGCGGTCATTGGACTCGCCGGTTGGAAATTGGCGGCTTCTCCCGCCGAACAAATGCAAACCTTTGCCGTCGCGTTTTTGGACACGCTGACAACCGAACAAAAGGCCGACGCTGTGATGGCGTTTGACTCGCCCAAACGAGTCGGCTGGCACTTCATTCCAAAGAAAGAACGCAAAGGTTTGATGCTCGAGCAGATGAACGATGCTCAGCGAACCGCCGCTTTGCGTCTTCTGCGTTCCGCACTCAGCGAAGCCGGTTACAGCAAAGCCAACCGGATCATGTTGCTGGAAGAAGTTCTCAATGAAATGGAAGCCGGCAAAGGAACTTGGGAACGAAACCCACAGCGTTACTACGTCACATTGTTCGGCGATGTGAAAGCGGAAGGCGAAGACGCACGCTGGGGATTGTCATTCGAAGGGCACCACTTGTCGCTGAACTTTGTTTGCCGTGGTGGAAAGGTTGTTGACTCCACACCGCAGTTCATGGCGACCAACCCAGCGGTTGTCAAAAACGAAACCAGTGTCACGCTTGGCAAAGGCACTGCTGTTCTGAACCAAGAAGAACAGCTCGCGTTCAAGCTTGTGAACTCGTTGGATGCGAAACAGCTTAAGGTCGCCCGCATCGCCGAAGAAGCTTTGGGAGAAATTCGATTCGCCGGTGAACCTCAGCCAGAAGTTGGGGAACCCGAAGGGATTGCCTACTCGAGTTTGAACCCGGATCAACAAAAGCAACTTCGTGATTTGGTCGATTTGTATGTCCAAGTCGCACCCGAAGAAGTCGCAGCCGAACGTTCACAACAGATTGAGTCAGACGGTTGGAGCAAGGTGCACTTCGCCTGGGCCGGAGCTCTCGAGCCTGGTATCGGCCACTACTACCGCGTTCAAGGCGAACGATTCTTAATAGAGTTTGTGAACACGCAAGCCGATCCAGCCGGCAACCCAGCCAACCACATTCACTGCGTCTACCGCGACTTGTCCGGCGACTTTGATTTGCCGGTCGCTCCCTGATCGAGGACGCTTTCAATGCAGGCTCGCTCGTCATCCGATCGAGTCTCGCGAACCATCCAAGCCGTTTCAGCGTCAGCGATCACCGCTCACGCCGAAGCGGCTTTTTTATTGGGCGACACTGACGGAACTGTTTTAACTGTTCCAGTAGCCTGAGGCGAAATCTGAAAACCGACTTCGCTTCGGTGGATGGATTGCGGCCGCAGGCTTTCTTGAATGTGCCGCCAAATTGAGCGAGAATCCCTCTGGTGCGGGTTTGGTCGCCCGCCGATTTCGTCGTCGCTTGACCCGCGATGACCTTCGAGGGTAGGCCGTTCGCTACGGCCGCACGATTCGACCGGCCGTCTGCGATTCCTTTCCCGCAACGGCCGATCGAATCGGTCCAATTGGGATTGGGAACAGAGAGCCGATGCAAAGTACGCTGAAGTTTGGAAGTGATTTGAGGATGAGATCCGTCACGACCATCCGCGATTTTCGTGCGTTCCTGGAGCCCGACAAAAGCGAACCAGCGGATTATGAGCAAGAGATCCGAAGACCGATCGCATTGATGTTGGATTGCTATCGCCGCGAACTTGGTTGCGAACCCGCCAATGGCTTGGCTTTGGCGGGTTGGGTGGCGAAGCAATTGAAGCTGGACCTGAAGGAGGTGGAGTGTTGGACGATCGGAATGGTGTCCGGTGCAATTGACAACTTGTTCAATGATGACCCGGACGAATACGGCAATGTTCCCGAGCACCCAAACGGTTGGCCCGACTGGCTTCCTAAAATCATCGACCCAACACCCCTGGAGCTTCTGGACCTGCAAAAGCGAATACAGAGGTTAGCCAAAGCAGTCCTGGACTACGAAAGAGAGTTTGTGGGGCAAATGTTCCGCCAGCTATTTGCGTCCGCTGAATGCCAAGCCTGCGTGACTGAATTACTCGATGCGTTACTGTCATTGGGCGACTGGAAATTTATCGAGGACCCGCTTTATGAGGCCCCGAGCTATCTCGCAGCGCAAGGTTGGCCAGATCCCCTGTATTGGATTGAGCATGTGAGCGAGCTCTTTTTTTCGGGAAGTGAATCCATTTGCCGGAATGGGATGCCTTTTAACGACATTGATCGTGCATTCACGATTTACGCTGCCGACAGTCCCAAGAGTCAATTCAAGTGGAACCACGACAGTTGGGTGCAAGAGGATCCCGACCTTAGTTTGATTCCGCCGATTGCAGGCGTGAATCCCGAAGCCACTTTATTGCCGATGGAGCAGCCGTTCGAATTCGATGGCGGCTATGGAGTGCATGAGAAGACGCTTTCGACATTTGTTTCTCAACTGTTGGTCTACGCCGACGAGGTCAAGGTAACGATTGGGTCACTCGGCAACTTCCACTGCCCCGCGCACCGCTCGCTTCGTTTTGATGTCACAAGAATTCGCGGGCTGCATGGATACGCGAAGCCTCCAAAAGGTCATTTGTTCTACTCGTCCAAAGCCGTTGCGAAGTCGCCGTGGCACCAGTTGGAGATGATCGAAAATGAGTTTCGCATTCGATTGAGAAAGGGTGGTGATCCTATATGGCTTGTGGAGCAATACCTTCAATGCAAAGAAAGCGATCGCGATGGATTTGCCGAGCGTCTCTTGTCGGAACATCCTGATTTGGTCAAGCGACCGAAACAGCCAGCACCGGAAACATTGCCAGATTGGCTTGGTGAATCATCGGATTCCGAGGCATTAGTTGGGCGGAACGATACGCACCAATGCGAAACAATCGCCGCTGCGAACGATGACGCGATGGAAGACTTGCTGCGAGGACTTTCTTTAAAGCTTTTCAAGCGACTCAGGATGAGCAAGCACAAAGTATCGTTTGAGTCACTGCTCGATGACGTATGGGAAAAGCGAGTCACGGACCGAGCTATCACGTCAATTATTGAGAAAGCGAATACCGCACTCGGAGATACCCATCTGCGGATCGCGTACAGCGATCGCAGAGCCTACATCGAGGAAATCTAGGAATCACAGATGTCCCCGCGAATAACCCCGTGCGGATGCGGGGTGATTCGTGCGAGGTTTGGTGAATGATTCTCGAAGTTGTTAGTTCACTTCCGAGGACCATTTCGATGACCGAAAACCCATTGCCTGACGAGCTGACCGTTCGCCAAACAATCGTCGAGCGAACCCGCGAACTGTGGCTGCTGAAATTAGTAGTGCGTGCATTGGCAAAGCACCGCCGCGAACACGCAAAGGTCGAAGCCGTTCGCAACTCTTATTCGTCGCCCAAAATCGCTGTTTGGCAGCAGGGAGGCGACAATGCCTGACCTGATCTTGCGGGATACGGATCCCGAGGAGTTGCGAGCGGCGATTGTGCGGGACGTGGTGGAATCGCTGCGATCCGTTTTGAGTCGCGAATCGGAATCCACCAAGGTGATCGCGACCCGCGAGGAGATGGCGGCGATCTTGAAGTGGTCGTTGTCCAAGCTGGATCAACGGACCCGCGACAAGACGATCCCGTCGTTATTGGATGGTGATCGGCGGTCTTATGTGATCGCCGAAGTGATCGATGCCTTGCGGGCGAACACGGCCGAGGAGGAAGACAGAACTGCCGGGCGGCAGTCATGCAAAGAGGCAAGCCGCGGCCAACGGTCGGAGGCAGTGAAGTTGTGCGACTACTGCCACACTCGCGAAGCAGTGATTCACCAATTTCGGAATCACGATGGATTCGCCTCGGTTTGCGAACCTTGCATGCAGGCAACCATCCCGCCGCTGTGTTTCAGTGAATCCACAGCTGATTTTTGCTGCGTGACTGAAGCGAAAGAAAACAATCCGCTCGCATCAAAATCGGTCGATGTCGGGGACAATGATACGCGGCCGGAAGTGGAAACCAGCGATGAATAATCCGAGCCACGAGGACGCGGCATGCGCGAGTAGAGAGTCTCCCGCCCCAAAATCCACCCCGCTTTGTGACAGCAGGTTGCGAAAGCGAGTACCGGGATGAGATGGGGGCAGTTGAATGACCAGTTAAAACCGGTGTTTCATTCGAATCGCAAATGTGCGATCGCCTTCTCCAGTACCCAGGGCGGGACTCGAACCCGCAAGGACTAAACGTCCGGGGGATTTTAAGTCCCCTGTGTCTGCCAATTCCACCACCTGGGCATCAGTCGGTGTGATGGCAGAAGTGTATCGCCTGGATTGGCTTCCGTGTACTTGGGGACACGAAAGTCTGTCGACGGGTTCGATCAGGCGGATGACGAGGAGGCTTCGATGTTGACGGGCAACAAATCGGGCGTGCACTGGTGCGGTTTCGGGACGGCATTAAAACGCTGCAGTGGCAGGTGCTCGGGTCGCAAACCGGCTTGTGCGACCAAGCGGGTGAGCTGCGCGATCGATGAGACGCCGAGCTTGTGACCGATTTCGGTTTTGTGACGCTCGATCGTCCGCGGACTGCGGAACAGCAAGCGTGAAACTTCGGGGACACTGTTGCCCTGCCCCAGCAAGACGAGCACTTCTAGCTCTCGAGGACTGAGGACCGACAAAGGCCCCAGGTCGATGAACTGACTTTGCGTGTCCTTGATGTCACCGTCGGGCAACATGCCGTCCAAGCGGGTCAGCACGATCGCGAAATTTCGGTCGCCATCGCGGTGAGGATAGAAAGACGAAACCAACATTCGGCCGCAGTAAATATGCGTCGCTCGAAGTGCCTTGTTGGTGTCGATGACTTCCCGAACCCACGACATTCGTTCTTGCACATACTCCTCGGCGAACACGTCATGGAGGCTCTTGCCAAGCAGATCGTCGTCCTCAACGCCGAACAAACGCAGGGCGGCTTGGTTGAAATGGATGATCTGGCCATTGTCCTCGACGACCGTCAGGCCAACGTCCGGTTCTTGGTCGAATACGTTCAACCAGTCGATGTTCTTTAATTCTTCGCGCATGGCTCCCTCTGATGGATTCAGACTGTTGGGAACGACAAACGCGAACGCTCGCGGTGTCGCCTCAGAGGGTTCAATTCGCAACTGCTGTGCCAATTGAGCGAATTCGCTCATGGAGTCGCGGCGACGTGACGTCGATATGACTATTGGGGCGAGGCCGCTCCTGGCGACCTGTGGTTTTTTGCCCAGGTCGCCGGAGCGGCCGAGTTTAAAACGACCAACTCAAAGCGGACTCATTCGGCGGCCGGCTTTGACTCCGTGGCCGTCGAATGAGCGAGCTTGATCAGCGATCGATCGCTGCGAAGAAAGATGCTTCCATCCGAGACTGCGGGCGTGGCCAGCATCGGGCCTGTGAATTCCACGGTTCCTAGAACGTCGACTTTGTCGGTGGCGGAATTGTCGCCGACTGTTCCGGACTTTTCTTCGCCGACCACCGTGATGGTCCCGGATTGGTCGACGACGTAGATCCCCGAAGCGGTGGCGATTGGCGTTGCCCAAACAGATTTGACTTCTCGCATTCGGGTCTTCCAAGTTGACTCACCGGTCGTGAAGTCCGCCGCGGCAATCACGGATCCTTGGTTCACGATGACTTGTCCGTTGTGGACCACCGGCGAAACGCTTTTACATTTCAGCCGAGAGTTTTCCCATGCGATCGGGAACGAAGGTTCGCGAAGATTGAACGCCGTGATGCCATCACCGGGAACCAGCAACAGTGGTGGTGCCCAGGTGGGCGATGAGGTAGTACTGCCGGAAATATCAAGCGTTGCGAGAAGTTCGCCCGAGCGTGCGGCAACGAGATCAATTCCATCGGAATTTTGAAAGACAAATGCGGGGTCAGGCAAACGAACCGCGATTGGCGTGGCCCATCCGGAACGACGCGGACGAGGACGTGTCCAGAGCGTTTCGCCCGTATCGAGATCGATGCCGCTGCTGAACGAGTCGCCTTGGTTTTCGAGTTGAACGGCGACCACATCATCCAGGATCACCGGCGAGCTGCTCATCGAAACATCGTTGCCCGTCCGCGGATGATCCACCGCGAGGGCTCGGTACCAAAGTGGTGTGCCGTCAGTCTTCAGGCAAACCAAGTCGCAGGAGCTGAACAGGGCGACGATCTTTTCCCCGTCACTGGCGGGTGAAGGAGATGCGTTGGCACTGGTCGGGTGCGTGTAAGGACGCCCGAGTGCGTGCGCCGTTCGCAGCCACTGGCGAGTTCCGTCGAGTGCGGAAAAGGCTTCGATGTACAAATCACGTTCGTCCTCTCCTCCGCTGCTGGTCACCACCACGCTGTCACCAATCACGATGGGACTGCTGATGCCACGGCCGGACGTGGCGACTTCCCAGGCCGGCTGCATCGAGTCATCGCCGGGGCGAGGCGTGATCTCACTGGACGAAGACGTCGTGTCGGATCCGCGAAATTGCAACCAATCGGAGGCGAAAGCGTGTTGGGATGCGATCCCAGAAACCAAGCCGATGCCAGCGGCGATCAGTCCAGCCAGTACGGCGCGTCGAGAAGAATGCATGACGGTCAGGTCCAGAAGATATCGTTGAGATGGGTTGGTTCAGCGAGCGTCGTTGACAACGGTCACCGGAATTCCGCGACCCGTGGAGTCTGTCAAACGAAATTGAAAACGCCAATCTTGGGCCCAAGGCTGGGTCTGATTGTTCTGGCAGATCTTCAGCAGGACCGAGTTCAGTCCAGGGCGAAGTTGGCAATTCGAAACGTACTGATCAATGCTGGATCCGGAGTGATAGACTTCGTTGCTGAGAACGGGCTGTCCATTGATCCAAGCTTTGTTGGCGTTGATGCAACCTAATCTCGCTTGTGCGTCGGTCGTTTCTCCTTCGGGCAATTCGAAGAAACAGACCGCGTACGCGACCGCGTCTTTGGCGTTGTCGTAGGTTGGATTCAAATCCACTAATCCCGCGTTGTCATCGGTCGATATTGTTTGCCACGTCAGCCCGTCGCCGGTTTGATTGTCGTCCCCGCCGGGCGTTGTCGCCTCGAAGGATTGTTTGACCAGTTCGCGATCAAATGGCGATTCCGCGTACTCGGTTTCGACGTCATAGACGTGATCGAATCCCTTGCTGTCTTTGTTGCCGAATGGGGCGATGACCTGCCACTGCGTAACCATGGCAAGTTGCTTGGCCAGCTGAACTGGGCGGTCGAGTTTCTTCAGCGAAGCGGTGATCTCTCGGAGGTGGTCCGGATGACGTGCGAGAGGCAATAACTCAAGGTAGGCCTCAATCGCTTCTTCACCCTCGAGCTGTTCGGCCAGTTTCATCTCTCGCTGAATCGCCAGGTAGCGAAGAGGGATGAATGGGGCGTCGACGGCTTGTTCAAGCAACGTTTCTCGTCGCTCGGGATTTTGGTCAACGAGGTGACGGTAGATCAGATAGCGGGCGTCGCCATCGTGAGATCGATCGTTGAAAAACGCGAGCAGATCCTCTCGCAGCGAGCTCAACTGGTTCGCCGTCGCCGCGTTGGACTCGGCCGCTTCGATCTGCTGAGAAGCCAGCAACCGCAGCCAGTTCTTTGCTCGTGGTTCGGCTTCGCTCATCGCCTTCAATGTCGCCAACAGCTGAGACGGCGTGACGTTCTTCGATGTCGGCTGAGCCGACATCGCCTTCATCGCAGCCGAATGTCCAACGCCTTCCGCTTGGACGCGGTTCAATACGTCCACCAACGAGGAGTTGGTGGTGTCGCTAGGTTGGTCCGCCAATGCGATGTTGCCCACCGACACCATCGATAGCAGCAGCGGGAAGGCGACAGGCAGAATGAAGTGTGGACTCGCGACGCTTGGTGAGAATGTCCGTCGCGAGAGTCGAGGCAGCGGCATGGCGTTGAACCCGGAAGAGTGGCGGGACGAAACCCGCCGAGAAATGAGCGAAGACAACTTCGCAACATCCTACAACACTTCCAAGTGTGCCGTTGTGGATCGGCTGACCGAGAGGCCTTCGATCAAGTGTCGATTAAATCATCGGGTGAGAGCAGCGGGATCTGGTTCTCTTCGGTGTCCTGTTTTTCGCGCCAAGGTTCTTTGACACGATAGGATTCCAGCTCTTCTTGCAGTTGTTTCAGCTGCACGGACTCTTCGCTGGCACCTTCTTCCAGTTCCTTCTTGGCCGCTTCGACCGCTTTTTCGCTCCACTTCACCGCGTTCTCGAAGTCGCCTGATTCCGCGTAGCCGGCAGCGAGGGTGCTCAGGATGTGACCTTCGGACTCATCCGTCATTTCGACTGCCCGCAAACCAAGTTCCAGCGAACGGGCGCCGTTTCGAACTTCGTCTTTGGGCGACGTAGCCAGGACCCAAGCCAAGTTGTTCAGGACGCTAGGAAGAATGATCGCGTCGGTTTCGTTGTCCTCGTCCAGGTTGGTCAGGGCTTTTTCGTAGTCCGCGATGGCTTCGGCATGATCGCCGACGGCCAAGTAAGCATCGCCACGTGATCGCAATACGGAGGCATTCTTGGGATCCCGATCGAGAACACCGCTCAGCATGTCGATGGCTTGGCGAGGTCGGTCATCTTGCAAGTACAGGTTCGCCAGTTGCAGTTGGCGATACACGTCGTCAGGACTACGGTCGATCAGAATTTTCATGTCGTTGATCGCATCGGCCATGCGGCCTTCTTCGGCGGCGATGAAGCAGCGAACAACGATCGCTTGATCAAGTTGTTCGACTTGCGGTGCCAAATCGATCGCGGCATCCAAATCACGTTTGGCATCTTTGACATCGTCGCGACGAAGTGAGATCTCAGCGCGTTGCAACAACGCGATTGGATCTTTCGGTTGCATCGCGAGGGCTTTGTTCAAATCGGCCAGAGCGTCATCTTCGCGATCCATGTCCGTGTACAGCAGGGCTCGCAAACGATAAAGGCCTTCACTGGGGCGAGCTTGAATCGTTTTGCTGAGCAATTCCAACGCATCGTCAGCGCGGTCCAGTTCGACAAGTTGCTGGACGGTGGCGGCAGCGATTTGTTCGTTGGTTGGATCGAGTTCGAGAACCTTTTGCAAATCCTCGACGGCTTCGTCGAAGTCGCCGTTTTGCATCCGAAGTCCAGCCCGTTGGCGGACGGCTTCTGCGTTGCTCGGGTCGAGTTCGATTGCTTTGGAAAGGTCCGCCAATTGATCGTCAGTATCATCTTGGGTCATCGCCCGCAGCAGATACGCCGTGCTGAGTTCCTTGGGATCGTCTTGCAGCAATTCGATCGCGGCCGAGGTCGCTTTCGCGATTCGTTCTTCGTCACCATCGGGAAGCAAGTTCAACCGGGCGATCAACATGTGAGCTTCGGCCAATCCAGGATCGTTTTCGATCGCTTGGTCGAGAACTCGCAGGGCTTCATCACGGACTTGCAAGGCACGGCGGCCTCGCATGCGAGTCATCGCACCGGCCAAGCCCTGGCCGCGTTGAAGTTGGATGCTGCCCAGCATCTTTTTCGCGAAAGATTGGTTTTCGTCGTCGAGGCCCTTTGCCAAGGCGGATTCGATCAACGAAGCAACGGCTTCCAGATCCTCGTTTGATTCGGCATCGATGCGTTTGAGGACGGCTTCGTCCAAGTCGGCTTGCCCAGGATCCGCCGATTGCTTCATTTGCGAAGGCAGCAGTGGCGGTGCACCTGGCAAAGCGGGCGCGACCGGTGGTATCGGCTTGGCTTCTTCCGCAGGAGCGGTTTCAGTTGCCGGGGGCTGCTCGAGCGTGGATTCGCCAGCTTGCTGCGGAGCGGCTTGCAACGAATGAACGGGCAACGCGGAGAGACAAACGATCGCGACGCTCGCAAAAACGCGAGGGTGGCTGAAAGTGTCGGCAAAAGGACGGGAGAGGTTCAGTGGTGAACGCTGGCCGCTGCGTCGATGATTCATCCAGAAGTCTCGTCGAAGGGTAGGGGGCAAGTTGGAGGGGTGGAATTCGGTTTCCGGAATCCGTTTCTGCTCAATCCGTTCGCAGCACGTGGCACGCGAGTTCAGGAAAGGATCGCTGTTTCCGTTCGAAGATCCGGAACCCTGTGTTTCGCGGATGAACTCCATCGTATCATTTTTAGGAAACGAGAAGCCCTGGTCGCGGGGCAGAGATCCATTATGTCGGTTTCTGAGAAAACCGCGAAGGGGAATCGAGTCAATGAAACGCCACGTTTGGGAATTGAGACGATGAAACACAGCGTATTGGTAACGCGGCAAATTCCCGGCGAGTCGCTGCAGCGGCTTCGAGAAGTTTGTGAAGTGGAGGTTTGGCCGGAGGCGATCCCACCCAGTCGCGACGAGCTGTGCCGGTTGGTGAAGGGCCGGCACGGTTTGCTGACCATGCTGAGCGATCGAATCGATGGTGAGTTGATGGACGTCGCGGGAGATCAGCTTTGCGTCGTCAGCAATTATGCCGTCGGATTCAACAACATTGACGTCGATGCGGCCGAGACTCGCGGCGTTGCGGTGGGGAATACGCCGGACGTGTTGACCGATGCAACGGCCGATTTGGCCGTGTCGCTGTTGTTTGCTGCCTCGCGGCACGTCCTGCAAGCGGGCAACCAAGTTTGCGAAGGCGAGTGGAAAACTTGGGAGCCGACAGGTTGGTTGGGCGTCGAACCCTCCGGCAAAACCCTGGGTATCGTCGGTATGGGGCGCATCGGGAAAGCAACCGCCAAGCGATTGGTGGGAGGCTGGGACATGAACCTCCTGTACACCTCCCGAAGCGATCAAGGTGACGTTGAAAAAGAATTGGGCGGCCGCCGTGTCGAACTCGACACTTTGTTAGCCGAAAGCGATTTTGTCTCCGTCCACGTCGCGTTGACGGACGAGACTCGCAACCTGATCGATGCGGATGCGATTGGCAAAATGAAGTCGACCTCGGTGTTGATCAACACGGCGCGAGGTGAGATTGTTGACCAAGATGCTTTGGTCGATGCTCTGAACAGTCGAGCCATTTTCGCTGCTGGTTTGGACGTTACAACGCCTGAGCCCTTGTCGGCTGATCACGCTTTGGTGAAGTCGCCTCACTGCGTGATCCTGCCGCACATTGGCAGTGCGACTCACACCAGCCGAAACGCGATGTCGGAAATCGCGGTCGACAATTTGATCGCCGGGTTGGCTGGGAAACCGCTGCGGTGCTCGGTCACCTGAGTCATCTGTGGGAACGCGATACGTTGCCTCCCTGCGATCGGAACGTGACGATGCAGCAAACGACACTCTGTTGATTTCTGCTTGGTCCTTCGTTCGTTCAGCCAATCCGTCACCCGTTTCGAATCCTCCATCTGCCGACCACCCTCAAGGAATACACCGTGCGTCACTGGTGGAATTACATCGTCGAGACGATTGAACGCCCGAGAGACGAACTGTCTCGCCGCCAACATCAACTGCGCACGGCGTGGGATTTGGTCATTCACTGCAGCGCTCAACTGCACCGCCATCGTGCCGAGGGCATGGCGGCGGAATTGACCTACCGCACGATTTTTTCATTGATCCCCGTCGTGGTGCTGGGATTGGTGATGTTTCGTGTCTTCGGCGGGTTGGACGATGTGCAATTGAGGGTTGAGAACCAACTGTATTCGTTCTTTGGCGTTCCTCAGATTCCGGCGGAATACATTCCGGTTCCGGAACCCGATCCGGACGCTTTGCCAATCGAAGCGACGGTGGACTCGACGGAAGTGACCACGCCAGATTTTGGTGATTCGGATGACCCAGTGATCGAATTGGTCGTCCCGGACGAAGGCGAAACCAACGAAGACGCTGAGGATAAAGACGCCGGGGATGGTGCGAACGGCGTTGAAGAAGTTGGCGATGGAGGCATCGGTGGCGGCCCCGACGGACTACCGGATGAAGCGGCGTTGGCGGGTGATGCAACGGATCCAACCATTGCCGGTTATCCGCCAACCCCGGCGGATGCGGCCGGCGAAGCCATCGATGCGGAAGAGATCGAAGGCAAAGCGGAAGCCGACGACCAAGCTCGCGAAATCATTCGACAGACCCTGCGAGATGCGACTTCCAAGATTGCTTCCTTGGACTTTGCGTCGATCGGCGTTTTTGGCTTGCTGTTGTTCATCTACGCTGCCGTGGCGTTGGCGGATGCGACGGAATATCTGTTCAACCGCATCTTCGATGCTCCATCGCAGCGACCCATTCACATTCGCGTGGCGGTTCATTGGTCAATCATCACGCTCGGAAGCGGACTGTTGGCGCTGAGTCTCTATATGTCCGCGCAGGTGATCGATTGGTTTGGAAATCTCGGTGCTGGCTCTGGGCCGGTTTGGATTCTGCAACATGCTCTGTCGTTGCTCGCCTCTTGGGTTTTGTTGTTCCTGCTGTATGCGCTGATGCCGAACACTCATGTATCGGTGCGTGCCGCGGTGATGGGATCGGCGGTGAGCGCGGTGTTGTGGGAATTCGCCAAGTATGGTTTCCAGATTTACGTGACGACCGCCGTTCCGTATTTGGAACTGTATGGATCCATTGGAGTGATCCCGTTGTTCCTGCTTTGGATTTACCTGACGTGGCTGATCGTCTTGTTTGGACTGATTTTGACCTACACCTTGCAAACCGTTCGCGGCAAAGAGTTCCGTCGCCGCGGTGAGAAGCAGGAAGACTTGCCGGCCGGTGACCCCGATTGGATGCTGCCGATCATGACCGAAGTCGCAATCGCTTTTACGGATGGAGAAGCCGTTGGAAGGCAGGAGTTGTCTGATCGGTTGGGATTGTCGAGCCGCGTGGTTCACGAGATGGAGACTCGGCTGATCGAGGCCAATTTCTTGCGGCGTGTGGTGACCGGCGCGGGGCAAGAAAACCAGCTCACTCTCGCCCGGCCCGCCGACAACATTTTGCTGGCTGATGTGATGCGGCTGGCTCACCGGTTCCGGCCGGCGAACGATCATCCCGCCTGGAAGACCCTGGCCGCCCTCAAAGAAGCCGAATGCATTGCCGCGGGGACTCGTTCTTTGGCGGAATGGATGGATGCCGATTTGCCGACGCAGGACAATTCGGTGGCCACCGAAGCAGACCAGCCCGAGTCTGGTGACGATGCCAATTCGGATGGTTGAGTGAAGATCTCGCCGCGTTAAGTTCGAGTGAGTTGCTGCGCTTGACACTGGATGACGGGGCCAGGACGATGATATCGGCCCCCGAAAAACGGGACGAAGGAAAAAACGCCTTCTTCCCGTCCGATTCGAGCCTCTTCTAACCTGGCAGCTTCGTCTGGTTCGAACATATGCCGCCCCCATGAGACGCCCCATGATTGCATCGCTGTTGCTGGACACCCTGCCTTTGGCTCAGATGCCCAAGGTCACCACTGCATTGTTGATCGGTGCACTGGTGATTTTCGCCGGGATTGTTGTGGTGCTGTTTATCTTCACCAGCTATTTCGGGTTGTGGATTCAATCCGTCCTGACGGGATCCAAAATCTCGTTTGGAAACCTGATCGGAATGACCTTTCGAAAGGTCAACACACGAGCGATCGTGCGAAGCAAGATCATGGCAACGCAAGCCGGCTTGGATGATCCCGAGCTGACCGTCGGTGCGCTCGAAGCCCATTACTTGGCCGGCGGCAACGTGCAGCAAGTCATCCGGGCATTGATCGCCGCGAAAAAGGCGAAGACGATTTCGCTGACGTTTCGCGAAGCAACGGCGATTGATTTGGCGGGACGCGACGTTTTGGAATCGGTTCAGACGAGTGTTTATCCAAAGGTCATCGATTGCCCACCGCGAGGTGCCGCGAAACCATCGCTGGATGCGGTCGCAAAAGATGGGATTCAGTTGAAGGTGCGAGCTCGTGTGACCGTGCGAGCCAACCTACAGCAATTGATTGGTGGTGCGACGGAAGAAACCATCATCGCTCGGGTTGGCGAAGGCATCGTCAGTGCGATCGGGTCGGCGGACAACCATAAGGCGGTGCTCGAAAACCCGGACGTGATCAGCAAAGCCGTGTTGGTGAAGAAGCTGGATTCTCAAACGGCGTTTGAAATCGTTTCCATTGACATCGCTGACATCGACGTGGGAGCCAACATCGGTGCTCGTTTGCAAGCCGATCAGGCGGAAGCCGACACCGCGGTGGCTCGTGCCAATGCGGAAGGCAAGCGTGCGGCGGCGGTCGCCGAAGAGCAGGAGATGCAGGCGGAGATCGCAAAGAGTCAGGCCGAGGTGGTCGAAGCACAGTCGGACGTGCCCCGCGCCATGGCCGAAGCTTTCCGAAGCGGAAAACTGCTGGTGATGGATTACTACCGTCTGCAGAACGTGAGTGCGGATACCGAAATGCGGCGTGCCTTGGCCGGGCATTCGAACGATGCCGACACGCCTGAAGAGACCCACTGAGATGCCTCGCGAAGAAAACCCTAACGAGCTCGAAGCATTCTTGCGAAAGTCGGCAGAGATTCGACAACGCAACGCGATTGAGTTTCGTGCGTTGCAAGAGGAGCAACGACGTCAGGACAGCAATTCGCGTCCCCGACAGTACTCCGATCGCAATCGCGAACGGGTGACGCGGCAGCTTGCCGAGGCCATTGATGTTTCCATCGTCGACGATCACGGCGGTGACGAGGTCGTTATGGGGGAAGTGGTCGAGGAACGTTTGGGCAGCCTTCCGCACGTAGACGGTGGAACGAACGAGTCCGATCGAAAATCGTCCGGCTCCAAATCGAGAGGACGGGTGGCGACACCGGTGGACAATCTGCGACGATTGTTGTCCCGACCCGGTGGGGCTCAGCAAGCGTTCTTGATGAGCGAAATTCTCAAACGTCGCTCGTTTTAGCGACGCCAATTTTCTGTGATGGATTGATTGCCAGAATGGGGCTGAACGAACGCGACTACAGTCGCACTGAACGAACACCGTGGGATCGAATTGAGAATCCCTTGTCGATGATCAAGGTCCTAATCGGGATCAACGTCGCGGTTTTTCTGGTCGACATTGTCCTCGGCGATCAGCTGATTCATTGGTTTGGCATCAGTGGGCAATCGCTGTTGAGGCCCTGGCTCTGGTTCCAGACATTAACCTACGGGTTTCTGCACAATACCGAAGACATCCTGCACATCCTCTTCAACATGTTCTTGTTGTTCGTCTTCGGGCGTCCCGTGGAGCAACGATTGGGGGGGCAGGAGTTTCTCAGGTTCTATTTGATCGCGGTGATCGCGGGTGGCATCGTCGGGATGCTGTACCCGTGTGCAATCTCGTTGTTCCACACGGGGCAACTGAGTCCCGAAATCATCGGTGTGCCGACAATCGGGGCCAGCGGTGCCGTGATCGCGGTCATGGTTCTCTTCGCCTGCTACTTCCCCCACCAGGAAGTGCTCTTCATGTTCGTTTTCCCAGTGAAAGCGTGGGTGTTGGCCACGGTGTTGGTCCTGTTTGATTTGATCTCCGCCTTCGGACTTTTCGGTTCCGCGAGCTCCACCGCCTTCGAAGTACACCTGGCGGGAGCACTCTTTGGGTTCTTGTACTACCAACTTCAGTGGTCGTTCCATTGGCTCGATTTCAGACGATTTGGCGAGTTCAGGGACGAAATGAGGATGAAATCTCGCCGTGCGAAGCTGAAATTGCACGATCCCGACAAAAAAATCCGAGCGGAAGCAGAGGATGCGGACCGAATTCTGGCTAAAATCCATGAGTCAGGTGAATCCAGCCTGACTTCCTCGGAACGTAAAACCTTGGAGAGATACAGCCGGCGTCAGCGACAAAAACGCGAACTGGACTGATCTCTTCGAACGAACTGGCAATCCGTGAGGACGCGTACCTCTGATTGAATCGGGCTTCCGCAGCGAAGCACAGTGATGAACGCACCGCGACGGATGCAATGTGCCGAAATCTTTCGCGGCGTGTTCTCCGTTTCAATTGCTCGTCCGTTCCACATCCATTTTGGCACCTTTGCACCTCGGTCCCAATGAAGACTCCTTCGATCCATCGCCGCACGGCATTGCAATTGACCGCCACTTCCGCGATGGCGGCATGGTTGGCTCAACCTTTGAATCTTTTGGCCCAAGAGGCGGAGAAAGCCACCGCGAAAGGTGGGGAGCCGCTGCCATACATGGATCGCATCGGTTTGCAGCTGTACACGCTTCGCGATGCGATGAAAGCTGACCCCGAGGGCACGCTGAAGGCCGTCGCTGAGGCGGGCTATCGTCAAGTCGAGCTGATGAATATCGATGATGAAGCTGTGCGTCTGGCGGCGATTGCTCGCGACAACGGATTGATCGTGCACAGCGCCTTCATGGATTTCAACGTCATCGCGGAACCGAACAAGGATGGGGTTGGTTCAGTCGAAACCACTTTGGAATTGGCGGAGCGGATTGGATTGCGACACGTTGTCTTCGGCTACATCGCGAAACATCAACGAGACACGGCGGACAAGTGCCGTGCGATCGCGGATCGAGCCAACAAGGCGGCCGACCAGACTCGCAACGCTGGGATGCGAATGTGCTACCACAACCATTCGTTCGAATTCGCGACGTTCAACGGAGACGCGGCCGAGGATGCGACCTCAAAAGATGACGAGAAGAAGGCGAACAAGTTGACCGCGTTCGACATTTTCGTGGAGCGTTTTGACCCACACAAAATGGAATTTGAACTGGACGTCTTCTGGGCCAAGATCGGTGGACGTGATCCGATTGAAATGATGCGTCGTTTAGCGGGACGGATCAGCCAAGTGCATTTGAAAGATCTGAAAAAGGACACCCCGGTCATCACCGATGAAGGTCAAGTTCCGAACGACGCTTTTCAGGAACTGGGCAACGGCATCATCGACATTCCCGCGGTGATGAAATTGGCTCGCGAAATTGGCGTGGATCAATGCCATGTCGAGCAGGACCAATCTCCCGCACCTTTGGACAGCGTTCGGGAAAGCTATGCATTCTTGAAGGATACCCCTGCCTGATCGGCAGCCTCGTCCACCCTTGTCTTGCTTCTTCAGTTGATTGGCTACCGTTGTGAATTGTGTTCGTTTTGGGACATGGAAGACCCTTCAGTCGTTGATATTTTGCGTTGTCGTTTTCGCAACGACCACCACGTCCTTCGCTCAAGACAAACCGTCGTTTGAACTCAGCGAAGATGTTCGCAAAGCATTGACGCCATTGTTTTCGCGGATCTCAAAAGCTGACGTCTCACGCGCGACCGTGGAGCTTTCTGCTGAAACAGTGATGGGAGGCAAAGTCGTTGAGACATTGGATTCGGTTTACCAAATCGCGTCGAAGTACCCCAATCAGTACACCGTTTATTACAAGTCTGCCGACGATCGAAAACGGTTGTATTCCGACGGCAAGCAAGGCGTCGTGGCTCTCACGCCTGAAGCGTTTTTCCGATTGCCAAACGTTGCATCATGCCAAGAACTCGCGACTCGCTCGGAGATCAATCTTGGTCCTTATCCGGAAGTTGTGTTGGCACTCACGTTGGCTGGCGTTGATCCTGCTGTCACGTTCTTAGGTGGAATGAAGTCAGTCGAAGTCGCGGGCAAAGTGAAGTATCGCGGCAGCATTGAATCGATTCATTTGCGTGGGCAACAGAAAGACGGTGTCACTTGGGATCTTTGGATCAGTGACGAAGGGAAACCTCGTCCGCTTCGTTTGCTGGTTGACCTCACACCGATGCTGATCGCGACCGGGCAAGTCGCCGTGCCTCAAGGCTATGCCTATTCGTTGCGGTACGACTTCAAGTCTTGGCGAGTGACCGGCGAAGTCGACGAGAAACTGTTTCGATACACGCCACCCCGAGAGGCGGTCGAATACGAATCATTGGAAGCATTCCAGAAGCAGGCCGCAGAGAAGTTGGTCGAGCATCCGTTGTTGGGCAAGTCTGTTCCCGAATTCGAATTGACGTTGATGGATGGTTCCACCGTTCGCAACGACGATTTGAAGGGCAAAGTTGTCGTGTTGGATTTCTGGGCGACTTGGTGTGGTCCGTGTTTGCAGGCGATGCCCGTGATTGCCGAGACAACTCGCAAGTTCGCCGACAAAGGTGTGCAGTTCTATGCTGTGAATGTCGGCGAAAGCTCATCCTTGGTGAAAGGCTTCGTCAGCGAACAAGATTGGGATGTGACCGTGGCGTCGGATCCCGATGGCGATCTGATTGATCTGTTCACGGCGAAGTCGATTCCCTTGACGTTGGTGATCGCTCCCACGGGCATCGTTGAGGCGGTTCATCAGGGCTTCCCCGGCGAAGCGGAATTGAAGCAGCAATTCACGGACGAGTTGGAAGTGTTGGTTCAAGGTGGTCGGATTGCCTCTTCCGTTACCGCGGATGAGAAGCCTGAGAAATAGCCGAGGGCGGAGCGATTCACAACACTCGCTTCGACGGATCATTCTTGCCGAGTATAAACGGCGGGGTACACAAACTCAGGTTCGGTAGGCGGCAGCAAGTAGCCGAACGTCTCGGACACAGGTTGGTCTTCGCTAATCAACTGAAGAGACAATTCGACTGGTCGTTCGCCAGAGTTGTCTTCTGCCAAAGTCACACCGAGACGCAGGATCCAATCGCCTTCGTCGGTGCGTTTCAATTCTTTTTCGCAGATTTCGCCAGCGATCGCGCTGGACTGAATTGAAGGCGGATGATCCGCTGGCAGTCCTCGAAGAACAGGACCAGCAAAACGGATTTCCATCTCGATCGGTTCATCGTCATCCTCAGGCCGAGTCACGCTCAAGTTGGTCGCTCGTCCAAGCACATTGTGCTCCGGCGGATCACCCGCGAAGAAGCTGACTTCATATGCGAACTCGAGTGAAGGTTGGATCGGTTCAGTTGAACCATCGGGCTTCGAAACGATATCGCTCGCCGCAACGGCTAATCCAGGATTCGCGACTGATTCGAGCGGAGGATCCGTGTCGTTAGCTGACTGATCGCCGGCGGATTCGTCTTTGGGAGGCAGCCAGTACGCGGCCAGGTTGTCGATGCCTTCATGAGCGCCCGGCAATTCGAGCAATTCAATTCGTCCATTGGGCCATGGGGTGTCCGGTTTGATCCAGACGCTGGGACGTTTGTCGTAGCGTGCGTTGTGATCGTCGTAGTGGTAGAAGGCTCGGTTTCGCTGGATCAGCCCGAATCCGTGAAGCGATTCGACTTCCGTCGATGTTACCGAGGGGTAACTCTGGCGAGCAAACGCTCTCCAACGCCATTCGTTGGGACCTGTTTGAATGAGCATCCCATCACTGTCGTGAACCGATGGTCGTTTGTCTTTGGGAGGTCCCTTCAGTCCGTCGCCCCACATCCACATGCTCGTCAGCGGAGCCAACGCGATCTTCTCGGGGCGATCTCGGTAGTAGACGTTGGCTTGCACCTTCACGCGAGTCACGGCGTTTCCCGGTATCAGTCGAAATCGATACGCTCCGGTCAAACTGGGGCTGTCCATGAACGCTAAAATCGCGATTTGGTCAGAATCCGCGGCGGGCATTTGGATCCAAAACGCGCGGAAGTCAGGGAACTCCTCTTCCTGCATCATGGCGATGTTGATTGCCAGTCCACGTGCCGAGGCACCGTAGATGGTGTCGCCGCTGCGTCCGCGGAAATAGCTGGATCCGATGAAGCTCAGCATCTCTTGGGCGTCCGGCCGGTTCGGAAACGGCCCCACGACGCGGAACCCAGCGTGACCCGCCGGAGGAATCTCATCGGCGTTCAGTGGTGCGTCGTAGCTGAAGTCATTTGTATTGAAGGCGATGCGTTGGCTGATCGGATCGCCACTGGGCGATGGGTTGAGCGTAAACAGTTCGACCAAGTCGGTTTGCACGAACCCACGATGAAATGTTTCCAACCAAAACGGCAAGCCTTGATCGAACCAAGTGGCACGCTCGGAACGATACTTCACCTTCATGTAGTCGTCGTACTGCCACGATGCCAACGGCTCGGGCAATTCGGGCGCCGGTTCGTATTCCTGCTGCGACCGCTCGGCCGCCAGTTGACTGAGCGATTCAAAGTCACGCACATCGATCAGATCCACCGCGTTGGCAGCGGGAGCTGTGATCAGAAGGGCGACCGATACTGCGAGACCGGAGAAAGAAAAGAGTCTCGCAAAACACGCGTCGAAGTACATACACTTGGTCCCGTTGAATTCATGCAGAATGGGAGGTCGCACTGCTAGGGCGTCACCGCAGCAGTTTAGCTCCGGAAACGCATTCAGCGTGCCCAAGTGAATCTTTGAAGCCAGCGTCTTGGCCTCAGTTCCCTTGCTAGGCGGTCAAGGGGCGGAAACCGGCCAAACGGAAGGCTCGTTGGGCGGCGGAGTGCTGCATGAATGGTTGCCAAACACCTTCTTCCAGCAAGTTTGATGCGGAGAGGAGGGTAATGCCTGTATCAATTCCGATCACATCGGATCCAATCCAGCCACGGCGTGGATTGAAAGCGTTGACGAATCCGTAGCGTCCGTAGACCGATTCGCCAAACGTGTTCTTTTGATACTGAAGGGTCCGCATCGTCTGCTCGGGAGCGATAGCCAGCCCACCGCCAGCCGCACTCGGCACAACGGTTCCATCAATGCCGCGATCGGGTTGAGCCTGGCCGTCTTCGTAGGGCCCCCCCAATCACGGTAGCCGCTCGATGAGTCGCTGCTGGTCAGGCCCCACAAATCTTCACCGTAGTGGCCGAATCGTTTGGGCGATTGGTCAGCAAGTGATTGTTGGAATTCGATTTGGGCCAAGTGTGCCAACTGTGAGTTCCGCCAGTAGTTGCGTCCATCGGATGAAACAATACCTCGGAAATCAAAGAACGCCTGAGGGTATTGGTGCACGAACAAGGGGGGATAGCTGATGAAAGATTCACCCTGATGATGCAAAACGTTCTCACGACGCCACGCGTTCCAACAACTGGGCGGAATCGCGGAGCTCGGAGCACCAATCGCGAGTAGCACGAGAATCGTCAGTTCACTGAAACGATCCCATTGGTAAGGAAGCCTCCCGACTTCGGGTTGCCACCCCATGTGCAGGCAACCGTTGTCGCCAAGCATCCATCGCCAATCCACTCGTTCATACAGCGTGTCGGCCATCTCGACCAACTCGCGATCGTCTTGGAACACCTGCGACGCATGCATTGCACCGGCGATCAACAAAGCCGTGTCGATCGTCGACGCTTCACTATCAAGAGCACGCTGGCCAGTCATTCGATCGATGAAGTGGTAGACCAAGCCACGTTCATGTTCGGCTTCATTGACCAAAAAACTCAACATCTTGCGAACGCGTGATGCACCTTCTTCTTTGGAAATCCAGCCATTGTTGGCAGCGACTCCATGGGCGGCCAATCCGAATCCGCAGCCAGCAGAACTGGCGTAGGTGCTGAACGAACTTCCGTCAGCGTGGCCTCGGTCGGCGATTAGTCCGGTTTGCGGGTCAGCGGCTTCCTCAAAATACAGGTAGCACCGGCGACGCAAATCATCCAAGAATGGGTAAGAGTTTTCGTTCATCATCAGATCCTCCATGGTCGATCGCGAACCAGCGGAGACCATTGAGAAGTCTCCGTCTCCACGAAGACGATGCGCAGCGAGCAAGGGCGCGGCAGCGAAGGCTGAGAGAAGCATACGTCGCTTCATGCTGACGAATCCAAAAGGCGGGGTGTTGGCAGGTTGTCGACCATCACTGCGACAACGCAGCAGGGACTCCGTATTGGGACGAGTTGCCAAGGAGGCGGGGGCAAACTCTTCTACGGTCCAATGGGCGACTTTGTTTGTCGATTAGGGATGCTAGTTTCGCGTAGGTGTTGTCGCAAGCTCAGGATGCGATTTTCAACCATCGTACGAGTCGTGATCGAAATTCTGAGTTGATGCCGCCAACTCGGCATCGCTGCGTCCAAATTTGGCAGCAAATCGTTCAGCAGGCTCCGATCTGCACGCGGATTCATCACCTCATCCAACCGCAAGAAATTCACGTTGCTTTCTCATTCCAATGAGGGAGGTGATGCGATGCTTAGCACGCCCAGTGAGCCGGTCGAAACTCCCTTAGTTGCTTTCCGGCGAAATTTGCGGGCGCGGCGGAAATTTCTGGCGCGGGATTTGATAAACCCTGGTGGTGGTGAACGTCGATGCTTTGACCGTTTGGTTTGACATCACGTGAAGCCCACTCGCCACTCATTCGACTGGCCCCTTTTCTTTTCAGGCTCTTCCGATGAACACTCTCAACGACCTTTCTCTGTCTGTGATTGCGGACTATTTGCATCGCTGCGGGCACCATCATCCCGACAGCGTTCGTGACCAATCTCACTATTTCGTGGGACTCGCCAAACAGCGTTTGCGAGTCGACTCGGGTGACACCGAAGAATCACACGATGCGACTGAGGCCAACGATCCGCGGCTTCCCCGGGTGACGTTGGAAGCGGCGATGGATGAGTTGTTCTTTCAACCAAGTGAAAACGAAGTGGAAGTCAGCCAACGTCGCCGAGTGATCCCGCGATCGGGAGCTCGGACGCTGCGTCACAACGAGACGCCACCGTTGATCGGTCCATTGCGACCGCAGTGGTGGATGCAGATGGCATCGCGTCATATTCAGCAACCGGTCCTTGCGATGTTTGGGTTGGTTGATGGAAAAGGCAATTCGCCACAACCTGAGGCAATGACCGATGGTCAGTAAGAGCACCAAGCGAACACGCTGGTTGATCGCAGTGATCACATTGGTGATCGCGATGGCTGGCACGTCCGTTTATGTGGTCTCGATGTCGGCGAATGGTCGCGGGTGGTTGGAATGGTTGAGCGTTCCATTGTTCGCCCTGCTGTTTGGATGGATCGCATTCTCGTTCGTTGTCGCGACGTTGGGCTTCGTCCGTTTGCTTCGTCGACGACCGACCACAGAAGGAACGGAATCATCCACCGGCGATGAACCGCCGACAGCGGTGTTGGTACCGGTCTACAACGAATCCCCCATGGACGTTTTCGCGAGAGTGGAAGCGATGGTCCGTAGCTTGGGGCCGGATCAGCGATTCGATTTCTTTGTTCTCAGCGACACGAATGATTCCGAGGTCTGGCTCGCGGAAGAGCTGGCTTGGTCTCAACTGATGGATCGCTTGGAAGAGCAAATTTCGACATCGTGCAACGTCTACTACCGCCATCGCCGCGAAAATGTGGCTCGCAAAGCGGGGAATATTGCGGATTTCTGTCGACGTTGGTCGGACCCGTATCCTTTCATGATTGTCTTGGATGCCGACAGTCTGCTCGAACCCGACACGATGATCGAGATGGTGCGGCGGATGCGAGCCGATGATCGACTTGGAATCTTGCAAGTTCCACCGACGCCGATCGGGCGACAGTCGTGGTTCGCGCGCATGCAACAGTTTGCTGCCGCGGCTTACGGTCCCGTGTTCTGCGAGGGCTTCGACGCTTGGGCGGCGGAACAAGGAAACTACTGGGGGCACAATGCAATCATTCGCGTCGAAGCGTTTTGCGATTGCTGCGATCTGCCGGTGTTGCCTGGACAAGCTCCTTTGGGCGGAGAGATCCTGTCGCACGATTTCGTTGAAGCGTCGTTGTTGGTCCGTCGAGGCTGGAAGGTCCGCTTGGCCAACGACCTTGGCGGAAGTTACGAGGAGTGCCCCACAACACTGACGGACTATGCGCAACGCGATCAGCGTTGGTGCCAAGGCAACTTGCAGCACAGTCGATTGCTGCTCAGTGAAGGCTTTCATCCGGTCAGTCGTCTGCACTTTTTCAGTGGTGTTTTGGCCTATGCCAGTTCACCGCTATGGATCTTGTTCACGTGTTTGTGCGTTGCCAGTTGGGCACTCGAAAACCGAGGAGCCACCGAGCTGGAACTGTTGGACGCCATTTCGCCAACCGCGATGCAGCTGGGATTGTTCATCACCGCAATGGCAATGCTGCTGATCCCAAAGTTTTATGGCTACTTCAACGTGGTCGTTCGCGGGCAAGCGTCGCGGTTTGGCGGCGCAATCGCGATGCTGGTTAGCGTTTTGTTGGAGATCGTTTTATCGATCTTGCTCTCGCCGATCATGGCCATCATGCACACTCGATTTGTTGTTTCGACGCTGCGTGGTCGCAAGGTCAAATGGTCGTCGCAACAACGTGGTGAACATGGTGTCCCGATGTTGCAGGCCATTCGGGACTACGGCAGTTTGACTGTTCTGGGGTTGGTGATCACAGCAGCCGTGTTCACGTTCGCTCGATCATGGGCGGTGTGGTTCCTGCCAATCACTGCAGGTTTGATCTTGGCCGTACCGCTCGCGATGGCGATGGCGAGTCGTGGCATCGGCAACGCGATGGCGAAGTTGCGATTGCTGCTGATTCCTCAAGAAACATGCGTTCCCGAGGTCTATGAGCTCTACGAACAAGCCATGTTGAACTCGCAGCAGAAATGGTCTGTTTTGCCAAAGTCTTCAATGCTGGAGCAATTGATCGACAGTCCGACTTACTTCCACACCCATCACGGTGTGTTGCGGGCCAGTCATGCGGAACATCCGATGACGGATAGCGAACGGAACCAGGTTCGAGATGCCAGTCAGCGTTTGCAGATGGGCAAAGAGGAATCGCGTGGCGTTGATGTGTCCAAGATTCCGATGGAACTGCGACGTGCCCTGCTGAGTGACATTGACCTGCTGCGAGAGCTGCACGTTCAAGCACACTCGTGTCCGAAACGTCTGGCCGCGGCGGCCGGCTGAATTCGCAGTTGTGTAGGACGGATTGGCTGGTTCAATCACCAGCCAGCTCCCACATCAACGCGTGATGACGTAGGCCAAAGCGGCTACCAAAACCACCAGCAACAGGATCAACGAAACCGTCGCGGCGATTCGTTTTCGAGACCGTTTGCGTTTGCTGGATTCGAGCGGGCCGCCTCGGTTAAGAATTGCGACTTTGTCACGATCGGCGGGAGCGTCGACCAGTCTGCTATCGACCAGGTGCGCGTTGCCGGGTGTCGCCAGGATGGGTTTGGGCCCCGGTTGAGCGGCACTCGTTGGGCCTTTGTGATTCAACTGACGCAAAATCTCGCCGGCTGATTTCCAATCCGGCCAACCATCTCGCCACAGCATTGCCGAATCGGCGATGCGGCCTTCGGTGATCCATTGTTTCATCGTCGGACCATCGGCGGGACCGTATTGGCCGCCGCTCGGAGGACGGACATACCAAACCGCGGTTGAATCACCCAGGATCTCTTCGGGAGTGGTCGGCTCGGCTGAGGCTGGAGCGGCCGGCTTCTTCTCAGGCGTGGGTTTTGTTTTTTTCTCGACCTTGGGACGTTCAATCGTCGTTGGTCCGCCGGCTGCGGTCGCCGCGTAGGTACTGGCTGACGATTCGGAGTCAGAGTCCGCTACATCGCCACTGGGGGTCTGGTCCGACGAATCGAGCACGTCGTTCTGATCTTGCTCGTCAGGAACATCCGCCGGGTGGCTGGCCGATGATTCTTCTTCGATGGCGATCGACTGCGGGCGGTCCTCCGTCGGTATGCGAAAGCGTACCGAGCACGCTGGGCAAACACCCTGGCGTCCGGCGAGTTCGTTCTTGATGTTCAGTCGCTTCCCACACGCATGGCAAGCAAAACGAACGCCCATAACACCGTGGTCCGAATCGAGAAGAGAAGAGAGTAGGCGAGATCAATCGATCTCAACCGCACCACTATAATTGAAACCTGATTGCTCGTGCGAACGACCGCTCAACGGAATTTGGGCTGAGTCTTCCCGCTAGAAAGTGGGGGCCTGCTGTGGCAAGTCCGTCACGACGGCGTAGGTCTTTTTGCCGTTCCGACCGATCCACAACGCCAGGGGAGTCTCACCGCATTCACGAAGCTTTTTTCCCAGTTTGGCGGGGTCGAT